>Ga0134126_10005632_pt1 | contig 15643 bp, 11 predicted proteins | sample KB31752_FD_96881 | JGI IMG/M metagenome (GOLD analysis project Ga0134126, IMG submission 96881) | Terrestrial soil microbial communities with excess Nitrogen fertilizer from Kellogg Biological Station, Michigan, USA - KB3-175-2 | ecosystem: Environmental > Terrestrial > Soil > Unclassified ...
CCTTGCGCAGCGAGACATCATTGGCCGCGGTCACCTCGTGCAGCAGGTGCTCGGGGTTGGCGATGATCTCGATGTAGTACGTGCCATCAGGCAAGTGCGTGATGTTGAATGCCTGCCCGGCCTTGAACTGGTCGTAGGTGTCACCCCAGCCAATCGGCATGTACTCCGATACCCAGTTGGCCGTGGGGACCCCGCACTGGCCGGACAGCCCGAACGCGGTCTCCCACTTGGCGCACGGGGGAGGTGGTGATGCCCCATGAGGGCAGGCGGGGGTGCAGCCTGGCCCGGGCCGACGGCCGTCCACGATCTCGAAGGCCTGAACTGGCCTGGTGTAGCTGGCCCGGACAGCGTCAATCTGAAATGGTGCGGCGAGAGTGGCCAGCCAGATGTCGGGGTCCAGGTACACCACCTTCCCGTGGCGCGGAACCGTGATACTCGGCAGCGAGGCGATCAGCTTCGGCCCGGCGGCCTGGCCCGCGGTAGCCGAGCGGGTCATCGCGGCCCCCAGGGCGGGGGAAGTGCGCCAGCTGCCGTGGTGGTCGTGGCCAATGCCGTCATGCCCGCGCCGGCCAAAGCAGTGGCCAATATCCGGCGTCGCCTATGTCTCATCAGACCCCTCGCTCTCGGACGCTCACTTACTCATTGGCTCGGCCAGTTAAGTCCCGAAGACGAGGGGACGTTGCCGGTCAAAGAGTGTCAATTTGGCAAAGTGATCGGTGCTCTGGCCCGGCCAGGCACCGTCACTCATCGCGGATCGGCCCAGGCCAGCCCTCGCTGAGCTGGGCCGGAGGGCCCCTCCGTGGTTGCGCTGCCGGGCGGTGCAATCGCATAATCTCTGGGACCTGCTACCGCTGAGGAGCTGGGCGAGGGTAGAGCGCCCAGATTGGATCTTGATGTCTTCGCTTCCGTCGGCGATGAGCTACCGCGTGCCGATCGGCCATCTGCCGGGGCGGTCGTGATGCCGCTTACCGTTTCTGGCCGGATCCCGGCCCTGTCGGAGATCTTCGTCCCGCGTCATGAGACAGGACTGAGCTCCGCGGCCAGCCTGCAGCTCGGCGCGACCGTCGTGCTGGTTCCCGCCGAAGGCCGGGCGGGCGCGATCGGCGGCACGGGGAAGACCCAGATGGCCGCGGCCGTGACCGGGGAGCTGTGCCGTGATCGCGGCGTGGAGCTGGTGGTGTGGATCGCCGCGACCAGCCTCGACTCCGTGCTGCATGGCTACGCCCAGGCGCTGCGCGATGTGGGCGTGCTGGCCGCGGACCAGAGCACGGAACGGGGCGCCGCGCAGTTCGCGGCCTGGCTGGCGGCATCGGAGCGGCCCTGGGTCGTTGTGCTCGATGACCTGCGGGAGGGAGCGGTTCCCGACGGCCTGTGGCCCCGCGGGCCGGCTGGGCGGGTGCTGGTCACGTCCTCGGACCCGGACGCGGTCGCCGGGATCGCCAGCCGGCGTACCGTCCCGGTGGGCCCCTTCAGCCCCAGGGAGGCCATGGGGTACCTGTCGGCGCACCTGCATACTGACGCGGCCCTACGGACCGGCGCCCTCGAGCTGGCCACGGACCTGGGGTTCTGGCCGCTGGCGCTGGGACAGGCCGCCGCGGTGATGACCGCGAGCGGCATCGGGTGCCGCGAGTACCGTGCGCGGCTGGCCGAGTACCAGGTCAGCCCGGCCCGCTCCGGCGCCGGTGATCTGCAGCATCTGGTGCCGGCCTGGTCGCTGGCGGTGAGGACGGCCGACACGCCGGCTCCGGCCGGCCTGGCCAGCCGGACTCTGAGCCTGATCTCGCTGCTCGCGCCGCATGGCATCCCCGGGGTGGTGCTCACCAGCCCGGCAGCCTGCGAGTACCTGACCGGACAGCCGGGCGGGCCGGCCGAGCGCGGCATGGCTACCCAGGCCGTGCACAACCTGGCCCGCCTGGGCCTGCTGTCGGTCGACGGCCAGAGCGCGGCGAGCACCGTCGTGGTCCACCCCGCGGTTCAGACACTCGCTCGCCAGCACCTGCCGGCCGCCGAGCGCCAGGGCCTGGTGCTGGCCGCGGCGGACGCGCTGCTCCAGGCCTGGTCGCTGCCCAACCTGCCGGAGGCAGTGGCCCAGCGGCTGCGCGACAGCACTGCCTTCCTGCACCGGCTGGCCGGCCAGTTGCTGTGGGACGAGGGCTGCCACCCGGTGCTGATCCAGGCCGGGCGCAGCCTGCGGAATGAGGGTGCGGGTGGCCGGTCGGTCGACTACTGGCAGAGCCTGCTCGCGGACAGCGAGCAGGTCCTCGGGCCCCATCATCCCCATACCGCCCTGATCCAGGAGGAGCTCGGTGCCGCCTGCGAGGCGTCCGGCCGCCCGGAAGACGCCATCGCCCTGTACGAGCGGATTCTCAGCGAGCAGGAACGCCAGGCCACCGCCGACCAGGCGCAGACCGGGGTGGCCCGCGTCGCCCTGGCCCGCGTCTACCATGCCGCCGGGCGCGACGGCGATGCGATCCGCCTGGCGCAGGATGCGCTGGCCGAGGTGGAGGACACGCCGGGATCCGAGCTTGACCAGCTCGTGGCCCAGGAGGCGCTGGCCCGTGCCTACCTCGCCGCCGGCCAGGTGGGTGAGGCCGTCGCCGGCTTCCGCCAGGTGCTGGCCGGCCGGGAGGGAGCGCAGGGACCCGATCATCCGATGACCACCGCGGCGCGCGGCGAGCTGGCCACCGCCTGTCAGGCGGCCGGACAGCACAAGGAGGCCATCGCCCTGTTCCAGCGCGCCCTGGACGATCGCGAGCGGCGGCACGGGCCCGGTCACCTGGACACGCTGGCCGCACGGGCCAGTCTGGCATCGGCCTACCAGATCGCGACGAAGCCCAAGAAGGCCATCCCCCTGTTCGAGCAGACGCTCGCGGACCGGGAACGGCTCCAGGGTCCCGACCACGCCGACGCGGTCGCCGCCGGCTGCGACCTGGCCGCGGCGTACCTGTCGGCCGGACGGCTAGCCCTCGCCGTCTCTCAGTACGAGGCCACGCTCGCGGCCTGCCAGCGGGTATTCGGTCCCGGCCATGAGCTCACGCGGGCGACGGCCAGCGGCCTGAACACGGCCGTCGCGCACGGCATCGCGGTACGCGGGATCGATCTGCGGTCACGCGTGCCCTAGCGGTCAGGCCGTGGGCAGGCCGTCCGCGATGGTCCGGGGCACGACGATCGGCCACGATAGACGCGCCGACTACACCGCCCGCCAGCCAGGTCAGGCGCGGCCATCCGGCCGGGACCTGGTCGGCCTCGGCCCGCACCGCCTCGGCCCAGTGCCGCCGGTCGGCAGGCACCAGCCGGCCGCCTCGGCCAGCATCCGGCTCAGCCCGGCGCCCAGCCGCCCGGTCACGAGCTCTCACCGGCCAGCCGGCGCCCCGTGGCGCACCGGGGCCTTAGCGCTGGGCGCCGCCGCCAGCGCTGCCGAAGCTGCCGCCAGCCCATCGGCCGTGAGCCGGTACAGGTGACGCCGGGGCCGGCCGGCTGGCTGTAAGTTGGCCGGGAAGGCGAGGAAATTTAGGGCCGCCGCGGAAGCGCTGCTCACGGCCGGGGGTCCGAACCGCTGATCTGCCGATGTGAGCCGACTCGGCCAGCCGCCACGGACCAGTGCGAGAATCATGGCCACTGAGCAGCGCAGAGAGGATGCCCCCCATGGCGCCACGTTGGCTTGACGCAGCTACGAAACTGGGACCTCGCGTCAGGGCTGCCGCGTGACCGCGGCCCAGCCAGAGTGGCCAGTCCAGGATGGGGTACTGGAGCTAGGCGATCTGCCCGTCGAACGCGGCGGCGTGATCAGCAATGCGCGCCTGGCGTGGCAAGCCCACGGAACGCTTAATTCCGCGCGCGACAACGTGATCGTCTACCCGTGCAGCTACACCGCCGACCACGAGGAACTGGCCTGGCTGATCGGCCCGGACGGGGTGCTGGACCCGACCAGGTGGTTCATCGTGGTGCCCGACATGTTCTCCAACGGCGTGTCCACGAGCGCCGCGGATACCGCGGACTATCCGGCCGTCGTGACCATGGCCGACAACGTGCGGGCCCAATATCGACTGCTGACCGAGCATTTCGGCATCGCTCAGGTGGCGGCGGCGTACGGGTTCTCGATGGGCGCTGGTCAGGCCTATCACTGGGCCGCGCTCTACCCGGACTTCGTCGAGCGCGCCATCGTCGTGTGCGGCAGCGCGCGAACCTCGCCGCACAACAGGGTCTTCCTGTCCGGCCTGCTCAGAACGCTGGAGGCAGCGCCCGAATACCTGGGGGAAGGCCGGTTCAGCGCCGAGCCCGTCGCGGCGATGCGGGCGTTCTCTCACATCTACGCCGGGTGGGGACTGAGCCAGGACTTCTACCGCGAGCGTCTGTTTGAGACCGCGCTCGGCCGGCCCGACCTGGACACGTTCCTCAAAGAGGACTGGGAGGACTCCTTCGCCCAGAATCGCGCGGCCAACCTCTACGCACAGGCACGTACCTGGCAGGAGGCCGACATCAGTGCCAACGATCTCTACTCCGGAGATCTCGCCAAGGCACTAAGCGCGATCACGGCGCGCGTGCTGCTCATGCCGGGCCAGACAGATCTGTACTTCAGGGTTGCCGACAACGAGGCCGAGCTGGTCCACCTGCGGCACGGCCAGCTAGCCACGATTCCCAGCATCTGGGGTCACTGGGCCGGCAGCCCGGAAGTTATTCCGGCCGACCTGGCCTTCCTGACCAGCCACGTCCGAGCCTGGCTGGACAGCTGAGCCGAGCCTAATTCCGGACGGCAACAACGACGGTGACGGTAAAACGCCTCTGGCCCGGCCTGCAGAGCCGAGCCTCACCGCAGGTAGAACGGGTGGCGGTGATGGCTGCCTGGCCCGTGGTGCGGGCGATGAAGTCGGTCCGAACGGGAATGCAGCCGCGGCCTGGTATGCCAGGGCAGGTTCGCGGCCTGGATAGCAGCACGGGTGGTCCGTCCTGCCGTAGCACGCCTGGCGCAGAACTGCCGATCACGTGCCAGTAGCTGCTTGAGAGAATCAGCTCGAGCCGGTCTCCCACGCTAGCGGCGATCGACTTGCCATCGGCGCCATTGCGCACCACGATCACCACAGGCCGACCAGAGCGGGGACCGATCGCGCGCGACGTATTCGTCCCGCACCCGGCCGCCGCCATCAGGCTGAGGACAGACACTGTCACCCCGGCCATTGTCAGCCACTGGCGCTGGGCAAAGCCTTGATACAACACTGGATACTCCCGTCGCGGGCTGTTAGGCCCTTGGACGGTTCCAGCTGGCGGGCGGTTCCGGATAATCGCAACGTGACTGCTACCTTAGCCCGGTAGGCGTAGGTAGTTCCCTGCCTGCTACCCACTCACCTTCAGGGTCCGGGTGGACACGGGGCTGGCGCCAGCGCCGGGGAATGCTGACCCGACGCCACTGAACATCACCAGCGTAACGATGTACCGTCCTGGCCGACGGTACACGTGCGTGGGAGACGGGCCCGAACCGGTGCTGCCGTCACCGAATTCCCACAGATATGCCATCACCGGTTGCGCGCTGACCTTGGCCAGCGCGGAGAACTTCACTGGTTTTCCTGCCGACGGGCGCCTCGGCGCGGCGGTGAACCCGGGGGTGATCCCGCTGTGGCCGGTGGTGACGATGCCGCCGTTGCCTGCGGACGTGCCGTTCTTGGTCATGATGGTCAGGCCGACGGAGTAGGCGCCGGCGGACGGGAAGGTGTGCGAGATTATCGGCGTCTTCTGCTCGATCGTCTGCGCGGCGTTGATGTCGTTGAACTGCCAGACGTATTCGGTAATACCGCCCGGTGCGCTCGACCCGCTGGCGTTGAACTTCAGGGTCCGCCCCGAGCCCGCGGTGACCTTGAACGCGGCGTGGCCCTGTGCCGCCGGCGTGAGTCGCTGCCGACACGAATGGGTTTGATTACTCCACTCCTCCTGGAACCAGTAGAAGTGGCCATTGATCACCTGGTTGTACATAGCGCCCTTGTGCGTCCCCAGTGGGGTGCCGAACTGGCCCTCGCACTGGTCGCCGACCTCCTGCCCCTGATGGGCGCCGAAGCCGTTGGTCCAGGCGTCGTTGGGTATCGGATCGGTTACCGATTCGTTCTGCTCGTGGCTAAGGCCGCCGTTGATCTCACCGCCGGCGATCGAGCCCGTGGGATTGTTCCCGTCCTCGCAGCCGGGGTTGGTGGCGTCGAACGGGTCATTGGCATAGAGCAGCAGCGGCGACAGCGACGTGTTCTCGTGGTATGCGCAGAAAAGCGCAAGGTTGCCGGGCTCTCCCGCCGAGCAGCCACCGAAGGGTGGATTGGCTGTCGCGTTATTGCCGAAACAGCTCTCGACATGCGGGGGCGCGAGCAGGAAGTACTCGTGGCTGAGGTCGGTCTTCAGGCCTTTGGAGGCGACGAGGCGCTCGAGTTCCGCCTGGATCTGGGGGTCGGTCAGGCATTCGGTCACCGGCGCGGCGTGTGGGCACTGGCTCTTCGGATACGCCTCGGTGTCGACTAGCGCACCGCCGAAAGTCGTCTTGTACTGTGCGAATGCGCCAGTCGAGTCGTTGTACTGGGCCGAAACCGAGTCGACATTCTCATGGCCGCCGCTGTCGTGGGCCAGGTCCCTGAAGAAGGTCTCCAGGCCCGAGACATAACCTGCCGGGTACGCCGACAGGCCTTTCGGGCTCCAGAGGACCATGTAGTCGGTGTTCGAGGGCATGACCGGGCCGCCGTTGTAGTCCATGTTGGTGAATACCCGGTCGGAGGGCGGGGCCATCGCGCCTCGGAGCGGAACATAGGACACCGGGCGGGTCGGTGCACGGAGAGGCTGGGTCGTCGTGCCTGACACCAGCGGCGACGCGGCTGCCGCCGTGCTGACCGGCATGGCCAGTTGGGGCCCGGCGAGCGCAAGGGCGGAGCAAGCAACCAGGACCAGCCCGGATGGACGGATGCGCATGTGGCGTCCTTCCCACGTCCGCTACCCCAGGGCTTTTACCGCAGTCCCGGGAGCCTGGGCCCTCGGCGGGGACGCTACCACAGCAGGCTGCGCTCTGGAATAGGCCACTTGCCAGCCTCTCAACTGGTCCCGCGACCCCTAAGTCCGGTGGACCTAATTGGCGAGCTAGAGGATCTTAAATAGCCGCGGGGTCTGTCGGGGAAGGCTTCAAACAGCTCATCGGAAACTTTTCCAGCAGGGCAGATGCGCCTTGGCGCCGGGCAGCACCTCGACGTCTTCCTTTCAGTCTTTCATGCCTGAAGTTATACCGGCCGACCTGGCCTTCCTGACCAGCCAGGTCCGAGTCTGGCTGGACAGCTGAGCTGCTCGACTCTCCCATCGCGGACCGTCCAGATTCCACCGCTCGCGGTGGCGCCGACAAGGCCGGGCAGGTCGTCGGCGCCGACGAGCGCGATCGCGTGATCGGTGCCGAGGGCGGCGAAGGCGATGGTGCGGCCGGGCTGCCAGGGGGTGGACCATAGCAGTCGGCGGGTCATCTGCGCCCACCCGCCCGGCGGCCCCGCCATGACCCACAGGTCCGGGTCCGCGGCGGCGAACCGCGTGGCCTGACGCAGCCAGGACGCGGCCTCTTCCGGCCAGGTGACAACATCGAGCACGATTCGTCCGCAGGTCTCCCAGCGGCGGGCGAACGCAGCCGCAGCCCTGGCCGCCGCGGTGGAACGTCCGTGGCCGATCGCGATCGTTGCGGCGTTGCGGCGCAGCGCGAGCTCGGCCATGGTGGTCAGTTCGGCCTCGGTCGCCTCGGCCTCGGCAGCGGCCGCGCGCCGTACGACGCTCGCCGGCAGCTTGGGTGATGCCTCCACTTTCCACTCCTCTGCGCGGACGCGGCACGCCTGATCCTCGGTGAAGAGGCAGTTGCCGACCGTCAGGGTGGTGATGATCGGCGACGCGCCTTGCAGACGGCTCATGCGGACGTTCCGTGAGGTGGCACCGGGCACGGAGATGCGCTCAGCGGCCAGGCGCGCCGACACAAGAGCCCGGACGCGCGACTCACGTTCGTAGCGGCTGTCGCGTTTGCGGGGCGCGAAGGGAGCAGACGGCCCAGTCGGCTCGTCTGGTGTCCTCCGTCGCCGCGCGATCCTGGCGCGGCTAGCGAAAGGCGTTCATGGCTGCCACCGGTAAGACCCTCGCTGACCAGGTCGCCGACCTCAAGACCTGGATGGCCGCCTTCACATCACCTACCGATACAACACCGCACGTCACAGCCTCAATTCAGGACCTTGCCGGGTCCCTGGATGTTGGGCCAGGGCACCGGGCTGCCTGTCACCCGCCTGAGGAGCGGCTGGTGGGCATCCAGGAGCTGAGTTGGGGCCAGGTCGCAGCCGCGGTCGGCGGCACGGGACAACTCCCGTTACTCATGTTCCCCCGAGCCCTGGACGAGGCACCGTAAAGCGTCAGGCCAGCTCAGCGCCGCGCTATTGATTATGGATTAACTGATTGGCGCGAGTGCGCCTTTAACGCGCTGGCGGCCATTCCTGTGTTTTGTCACGGTAATGTGGGGTCGATGTGGGGGTGATGTCACTGGGAGCGGAACGCCGCGGACGGCAGGCTTCCTATTGAGCAAAAGCTCGCGGGAAACGAGCCCAGAAAGGGAACCCCAGTGAACATCTCCCAGTACCTCGCCGGCCGCCGTATTCGCGTCGCCGCGGTGACCACACTCGCGGCGGGCGCCAGCATGGCCGGGCTGCTTGGCACGACCGGGATCGCCCAGGCCGCCACCGCCGGCCCCGACACGCCGCACGGCTGGGTCGTCACCGATACCTGTACCGGCCTGGCCGGCAAGATCACCTACTCCCCCGGCCTGCTGACCAGCTCGCCGCGCAAGGTGCAGGCCGTACTGACCGGCACCACGTCGGGCTGCAGCGACATCTTCAACGGCCCGGAGTCGGGCACCGGCACGTTCACCGCGATACTGTCGGGCAAGGCCAGCGTGAAGTCAGAGAACTTCACCGGCACCTTCACCATCAACTGGCCCGCCAGCAGCGGCTTCAACCCGGCCAACGGCACGCTGAGCGTGACCGAGTCGGGCGGCCTGGAGACCATCAGCGGCCAGGTCACCAGCGGCTTCGCCACAGGCGGCGAGATCGCCAGCCAGTACGTGATCACGGGCAAGACCGGCAAGGGCACCAAGGCAAAGCCGGTGACGTCCCAGACCTACACCAACACCCAACCGCTCAACCTCTCCCGTAACGAGGGCTGATTTCCGGCCGGCCAGCCCCGGGTCCTTCCCCAGGGAGGGCCCGGGCTCAGCTCTTTCATGATCGTGGCCGCCTGCCCAGGTGCACGCCGAGCTGTACCCGGCCACCGAACCGGTAACCCGCCGTCCGGGGTGGCCGGGTGGGGTGTTGCCGACGTGTGCGCTCATGTAGTGACGAGGATGATGCCGATCGCGGCGAGGCCGAGGCCTGCCCGCTGGACCCAGCGCAGCCGCTCGCCGAGCACTACCCTGGCCAGCAGCACGGTGACTGCGGGATAGAGCGCGGCCAGCACGACGGCAAGGCCGAACTTGCCGGTCCTGGTCGCCGCGACGTAGCAGATATTCGCGGTGACGTCGATCGCGCCCGCGGCGGCTGCCGCCAGGCGCAGTCGTCCCTGCGCGCCGCGCGGTCGCAGGCTGCGCCGCAGCGCGGCTGCGGTGACCAGGACGACCGCGAGCTCGCCGATTCGCGCGGCCGCTACCGGCCACAGCTCCCCGGACTGCCCGGCGTTCCGGATCAGGAGGAAGAACAGGCCGAATGAGGTACCCGATGCGATGCCGTAGCCGAGGACCCGGACGGCGCCGGGCAGGCGGCGGGGCGGCGCCGCCGGTGTATCGTCGCCGGCGCAGCTGGTCAGCACGACCGCGGCCAGACACAGGAGCGCGCCCGCGTTAACGCCGACGCCGGGCCGCTCGCCCTCGGCCAGCGCCACCGCGACCGGCAAGACCGTGGACACCAGCCCAGATACCGGCGCGACCACGCTCATGGGCCCCGCCGCCAGGCCGAGGTAGAAGATGATCACGCCTACCCCGCCGATCAGCCCGGCGCTGATCCCCCAGGCCAGGCCGGCCAGGCTGGCCGGGCCGGGCCACATCACCGCGGCGGGCAGCGCGACGATCACTCCGGCCGTCTGGGCAAACAGAAGCACCGCCAGCACCGGGACCTTTCGGGTGGCCAGGCCGCCGAGGAAGTCGCCGGTGCCATAGAGCACGGCGGCCGCCAGTCCAAGCAGCAGCACCATGACGTTGCACCTCCCGGCTGGTCAGTCCGCCTGCGAGACCGCAGGACGACAGGTTCGTGACTCGTAAATCAAGTTAACTGGTCACTGAGAGACCGGTCAAACCATTTAAGCGGTCACAGAATGCTAGGATGGTGGCATGACCATGCCGCCGTGGGTGCCAGGCCAGGAAACCAAGCCGGCCCCGATGCCCCTTTTGCTCGTGCAGTCCTTCGTCAACACCTGGGACGGCGACCACCGCTCCGACGTGCTACTGGATCCCCCCGCCGCCCGCGACTGGCTGACCGCGGCCGGCCTGTGGGACGCCGGCCGCGCGCCAGAACCGGCCGAGCTGGACCTTGCCCGCCGCGTGCGTGAGAGCATCCGGGCCATCCTGGTGGTCAACGGCGGCGGGACCTCGCCCGCGCCCGGCGACGTGCACGCCCTTCAGGCCGCCGCCTGCACCGTCCGGCCCGTGCTGCAGGTCGGGCCGGACGGCCAGGTCAGCGTCGCCGCCGAGCCCGGCGGCCCGCTCGACGCCGGGCTGGTCACCCTGCTGCTGGCGATCCGCGACGCACAGCGCGACGGCACCTGGCAACGGCTGAAGGCCTGCGGCAATCCCGATTGCCAGTGGGCCTTCTACGACCGCTCCCACAGCCGGGCAGGCGCCTGGTGTGACATGGCCACCTGCGGCAACCGGATCAAAAACCGCAGGCTCCGGCAACGCCAGCACTGACCAGGCCCGCCGCCCGGGACCGCCAGCACCAGCCGAACCGCGTATTCAGCGTGCCGCTGACCGCACGATGGCACGTGCCGAGTCGGCGATCAGAACATCCGCAGCTGCCGCGACGAGGGGCGCAACGGCGCCGATAGCGCGAGCCAGAAGAGGACGTTCTGCGCCCGGCCCGTATCTGGTCGGGCGCACCTGTTGATAGAGACAGAGTCGGCGATCCGTACCAAGCGCGTCGGGTCACTCGCCGGGGTTGCGTTAACTGTCTGTCCGATGATCGATGCCGTGCTCATGGTCGCCACACGCCAGATCCAGAACCCCACGATGTTCACAAAGATCACGCCAGTGACATGAATCGCCTGGTCCGATTCGGGCCAGCCACACCGCGGACCCGGACGACTTGGAGCCGGTCGTGAAGGCACCCGACGATGACTATGGCCCGTTCGCCGACGGCCAGCCGCAGCATGTCGAAGGTCACCACGTAGCCTGCCACCAGGTGGATATCCGGACAGCAGGGCACGCATACGGTCTGGTGCCAGACCGACCGACATACCAGCGGCAGAGTCTCTACCTCCTCAGGTCAGGGGTAGTTTCGTGCCTGCTGGCGCAGGCCGTGTCGGGGTGACCATTGGGTGGTGATCATTTGCCCGTGTTCCAGGTCCCACTCAATGAGTACGGCTTGGGTCAGCTCCAGGACGAGGACGTCGGCGGCCATATGTTGCTGGCCGTGCCACCATGCCTGGGCGACGGTGTCGCGCAGCGGGGTGGTGGCAATCGCGGCCGCGCCGTAGAGCTTCAGTTCGGGCTCGCCAGCGTCGGGGTTGCTGATCGCGTTGTGCAGTACGCACCGCGGGTCGTGGTGCAAGTCACGGGCCTTGCCGGACCAGGGCATGACACCGAAGATCAGCTGGCCGTGGGTGAAGTACGGCTCGACCGGGCTGATCCTGGGCGAGCCGTCTGGCCGCAGCGTGCCGAGCATGGCCACGCGGGTCCGGCTCAGCAGTGCGTGCCCCTGGCTGGTGATGTGCGGGGCTGCCTGCTCCAGATCGAGCCACGACGTCATCGGAGTTCTCCTGCGACGATGGCAGAGCCGGGGATGCCGTGCCGACGGGTGATGTCGGCCGCGTAGGCGGCCCAGTCCCCGGCGGAGATCTTCTGCCACTGGATGGCGACCTGGACATGGATGCCGAGCGTCTTGGCCACGATGGCGGCGGGGACCTCGGCAGCCAGGGTGAGCAGGGCGGTGCCGCGGCCCTGCCGGGGACTGATCCCCAGTGCATGGAGCCGCAGGCCGAGCGCATCCGGGGTCAGCGCTGTTCCCGGGTGGCGGCCCGGGAACAGCCAGGGTGTAGGGACGTCGAGCAGGCTGCTGCCTGGTCGCCTGCGGCCGGTCGCGAGCCCGGCGACGAGATTGTCCAGGGGTGCGGGCAGGATGACCGGGCGGCTGCCCAGGCGGAGCAGGGTGTGGCCGTCCTCGCGCTGGACATGCCAGGTCGTCAGGGCGGTGATGGCGGTGAGCTTCTGGGCGTAGAGCAGGACGAGCAGGCCCTGGGTGCAGCTGCCCAGGGTCAGCCCGCGGGCGGTGAGCCAGTCCAGGAACGCCGCGGCGGCGGTGACCTGGTCGCGCACGTTCTTGACCTGGTCGCGTGAGGCGGCCCGACCGTCGAGGCAGCCGCGCAGCCGGCGCAGCTGGTGCCAGAGGGCGTATCCGCGCAAGGCCTGCCGGTGCCCGGGATCTGCGAGCGCGGCGATGACCTGGCTGATCCACGTTTCCCGGGCGGTGAAACGCTCGTCCCGCGCCGGGAGCGCGCCCGCTGCGACCATCATCGACCGCAGGTGGACGAGGGTGAGCCCTGGCGGGAGCGTGTCGAGTGCCTCGTGCGTGATGACGTCACAGGCCGCGACCGCGCGCAAAGTGCGGCGGACGCCGGGGTTCTTCAGCCAGTCGAGCATGAGGTCGGGACGGTCGACACCGACCAGGGCCGCGCGGAGCAGGTCCAGTTCAAGCACGGCGGCGGTGCTGTCGGGCGGAGTGAGGATGTGGCTGAGTTTGCGGTCCAGGCTGCAGCGCGTGCACTCCGCGGCTGACAGTTGCCAGGTCTGCTGGCAGGAGGCGCACCGTTTCCAGAACGCCGGGTCGGGGTTGAGGCAGCGCGCGCATAGCGGCTGGCGCAGTGTGCCTCCTTTATGCGGCGCGCCGGTGCCGCAGCGCGAGCAGGTGATCCAGCGTTTGCGGCACCGTTCGCAGACTGGTGCGCCGGTGGCCCGCGAGATGCCGATCCGGCCGCCGTCGCCGGACTGACAGATACTGCAGGGAAGATCAGGTCCTGGTCGGCAGCTCTGGCAGACCGGCCCGGCTTGGGTGACCGCGGCGACGCGGCGGTTGTTTCCGCATTCCGTGCAGGGTTTCCAGCTGCGCGGGTCGCGGTGCCAGCAGTTCTGGCATATCGGCTTGCCGCCGTCGTTGCGGCGGGCGATGGACCTTACTTTCCCGCACCGGCCGCAGCGCAGCGCGCGGGCTTTGCTCCGGCACCCGCCGCAGACCCGCAGCCCGTCGACCGGGTTGCCGAGCTGTCGCTGCCTGCCGCAGCGGGGGCAGGGCGGCTCGGTCACGGTGGCGGCGCCGGCGCGGGCCAGCGCGCTGATGAACCGCAGGATGGCGGGGAGCGGGGCGCGGGCGCCCTGGCCGGTGAGCAGCTCGGGCTGGCCTGTGACGGCGGCGGCGATGCGACGCCGTCCGTCCGGGCGAGCTGCCGCCTGGTCCAGCGCTGCCAGGACCGCTTCGGGGGCGAGCTCGGGCTCGAGCCTGGCCATCAGCGCGAGCAGGGCACCGGCCGGATCACCGGGATCGGGCACGGCACGGCCGGTCACTGCTGAGCGCCGGTGATCCGTGCCCGCTTCGGCCGCCGGGCGCCGATGCCCGTGGCGTCCTCGGCCCCGCCGGCGGCTGTATTCCGGGCCGGCCGGGCTGCTGCGACCGGCTCGATGAGGTCGTTCATGGTGCAGTCCAGGATGTCGAGCAGGCCCACATCGCGTCCTCCGGGCCCAGCTGCGCCACCCCGGACACCAGCTCCAGCCGCGCAGCACCCGCCAGAACCGCCCGTCCCATCCAACTCCCGGAACCCGAAAGGACAGCCCTCCTGACAGCAGGATCATGCATCCAACGGGCGCAGCATGCAATCACCGCAGGCAGCGCAGCGCGCGCGTGTCGCAAAGGTGACGGCCGACCGGGATGTAGCGTGAGCTGGCGGGTTCGGTCATGGTCGCTGCGTTAGATGAGCTGGGTACGCCTGAGTTGGCCGAGGCGGCCGCGGTTTTCGACCAGTACCGCCAGCATTATGGCCCTGCCTCCAGCCGGGAGTCAGACAGTAACGTGCTGATCGAGCACGCCGGTCAGAGGTGGCAGGCGCAAGCACACCTCAGGCACAGCAGGCCTGCGCGGGTTTGGACGAGGCTGGCGAAGCCAGCCGAGGTCACGCCGGGTGAGAGTCGGGGCGCGTCGGGATCCGGACGGGACGTTTGGCGAGCGCCTTCTGCTCGACGGCTGTCCCAGGCCGAATCTTGCGCGCCTCCCGACGCCCCAACGGGGGAGAAGTAATGTTCGCCCGGTTTGGAAGCGCGGAGCTACATGCCAGCGATGAGCTTCTCCACGCGCTCGTCCACCGACCGGAACGGGTCCTTGCACAGCACAGTCCGCTGCGCCTGGTCGTTCAGCTTCAGGTGGACCCAGTCCACCGTGAAGTCGCGCCGCTTCTCCTGCGCCCGGCGGATGAACTCACCGCGCAGTTTGGCCCGGGTGGTCTGCGGGGGGATGGACTTGGCCTCGAAGATCTTCAGGTCCGTCGTCACCCGGTCGACCGCGCCGCTCTTCTGCAGCAGGTAGTACAGGCCCCGGCCGCGGTGCACGTCGTGGTACGCCAGGTCAAGCTGGGCGATGCGCGGCGCCGACAGCGGCAGGTCGCGCTTGGCCCGGTACCGCTCGATCAGCTGGAACTTGGTCACCCAGTCGATCTCGCGGGCGATCCGGTCCAGGTCGCCGTCCTCGATCGCGGACAGCGCCCGCTCCCACATCTCCAGCACGCGCTTGCTGATCGGGTCGAGGCCGTTCTTGTCGGTGAACTCCATGGCCAGGTTCAGATACTCCCACTGGATCTCCAGCGCGGACATCTCGCGGCCGTTGGCCAGCCGGACCTTGCGCCGGCCGGTCATGTCGTGGCTGACGTCCCTGATGGCCCGGATCGGGTTCTCCAGCGTGAGGTCGCGCATCACCGTGCCCGCCTCCACCATGCGCAGCACCAGGTCGGTCGCGCCGACCTTGAGCAGCATTGTGGTCTCGGACATGTTGGAGTCGCCGACGATGACGTGCAGCCGCCGGAACCGCTCGGCGTCGGCGAGCGGCTCGTCGCGCGTGTTGATGATCGGCCGTGAGCGGGTCGTGGCGCTGGATACGCCTTCCCAGATGTGCTCGGCCCGCTGGCTCACGCAGTAGACCGCACCGCGCGGCGTCTGCAGCACCTTGCCGGCCCCGCAGATGATCTGCCTGGTGACCAGGAAGGGGATCAGGATGTCAGCGAGCCGGCCGAACTCACCGTGCCTGCCGACGGAGTAGTTCTCGTGGCAGCCGTAGGAGTTGCCCGCGGAGTCGGTGTTGTTCTTGAACAGGTAGATGTCGCCGGCGATGCCCTCTTCGCGGAGCCGTCGGTCGGCGTCGACCAGGAGCCC
>Ga0134126_10005633_pt1 | contig 15641 bp, 10 predicted proteins | sample KB31752_FD_96881 | JGI IMG/M metagenome (GOLD analysis project Ga0134126, IMG submission 96881) | Terrestrial soil microbial communities with excess Nitrogen fertilizer from Kellogg Biological Station, Michigan, USA - KB3-175-2 | ecosystem: Environmental > Terrestrial > Soil > Unclassified ...
CCGCGCTCCTCGTCTCGGGGGACATGCTGCTTCCGCGGATCTCGACGAATGTCGCGGTGTGGCCGGGCGAACCCGATGCCGACCCGGTGTCGCGCTTTCTCGATTCGCTGACGCGCTTCGAGGCGCTTCCCGCCGACACGTTGGTGCTGCCGTCGCACGGCGTGCCCTTTCGAGGAATCGCCGAGCGCGTCGCAGCGCTGCGCGAGCACCATCGGATGCGCCTCGACGAGTTGTCAGCCGCCCTCGTCGCAGCCGCGGCCCCGCAATCTGCCGAGGACGTGATCCCGGTGCTGTTCAGACGCACGCTCGATCTGCAACAGCGCTTCTTCGCGATGGGCGAGGCGATCGCCCACCTCAATCACCTGTGGCAGAGCGGCCGTGCGCAGCGCCTCGTCGCTGCCGACGGCGCGATCCGCTTCGCCGCGTAGAATGCACGACTGCCGATCTTGATTCCGATACGACATCCCATGGCGAGCCCCAGCGTGACCCCAAACCCCAGTCCGCGAAACGCCCGCCAGCGAACCCGGCCGCAAGCGCCGCGAACGGCGTCGAAGGAGGCTTTGCAACCGGCGCCGAAGGAAGTGGCGAAAACGGGTGCCAAGGGCGACGCCATGGCCGGCGGCACGACCTACGATCCTATCGCTTTCGCCGAGTCGCTCGCGACCGCCGCCGAGAAGAGCGCGAAGCTGATCGGCGAATTCGCTGCACGCAACGCGGGGCGCCGTTCGGCGGTGCCGAGCGACGAGCTCGGCGTCGGCAAGGCGTTCATGGAGCTCACGTCGAAGATGCTCGCCAACCCGGCGCGTCTCGCCGAGGCCCAGCTCGGTCTGTGGCGCGACTACATGTCGCTGTGGCAGTCGTCGATGCTGCGGATGCTCGGCGCACCGGCGGTTCCCGTGGCCGAGCCAGCCAAGGGCGACAAGCGCTTCAAGGATGCCGGCTGGCAGGAGCACGTTCTGTTCGACTACGTCAAGCAGTCGTACCTGATCGCCGCACGTTGGCTGCACACGCAGGTCGCGAACGTCGAAGGCATTCCCGAGCCGACGCGAAAGCGGATCGACTTCTTCACCCGCCAGTACATCGACGCGCTGGCTCCGTCCAACTTCGCGCTCACCAATCCGGAGGTGTTCCGCGAGACGGTCGCGAGCGGCGGCCAGAACCTCGTGCGTGGGCTCAACAACCTGCTCGACGACATCGAGCGCGGCAACGGCCAGCTCAAGATTTCGATGACCGACTCGAAGGCGTTCGAGCTCGGCGTCAACATCGCGACCACGCCCGGGAAGGTCGTGTTCCAGAACGAGCTGATGCAGCTCATCCAATACGAGCCATCGACGAAGAAGCAGTGGAAGCGTCCGCTGCTGGTCATCCCGCCGTGGATCAACAAGTACTACATCCTCGACCTCCGCGAGAAAAACTCGTTCATCCGCTGGGCGGTCGGCGAGGGCCTCACGGTGTTCGTGATCTCGTGGGTCAACCCGGATGCCCGCCTCGCGCACAAGGACTTCGAGGACTATCTCACCGACGGACCGCTTGCGGCGCTCGCCGCGATCGAGAAGGCGACCGGCGAGCCAGACGCCAACGTCGTCGGTTACTGCCTCGGCGGGACGCTCCTCGCCGCGACGCTTGGCTGGCTCGCCGCGAAGAAGCAAAAGCGGATCGCGAGCGCGACCTTCATGACGGCGCTGATCGACTTCAGCGCGCCCGGCGAGCTCGAGGTGTTCATCGACGAGGAGCGCGTCGGCTCGCTCGAGAAGAGGATGAAGGAGCGCGGCTTTCTCGAGGGCAGCGAGATGGCGAACACGTTCAACTCGCTGCGCGCGAATGACCTCATCTGGTCGTTCGTGATCAACAACTACCTGCTCGGCCGCGACCCGTTCCCGTTCGATCTCCTGCACTGGAACGTCGACTCGACGCGGATGCCCGCGAAGATGCACAGCTTCTACCTGCGCAACATGTACCTGAAGAATCTCCTGCGCGAGCCCGGCGGGATCACCCTCACCGGCGTGCCGATCGACCTCTCGAAGGTGACCGTGCCGACCTACTTCGTGTCGGCGATCGAGGACCACATCGCGCCGTGGAAGACCACCTGGCTCGGGCCGCGCCTCTTGAAGGGCAAGTCGCGCTTCGTGCTGTCGGGCTCCGGACACATCGCCGGAATGATCAATCCGCCGGCGGCGAACAAATACGGCTACTGGACCAACTCCGCCGACGCCGCGACCGCCGATGCCTGGCTCGCATCCGCCAAGCAGCACGAGGGGTCGTGGTGGCCCGACTGGCGCCAATGGATCGACCGCGATCTCGGTCGCGAGGTGCCCGCGCGCGTGCCCGGCAAAGGCGGCCTTCAAGTGCTCGAGGATGCGCCGGGTTCGTATGCGAGGCTTCGCGCCGATGCCGAATGACGGTGTGCCCGTCGCGCTCCCGTCGCGACTCCGCGACGGCGTCCTGACCAACAGGAGGTTTCCCTCGATGCCGACCCTCCGTCGTTCGATCGCTGCAGTCGCGACCTCGCTCGCCCTCGCGGCACCGGCCGCCCATGCGCAGTATTCGGGCGCCTACGTCTTCGGCGACAGCCTGAGCGACGCCGGCCAGTACGGAGCGCGCTTCACGACCAACCCGGGCCTCACCATCCCGATGTACGTCGCTCAGCACTTCGGCATCAGCGTGACGCCGTCGTTCTACGGCGGCACCGACTACGCACAGGGCGGGGCGCAGGTGAATGCGCAGTCACCGCTGGTTCCACCGGACGCGCCGAACCTGTCGATCGCCGATCAGGTGTCGCTGCAACTCGGCAAGGGTCCCCTGAATCACAACGCGCTCTACCAGCTCTGGGGCGGCTCGAACGACATCCTTGCCGTCGCCTCGGAGGTCGGCGCCGGACAGATGACCGCGGCGCAGGCGCAGGCCGCCGTCGCGCAGGCGGCCACCGACCTCGTGACGCAGGCGGTGCGGCTGCAGTCGTCGGGGGCGCGCTACCTGATCGTCTACAACGTCCCCGACATCGGCCGCTCGCCGCTCGCCGCATCCGAGGGCGCCCAGACGAGCTTTACCGCGCTATCGTCGCTGTTCGACACGACGATGAACGCGGGCATCGCGGCGGCGCATCTCAACGTCGTCCAGGTGAACACGTTCAAGCTCCTCGACGAGGTCACCTCGAACCCGGCTGCATTCGGCTTCGTCAACGCGACGATACCGGTATGCACGACCGCGTCGGCGCTGCAGTGCACACCGTCGACGCTGCGCGACCCGAACGGAGCGTTGACCTGGGTCTTCGCCGACGGCGTGCACCCGACGACCGGCCTCGCGCTGATCGGCGCCGAGGCTGCGCTGTCGATGCTGCAGGGGCCCGCGATGATCGGCGCGCTCGCCGAGGAGCCGCTCGCCGCCGAGCAGGCGACGTTCCGCGCGATCGACAGTCGGATGATGTCGAGCCTCGACGCGCGGCCCGCGTCGGGGAAGCTCAACGTCTGGGGCAGCTACGACTACGGCCACCACGACATCGACGGTCCGTCGCTCGACGGGAACGCCGACGTCGACATGCTGAACGTCGGCGGTGACGTGAAGATGAGCGATCGCCTGCTCGTAGGAGGCGCATTCGGATACTCGGATCACAAAGCCGATTTCGGCGGCGGCAACGGCGGGTTCAAGCTTCGCGAGACGACCGGCACCGCGTATGCCGGCTATGGCGAGGGGCCGTGGTACCTCGGCGCCACGCTCGGCGCAGGCGATCTCGACTACCGCGACGTCCACCGCGACATCCGTCTCGGCGCGCTGACGCGCACCGAATCGGGCGACACGCGCGGCTGGCACCTGATGGGAAGCGCCCTCGGCGGTTACTGGTTCAGTTACCGGGACCTCCTGCACGGTCCGTTTGCTCGACTCGCGTACCAGAAAATTCACGTCGACGCCTATGCCGAGCGGGGCAGCGACAGCACGGCGCTGTCGTACGGCCAGCAGGAGCGCGAATCGCTGGTGTCGAGCCTCGGCTGGCAGGTCGCCGGGCGCCTCGGCAACGTGCGGCCATTCGCGCGCGTTGCCTGGGACCACGAAGGGAAGGACGACGACCGCTCGGTGTCGGCGACGCCGATCGGTCTCGCCGGCACGTATTCGGTGCCGGTGATCAAGCCCGACAACAGCTGGGTCGAATACACGCTCGGGGCGAGCGCCGATCTCGGCGGCGTCACCGGCTATCTCACCGGCAGCGCAACCTCGGGCAAGAGCGACGGCAACGGCTATGTGATCAGCGTCGGGCTGCGCGTCGGGCTGTAGCGGAGTCCGAAGGACGGCGCGCGCACCGCACTCGGACGGCACACGCGCGACGGCGCAGCTGCCACTTCGCCGTCAGTCCGGCCGTCGCGGCTTTCGCTTCCGCCCGGCAAGGGCCGCGTCGAACAACGGACGCGGTAGCGCGCGCAGCAGCCGGCCGGCGAGCGCCATCGGCCACGGCACCACCGCAAAGCGCCGTCTTGCGGCGATCACCCGCGCGATCCGGCGTGCCGCCGTTTCGGCGTCGAGCAGGAACGGCATCGGGTACGGATTGTCGGCGGTCATCGGGGTCGCGACGAATCCCGGGCAGATCGTGACCACCGCAACGCCGCTTCCGCGCAACTCGACACGCAGGCTTTCGAGGTAGGCGATCGCCGCAGCCTTTGACGCGCTGTACGCACCCGCCCCGGGCAATCCGCGAAAGCCGGCGACGCTCGCGATGCCGACGAGCGTTCCACCGCGCGCTTCGCGCATAGGCCCGATGAACGGGTGGAATGTGTGGACCATCCCAAGCACGTTCGTCTCGAGCACCTGCGCGAACGCACGCATGTCTTCGGCGTGCTCGGTCAGCGTACCGCGCGAGACACCGGCGTTCGCGATCACGACGTCGGGAACACCGAAGCGACGGACGAAGTCCGCACCGGCCGCGGCGAGCACGGCAGCGTCACGTACGTCACCCGCGTAGACGGCAACCTCGGCGGGAGCGAGCGCCTGCTCGAGGCGCGCGAGCTCGGCTGCGCGACGCGCGAACAATCCGACGCGGGCACCGTGCGCCGCGTAGTGGCGCGCGAGCGCCTCGCCGATCCCCGACGTCGCGCCGGTGATGAAGACGCCGGCCGCAGCGGCTCCGGTCAGCCCTTGGCGCGCTCGGCGCGCGCCTTGGCGATCAGTTGATCGATCTCACTCGGCAGCGCAGCGTGCGTGCCGACACGATCCGACGACGTAATGAACTTCCCGTCGACGATCACCGTCGGAACGGACTCGATGCCGTATTCCTTTCCAAGCTGCATCGCGCGCTTCACCTTGCTGTCGACGGTGAACGACGAATAGACGGCAGCGACCTGCTTGGAATCGAGCCCCTGCTTCGCCGCCCAGTCGAAGAACGTCTTGTCGCTCGATAGATCGATGCCATCGGCGTGGATCGCCTTGAATACCGCCGGCGAGAGCTTGCGCGCATCGCCGATCGCATCGAGCGTGTAGTAGACGCGGGCGAGCCGCACCCACGCATCGTGGAACATCACCGGCACGCGGCGGAAGGCAACGTCGGATGGAAGCGTCGCGAGCCACTTGTCGAGATAGGGCTCGAGCGCGGCGCAGTGCGGGCAACCGTAGGAGAAGAACTCGATCACCTCGATCTTGCTTCCCGTCTCCACCGGCTGCGGATTGGCGAGCCTCGCATAGGTCTTCCCCTCGACGAACGGGGTCGGCGTCGCGGCCGCCGCCGAGCCGGCAAGGGCGAAGGCCATCAACGCGACCGCGGCGCCCAGTGCCTTGCGCCGTGACATTCGTGTTTCGTGCAGATTCATCGTCGACTCCATCGGGTATTGGAAGAAGAGATATTCAGAAGCGGATCACGGCGACATCGAATCCGCGCTTCGCGAGGTCGGATTTCATCCGGGCGAGCTCGTCGGCGTTGTCGTAAGGACCGAGACGGACGCGGTAGCGCGTGCTGCCGTCGGAGAGCGTGCCGGTCTGCACAGACGCTTCGAGGCCGGCAAGGGCGAGGCGCGCCTTCAGGTTTTCCGCGTCGGCTTCCGTCGTGAACGAGCCCGCCTGGAGCCACGAGTGTGCGGCCTGCTTCGCAGGTCCTCCGGCCGCGCCAGCGGTCACGGCCGGGGACGCCGCTTGCGGCTTCGCGACTGCCGCAGGCGTCGGCGGGCGCGCCGGGGCGAGCGTCGTCGCAGGTGCCGTCGCGACGCCCGTCGCGGACGGCAGCACAGCCGGCGCGGAGCGTCCTCCCGCCGCCGCACGCGTCGCATCGGGCTGCGGCTTCGCGTCCTCGACGCCGGGAAGAATCTTGTAGAAGTCGAAGCGCGGCTTGCCTGGCGCGGACGGCGTTTCGGCGGACGCCGGTGCAGCCGAAGAGGCCGCGTTGTCTTCCGCGTGACGCGCCATCTGCAGCGCCGGATTGTTCTTCATCAGCCAATAGGCGACTCCTGCGGCAAGGCCCAGCCCCACGACGACGCCGATGAAGATGCCCACCAGCGTTCCGCCTGCACTCGTCCGCCGCGCGGCGGGGCGAGCGCCTCGGGGTCTGCGCAAGGCGGTGGGAGCGGTCATCGGGTCGGAAAGTTCGCGGGTTCGGACGTGCGGCGGGGGTTACGCGTGCGCGGCGGCGGCGCGCTCACATCCGTTCGGGTGCGGCGATGCCGAGAATGGAGAGTCCGTTCGCGAGCACCTGACCGGCGGCAACCGCCAATGCGAGCCGGGCATCCCGCAACCGCTCGTCGTCGACGAGAAAGCGCTCGGCATTATAGTAACTGTGGAATTCCTGCGCCAAATCCTTCAGATAGAACGTGACCTGATGCGGGGCGAAATCAGCCGCGGCAGCCGCGACTTCGTCGGGGAAGTCGGCGAGCCGGCGCATCAGCGCAATCTCGTGATCGCTCGCGAGCGGTGACAGGTCGACGCCGCCGAGGCGCGCCGACGCGGCACTCGGCTCGATTCCGGCCTGGCGCAGCACCGAGGCGACGCGCGCGTGCGCGTACTGGACGTAGTAGACGGGATTGTCCTCGGACTGCGAGCGCGCGAGGTCGACGTCGAACACGAATTCGGCGTCGGCCTTGCGCGACACGAGGAAGAAGCGCACCGCATCGCGCCCCGCCTCGTCGATCAGCTCGCGCAGCGTGACGTAGCTTCCCGCGCGCTTGCTGATCCTCATCTCCTCGCCGCCACGCATCACGGTGACCATCTTGTGCAGGACGTAGTCCGGATAGCCCGCCGGGATGCCGATCGCGATGGCCTGCAGGCCCGCGCGGACCCGCGCGATCGTCCCGTGATGGTCCGAGCCCTGCACGTTGAGCGCACGCGCGAATCCGCGCTCGAACTTGGTCACGTGATACGCGACATCGGGGACGAAGTACGTGTAGCCGCCACCCGACTTGCGCATCACGCGATCCTTGTCATCGCCGAACGCCGTCGTGCGCAGCCACAGCGCGCCGTCGTGTTCGTAGGTGTTGCCCGAGGCGACGAGCCGCGCCACCGTCGCCTCGACGCGCCCATCGGCGTAGAGCGAGCTTTCGAGATAGTGGTTGTCGAACCTGACTCCGAACGCAGCGAGGTCGCGATCCTGCTCCTCGCGCAGCGCCGCGACCGCGAAGCGGCGGATCGCATCGAGATCGGACAGGTCGTGCCCGTGCCGGTCGAGATAGCGCTGCGCCACCTCGCGTACGTACTCGCCGCGATAGCCGTCTTCGGGAAACGCGCCCGACTCGCCCAGCAGCTCGCGGGCGCGCGCGCGCACCGACACGGCGAGGTTCTCGATCTGCTGCCCGGCGTCGTTGTAGTAGAACTCGCGCGTGACCGTTGCGCCCTGCCACGCGAAGAGGTTCGAGATCGCATCGCCGAGAGCCGCCTGCCGGCCGTGTCCGACGTGCAGCGGCCCGGTCGGATTGGCCGACACGAACTCGACGATCACGTGCTCGCCGCGGTAGAGGTTGCCGCGGCCGTAGCGATCACCTTCGCGCAGGACCCGTGCGGCGATGCGCCGCTGCGCGTCGGGCTTCAGGCGGAAGTTGATGAACCCCGGGCCGGCGATCGATGGCGTTTCGACGAGATCGGCGAGCTCGCCGGCGACGGCCGCCGCGAGCTTCTGTGCGAGCGCGCGCGGATTGCTTCCCGCGCGTTTCGCGAGTGCCAAGGCGGCATTCGTGGCGTAATCCCCGTGGCTGCGGTCCCGCGGCCGTTCGATGACCACGGGGAGCGCGGAGCCGCCGGGAACCTGCTCGCGGACGACCCGCTCCACCACGGCGGCGATGCGCTGCCGTGGATCTGCGCTCGACTCCGCATCGGCAGGGGGCTCGGGCATGGGAGGCAAATTATAGTGCGTGCGGCCTGATCAGAAGGTCACCGGGTCGACGTCGATCGACCAGCGGACCCGGCGCACGGAGAGGCGCTCGAGCACCTCGCGCCAGCCGGGCAGGAATGCCTGCAGCGCGGTGCGCTGCCGGCACTGCGCGAGCACCTGGCCGCGTTCGAATCCGGCCCTGCGCGCGAGCATTGCCGGGACCGGTCCGAAAAGCTCGATCCGATCGTCGTGCTGCGTCCCCGCGTCGGCGCCACGAGCGGCGAGGTCGCGTCCGCATTCGAGGGCACGCGCGAGAAACCGGTCGACGTCGGCACGCTCGTGCGCTTCGCCACTGAGCAGCGCGACACGAGTCGCCGGTGGCAGCATCGCCGCTTCGCGCTCGGCGAGGATGTCGTCGGCGAATCGCGCATAGTCGCCGCCGACGAGCGCGCGGTACACCGGGTGACCGGGGAAATCGGTCTGCACGATTACGCGTCCCGGAGATCCTGCGCGTCCCGCGCGCCCCGCGACCTGCACGAGGAGCGCCGTAAGCCGCTCGGTCGCGCGGAAGTCGGCGCTGTAGAGCGCGTTGTCTGCGCCAAGAACGCCGACCAGCGTGAGACGGCCGAAGTCGTGCCCTTTGGCGAGCATCTGCGTGCCGACCAGAATGTCGACCTCGTGCGCGTCGACGCGCTTCCTCACCGACGCGAATGCGTCGCGGCTTCGCGTCGTGTCACGATCGACGCGGGCGATGCGCGCCGCAGGAAACGCGGCGCGGACGGCCTCCTCGAGCCGCTGCGTTCCGAAACCGAGCGCGGCGAGGTCGACATTGCCGCACGATGGGCACGCGCGCGGCAGGCGCTCGACATGCGTGCAGTGGTGGCAGTGGAGCCGGTTCGGACTGCGGTGCACGACGAGCCGCGCCGTGCAGCGCGGGCATGCCGCCTCCCATCCGCACGCGCTGCACTTCAGCGACGTCGCGAAGCCGCGTCGATTGATGAAGAGAAGCGCCTGCTCGCGCCGCGCGAGGGTGCTGGCGAGCGAATCGACGAGCTGCGGCGTGAGTCCGTCGGTGACGGCGGCGCCTCGCACCGGCGCCAGTGTGATCGCTGGCGCAGCGGTTCCCGTGCCGGCGCGCGATGCGAGCGTCAGCAGTTGCGCCTGCCGCGACCGGGCGCGGCGCCACGTCTCGACGGCCGGCGTCGCGCTGCCGAGCACGATAGGAATGCCGCGCCGCCGCGCCCGCCACAGCGCGAGATCGCGCGCGTGATAGCGGACTCCTTCCTGCTGCTTGAACGAATCGTCGTGCTCCTCGTCGACGACGATGAGTGCGAGGCGCGGCACCGCGGTGAAGACCGCGAGCCTTGTGCCGAGCACGACGCCGGCAGCGCCCGATGCCGCCGCCTCCCAGTTCGCACGACGCGCTCCCGCTGCCAGAGCGCTGTGCAGCGTCACCGCGTGCACCTGCGGCAAAGCGGCGCGCACGCGCTCCTCGAACTGCGGCGTAAGGTTGATCTCGGGAACGAGGATCAGCGCCTGCCCGCCGCGCGCGATCGCCTCGCGCGCAGCGTGCAGATAGACCTCGGTCTTGCCGCTGCCGGTGACGCCGAAGAGCACGAAGGTCGCGAAGCTGCCGAGCGACGTGGCGATCGCTTCGGCCGCTTCCTGTTGTGCCACGTTGAGCACAGGCGCCGGCGACGATCCGGCAGCCAGTCCGTCGGCCGCGCCGCGCGCGCCTGTGCGCGTGCGCGGGCGCGCGGTCGGCGGGATCGCGAGATCGAAGGCCATTCCCGGTGCGCACTGGTAGTAGCGCGACACGAATTCCGCGAGCGCGACGATCTCCTCGGGCAGCGTCACGCCTTCGAGCACCTCGTCGATCGGCAGCAGATGCTCTGCATGCGTCGACGAGCTTTCGAGGGCGACGACGACGCCGATTCGATTGCGGCCGGAGAACTTCACTCGGACAGCCGCTCCGCGGCCGACGGCGAGCCCCTTCGGAATCCAGTAGTCGAAGGTCTCGAACGTCGCGACCGGAAGCGCGATCCGCGCGATCGCCATGGATTCCGAACGTTCCCGATCAATCGGTGGACGAGCGCATCGCGCCGAGAACGCGCGCCGGAACAGGCATGCCGGTATTAACTTTACACGTCAAATTCAGCGTCCAACCCCTTCATTTGGAAAGCTTCGTGTGAGGTGCAACTACCCATCGGTGTGAATAACTTTGTGCGTAACCGCGCGGACCGATCGGGGTGCGTCGACCCCGGTGCGTGGCGTAGTTGTTGCATCGATTGGACGCACGATGGACTTCTGGCCTTTATTCATCGGGTTAGCGCTTGCGCTTCATGCAGAAATTGTCACGACTCCGACGGGGATTTCAGTGGCCTCTGCATGTGCATAAGTGTCGCGCTAGATCAGGGAGACCGGACTTGTCAAGCCCGCGGCGTCCGACCGGTTTGCCGCGATCAGGAAGACCAGACGGAGCGTGCGTGAACGGCTTCGACGACTGCGAGCACGCTCTCGACCGGGGTCGTCGGCACGATCCCGTGACCGAGGTTGAATACGTACCCGGGCGCCGGTCCTGCGGCGTCCAGCACCGCATTGGCGGCCGCCACGGCGTGCGCGGGATCGGCGGTGAGCGCGATCGGGTCGAGGTTGCCCTGCAGCGCCACGGCGGCCCCCACTTCGCGGCGCGCGGCGGCGAGATCGACGGTCCAGTCGATGCCAAGCGCGCTTATCCCCGATGCGGCGAGCGCGGCGAGCGAGCCTGCGCGGCCCCGCGTGAACAGGAGCGTCGGGACACCCGCAGGCAGCGCGGCCAGCACGCGTCGCGTCGGCCCGAGCGAGAATCGCCGCCACGACGCCTCATCGAGCAATCCGCCCCAGCTGTCGAAGATCATCAGCACGTCTGCGCCGGCGCGCGCCTGCTCGGCGAGGCAGCCTGCGATCGCATCGGCATTGAGCGTCACCAGCCGGTCGACGAGATCGGGACGCGCAACGATCATCCTGCGCAGCGTCGCGAACTCGGCGCTCGAGCGGCCTTCGACCATGTAGCAGGCGAGCGTGAAAGGGCTTCCGGCGAAGCCGATCAGCGGCACGCGCCCGGCGAGTTCACGGCGGATCGCCGCGATCGCATCGAACACGTAGTCGAGCTTTGCGAGGTCGGGGACGGCGAGTGCCGCGATCGCCGCCTCGTCGCGTACGGGCCTCGCGAAGCACGGGCCTTCGCCCTCGGCGAACGAGAGACCGAGCCCCATCGCGTCAGGGATCGTGAGGATGTCTGAGAACAGGATCGCCGCGTCGAGCGCAAAGCGCGCGAGCGGCTGCAGCGTCACCTCGGCGGCGAGTTGCGGGTCGGTGGCGAGCGCCATGAAGCTCCCGGCGCGTTCCCTGACGCGCTGGTATTCGGGCAGGTAGCGGCCGGCCTGGCGCATCAGCCACACCGGCACGCGGTCGACGGGCTCGCGCGCAAGTGCGCGCAGCAGCCGGTCGTTCGCGGGCCGCGGAGTGCGCGCGCCGCTCATCGTCCGAGCGGGCGGCCGGTGATGCGTTCGAGCACCGAGAACGGTGACGAGTCGGGCCGATAGAGCGCGTTCGCGGGCAGGTGGATCGTCTGCTCGAACATGAACTGACCCGAAGCCGCCGCGTGCATCACCTGGTCCGAGAAGCAGATCCAGGTCGTGCCGGGGCGAAAGCGCACTTCGCGCTGCGGGCTCGTCGCCTGGTAATCGAGGTCGGCCTTCGCACGGTCGTGGAGGTTCAGCATCAGGTGATCGTAACCGCTGCGGCGCCCGCGGGTGACGTGGAACATCGCGAGCAGCGCTGCCTCGCCCGGAAACATCGGCCGCACGCGGGGCAACAGACGGCGCGCCATTGCCTCGAAGCGCTCGCCAACGCGCCAGACACGGTCGACGCCGTTCGGATTGACGTTGCAGAAAATGCGCAGGATGCGCTGGCCGCGATTCGGCCGCGACGGGAACGCGTCGACGTGCAGTCGCGTGTCGTCCTTGCGCCACGATGCCGGAGGGCGCGAAGCCGGCTGCGGTCGGAAGCTCGTCCGCGCGCCGGCAAGCCAAGGCGCGTAGCGCGGAAAGAGCGCCGCGACGAGCGTGCCCGCGGAACGCCGGAAGCGCTCGATCGTCGCCGCCAGGACGGCGAGATCGCCGGGCTCCCCGGTCGCGCCGTGCAGCGCGGCTCCGTCGAGGCTGATGTTCTTCGCGCGTCCGTCCGACCAGCGCACGTCGAGAAAGCGCTGCTCGCCCTCGTCGAGCGCGAACGCGAGTTGCGGCAGCACCAGCACGCCGCCGTCCTCGAGCAACCCCGCGAAACGATCCGAGTCGGCCGGCAGGACTTCCGGCTGCCAGTCGCGGATGTCGAGCGTGACGACCGGAGCGATGCCGTCTGCAGAACGGTCCACTCCGCCGTGGGAGGACGGCGCGGATGCGAGCGCAGCGTTCGGCGCGGCGTTCGGAGCGGCGATCAGCGCGGCAGCTCCGAAGCGCCCATCAGGTACGCGTCCACCGCATGGGCACACTGCCTGCCTTCGCGAATCGCCCACACGACGAGCGATTGGCCGCGTCGCACGTCGCCGGCGGCGTACACGCCGTCGACGCTCGTGCGGTATTCGACCGTATCGGCCTTGACGTTGCTGCGCGCATCGCGCTCGACGCCGAATTGCTCGACGAGCCCGGTGTCGCCCGGTCCGGTGAAGCCCATCGCGAGCAGCACGAGGTCGGCCTTCAGCACGAACTCGGTGCCCGGCATCTCCGCCATGCGCATCGCGCCGCTGCCGTCACGTTGCCACTCGACGCGCGTCGCGACGATCCGCTCGACGCGCCCCGCGCGCCCTTCGAAGCGCTTGGTCGCGACCGACCAGTCGCGATCGCAGCCCTCCTCGTGCGACGACGACGTGCGCAGCCTGATCGGCCAGTACGGCCACACGAGCGGCTTGTTCTCGACCAGTGGCGGCTGCTGCAGCAGCTCGAACTGGGTGATCGACGCCGCGCCCTGGCGGTTCGACGTACCGACGCAGTCCGAGCCGGTGTCGCCGCCGCCGATGACGATCACGTGCCGGCCGGTCGCGCGGATCTGCGCGTCGACGGCATCGCCGGCGACGACGTGGTTCTGCTGCGGCAGGAAGTCCATCGCGAAGTGGACGCCGTCGAGGTCACGGCCCGGAACCGGCAGATCGCGCGGCTTCTCGGCGCCTGCGGCGAGCACGACTGCGTCAAACCCGTCGAGAAGCTCCAGCGCACCGACGTTACCGCCGACGTGCGCATTGGGTCGAAACTCGACGCCCTCGATCGACATCTGCGCCATCCGCCGGTCGATCAGGTGCTTTTCCATCTTGAAGTCGGGAATGCCATAGCGCAGAAGTCCACCGATGCGATCGGACTTCTCGAACACGACGACCGCGTGGCCGGCGCGTGCGAGTTGCTGCGCGCACGCGAGGCCGGCGGGCCCCGACCCGACCACCGCGACCCGGTGCCCGGTTCGCCGCGCCGGCGGACGTGGAACGACCCAGCCCTCCTCCCAGCCCTTGTCGATGATGAAATGCTCGATCGACTTGATGCCGACCGGATCGCTGTTGATGGCGAGCGTGCACGCCGCTTCGCACGGTGCCGGGCAGATCCGGCCGGTGAACTCCGGGAAGTTGTTCGTCGAATGCAGGACGTCGAGCGCCTCGCGCCAACGCTTGCGGTAGACGAGATCGTTCCAGTCCGGGATGACGTTGTTGACCGGACAGCCGTTCTGGCAGAACGGAATGCCGCAATCCATGCAGCGCGCGCCTTGCGTCGACGCCGACGCGTCGTCGAGCGCGTGGATGAACTCGCGGAAGTGGCGCACGCGCCCCTCGACCGCGTCGGTGACTTCGGCAATGCGCTGATACTCGAGGAACCCGGTGATCTTTCCCATGTCGGTCACGCTGCCTGTTTCTGCGCTCGCGCTGCCGTGCGCTCGGTGGGCACGGCGGCGTACATCTCGGCAAGCGCTCGCTGGTACTCGTTCGGGAACACCTTGACGAAGCGCGCGCGCGCCTGCTCCCAACGATCGAGGAGCGCCAGCGCCACCGTCGACCCGGTGTAGCGCAGGTGCCGCTCGATCATCCCCCGGAGCAGCGGCTCGTCGGCCTCGCCGCGATGGAGCTTGCGGCCCTTGCCGGCGAGCGCGAGATCGGCCTCGGCCTCGCGCTGCAGGGCCTCGGGCAGCACCGGCACCAGCGTCACCATCGACGCATTGCAGCGGGTCGCGAAGCTTCCGTCGGGATCGTAGACGTAGGCGACTCCCCCGCTCATTCCCGCGGCGAAGTTGCGCCCGGTGCGGCCGAGGACGACGACGGTGCCACCGGTCATGTACTCGCAGCCGTGGTCGCCGGTGCCCTCGACCACCGCCGAGGCACCCGAATTGCGCACGCAGAAGCGCTCGCCGGCGACACCGCGGAAATACGCCTCGCCCTCGATCGCCCCGTACATGACCGTGTTGCCGACGACGATGTTGTCCTCCGGCCGTGCCGGGCACGACGGGTCGGGATAGACGACGATGCGCCCACCGGAGAGCCCCTTGCCGACGTAGTCGTTGGTCGCACCCTGCAACTCGAACGTGACACCGCGCGCGAGGAACGCTCCGAAGCTCTGCCCCGCGATGCCGTCGAAGGCGATGTGCACGCTGTCGTCGGCGAGCCCTTCGTGACCGAAGCGCCGCGCGATCGCGCCCGAGAGCATCGCGCCCACCGAACGGTTGGCGTTGCGGATGCGGTACGCAAGCCGCATTCGCTGCCCGCCGTCGAGCGCGGGCGCCGCCGCGGCGATCAGCTCGTGATCGAGCGCGCCGGCGAGTCCGTGATCCTGCAACTCGCAGTGATGCCGCGCGACCCCGGGCGGCATCGCCGGCTGATGGAAGACGCGCGAGAAGTCGAGTCCGCGCGCCTTCCAGTGCTCGATGCCCTTCTTCATGTCGATAAGGTCGACGCGGCCGATCATGTCGTCGAGCCGGCGGAAGCCGAGTGAAGCCATGATCTCGCGCAGCTCGTCGGCGACGAAGAAGAAATAATTGACGACGTGCTCGGGCTGGCCGGTGAAGCGGCGGCGCAGTACCGGATCCTGCGTCGCGACACCGACCGGGCAGGTGTTGAGGTGGCACTTCCTCATCATGATGCAGCCTTCGACGACGAGCGGCGCCGTCGCGAAGCCGAACTCGTCGGCGCCGAGGAGCGCCCCGATCGCGACGTCGCGTCCGGTCTTCATCTGGCCGTCGACCTGCACGGCGATGCGTCCACGCAACCGGTTCAGCACCAGCGTCTGCTGGGTCTCGGCGAGGCCGAGCTCCCACGGCGTGCCGGCGTGTTTGATCGACGATTCCGGCGACGCACCGGTGC
>Ga0134126_10005634_pt1 | contig 15641 bp, 22 predicted proteins | sample KB31752_FD_96881 | JGI IMG/M metagenome (GOLD analysis project Ga0134126, IMG submission 96881) | Terrestrial soil microbial communities with excess Nitrogen fertilizer from Kellogg Biological Station, Michigan, USA - KB3-175-2 | ecosystem: Environmental > Terrestrial > Soil > Unclassified ...
AAGATTTATTCCTAATAATCATATGTATTTTAGCACTATTTTTTATGATAGCTATCACTTATATGGCTTGCACTAATACCTTATTTAAATAATGTCTTTGGGGGTTAGACGTTAAATAAACCCTCGTTTAATCGCTAGACAAAGCGTTTTTTTTTATCTATACTATCAATTAATTATTTTAATTTGGGTAAATATGACCTGGCCTGTCAGTAATGGGATAGCAAAAGAACTCGATGATTTCTGGAAAGAATCTGACAATTTATGGAGACAATGGCAACAACAGGCTGATTACGATACGAAAATGATGACTGGGCAACAAGAAAATGCCTACAATCAATATGGAAGTATAAATTATCGAAATAATCGCACCCTTCTTTTCAATAAAATCCTTCGAATAGTCAACATGATAGATGGTTATCAGCGCGATAATCGTCTTGGAACTTCTATTATTGCGGCTGATAATGATCCTGATATGGGAGAAACAGCTGAGCAAAGAACAGCAGTTCTTAATTGGTCTAAAAGACAAGACAGAACATATGAAAAGATTTCAGATAGTTTTAATGGAGCTGTCACTTGCGGTTTGAATCTGCTAAATGTTTGGATGGATTTTAGAGAAGATCCTGAAAATGGGATGATTCGTACAGAAAGACTTCCATTTGCTAATTTTTTGATGGATCCCTATTGGACTCAAGCTGATCTTTCTGATTGTGGAAGGATATGGACGAGACGTTATCTTACTCAAAGACAATTGGATTCAATTTTTCCTAAAGTGTCTAAAGAAGTTCCTTCATTGAACCAAGGATATGCTGCAAAAGATGGTAAGTTTCCTTTTCTAGCTCAAAATTGGTATCAGTATCAGACTCCGATGTATGCCTATGATGAATATTGGACCAGAGATTATAAAACAAAAAGAAAATTATTAGATACAAAAACAGGGGAAGTTGCCCCCTGGAATGGAACAAAAGAGCAATTTCAATATTTGTTAAGAATCAATCCCAATGTAAAACTGATTAAAGCTCAAGTTCCAACAGTTAAGCTTAATGTATTAGTTAACAATCATTTAATGTATGAAGAACAATCTCCGTATGGTCTTGATCGATTTCCCTTTGTCCCATTTCTTTGTTACCACTTCCCAGAGGTGCAGAATTATTCTTTTCGTTACCAAGGTGTAGTTAGAAATGTGGTGGATAGTCAAATTGAACTAAACCGTCGTCGAAATCGTTTATTAGACGTACTTGATGCCCAAGTTCAATCTGGAATAATGGTTAAAGAAGATGCTCTTGTGAATCCTGAAGATGCATTCTTTCAAGGTCCTGGTAAAGTCATGTACTTTAAAAATTCTGCTAATCTTGCAAGCGATGTTGTGCAAATTCCTCCTCCTCCTGTTGCTCCAGGATGGATGGAACTTATTCAAACTATAGAAAAAGAGATCATGGATATCGTAGGACCTGAGGAGCTTTTTGCCCAAAATCTTGGGGCAAAGGAGATGTCAGGTGTTCTAATGAAATTGAAAATGGGAGCTGGTTTAACAGGTCTTAGGAATATATTTGATCGTTTGAACCTATCTCAAATGTTAGTTGGCGAAATATTTGATGCTTTAATTGTAGAGAATTTTGGAGAAGGAAAGGTTGCTCACATCTTAGGCAAACAGCCATCAGAGCATTTCTTCGAAAAAGAATTCTCTAAATTCAATTGTGTTGTTGAAGAAATGGAACTTACAGCTTCGCAACGTCAATTACAATTCCTGCAAGCTATTCAGATGAAACAGCTTGGGATTCCTATTCCTAATAAATATCTCCTTGAGAAATCAACTCTTTCTGATAAGAAAGGAGTTATTGAAAGCATTGTACAAGAAGAGCAACAACAAGCACAAATTCAGCAAGCACAAATGCAACAACAACTCGAACAACAAGAGATTGTCACTAGATCAATTGAAGCTAAAGCTCAAAATGACTTTGCAGCTGCACAAGAACGTAGAGCTCGTTCAGTTTCTGATTTGGCACTTGCTAAACATCATGAAGGGGAGTCTGTCGCTAATAGAGCATCAGCTGCCCTTAACAATGCTAAAGCGATGAAAGAACTTGAGGAATTAGATGAAAATCGTCTCATGAAATTAGCAGACTTTATTCTATCAGTACAAGAACGCCAAAAGATCATGAATCAAGGTGAAGAAGATGATTCAATCAATGAAGCAATGGCTTTAAGTGTACCAGTAGAAAAATCTAAAATGCAGTCAGAGTTATCAAAAAATAAGCAAGAAGCTCTTGTTTAATCGATTACCTTGTTTTTTCTTCCCTTTAATTAAAATTGAAAAAATTTCATAGAATTGGCACTTTCCTTGCAATTTAATTATGCCTGACAAGGAGTGCTATATGATGAATCAAATCATTGAAGATGCTGATCAATTATTTCAAAAATACAGAAAAATTACTCCAATACTCATCATGGTTAAATTTAAGTTAACATATGAAAAATCTGTAGAAGTCTGTAAGGCTGTGTGGTTAATGAATCATCTTAAAGCAAGAAAAATAGCAAAAAAAATTACTCCGAATTAAAATGTATTTACATCAATACATCAAAAAAATAATGTATACGCTTTAACATTATGAGGTATTAATGTGAGAAAGATAGCTATTGCTAATCAAAAAGGAGGAGTGGGGAAGTCTACTACAGCCATTAATATTGCGGCTGGTTTAGCTTATCATAATAAAAAAGTTCTTCTTATAGATATTGACCCACAGGGTCATTCAACAATTGGATTAGGTAACAGTTCAAATGGAGATCTAACAGTTGGAGACCTTTTGATCAATGAAGGATGCAATTATGCAGATGTTATTAAATCATCCTATATTCCAAATCTCCATCTTATTCCGAGTGACATTTCAGTAGCTGGATGTGAATTGAAAATGCCAATTTTGGGAAGAGAATTTCGTCTTAGAAAAAAGCTTGCTTCATTACCAAAATATTACGACTTTATCATTCTTGATTGTCCTCCTACGTTTGGGGCTTTAGCAATCAATGCATTTCTATTCGCTACAGAAATTATTCTTCCAGTTGATCTTTCTTTCTTTGGATTAGCTGGAATCAACAGTTTTATAGATTCACTGAATCATATTAACGATAATATTGGACAGATGATCAATCATAAAATCGAGATCAAAAATGTTCTTCTTACTTTTTTTGATACTCGAACCAAAATAGCCAAAGAAGTGTATTCGAAGTTAATTGAGATATTTGGAAGTAAAATCTTCAAAACATCAATACCTCAAAATGTTAAGATAAAAGAAAGTCAATTAGCAGGAAAGTCAATATTCGATTATGAGCCTGAATCAACAGGAGCTATTGCATATGGAAATCTTACTTTAGAGATATTGAAGAATGGATAAGAATACAAGACTTGATATATTTTCTAAGCAAATCCAGAAGAAATCTCTTCAGAAAACAACATTAGATGATTACAAGGTGGCAACACCTCAAGAAGTAGAAACATCAAAACCTCAAAAAGAAAAACTGCTTAGAAAAACTGTTTATCTAAAAGAAGAACATTGGAAAAAGCTTCATGAGATATATGCTAAAAGGATTTTGAAAGGTATGAAGTCAAATCAATATGATCTTATTACCGAAGCTTTGGAGATGTTTTTTGAAAAAGAGGGGAGTTAAATTTATCTTTATGGAATGGATTAAGTTCAGTGATAAATTACCCAAGCATAATTCTATGATTAAAGTAAAATCGGGTGACCTTTGGCATGGGGAAGGAATATTTCAGGATGGAAAATTCGTTTATTCTTGGATAAAAGGTGCTTGTTGTGGTGATCCTACTCATTGGATGCCTTTACACATATCCTCAAACAGCGAAAAAACATCGTTTGACAAGAAAAAGGAATTAGGGCAATGCGCCTAAAAAGGAAACATAAGCATAGTTATCAGACCTAAATCAAAAAAAATGACGCATTCTCTCTTTGAAATCCTTCTTAAAGAATATCCCGATCAAGTCGAAAGAGTTTTTTCACAAGAATATTGTGATATCGACGAGACATTCTTAGGCTTCATGGATACCTACGAAGCTCTTTCTAAAGTTATTCCTAAATATTGGACTATATTAGATATCGGCTGTAGCTATTGTGCACAGGGATATTATTTTAAAGACCACAAAAAATATATTGGCATTGATAGATCAAGAAATGAAGTTTTTCAATTTAAAAATTCTGAATATTTCATTATGAATATTGCATTATGTGCGACATATTATGGTGCACAGGATAAAGACACTTTTGCAATTTTAAATTATGTTCCATGTACTGTTGAAGAATCATTATTCATAAGGCAAAGTTTTCCAAATCTGTATTGTTACTATCCTTATGGAGAGTTCAAGTGATACAAATTTGATTCAACTCATTCTTGATACAAATTTGTGTCAGATTTATCCTTTTAACTAGGATTATCTAATGATATATTGTATACAATGGTTCTAAACAAATTAAGGGCGTATGGCTCACGGACAGCAGCGGGGCCGGTGAAATAATCCGTATTAACTCCGACAAGGACTCGGGTTCAACTCCCGATGCGCCCATATTTCAATTAAAGGTGTAAAATGTTCAGCAGAGAACCAATGGAAATTTATCAAGTCATGAGAGAAGGTGCTCGCGTTCAAAAATTTTACAGTAAACTCTATGATATTCTGAAAGAATTGGAATCAACTCCTGAAGAATATTTCGGTGAAGATTCAATTCCATTTGATGAAGAAAGCGAAACATTCATAGGAAAAATAAAAGCAGAATTTCTAAAAGATATAATTGAGACGTATTCGAATCATTTTGAAGATATCTTGATGTAAATCCACTTCCCTGTTATTGTGAGAGCACATAACCACGAGGTGCTCTATGAGCTCTCCAATCGCTGGTGTCCGCGAAGTTAACGTCAAATTAGACGTAGCCGATAGTTGCAACTGCTGTTGCTGTTACCCAAAGAAACATCATCATAAAGTTCATAAAGATAAGATTCCAAAAACGGAATCGGTAGATACACGAGTCCAAAAGACTAGTTTATGTGTATTGATATGACAATTCCTTCATTGGAATATCTTTGTCGAAGCGTATTGATGAAGCAGTCTATTCTTCAAATGAAGAAATCAAGATATAAGCATTATGTGGTCGTAGGGGATTATGTGGATCAATATGCCGACGTTGGCAAATTGCTTTCAGTCATATCTACAGTGAATTTTCAAAAAGATAAACTATATGTGAAATGTTAACGTACATAAATTTCACAATTTTCTATGCATATTTGTGAAATATACATTATTTATCATGAGATTTCTTTGGTTTGGGTGGTTTCCATCCATCAAAAACATCTTTAAACATCTTGGCCTGATAGTCTCTTTTGAATTGATCTAGTCTCTGCTTGTGACGTCTTGCTTGATCTTCTTCGAATGCCTTTATGAGATTTTCTTCAGATTTCGTTAATTCTTCTTCTTCATCTTGAGGTAAATTAACTTCTGGTGTTTGAGGAACCACATCTGTTCTTTCAAAATCTTCACGAACGGAGTTTATTTGACCTTTAGGAGAATTATGGGGAGTGGGCGGTGGTGTAGTAGCTTGAGTCTTTTCGTCGAGTTCCATGGCTTCAACAATTGCTTTTTCTTCTTCTTCGGTGAAAAGATAGTAGAAAGGGCCAGTTTGCTGAGGAATCATAAAACTATGTCAAATGAACTTTCTTATCAATGCTATGATATCTTCAGAAATCATAAAGACGATTGCCATCAAATAGATGATAAAAATCAGCGCTAAAATTCCTGCAATTTTCAATCCATTGCTTAAAATCTTATCTAACATCAATTTCCTCTAGATATTGGTTTTTCATGAGATGGTTTCCACCATACGATATTTTCGTATAGCTTATTTTTTCTACAGTTGTAGAAGAAATTAAATTCCTGACCATTTGCTTTAAATAATTGGTGAAAACATAACTTGCGGAATTTCCTACCATCATATGTGTTAACTTCTGAATCGATAGGGGGATCAAAATCAGCATAGGCATACCAGGATCTATCTGGTCTAGGGACTGGATTAGCCATATCTTTTAACTTTTTATTCTTGTTTTAAGTCTAATTTTTAAAATAATTTCTTGATAGAAATATCTTGATTTATCTCTCTTAATATCTTATACCTGTAGCTCGAGTTAAAAAAATTTTTAACACTTTTAGGAGTTGTTATGTCTAGATCCAAAGAAGGTGCTGCAGCACTCAAAAGAAGTAATCCTGATAAAGGTCCTCCAATGCTTGAGGGAGCTCATAAGTTTGATAAAGGTTACGATTCTGATGATGAGGTATTTCAACCTACCAAGAATATGTTTCCTGATAATGACATGAGAGGAAATGAGTACATGAAAGATAACAATGAATGGCAGAAAAAAGATGCAGTGAAGCTTGGCCGTTCAAAATTTAGTAAATTTGCATGACTCTCACTGTTCCTTACGAAACATCAGGGCAGCAGCTTGGAGAAACTCGCCAAGCTATGGCTAGAAGATTGATGAAGGATATTGAAGAAATCATTGATATGGATCAATGCAAAAAGCAGGAAGAGAAATATTATATTGTCTTTCATGCAAAGCCTTATCCCAATGATCAAAGACTTATTAAGATGAAGAGACTAGTCATCTTTAAGCACAAGCCTCCAATGATGCTTTCGTGTCTTTGTTTTGGAGTAGATAACAAAAAAAATCAATTAACAATTGAATATGCACTCCCGGGTTCATGGCCTACGTGGAGTATGGAAGGGACAAATGAGCCTGTTCCAGAAGTTATAGGAAGTCTCAAGGAATTATCTAAGATCTCAGATCTAGATAAAATTCTTGCTTATTAGTGGTGCCGACTAAAAGGGCAATAAACTTAGGGCGAAATAGGACTGTCGCCAAGTCCAGAGGATAATATGACAGAAGAAAATGTAGTACAGGAAGAAGTTTCTGTACCGGAAGTTGTAGAAGAACAACCACAAATCGAAGTCAAAGAAGAGGTTCCTCAAAAAGAAGATGTTCAAGCAATCAACTGGCAAAGGGCGAATGAAGTTCTAAAATATCAAAAACAACGTATTGAAGAACTCGAATCTCGGTTAGCACAACCGCCAAAAGTGCAAGAGCCGGAAAAAGATGAATTCGCTGACCTTGATCCAGAAGATAATTTGACTGTTTCTCAAGCTAGAAAAATGGCTGAAAAACTGGCTAGAAAAGAGGCAAGTTTAGCTGCAAAACATGCAGTTGAAGAATATGCGCAGACTCAAAATCTTCAGAATTCAGAAGAAAGAGCGCGTTCTAAATATGATGACTATGATTATGTGATTGAAAACTATGCTCTTCCAATGATTAAAAACGACCCCGCACTAGCATATAAGATTCAGCAATCCAGAAATCCGGCTGATACTGCTTATAAACTTGGCAAACTTTCTGATTCATATGAGGAAACTGTGACAAAACAAACAACTAGTCCTAAGGCTGAAAAGATATTAAAAAACACCCAAAGGCCTGTCAGTTCGAATGCCGCAGGTACTAATTTGAAGTCAATGGCCAAGGATGTAAGTAATATGAGTCCCCAGCAGATTTGGGAAGAATCGCAAAAATATGCGAGACGGGCCTAAATTGGAAATTAAATTAGATGACAATTACAACATCTAACGCCCTTCCACCTCCAGTTCAACAATGGTTTGACAACGTTTTATTGTCCAGACCTATGCCAAAACTGATTCACAAACAAATGGCGTTAAAAAAAGAACTTCCACCTAATAGTGGACGTATTGCTCGATATCGTAGATATACGAATTTAGCAACCGCAACAGTACCGCTTCCAGATTCTGGACTTACACCTCCAGGACAGATTTTGAGTGCTGTTGATATTGATGCACGACTTGATTTTTATGGCACTTATGTAACCATCACGGATTTAGATGACTTGGTCCGTGTAAAATCTTCTCTGATAGACTTGAAACTCCTAGCGGCTTAAAAATGGATTGGTCAAAACCTAAATTCAGTTATTGGAAACATCCACTAGGATTAATTTTAATTGAATGGGTTGAATTGCCAAGACATTAAACGAAGGACAACAAGGGGCAAGATAATGTGTAAAAAAACGATAACAACAATTTCAAAATTTTCAGATTGGTTTGAAGGAAGTGATAAAGAAATCATTTCTTCTTTTGCCAATATTATGAATTGTTATCCTAATCCAAAACTTCATTATCAGCCTGACAGTAGCAAGCGAGAAGACTATAAGATAGTTGAATCAATACCTGATAAATTGAATTGGTCTGATCCAACAACTTTATAGATGCGGTGCTCGGAACTCTACAGAAATGTAGAGAGGCCAGCAGAGATGATTTGGCCCGCCAGTTATAGTAAAATTCCATTATAGGTGGATATAACTCAAGATAACTGGTCAACAAGTAACAGATAGCAAGTAATGTTTATTAACCAAGACCCTGTTCTTAACCAAACAGTGTCTTTGTTGGCCCAATCAATGCGTGAAACGGAAGATGAACTCATCCGTAACATGTTAGCTTCCACAGCGTCAGTTATTAACTCCACTGGTGGAACAAATGGTGACTCTCCAAGTGAGCTTAGCCGAAGTGATATTGAGGCAGTAGTGATTGCATTGCTCGGTAATGATGCAATAATGATCTCTGACAATATCGAAGGTACATTGAAATTTGGTACAGCTCCAGTTCGTGAAGCGTTCTGGGGTATGATGAATACAGCGATTCTTGATGACTTAGAATCTGTCGTAGGTTTTATTTCTCAAGCGCAATATCCATCTAACATGAATGTGTTGAATGCCGAATGGGGATCCGTTGGAAACGTTAGATTCTTGTACAGCTCAAAAGGCTCTATAACACCTAATGCTTCTTTAAATGGTAACAATATTTACAATGTCTTCATCACAGCGCAAGAAGCGTATGCGATGGTAGATTTGACAACTGCTACAGCTAGCTTTATTTACACACCACCAGGTGGTCCTACTGACCCACTGCGTAGGTTGCAACTTGGAGCATGGAAAATGGCGCAAGTACCTAGGATCCTTAACGATGCGTGGATTTTCAATCTTCGCGCGACTCACTCAGTTTAAGGGAGGTAATTTATGACATTTCCAGGACGCGATATGCGACAAGGAACTTTTGTAGCAGGAACAGTTGGTGTCGCAGGTTCAATTCCAACGACTGTAAAAGTTAATTGTGGATTTTTGCCAACAAAAGTTGAATTGATCAATATGAGAGCGATCTCTTCAATGACTGCGGCGGCACCCCCAGTTAACTCTAATGCATTCTATGATATTTATAGAGCGGTATGGCAGCAAGAATTTGCTTCCTATTCAACTCCATTTACATTAGTAGAAGCAATCACTCCATCAGCTGCGACTTCTTCCATTTCAAGACTTCTTACTGGTGGAATTAGTCAATATAATGGTCAAGTAAGTCCTCCAAATCTTAGCGCTGATAGTCTGTTGTTAGGACCAAAAATTGTTGGTTCTAATACAGCTAAAGCAACCGGAATATTTACTGTGGCATATACTTCCACACTATTTCCTGGTGCTTTGATTTTGATGACCGGAAATACAGTTAATAAGACTTTGGGCGGATTATTTTTTACCGTTTATCAAGTTCTTAGTTCTACAACATTTAGTATTGAAAATGCTGGATGGATGAATACAGCTAATTTTACAGATGGAGCAGAAGTCTTCGCTGTTCAATTGGTAACTGTTCCTCCTTATTATTATCCTAAGAGCTCAGTGATTGCTAATATTTCAGCTGCAAATCCTGCGGTTGTAACAACTACTGTTAACTTAGGCTTAACTGTTGGTCAAGTCGTTCGTATTCGTGTTCCACAAGGTTTTGGAATGACACAAGCGAATAATTTGACTGCAATTGTATCTGCGGTTAGTGATAACCAAGTTACTCTTGGTGGAACAACTGGACCATTTAGTTTGAATAATGGATTGGACACAAGTGCATTTACTGCATTTGCATGGCCATTATCATCTGTTATTCCTATTAATTATGCTCAATTGATTCCGATTGGATCAGGTCCTCAGATTACTTCAGCAGGTTTTTATAATAATGATACCATTGAAGATGCAACTGAAAACGTTTCATTTCAAGGGTTCACTGTTGGATCTCTTCTTTTAAACACAGCTTCTGCAACTGTATTCGGTATCGTAGCCGGTGATACGTTTGCTTGGACTGCGTGGAGAGCTGATCAGTAGGTAATATGACATTTACACCACCAAGGAGCCCTATTTCGGATATAACACAAGCCATACCAGCAGTTGTTACCACTTCTTCTGATCATGGTTTATTTACAGGAAATGTTGTGAGATTAAATGTCCCACAAAATTATGGAATGGTTGAATTAAACCATCAAACTGTAAGTGTAACGGTGTTGTCTTCAACAACGTTTAGTTGCCAATATTCGCAAATACCTCCTGGTGTAAATGTCGATAGTAGAAATTTTACACCTTTTGTTGTTCCTCCTTTTCCAGGATTTACAGCAGAAGTATTGTGTGTAGGTTCAGGACCTACACCAATATTAGATTTAGACTGGCAGATAAATAATAATTATTGCGAAACAACCGTAGATGATGCGGAATTAAATAATTCAACTTCAGAAATCCCTTTTTAGGAGAGGAAAATGGCTAAAAATGCAATCGCTCCAGAACAAATTAGAAAAGAGCCTCTATTTCATAAAAAATTGAATCGTACTCCAGTAAATACGGAATCTATTTTTGCAATGACTCCTGAAACTGATCATAAGGTCATAGGAACATTTGTTAATATTGAAACGCCTGGATTATCACAACCTTTCACTCTTAAACTCTATAAACATCAAGAGCCTTTTAGAGAAGTTCTTTCCGATAACCAACGTGTTACAATTCCTTTTTCAGTAGCAAGATGGATAAATGAAGAATTTTGTAGAGAAGAACATTCTTATATTCAAGATGAAAAAGGTCAGCCTCTAAAAACAGGAAAAAAAATTCCACGTGGAAAGTTTTTGATTGAACAGCATCTTGATAAATAAGGTTATTTATGAGCACAACTTGGGATCTCAATCGTCTAAGATATACTATCCGAAAGATCACCGGTAAATTTGATTTTGGTCAATTGCCTGATTCAAGTATTGGTGAAGTGAGCATCACATCCCCATCTGGAATAGATGATTATATTAATGATTATTATCTTTATGACATGCCAGAGGATTTAAGATCTCTTCGTCTTCGCGATTTCTATACTTTTACGACTTTCCCAAATTGTGGGACTTATTCAATACCAGAAAATGTTATTCAAATTTATGACCCGATTTATGTCGATAATTATCAAGGTCAATTCTTTCAAGATCCAAATAGATTTTATGCAGTTTGGCCCGAATTTGACTTCATCGATTTAAATTTATTTTTTCCTGATGGGAATACTCAATCTTTTACTTTTACTTTAACTCAAACTCCCGTTCAACAAGGATCTGTGACTATTGGTTTGATTCCAAATATAGACGGGAACCCATCACCTGCTTTAGAAACATTTACTGATTCAGATCAACCAATTCCCCTTGATTTGCCACCTCAACAAAAGTTTGTAAATCCAGGAACATTAATTAGTAATCAATACACAGGTCCTTTGCCACCTCCTAGTCCAGGGATTACTCCAGGAACAGGAACAATTGATTATCTAACAGGATCTGTGACTATTGTTTATGTGAATATTCCTGTAAATGGAACGAAGGGATCTTGCCATTATCATCCTTACGTTGCATCAAGACCAAGAGATGTCATGGTTTGGCAACAACAAGTTTTCCTCAGACCAATTCCAAATGATGTTTATACGATAAAGATGATGGCATATCTTTTGCCTACTACTGTCATGAGTTCGGCAACCAATGCAACCGTAAGGCCTTCTATTGATTCAGCAGGAAATATTCAGGGTTTTAGTGGGAATAGTGGAAGTTTGCCAACAGACCTTCCTCAATTTAATGAATTTTGGCAATTGATTGCTTATGGAGCTTCATTAAAGATCTTCGCAGAAGATGGAGATCATCAAGAATATGCAGCTTATACACCCTATTATGAAAAAGCAAAATTGCTTTGTCAAAGAAAGACTCTAAAACAAATCGCTCAAAATAGAATTCATACCATTTATTCGCAAACAGATGATGGGTTAACAAATGCTTGGCCGATCTGGCCCTATTACTAAGGATAATTTATGCCCAATACTTTAGTCGATGCTCCTATAGCTAGTGATACACTGGCTTTTGATCAACCTTTAATGGAAGCTAATAATTTGTATTTTGCAAATACCTTGCATTCTGATCATCAAATTGGGCCGGCTAACGGGACTAGAAATGATGGAATAGTAGGAGAAGGCTATCACACAATCATTAAATTTGTTAATCAAGCCATCGATCCAGGAGCAGCACCAGGATCACCAGGTCAATTCTATACCAAAACAGCTAATCTCACTCCCGATAAGGAATTATTTTATAGATCGGCAAGCGGTGTAATTTCACAGTTAACTTACAGTAATGGCGGTACTATTGCTACATTTGGAGCACAAGCAGTCATTAATGCAAACCAAACTGGTGGTTGGACTTATCTTCCCGGCGGAAATACACCAGGTACAAATCGTCCTCTAATGATTAATTATGGTGTTGTAAAGATGTTAGCTACATCTCAAGTTGTTTCATTTGCATCAACTTTTCCAAATGGAAATGCATATCTTGTTTTTGTCACACCAAGAGTTTCACCTGTTGTTGCCGGCGTAAGTTGGAGCACAAATAATTATCTAGCTAATCAATTTACATTAAATTTAGCAGGTTTCACAAGTTTTGCTAATTGCAATTTTAATTATTGGGCAGTGGGATTTTAAATGGCTTACGAGGCTCGTCTTATTGCACCTTTTGACAATTCTGGGCTTAAAAAATGGTATAAGCCTTGGATTACTGGAATTACAGCTTTTCCTCAGATTTCTGATGCATATGCAAGAAGAGGAGTTGTTAGAAAAAGAGAAGGATTTAGATTACTAGCTCCATTGCCAGCAGGAGATAAACCTGTACAAGGATTAAAGAATTGGATAGACCCTGCAACATTAGGAGAAAGACTTTTAGCTTTTAGTCTTACAAAATCTTATCTATTCGATGATGGAACTCAAAGTTTTCTAGATGTTACTTTTCGTCCAGATGCAACTCCTTTTTCTTTTAGCAATGGTCCTAATGATTATTTTTGGGCATCAAATTATGCAGGATCACTTTGGGTTACAAATAATCTTTCCGCAGATCATATCAATTATTGGAATGTGACAAATAATTGGACTCAGTATCAACCTATCGTTTCTGTTGCTCCAGGCCCTGTAAACGTAACATTAGATGCGTGTTTGATTATTCTTCCTTATAAAGGACGACTTGTTGCTTTAAATACCACTGAAAATGGAAATAAATTCCCTAATCGTGCGAGATGGACAACAAGAGGAACACCTTATATTGCCAATGATGCAACCCATAAACCAGCTCCAGGATATGGTATAGATGTTAATGCATGGAGAAGTGATATTATCAATCAGGGTGGTTTTTTAGATGCAGATACTAGTCAAAGAATTGTATCCGCAGAAATAGTTAAAGATATTCTTATTGTAACATTTCAAAGATCAACCTGGCGTTTAACTTATACTGGAAGTGAAATCCAACCTTTTTTTTGGGAAAGACTCAACACACAATATGGTTGTGAATCGACTTATAGCAATATAGCTTTTGATGATGCAGCATTGTTTTTTAGTCGATATGCCTGGATTGGTTCGGATACAAATAGCGTTGCAAGAATTGATTTAGATATTCCTGATGATTCTTTTAGTGTAGAGGGAACTGATGTCAATATTTCAGGATTAAATAAAATTCAAGGGATTAGAGATTTCTATAGAAACTTTGCCTATTGGACTTTCATTCCAGAAAATTCATCAACTTGCACACAAATTTATGCCTATAATTACATCGATAAAAGTTGGACAATTTATAATCCACAGCAAACTGTAAACGGGGAAAATGTTCCTTTAACAATTAATTGCTTTGGAGCTTATAGAAATACTGCCGGGGATTTTATTTGGTCTAGTCTTGGAGCTCCTAACAATAAATGGACTAATTACAATAGTCCTAATGCAACATGGCAGGTGTTTGGATCAGGAGCAAATGAGGATTTTCCTTATATTACAGGAGGGGATTTAAACGGAAATGTCTACTTCATGTTTGAATTTTATCAAGCTCCAACAAGTGATAATGACACTAATTTTAATTTTAGTATCACGACAAAGAGATTCAATCCTTATTTTGAACAAGGACTAAAGTGCAAACTTGCCTATTTAGACCTCTATATTACAGCGTTGCCTTATGGAGAAATAACGATTTATCATTATATTGATGATCAAAAAGAACCCGTCACCATTAAAACAGCAGAACTCTATTCAAGAGGGGTGATTAATATTTCCTCCATTACACCTGGAAATCCAACAACGATCGTTACTGTTTCAGATCATGGCCTTCAAAATAATCAATTAGCTCTATTAGACAATATTGTAGGAACGATAGGAAATTCTCTAAATAACCAGTCATTTGTATCGACCGTTGTCGATAATGTCACTTTCACTATTCCTTTGGATACGACAAATCTAACTTATATCACTGCTGGATTTCTATATAATCAAGATCTCTCTGAGCTTTTTCCCACAGGAGATACTCAATATACAAGGGTATATTTAGGAGCTAGTGCTCACATGCATCAATTGCAATTTTCATTAAGTGACGGTCAACTTGCAGATCCGGTAAAAGGAGCAGCGCAATTTGAATTGCAAGGGTTTGTCATTTGGACGAAACCTATGGGGAGAATTCGAGGATGACGCTATCAAGTTTTGGTCCTATCAATACTCAATCAAATTATCTTACTCCGAATCAAGAATTTCCCGAAGATCCAAGACTTTTAAGAGAAATCCTAACCATAAGAGAAAGAAATACAGCTAATATTTTAAACCTAAAAGAAAATGCAAAATATGAAAAAGTTGAACTAATTACTGCTCAAGAGTGGTTTACAGCTGTATCTGATGGTGTAAGAGAATCAAATTTTGTTTTTAGATTAACTTTTGATTTAATTGCATTCAATGGAGGAAATCCAATTCCTGTTGGAATAACAACATTGCCATTGCAATCCAATCCAGCAGTTATGACTCCAGTTTTAATTAGTTACGTAACAAGTTTAAATCCGGTGCATGGATTTGGTGCAGCGACTGTTGGGACAACATTTTATTTTTTGAATGATCCTCAGATTTATGTTAGATTCATTGATGTAAGCACTACAAATCAAAGTGTACAAATAAACAATACGACAGGATCTCCCATCACTCAGATGGTTTGGTGTTTTGAATATTGGAAAATTTAAGAGGTTATTATGAGTCCATTACAAGAATATTATTCACGACGTGGTGGAGATGCTGATCAAAGGGATATCTTTTCAGGTCAAGAAGATTTGATGTCCTCTCTTCAAAGATCAAAAAGTAGAAATCCTAGTGATAGAAATAGAAAATTTATCGATCGCATCAATAAAAGTATCAATGATCCAAAAAATAAACAATGGCTTG
>Ga0134126_10005635_pt1 | contig 15636 bp, 18 predicted proteins | sample KB31752_FD_96881 | JGI IMG/M metagenome (GOLD analysis project Ga0134126, IMG submission 96881) | Terrestrial soil microbial communities with excess Nitrogen fertilizer from Kellogg Biological Station, Michigan, USA - KB3-175-2 | ecosystem: Environmental > Terrestrial > Soil > Unclassified ...
GCAGGTGGCGGGCATGGCCGGTGCGTCGCAGGCCGCCGGGCTGGCCGGCGCCTCGGCGCTGTCGCAGGCCGGCGCGCAGCAGCAGAGCGAGGAGCAGGCGAAGCTCAACGCGGCGCTGCAGGCGTGGCAGGACGCGCAGAATTATCCGCTGCAGCAGCTCGCGATCAACCAGAGCGCCCTGACCTCGACCCCCTATGGCGGCACCAGCACCAGCACGCAGCCGGTCAACAAGGCCAACCCGGCGATGGGCGCGTTGAGCGGCGCGGCGGCGGGAGCGGCGGCGGGTTCCGTGGTGCCCGGCTGGGGCACGGCGATCGGCGCCGGCGTCGGTGCCCTGACCGGCTATCTCAGCAGTAGGTGATGCGATGTCCCTGAATAGTTGGTTGTTCGGACCCGACGACCCGGACGTGAGCCGCCTCCCGCCGACACCCACCGCGGCGACGATGGGCGGCACCTTCGACCCGAGCTACGCCGGTGCGGCGGCGACGCCAACGCCGACGCCGACCGATTGGGCGAAGATCGCCGGCGGGCTGGGCAAGCTCGGCGGCACCGGCCAGCCGGACCCTAACGATTGGCGCTATCTGCGCACTCAGGCGCAGGCGGCGCCGTTCGAGCCCGGCAGCCAGGGCCTCGCCACCCTCCTCGCCACCCTGATGCAGATGCACCGGGCGGCGGCGCTGGCGCAGCAGCCGCAGCAGCAGCCGCAGCCCGTCCGCGCCTCGCTGCTCGGGTAACGTCATGCCGTCGCTGCTCGACAGCTCCGATCCGGTCCTCTCGCTGCTCGGTAATTTCGTGTCGCTCGGCCGCATCGGTCCCGACGCGGTGCAGCCGCAAGGCCCGACCGAGAGCGGCGACGCGCTGCCCACCTCCATGTCGCCGTTCCAGCAATCCTCGGCGATGGACGCGCTGCTCGCCGCCGGCGCCTCGCTCGCCAATTCCGCCGCCCCCGGCTTCGGGCCGCGGCCGACTTGGATGCAGGGCATCACCGGCGCGCTGTCCGCCGGGCGCGACACGGCGGTCAGCGATCAGGTGATGCAGCAGGCGGCGATGGACGCGCAGCTCCGGCGCAACATCGCGCAGCGCCAGCTCGAAAACCAGCGCCTCGCCAGCCAAATGATCGCCGTGTGGGCGCTCGGCGGCGGTCAGCAGCCGAACGCCCCGGCGGGCGCCCCGGCCGCCCCAGGGGCCGCCCCAGGCGCTGATCTGTCAGGGGGGGCGCAGCCGCAGGGCTACACGCCGCCGCCCGGCAACGCCCCCGGCGAGGCGATCCGCGAGACGCTGGGCACCCACGAGGGCGGCTCGCGCGGCTACCTCGCGAGCAACACGCTGGGCTATCTCGGCCGCTACCAGATCGGCTCCGGCCTGGCCGGCGATGCCGGCTTCTACAAGCCGGCGGAGGGCGAGGCGACGAACGCCTGGACCGGCAGCTTCGACATTCCCGGTTTCCCCCAGGTCAAGACGCGCGACGATTTCCTGCGCACGCCGGCGGCGCAGGACGCCGCCTACTCGCTGGCGATGAGCAAGGTTGACCAGCAGTTGCAGGCCAACGGCGCCTATGACCGGGGCATCGGCAAGCCGATCAACGGCGTGCCGCTGACCCGCGACATGCTGCTCGCCGGGGCATGGCTCGGCGGCGCCAACGGCGTCAAGAAGTGGGTCGATAGCGGCGGGGTGTACAATCCCGCCGATCACCCCACTGGCGGGGCGCGGATCTCCGACTGGGCGATGCTTGGCGCGCCGAAAGCGCCGGCAGCGGGAGCGCCCGGCCAAGCCGTGCCGCCGCTGCCGTCGGTGCAGGTCGCCGGCCCCGGCGCGCCGACCGGCGCGCCGCCCTCGGCGACGCCGGCCGGCGAGGAGGACGCCGCCACTGTGCTCGCCCGGCTGCGCGGCCAGCAGGGCGCGGCCCCGGCTGCCACGCCGGCATCGGTGGCCGAAGCTGCCCGCTATCCCGCCTCGGTGGCGAATGACGAGCGATTTCCGCCAGCCGCCGGCACGCCGCCAGCCGGGGCGCCTCCGGCGGCGGTGCCAGCCACGGCAGCGGTGCCGCCGGCGGGCGTGGCGCCGCCGGCGCCGGCCGCCCTGCCCGTCACCACCGCCTCGCCCGACACGCGAGCCGGCGCGCCGATCGCGGCGCCGCGCATTCCGGGCATGAACGCGAGCCTGATGGACAGCCTGCCGCCACGGCAGCGCGCCCTGGTCGCGGCCTCGCTGTTGCAAATGGGGCCGGACCAGCAGGCACAGGCGCTGCTCAAGCTGGCCTCGACGCCAGGCCCCAAGCCGGAGTTTCACGAAACCGGCGCCGGCGTGTTCGCCGTCATGCCGGACGGCCAGAGCGTCTATTTCGGGCCGCCGACACGGGCGCCGGCGACGCAGACCATGCTCGACGCCGCCGGCAACCGGATCCAGGCGCAGTACGATCCGGCGCGGAATATCTGGTTCAAGATCGGCAACGCGCCGCCGCCCGACGCCAGCCTGCCGCTGACCCCGGAGCGTCTGCAGCAGGAGTTGATGCTGCATCCATCGCAAACCCTAACCTTGACCGTGCCCGGCCGGGGCAACGTGACATATCGCCTCGATCCCGCGACCAAGCAGCCAATCGAGGTCGGCCAGGCCGAGCTGCCGCCCGAGCTGCAGCCGATCCCCGCCGAGCGCGGAAGGCAAAATATCTTCCAGGCGCAGCAGATCGAGTCCGCCAGGAAGATCGCCGAGGCGCGCGCGGCGCGCGCCTCCGACCTCGAAACCGGCGGCTCCAAGGCGTATCAGACGCTCGGCAATCTCGACACGTTCGAGAAGCTGCAGGCCATCTCGCCGACCGGCGCGCTGGCGCCGCAATGGGGGCGCATCGCCGGCGTCGCGCGGTCGTTCGGCGTCGAGCCCGCGCGGCTCGGCTTGGACCCCAACAAGGACACGGTTGGGCAGGCGCTCAATGCGATCGCCAATGCGTTCGCCGTCCAGATGATCGGCGGCCAGGGCGGCATCCCGGCCAACAATTTCTCCGAGCAGGATCGCATCTTCGCGAAGGACATCGTACCGCAGCTCACGAACACGCCGGGCGGCAACAAGGTGATCGCCGCCGGTATGCGCAACATCGCGCAGCGCGTCATCGACAAGCGGAGCGACTGGCTGGCGGCGCAGAAAGCCGACCCGACTCAGGATTACGCGCAGTTCGAGAGCGCCTGGGAAGATAAGAACAAAGACCGCTTCACGGTGATCCATGACGTGAGCACGCCGGCGGAGGCCGCCAAGCTGCCGCCCGGCGCGCTCTACCGCACGCCGCCGAGCAGCGCCTTCCCGCACGGTGAAATCCGTCTCATGCCGGGCGCGCGCTGATGGCAGCCGCAGCCAAGCCCGACGATTGGCCCGGCGAATCGCTGGTGGCGGCGCCGCCGCCGGCCGCCGACACCCCGGCGGCGCCGGGCGGTCAGGCCGCCGCGCCGGCGCCGCCGTCGGCCGGCGGTGGCTTCCCGATCGTCGCGCCGCACCCCGCACCCGACGGCTCGGGGATGACCAATCTCTCGGACGCGGATTATTGGCGCTTCATCGGCGGCCAGCCGGCGGGGACGCCGCCGCCGCCGGTGGCCGCCTCGCCGTTGCCGCAGCTCGGCCCGAGCGATTATCCGCCGCTGACGGCGGCGCCGCCCAGCCCCCAGGAAGCGGCCTGGCCGGGCGAGCAACTGACCGGGGCGACCCGCCCGCCGCCCGACAATCCTTGGCAACAGCGTCTGACGGCGTTCCTGCACGGCCTCGCCGACACGCCGGGGCTGCTTGCCGACGTGCGCAACGCGCCGGCCAATCTGCTGATAGGCGGGGTTAACGCCGCGATCGGGCGCGACGCCGTGCGGCCATTCGCCCCGTCGCGCGAAACCACCGGCGAGGTGCTGAAATCGGTCGGGCTGCCGGCCGACTATCAGCCATCCCTGGATACCCGCGTCGCCGAGGGCGTCGGCGCGGCGCTCGGCCCCTACTCGCTGCTGGCGCCATTCAAGGCGGCGACCCGCGCTGTCGCCGGCAGCGTGCCGTTCGGCCGCGGCGTGTTCGCCCTGGCGGATCGGCCGTTCACCCAGGCCGCCGCCGGCGCCGCCGCCGGCGCCGGGCAGTCGGTGGTCGACGAAAGCAAGAATCCGCTGGTGCGCCTCGCTGTGCCGCTCGGCGCCGGGCTGCTCGCCGCCGGCGGCGTCGGCGCCGTGCGCAATTTGGCCGGCGCCGTCACCGGCACCGGGCGGGTGCTCAACAGTCAGGTGGTGCGCGCGCTGGGCCAGTCGGCCGCCGATCCCAAGGCGGCGTTCAACCGGATTCAGGGCCACACGCCGGACGCCAGCAATCCGCTATCCGGCACGACCACCACCGCCGAGGTCGCCGGCGATCCCGGCCTGCTGTCGATGGAGCGCACGCTGCGCGCCACCGGCCCCGCCGATCAGACCACGAAATTCACCCAGGCCGACGTCGCCCGCCAACAGGCGCGAACCGGCGTGCTCGACGCGATTGCCGACCCCGGCGGCCCGGCGGCGCCGGCCGTGGCAAACGAGATCGCGCGGCAACGCGACGCGGCGCAGCGGCAGCTCGACGCGGCGCGCGGCGCGCTCGGTCCCGAGATGGACCCGCAGGCCGCCGGCGATGTCATGCAGGAGCGCGGCACGGCGCAGCGGGTGCCCTCCGGGCAGAACGTGCAGGGCCTGATGGATGCCGTCGATCCGGGCGGCACGACGCGGATCGGCACGCGCGATCTGCGGCGGGCGATGAACGAAGCGGCCGACCGGGAGTATTACGGCAACGTCGACGCCAGGCACCCGGAGGTCGGCCAGATGCTGAGCTGGTTGACGCCCGGCCCCGTCACCTTCCAGCAGTTGCAGCGGATGCGCTCGGTATCGCTCGGCAAGTCGCAGGGCCTCGCCGCCGCCAGTGACAAGCAGCTCGCGGCGTTCCATCGCGACACCGCCGAGGCGATCCGCCAGACCATCGAACAGGCCGCCGAAAGCGGCCAGGGGTTCACCGAGGCGCAGCGTGCCGCCTGGAACGAGGCGCGCGAGGCGGCGCGCGAGCACGGCCGCCGGTTCGGCACCGACTATGCCCGCGACCTGACCGCGCAGACTCACGGCCGCTATGACGCCGGCGCCGGCCGCGTCATGGACCAGCATTGGCGCCCAGGCGGTGCCGGCGCCGACACGATCCGCGCTTTCAAGGCGGCTTTCGCCGACCCGACGACCGGCGTGGTCGACCCGGCGGCGCTGCGCGCGCTGCGCGGCCATATCGCGAGCGAGATCGGGCAATATTTCGACCCGGAGACGGGCCAGGTCAGCAAGGCGACGCTGACCAAATACCTCTCCGATCACCGCGCCGCGATCCGCGAGCTGCCGGCGGATCTACAGGACCAGTTGCGCACGGTGGAGCGGGCCAGCGCCTTCGCCGAGCGCCAGGGCGGCGGCAAGGCGACGAGCCGCGCTGTCGCCAACGGCAACGCGGCTGCCCTGTTCATCGGCCGCAACGCCCAGGAGGCGATCAGCCAGGCGCTCGATAGCGATAACAGCGCGGTGCTGGTCCGCGACCTTCACCAGCGCGTGAAAGGCTCGCCCGAGGCGCTGGCCGGCCTGAAACGCGCCTTCCTCGACGAGTTCACCGACCGCTTCACCACCAACATGCCGGCGCTCGGCGAGGAGATGGGGCAGAGCGCCAGCGCGGCGCGGCGCTTCTGGCGGCTGCACGCCGCTTCGGCGCGGACCATCTTCACTCCGGCGGAGCTGCGCGCCATCGAGCGGGTGAATGACAATTTCCTGTCGGGCTCACAATGGAGCTCGGTCAACCGCGCGCCGGGCAGCCCGACGGCGCAATATCTCAACAACGGCCAGTTGCTCGCCGCGATGTTGCAAGGCTCGGCGCTGCCGGGATCAATGCGCGCGCTCGCCGAGCACGTCATGGCCGCCGTCGGACGCGTGCCGGGGCTCAAGGGCGGCCTGGCGGCGGCCAGCCAAAAGTCGCTGGCGGCGCTCTACGAGGCGGCGCTCAAGCCCGAGATCGCCGCCGATCTGCTGCGCCGCGCCGACCCGGCGGTGCTCGACCGCGTTCTCGGGCATCTCGATTTCGGGCCGTTCACCGTCCTGCCGTTCCGGCCATTCAACCGGAGCATCGGCCCGATCTCCCTGCCCAATTTCGCGGGAGTCGCGGCGCGTGGCGTGCCTGCGCTGTCGGTCGAGAGCAGCGGCAATCGCGGCATCGCGCCCTAGACGACGGCTTGCACCAGCAGGCGGAGGCCATAGGCGGCGGCGAACAGCAGCCCGAGGCCGCCGACGACGCCGCCGGCGAAGGCGCCGAGATAGACCGCCAGCGGCACCACGAGCAGCCCCGCCAGCCAGCCCAGCGGCCCGGCGGCGAGGCAATAGAACAGGGCGACGCCGCCGAGCCCGACGGCGCCGATCACGCCGCCGGCCGCCATGCCGAGCGACGAAACCCAGGTGGCGAACAGCGCGGGCAGCATCGCGATCTCGGGCCAGGTCATCCGCTGGATCGTGCCGTTGCGCGGGCGTTGCACGGGCGTCGCAGCCCGTTGCAAGCGATGCGCGCGCCAGAGCGCATGGGCCAGAAAACCGACGAGCAGGAGCGGGACCGTGCCGGAGGTCGCGTAGGCGATTGCGGTATTCACTGGATCACCTTGGCGATAAAGGATGCCACGCCCAACAGACCGCCGATGACGGCGGCGATGGCGAGGGCCGGCGCGAGCCAGCGATCACGGTCGAGCTTGGCTGCCTCGGCGGTCAGCTTGGTCCGTTCGGCGTCGAGCTTCGCGGCCTCGGCCGTCATGCGGCGCTGTTCGGCGACGAACTTGTTGGTTTCCTCGCGCAGCTTGGCGGACTCGGCGAGGTCGCGGTCGATCCGGGCGAGGACGGCCCGGAGGTCTATCGGCTGATCGCTCACTTCGCGGCCTCGGGCGGGATCTGCGAAAGCGCGGCGGCATAGGCCATCCACCACGCGCTATGCCGCTCGGCGCGCGTCGCCTCGCCCCGCGCGCCGATGTTCTCCATGTGCTCGGCGAGCCCCTTGAAGATGTGTGCCGTATCGCGGGCCTGCGTCGCGGTCACGCGCAACGGCGTTTCCGGCAGCAGGAATGGATTATCACTCATCGCGGCACAAAATAGTGCAGCCAGGCGGCGCCAGCGGCGAAGGCGGCGATCGTCAGCCCCACCACTGAGACCACGATGCCGATGGTCTGCCGGTTCAGCTTGCGCAGTTCCATTTCCATGTCGAAGTTGTGCTTCTTGATCTGAACCGTCATCAGCTCGATCCTCAGTAGCCGCTCCGCGTCCTCGGTCGCGCCGCTCACGCCTGCAACGCCTCATCGAGCGGGGCAATCATCGGCCGGCCCGGTGGAGCGCCTGGATGCGCTCGCGCACGGCGGCCCGCTTCGCCTGATTGATGCGGTCGTCCTCGGCGAATTTCTCCTCGAATGTGACTTTGTGGACCAAATTAACGCCTTCCACGAAAATGATTCCGGAACGGGCCGCCTCGCGCCCGACCGAGCTTATCGTTGTTGGCTCGACGGATGGCCAGCCGCCTGAAAACACGGGATAGGCTGTCGCGCGGCCGACTGGGCTTATCGTCGCCGGCTCGGCGGCTGGCGAATTGCCTGAGAACATCGCGATTGCGTCGGCAACCGCCGCTACGGCGCGTTCCCGAGAGACCTCGAACCATTCACCGGACAGGTGGTGCGCGGAAAGTGCTTTGTGGATGTTGCGTTCGACCCGCGGCGCATCGGCTGTTCTCACGGGTATTGTATCGAATAACGATAATTTAAAGTGGTTTCCCGTTTGAAGCTGCCTGAGTCGTGCTTCCGGCCTTGCGGCAATGCCGATCTTGAACGGCCCAGTGATGGTCCCGATGACGTAAATAAACGTTCCCTCACGCGTCTTTGGCATGGTTTGCCTCATGGTCGATGGTGGTTTGCCTCGGTTTACGGGGCGCCCGTGGCGGCAGTCCGCGGGCGTCGCGCAACCGGGCGCGCAGCAGCCCGAAGGTATGGCGGGCGATGTCCTTGGGCACGCTCACGCCGGCGGCGCTGGCGATCTCCTGGGCGGCTTGAACGGCTTGCGCCAGCTCGCCGAGGTCTATCGCCGGCGCCGTGGTTTGCCCGATTAGCGCCGGAGTTTGCCCTGGTTTTCTCTCGGGTAGGATGACCTGATCGCCGGTTTCGAGGCTTGCCTGATTGCGCACCGCGGTTTCCAGCCAGGCCGGCATCGTCAAGCCGCGCCGGGTGGCACAGCGAACCGCCAGCCTCCGGGTCTCGACATCAACCGCCTTGATCGTCCAGGGCGCGCGCTGGTTTGCCTCATTGGCGCCGCCGTCTGCCATCGTTTGCCCTCCGGGTAAACCGGCCGGGACATGGCATGGCGGTTCCGAGTTCGCAAGAGTCTTTCCGTCAATCTCCCGGCGCTTGCCGCGCCAGCCTGGCACGCAGCCGCTCGGCGACGCCGGGCAGCAGGCCGGCCGGATCGCCGAAGTAGATCCACGCCAGCGTGACGGCGGCACGGTCGGCGAGGCGGTCCATCACCGCCATGTCGGGCTTGGCGCGGCCGGCCGTCCAATCGCGCATGTCGGCCTCGGTGGAACCGATGCGGTGGGCCATCTCCTCGGCCGAGACCCCGGCGTCGTCGAGCAGGGCGCGCAGCCGTCGGCCGATCTCGGGGAGGGCGTGATCGGGATGGTAGGGCCGCGCCTCGATCGACGTGCGCGCCCGCCCGAGGAAGGGAATCGGCGTGCCGATCGGCGCGTAGAGCTGTTCGACCGGCACCAGCAGCGCGCGGGCCAGCGCGCGCGCCCGGTTGTGCGAAAAGCCCGCCTTGGCGGTTTCGATACGGTGGATGATCGACGGATCAGTGCCGATTCGCCGCGCCAGCTCGGCGGACTTGAGCCCGCGTGCCTGGCGGATTTCCTCGATCCGCGTGCGCGGGGCTTTCCCATCGGACATGGGCGCGCACTCTGGTTGCGGCGCGTCGAGGGGAAAATTGCCTGTAAATGTCGCTCGATAATCGGGGCGGTTGCGAAAGCCTTGACGTGCTCGCGCCGGCGCGGCCAGTCTCGGCCTGCGCGCCGTCAAGGGGTTGACGCGATTTCCTATCGTCAGCCCTGACAAGTTGCGGCAGCCTTCGTTGCCCGCGCGAGTCGGGCGCATGGAGCGATCAATGACTTAGAAAAGCCAAGGGCGGCCACAAGGACCGCCCCAAAGCCAAACACCGAGAAAAACGGATGTGCGCCGTTACTAGCGACGCCGAGCCCGCCAACCAATTGCGGAGCGAACCATCCGACAAGCAGCGACCGGAATCAAGCCCTCGTTTGGCGATGGGGAAACGTGTGTCCTGAGTTGGCCGGCCCTCGGCTCCTGGGGGACCGATGCGATTTCACCACGATTCCGAACATGGATGCGGCCCGCGCGAGCGGTTGGATCACGGCCAGCGCCTCGCCTGGCGCAAGCAGATCGACCGCTCGTGGGAGGGCGGCCGGATCACATCGGTTGCCTGCAAGGTCGCTCGCGCGCTCGAACGGATGCTCGGCGGCGACGGCCAGCTCGATCCCGCCTACGAGACCATCGCGACGGTCGCCAATGTCGGCCGCGCCAGCGTCAAGCGCGCGCTCGACCAGTTGCGCGACCTCGGCGTGCTGGCGTGGACGCGCCGGCTGACCACGGATCGGCACGGCCACACGCGGCAGACCTCGAACGCCTATCGGCTGCTGCTGCCCGCCGCACCCCTCCCGAGCCCGTCCTTGCCCGCGCGGCTCGCCCGTCAGGGGAAAAGCTACTTAGAGTCTTTCAGTATCATCGCGAGACAGTACGTAACCCCGCTCGCCGCCTTGGCGGGGCTATTGCCGCCGCCGCCGCCCGGCCAGGCGGCGCGCATGGCCGCGAAATTCGCGGAGGAAAGGCGACGGAGCCGCGAAACTCGCATGGCGCGGCAATTGCGTTGATGAAATGTGCCACACGCGCGCATGACGCATGGGCGCTTTATCACGATCCTGTGATTTCTGAGACATTTCCGGTTGTTACGACGTAACCAATCCTCGCGGGAGAAGCGTAGGAGTTTTCAATTAAAATCGGAGCGCGCGAGTATTCGCGCGTAAGCCGCTCGCCCTCGGCTAGCGCGAGAAACAGGATTGAAGGGGGCTATTTCCGGCCGTCAACTCGGGAGCGCGACCCTCACAAGTTGCGGAGCCTCCCCGATGCTACGTCCCTCCGGCTCCCACCGCGCCCGTTCCGTCCGTTCCGTTCGGGTGCTGATCCAGCGACTCGGCGGCGCCCGGCTGGTGGCGATCGAGCTGGGTATCACGCCGCACGCGGTGCGACGGTGGATCAAGACGGGCAGGGTGCCGCTGACGCACGAAATCGTCGTGCTGCGGAAGGCGGCCCGCCTCGGCATCAACTGGCAGCCGGCGCGCTGGGACGATGAGACGCGGCTGATCTTCGATCGGAATGTGGTGGAGAGCGGGCCGGTGGCGCGGGCGGGCTGACGCGCCGTGCCGGGGTTCCGCGGCTCCGGGCCGTCGGCGGGCGAGCTGTCGCGCCGGCTCGCCGACGACATCGAGCGCGTCGCCGAGGCGGTGCTGGCGGATTGCCGGCGCGACGGCTCCGAGCTGCGCGGCCACGGCAGCGACGGCGCGCTGTGGGTGGTCGAGACGCGCGGGCGCAAGCGCGGCCTGGCGCTCAACGCCGCCGATCCCGACCGCTCCGGCGACCCCCTCGCCTTCGTTGCCAATGCTCGCTTCGCCGGCGACACGCGCGCGGCCTACGCCTGGGCGGTAGCCTGGTTCGGCGAGACCAGCGGCGGCATGGCGCGGCACCGCGTCCCGCCGCCGGCGGCGCCGGAGGACCGTGCCGGCACCGACAGGCAAGGCGATGAGGCGGAGCAGGACGAGCGGAAGCGGCGCCGCTCCCTGTTCCGCTACCTCTCGGCGGAAAAATCCATCGCCGGCACGCCGGCGGAAGCCTACCTCGCCGGCCGTGGCCTGGCCTGCGCCCTGCCGCTGCTGTCCAAGGCGCTGCGCTTCGCCCCGGCCTGCTTCTACTCCCACGAGCTGCCCGAGCTGCCGGCGCTGGTGGCGCCGGTCATCGAGCCGTCGAGCCGCAAGTTCATGGCGGCGCATTGCACCTACCTGGCGATCACGCCCGACGGCGTGCGCAAGCTCAACCGCCGTCCGGCCAAGAAGGTGTGGGGGCGCTATGCCGGCGGGCTGATCCCGCTGACCCGTGGCTTCTCCAACAAGCCGCTCAAGCACGCGCCCGATCTCGACGGCTGCCTGATCGCCGAGGGCATCGAAAACGCCCTAGTCGCCGCCTGGCTGCGTCCCGAGCTGCGCGCCTTCGCCGGCGTCGCGGTGGGCAACCTCGCGGCCATCGCGCTGCCCGAGCAAATGGCGAGCGTCGTGCTGGTCTGCGACCGCGACGGCGAGAATGACGGCGTGACCCGCGCCCGCGAGCGCGCGGTCAATCGCTGGCTGCAGGAAGGGCGCGGCGTCGAGTTCCTCCGCCCGCCCGAGGGGCACAAGGACATGGCCGCGTGGCTCGAAACCGTGTTCGCCGAGGAAGGAACCGCCGCATGACCATCCCCCGATGCAGCGGCAAGCGCATGGCGAAACTGGAATCCGCCATCGTGGATCTGCTGCTGCGGGACACCCAGGCGGCGGGCGCTGGCGCCTTTGAGCACCTGTCGGTGCTGACCGTGCTGCTGGCGAAAATGCTGTGCGCCTGCGCCGACGCGGACAGCGGCGCCGATGAAGGCGCGCTGCTGGACATGCAGACCGACGCGCTGCGCGACGCGGTGCGGCTGATCCGCGGGCGCGAGCTCTGGCGCGCCAAGCATTCGCCGTCGGCGCGGACCCATTGACGATGAGCGACGCGCCGCAAGATCCACCGCCGCAGGAACGCGCCCGCGCCCGAATGCTGCGCCTGGTGGACGGCGAGACGCCGCCGCCGCGCGGCAAAAACCCCTACATCCCTGACGATTATCCGCTGGTGCCGATCGGCGTCGGCCCCGGCAAGCTGATTATCTTCCTCGACAGTCACGGCCAGTTACAGATGCAATCAGCGCGCGACATCGCGCGCAACGCGCTGGTGAAATTCTTCTCGGCACAGCCGAATTACCTGATCCGCGCCTATCCCCGGCCGCGCAAGGGGCAGAACTCCGACGAGGCCGACACCTTCCGCCCGGAGCTTGCCTGCGACCAGCTCGTCTATGCCTGCGGCTGGGAAGGGCCGTGGGAGCCCAAGCGTAAGCTGCGCGGGCGCGGCGCCTGGGAGGGCGAGGATCAGACCCTGGTGCTGCATTGCGGCGACAAGCTGTGGATCGACGGGCGGCTGCATCCGGTCGGCCGGCGCGGCGATCTGGTGTACCCGCGCGGTGCCGCGACCATGCGCCCGGCGCGCGAGCCGCAAGCCGGTCCCAACGGGCCGGGCGACCAGCTCCTCGAGCTGCTGGACAAGTGGCGCTGGCAGCGGCCGGCGCTCGACGCCACGCTGCTGTGCGGCTGGATCGGCTCGGCGCTGATCGGCGGGGCGCTGCCGACGCGCCCGGCGGTCTGGCTGACCGGCCTGAAAAACGCCGGCAAATCCCTGTTGCAAGGCGTGTTGCGCGACCTGTTCGACCGCGGCGCGGCGCTGGTGCAATCCTCCGACACCACGGCGGCCGGCGTGTGGCAGACGCTCGGCTTCGACTGTATGCCGGTGGCGCTCGATGAGATGGAAAGCACCATCGACAACCGCCGGCTCGACATGATCGTCACGCTGATGCGCAGTTCGTTCTCCGGGGGGGACGTGCAGCGCGGCGGGCAGGACGGCGAGGCGCATCAATACCCGGTGCGATCGAGCTTTCTGTTTTCATCCATCAACATCGTGCCGCTGCGGGCACAGGACCGCTCGCGCTGCGCCGTCCTCGAATTGCAGCCGCTCGATGCGACGGCGCCGTTCGTCGTGCCGTTCGGCGAGCTGCCGAGCCTCGGCCGGCGGCTGCTGCGCCGCATGGTGGACAGCTACGCGCGGCTGCTCGGCGAAGTCTTGCCGGCCTATCGCGCTGGCCTGGTGGCGCGCGGTTTCGACGGCCGCGGCGCCGACACGCTCGGCACGCTGTTCGCCTGCGCCAACGTGCTGCGGGAGGACTATGCCAGGGTGGACGATGATCTCGACTATCTCGGCCCGGAGCTGGCGTCGATCCTCGAGATGCAGCGCACCGAGGAAGCGCCGGACGGCGAGCACGTCGTCAACCATCTTTGCGATAGCCTGGTGGAGCCGTGGCGCGGCGGCGAGAAGCGGCCAATCGGCGAGCTGATCCGCCAAGCGGCGGGCTATGGCGTGGCGCGGATCGGCGTGGCGGCGCAGCTCGCACCCACGGCGCCGGAGGCGATGAGCGAGGCCGACGCGGAGCGCGTGGCGCAGCACGATGACGCGGCGCGCGAGGCGGCGCGGGCGCTGGCGAATTTCGGCATGAAACGCTTGCTGCTGCCCTCGCCGATCACCGCCGAACCGGCCTGGGTGGTGGCAATCGCGAACAGTTCGCCCGCCCTGCAAGAGATCTTCCGCGGCACGCACTGGCAAGGCATGTCGGGCACGCTCGGCGGCTGGCGGCAGCCGCTCTCACGCTTGCCAGGGGCGTTTCCGGCGCCGGTGCCGGTGCGGTTCCGCGGCAGCACGCAACGCGCCGTCTGCGTGCCGCAGGCGTTGTTTCTCCGCCTGCGGCCTGATGAGCAGGAGCTATGACGGATCGCGCGGATAGCTCCGTTGCCAGTCCCGCGGCGGCGGCGGCGTGCGATCGTGGAACCGCGCCACCTTGTCGAGCCAATGGGCGATCGGCTCGGGGATCGGCTGGCGATCATGGCGCCAGCGCACAACCGTCGTGTGACGAATGCCGAGCCGATCGGCCAGCCGCATTTGCGACCAGCCGATACGGGTTAGGCAATCGTCCAATTCGTCGCCTGTCATGGCTCGTCGGCGACGGACATGCGACGTTCCGAACGCGACCCCAGCACGCGCGCGGTGGTGTATGCGTCCAGGGTGAATCGCGCGCCTATCTCGAGCAGGCGCACGTCGCTGCTGCCGCCCGTGGTGAACTCGACCAACTTGCACGGCGCGCCCACGTATTCCAGGGCGGCCCGGACCGCCTCGGGCCGCGTGCGGAATACACCCTTGTAGAACGCCACGTCGTTGTATGTCGGGCCACGCTGCGACAGGCGGCCGGTGGCCGGATCGTCGGTTGGTGTCAGTTCGACCCGATAGGCGCCGGTCCATCGGCCGGGCGCGGACGTGCGATAGGAAACGAACAGTTCGGTATTCATCTAGGCGACTCCCTCGGTGGTGAACCATTTGGCCGGGAAAGCCCGGCCGGCCTTGACGGCGCGGATCATGGGCTCGCGCCGGCCGGCATCGGGCAGGGCGGCGAGCAACGCGGCGATGCCCTCCTGACACCGTGCCAGGGCGGCGTGATCGGCGGGCGACTGATAGGCGCGCCAGCTCGCGGCGGCGTCGTGCCACCACGCGAGCAAGATCGGATTGGCGGCTGGCTCGGGGCGCGGCTGGACGGGCCGGCGCGGCGCGGGCGGTGCCACGGGTGCCGACGGCGCGGCGGGCGGCTCAACGGGCGCCGGAGCGGCTGGCACGGGCTCCGGCTCCGGGCGATTGTGCTGCGCCAGTACGCGCCGGCTTTCCAACTCCGTCAGCAAAAGCCAAACCGTCGCCGGATCTTCGGCGAGCGTGGCAAAGACGCAGCACGCGGCATCTTCCGCGACATAAGCCTCCTGCCAGGCGCCGCGCCCGTCAGTGAGTCCGGCCAGGCGATAGCGGAAACGGTGCAACGGCTCCGGCGCGGTCGGCTCCGGCTCCGGCGCGCCGGCTTCGGCACGATCGGCCAGCCGCAGATAGTCCATTCTGGCGCGTTCCGCCGCGTGCGCCGCGTCAATCCACCGCTCGCGCTCGCGCCGCTCGGCTGCCGGGTTGATGCCGCGCGCGGCGCGGGCGGCGAAGCACAGTGCGTCGTCGCGGTCGCGCTCGCATCGCGCGGCGGCGATCCGGTGCAGCTCGCCCGGCGCCCGGTGCGTCGGCTCCGGCGCATAGTCCGGGCCGATCGGCAGCCGGCCCTCCGGCCAGAACCGCGCGGCAGGCAACGTCATGTCGCGCCGGCCCGCCACGGCGCGGCGATGGACTCGGTAATTAACCCACGCGGCGGGAACGCGCGCGACCACGCGGGCGGCCGTATCAAGCATCCATCGGGCGCCACATTCGGCCGTGGCGCGAGCGGCTGCGACGGCGAACGCGGCGACAAAGGAGTCACGGTCGGCAAAGCTGCCGGCCGAGCGGCGCGGCGCGGCTGGCGTCACGGGCGCCAGCGATCCGCCGCAATGCGGACAGCACTGGCGCGCGGCGGGAGACAATTTGCGATTGGACATGGACAGTATCGCCTCATTGCGTTTCGGCCGGCGCCCGATGCGCCGTGCCGTGTGTCCGTTATAGATACATGGCCGGCGCCCGTCAAGGCACCGGCCAATGGATCAGGCACCGCTCACGATCGCGGCGATCTTATATCGGTTGTAAGCACGATTGCGGGCGATTTGCTTGTGATCTTGCTTTCCCGTGCCACGGCAGGAAAAGCACGGGCCGGCTTTCTCGGATCGGCC
>Ga0134126_10005636_pt1 | contig 15636 bp, 12 predicted proteins | sample KB31752_FD_96881 | JGI IMG/M metagenome (GOLD analysis project Ga0134126, IMG submission 96881) | Terrestrial soil microbial communities with excess Nitrogen fertilizer from Kellogg Biological Station, Michigan, USA - KB3-175-2 | ecosystem: Environmental > Terrestrial > Soil > Unclassified ...
TCGGACTCGGGAATGCCCGGACCGTCGTCTTCGACCTCGAGGAACGGCCCCGCACTGTCCAAGCCGCTGCGCACCGTCACCCGGCCGCCGGCATTGGCGTACTTGAGGGCGTTGTCGATCAGGTTGGTCAGCAGATCCTCCAGCAGCCAGGCATCGCCGCTGACCTCGCTGGGCTGCGCGTCGGCTCCCAGATCGATGCCGGCCTGGTCGGCACGCTCGATGTGCCGCTCAACCAGTTCCTTGACCAGCGCATCGAGCGAGACCGGTTGGAATTTCTCCTGCATCGCGGAGAGCGGCTCGGCGCGCGCCAGCGACAGGAGCTGATTGGCGGTGTGAGCCAGCGTCTGCGCACCGCGCTGCACACGCTCGAGGTCGGGGCCGAGCCGCTGCGCGCGCTGGTCGGCGCGCAGCAGCTCGATCTGCGCCACCAGACCCGCGACCGGCGTGCGCAGCTGATGAGCCGCATCGGCGACGAAGCGACGCTGCGCGGCCGCCGCATCGTGCAGCAGCTCCAGCGCCCGGTTGAAGCTCGTGACGACCGGCCGCAGCTCCGCCGGCACGCCGCTTTCATCGAAGCGCCGCAGCTCCCGCGAGGCGTGTGCCTCGGCCTGTGCGCGCAGGCGGCCCACCGGCAACAGGCCGAAATACACCGCGAGCCACACCACCAGCAGCGTCAGATCCAGTTCGGCGAAGTCCACCAGCAGCTTACCGAGCAGCATGACGTGCTGTGTGCGATCGCGCCGCTCGAGGGTCTCCGCCAGACTGACCGTGAGGACACCGCCCGCCGAGGGCATCTGCACACTGACCATGCGTACGGCGCGGCCGTGCAGCTGTGCATCCTGAAAGACGGCCGCGCGCGCGGCGTCCTGCCCTATCGACTGCGCCGCGTGCGTCGGGGTCAGCGCGGCGAGGGCCGCATCGCCGCTGAGCAGTGCGCCGTCCGGGCCGGTGATGGCCAGGTAGCGCTGTTCCTGCTGCAGTGCCTTGGCGATATCCTCGGCGGCCGGGTCGCTTGCCGATGCGGCGGAATCGTCGACATCGATCTTGTGCAGCAGATCGCTGGTCTGCGCGGAGAAGTGCGGCGTGGCGGCATCGGCCTGCAGATAGGCCACGGCGGCCCGGGCCATGCCAGAGAGGGCGCGATCATAGGCCTCACGCGTGCTCGCCAGCGCCACCCAACGATCCACCAGCGCGCCGGCCAGCAGCAGCAGCGCCAACGAGGGCAGCAGCAATAGCAGCAGCCGACGACGCAGCGTCATGAGCGCCGACGCGGATCGGCCACCGCAGCACCCGCGGTCGCCGGGTTGGCAGGTTCCTCCAGCCGGTAGCCCAGGCCACGGATGGCGCGAATCGTCAGTGCATCGCCGAGCTTGGCGCGCAGACGCGAGATGTGCGTCTCCACGGCATTGGCCGACAGATCCTGTTCCCAGCCGGCGAGCGCCTGCAGCAGCCGCTCCTTCGCAACGACGCGGCCGAGGTTGTGCAGCAGACTTTCGAGCACGGCCCATTCGCGCCGTGTCAGCTCTACCGGCGCCCCATCGAGCAGCAGCTGCCGCCCGGTCAGGTCCGCCGACAGCCGCCCGAGGCGCACCGTGCCGCCGGGCAGTTGACTGGCGCGCCGAATCAGCGCGCGGCAGCGGGCGATGAGCTCGGCCTGCTCGAAGGGCTTCATGAGGAAATCGTCCGCACCCAGCTCGAAGGCGCGCACCTTGTCCGGCAGCGTGAAGCGTGCGGTGAGCATCAGCACCGGTGTACTGCAGCCTGAGGCGCGCAGTCCCTGCAGCAGGGAGAGCCCATCGCCGTCGGGCAGTCCGATATCGAGGATGGCCAGATCGAAGTGCTCGGTACCCAGTGCTGTCCGGGCGTGCTGCACACCCGCCACGTGGTCGACCGTGAAGCCCGCGAATGCCAGGCCACGCACCACCGCGTCGGCCACCAGCTCGTCATCTTCCACCAGCAGCAGGCGCATAGCGGTCGCGGCGGCAGTGGCCGTGGACAGCGCGCCCGGCGCGCGGCGAACGCCGCGTCAGCCGGTCGCGACCGAGCCCTCGTGCAGAATCTTCGGCGTGACGAAGATCAGCAGCTCGTCCTTGTTGTCCTTTTTGTCCGTGGTCTTGAACAGGTTGCCGAGCACCGGAATGTCGCCCAGGAACGGCACCTTGGTGGACGACTTGGTCTTGTTGGTCTGCAGAATGCCGCCCAGCACGACGGTTTCACCGTCGTTGAGCAGTACCTGTGTCTGCACGGCGCGGGTGTCGATTGCCGGCACGTTGACGCCGCCTGAGGCCACGACGGTCTGGCCGACCTCGTCATCCGACACCATGAGGTCCAGGATGATGCGATTGTCGGGCGTGATGAGCGGCTTGACCTTCAACAGCAGCACCGCATCCTTGAAGGCGATCGTGGTGGCGCCGCTCGAAGCGGACTCCTGGTAGGGAATCTCCACACCCTGCTTGATCTGTGCTTCCTGCTGATTCGCCGTGATCACGCGCGGCGAGGACACCACGGTCGCAAGATTCTCGGTCTGCGCGGCCGACAGCTCCAGGTCCACCAGATAGTCGGAGCCGAGGATGCCGAAGGCGATGCTGCCGGCGGGGCTCGCGACCGGCAGGTCGACGTTGTAGCGGTTGACGGCGCTGGTGCCGGTGGGGATGCCGACCGGATAGACCGAGCCGTTGCTCGCCAGATTGCTGATCGCCGAGCCCACACCGGTATCCACGCCCGAGGCCGTGCCGGTGGTCTCGATCAACCCGCTGTTGCCGTTGCCGTGCGTGGCGGTGAGACCGAGGATCGAGCCGAGCTGGCGCTCGAAGTCATTGCTCACCACGACGATGCGCGCCTCGATCTCCACCTGCTTGACGGGAATGTCGAGGGTCGACACCAGGCGGCGGATGTCGGCGATGTGCTCCGCGGTATCTTCAACCAGCAGCGTGTTGGTGCGATCGTCGACCGCGACGCTGCCGCGCGAGGACAGCACCGAGCTCGTGCCCTTGCCCTTCAGCAGCGTGGCGATATCGGCGGCCTTGGCGTAATTGACCTGCAAATACTCGGTGTGCAGCGGCTCGAGCTGCTGGATATCCTGCTGGGAGGCCAGATCCGCCTTCTCGCGCGCGGCGAGCTCATCGGCCGGCGCCACGATGATGACATTGCCATCCTGGCGCTTGCCCAGGCCCTTGGTCGTCAACACGATGTCCAGCGCCTGATCCCACGGCACGTTCTGCAGACGCAGGGTGACGTTGCCGTTGACCGAGTCACTGACGACGATGTTCTGTCCGCTCGCATCGGCCAGCAGTTGCAACACCGCTCGAGTGGAGATGTTCTGAAAGTTGAGCGTCAGACGCTCACCGTTGTAGCTCTTCTTGACCTCGGCGGCGCCGGCGGCGGCCGCCTGCTTCACGGGGTTGACCTCGACGACGTACTGATCGTCCGTCTGATAGGCGAGCTGATCGAAGCTGCCGCTGGCGTCGAGCACGATGCGCGTATTACCACCGACTCGCTCGGCCTGGAAGCCGGTGACCGGCGTGCCGAAATCCAGGGTGTCATAACGGCGGGTCAGGCGGCGCGGCAGTTGCGTGCCGGCAAAGTTCACCACGATCTGCGTGCCCTGCTGCTTCAGATCGATCGGGGTATGCGGATCCGACAGGCGCACGACCAGTTGTGCCGCGCCGGTGGGGCTGCGACGGAAATCGATGCTGCGGATCTCGCGCGGCGCGTTGGCCACGGCCGCGGGCGCCGCGCCGTGCGCGAAGTCGGCGGTCTGCGTCGCCGAGGCGTGCGCGGCACCACCGCCCGTGCCACCAACGGTCACCACGATGTCATCGCCCTGCACGCGTGTGGCGTAGGGCATGGGCTGATCCAGGTCCAGCACCAGCCGCGCGCGGCCGTTGGCTTCGGCAGCGAGGATGGTATCGACGCCGCCGGTGCCGACGTCGATGCGCCGCGAGGGCAGCGCCAGCGTCGTGTTCGGCAGGTCGAAGGAGATGCGTGCCGGCTTGTCGATGGCGAAGCCGAGCGGCGCGACAGCCGGGGCGGACATGTGCAGGATCAGCTGCACCTGGGTGCCATTGACGGACTGTACGCTGATCGATTGCAGCGAGTTGGGCGCAGTGGCCACCACCGGTACCACGCTGCTGGCCGGCACGCTCACTGCGGCCGGCACGGCCGTCTGCGCCACCGTCAGGGCCGCGGCGGGCGCGGCGGGCGCGGTGGACGCCGCGGGCGCCGGTGAGCCGGATGCGGCCGCCAACACGCTGCCGCTGCTCGCGAGGCCGATGGCCGCAGAGGCGAGCGCCAGCGCACGCAGCGGTGCGCGCAGCGAGTGAGGAGTGGACCGTTTCATTCGTTGAATCTCCCTGCCAATCATTCTTCGAGGCCTACTGAGGGGACGTGAGCGCGAGGGCTGCGGGGCGCTCCACGTAGCCACCAAGGCCGTCGGGAACGATCTCGGTCAATGAAATCTTGGAAGCACTGATATCGGTGATGGTGCCGTCGTTCTGGCCCATGTGATTGCCGATGATTACGCGGTGCACGCGTCCGTCGCTGGCGAGCACCAGGCCATAGTGGCTGCCGCCCAGCGTGAGCGTGCCGACCATCTTCAAGGTGTCGAGCGAATACTGCTCGAGGAACTCACGCACGCGATGCGCGTCGGGCCGGACGGTATTGGCACCACTCATGGTCGGCACGAACGGCGAGCGCAGATTCTGATCCGAATACGTGAACGCCTCGTAGGGCTTGATCTCCGGCAGAGGCTCCACGCGTCCGCCGGGCTCGGCCTTGACGCGTTTGATGAAACTGTTCAGGTCCGAATCGCCGCTGCTGCAACCGGCCAGCAACAGCGCGCCGGCAGCGCCCGCGGCCAGCAGCAGGGGTGCGAATCTCTTGTGCAATAGAGCCATCTTAATGTCCCCGCCGCGCCGGGCCCTTGGTCTTGCTCTTGGCCGCCGCCTCGGCGGCGATCTCCGAGTCGTCCAGGTAGCGATAGGTCTTGGCGGTGAGATCGAGCTGCAGCTGCCCGCCCGTCGAGTTCTTTTCAACGGGCGTGATTTCGATGTCGTGCAGCGTGACGATGCGCGGCAGCGCGGCGATGCCGCTGACGAACTCACCGAACTCGTGATAGGTGCCGGTCAGACGGATCTTGATGGGCAGCTCGGCGTAGAAGTCCTTCTTCACTTCCTGGCCGGGCTGGAAGAGCTTTTCCTGCAGGGCCGCGGCCAGACCGGTCTGGGAGATATCCACCAGCAGGTTCGGCACCTCGGTCTTGCTCGGCAACTGCCGCAGCATCGCGCCGAAGGAGCGCTCGATGTCGGCGAGCTGCTGCTTGTAGAGCGACAGATTCACGGCCTTGGAGTGCTTGGTGCGAAATTCGGTGCGCAGCGCCTGCTCCTGATCCTCGCGCTGCTGCAGCAGCGGCATCTGGTTCTGCCAGACCGCGAAGTAGATCAGCGCGATGGAGGCAGCCAGGAAGCACGCCAGCACCACCACGGCGCGCACCGGCAAAGGCCAGCGCCCCGGGTCGCGCGGATCCAGCGAGCGCAGCTCTTGAATCAGATTCATCGTGTCAGCCCCGTAATGACGGGCGCATTGCCCGAGCGGCGCACGGTACCGGCGGGGGCTCCGCGATGCGCTCCGACGTCGTCGGCCTGGTCATCGGCCAGATTGATCTGCTGTGCGTCGAGCACGAAGTCGCTGCCGGCGGAGTCCTTCTTGGTCTCCACCACCTCGAGCTCAGGATCGCGCAGCCACTGCGAGTCGGCAATGTTGCGCATCAGGGTCGAGACGCGAGTGGAGGACTGTGCGACGCCTTGGAGCTTGAGCGCATTGCCGCTCTGCTTGACGGAGGTCAGGTAGGTGCCGTCGGGCATGACCTTGACCAGCTGGTCGAACAGATGCACCACCTCGGGACGCGAGCGCTGCAGCTTCTCGATGATCTGCATGCGCGAGATGAAGTTCTGCTTCTGCTGCTCGAGGTCATTGATCTCCTCGATCTGCTTGTCGAGCACGCGGATTTCGGCGCGCAGCCGCGCGTTGCGCGCTTCCTGTGCATCGATCATCTGGCCGAACAGCAGGTAGCTGGCGAAGGCCACCACCACGGCGACGCCGGCCGCCGCGCCGAGCGCGACGTAGAAGCCCACGCGTCGCTCGCGGCGCTGTTGGTCGCGCCAGGGAAGTAGGTTGATACGAGGCATTAGTCGAAGCTCCGCAGGGCCAGCCCGCACGCGGTCAACAGCGCCGTGGCATCGCGCTGCACCGCCTGGGCGCGCGCGCGTGACGACAGCTTCATCTGTCCGAGCGGATCGCCGCGCTCGGCCGGGATACCCACGCGGCTCTGGACCACGTCGGCGACACCGGGAATGTTGGCGCAGCCGCCGCAGACCAGGATCTTGTCCGGTTGCTCGCGCCCCGTGCCCGAGGCGAGATAGAACTGCAGCGAGCGGCTCACTTGCTGCGTCATGTCATCGATGAAGGGATCGAGCACCTCGGCCTGATAGTTGTGCGGCAGGCCGCCTTCCTTCTTGGCGCGACCCGCCTCCTCCATCGACAGTCCGTAGGTACGCATGATCTCTTCGGTGAGCTGCTGGCCACCGAAGGCAAAGTCGCGCGTATAGACGACCTTCAGATTGCGCAGCACGCTGAAGGTGGTGCTGCTCGCGCCGAAGTCGGCCACCGCCACGCTGTGATCGATGCCGCCATCGGGCATCTGATGCGTCATCAGGCGGCAGGCATTCTCGAGCGCGAAGGCTTCCACGTCCACGATGCGCGCCGACAGTCCCGCGGCCGACGCCGCAGCGCGGCGCTGCTCTACATTCTCGCTGCGGGAAGCCACCAGCAGTACGTCGATCGAGTCGGCGTCCTTCTCGGACGGCCCGAGCACCTCGAAGTCGTAGCTGACCTCATCCATCGGGAAGGGGATATACTGATCCGCCTGCATCTCGACCTGGGCCTCCAGCTCGGGCTCGCGCAGCCCGCGCGGCATCTGGATGACCTTGGTGATGGCGGCATCGCCGCTGATGGCGATCGCCGCCTCACGCGTGCGCGCGCCCGAGCGCTTCACGGCGCGGCGGATCGCATCGCCGACGGCCTGCGGATCCACCAACGTCTTTTCGTTCATGGCATTGGGCGGTGTAGGCTCCGCCGCGTAGGATTCGACCCGATACTGGCCACCGGACATCGCCAGCTCGATCAATTTGATGGACGAGGTGGTGATATCCAGGCCCAGCAGCTGGCGGCGATTGTTTGACAGCAGCAGCACGTTTTTTTCCCTAACCTTTCAATGGCCTAGGTGGTCGCGGCGAAATCCCTGCGTCGTCGTTGGCCGGCAATCTAACAGGCAAAAGTCAAATGGGACGTGAGCTGTCTCACGGACCCGTCAGTGATCTTGGTTAACCTTAAACTGCCAATGGAATCTTGAGCCGTGATGCAGCTCTAACTTTCCACGGGTCGCCTGCCAGCGACAGTGCACGCGAGGCGACGTAATCCCAGTTCCGTCACTGCTATGCTTGGCAGGGAGAGGATGAGGAAGCTTATTTGAGCGCCGCCGTGCCATCGCCGCCACCGACGGGATCACCGTGCTGAACAAACCGCTGCGAGTGCTGCTCGCCCTGTGTGTGCTCGGCATCGGGGCAGTGCTGCTGGGCGCCACTGCCCTGCTGTCCAGCTACGTCTATCTGGAACCCTCACTGCCCACCGTGGATGCGATGCGCAGCGGCAGTCTCGACGTGCCGCTACGTGTGTACACGCGCGACGGGGAGCTGATCGACGAGATCGGCGAGAAGCGCCGTCTGCCAGTGGGCTACGACGATATTCCGGTGCTGGTGCGCAATGCGTTCGTTGCCGCGGAGGACGAGCGCTTCTTCGAGCATCACGGCTTCGATTACAGCGGCGTACTGCGCGCCGCCTGGGTCGACCTGCACTCGGGTGATTTCTCTCAGGGCGCCAGCACGATCACGATGCAAGCGGCGCGCAACATGTTCCTGACCTTTGACAAGACGATTCGCCGTAAGCTGCAGGAGATCTTCCTGACCTATCGCATGGAGCACGAGTTTTCCAAACAGGAGATCCTCGGCACCTATCTGAATGTGATCTTCCTGGGCCAGCGCTCCTATGGCGTCGCCGCCGCGGCGCAGACCTACTTCGGCAAACCGCTGAGTAAACTGAGCATCTCGGAGGCCGCCACGCTCGCCGGCATCCCACAGGCCCCTTCGCGCTACAACCCGATCTACAACCCGCGCGCCGTGCGCGCGCGACGACATTACGTGCTCGGCCAGATGCTCAAGCTCGGCGACATCAACGCCGCGCAGGCCGCCACGGCCGACGCCACGCCCGTGCAGGCGCGCGACCACGGCAGCTTCTCGCAGGTCGAGGCGCCCTACGTCGCGGAGATGGCGCGCGCCGCCCTGGTGGCGCGTTACGGCGAGGATGCCGTCAACCAGGGCTACCAGGTCTACACGACCATCGATGCACGGCTGCAGACCGCCGCCAATCGGGCCGTGCGCCTCGGGCTGATCGAATACGAGCGCCGCCGCCACGGTTATCGCGGCCCGCTCGCGCACATCCAACTGCCCGCAGGCATCTCCGACACGCGCTTGGAGGCGACGCTGACGAATGTGCCGCAGATCGGCAATCTGCATCCGGCGCTGGTCACGGCCGTAGCGGAGCGCACGGCCCGGGTCTACGTGCAATCGCAGGGCTTTGCGCAGATCAACTGGGACGGACTGTCCTGGGCGCGGCCGCGCCTATCGGACACGCTGCTCGGTCCGGCACCCAAGCGCGCCGGCGACGTCGTGCATCCCGGCGATGTGGTGTACGTCATCGCCAATCGCGACGGCATGGCGCAGCTTGCCGAGCTACCCGATGCGCAAGCCGCGCTGGTTGCACTGGATCCCGACGACGGCGCCGTCTCGGCGGTGGTCGGCGGCTTCGACTACTACACCAACAAGTTCAATCGCGCCACGCAGGCGCGCCGTCAGCCCGGCTCGGGCTTCAAGCCTTTCGTATATTCCTGCGCGCTGGATCATGGCTTCACGCCGGCCACCATCGTGCTGGACGCGCCGTACGTCGCCGACGACCAGGAGAAAATCTGGCGGCCGAATAACAGTGAGGGCGCAGGCGACTTCGAGGGGCCGACGCGCCTGCGCGAAGGGCTGGTGTACTCGCGCAATCTCATGACCATCCGTGTAGTGCGTCAGCTTGGTCTGGATACCGTCACGGCCTGCGCCACGCGCTTCGGCTTCGATCCGAAGGACATCCCGCAGGACATGACCATCGCGCTCGGCAGCCTCACCACCACGCCCATGCAGGTCGCCACGGCCTACGCGGTATTCGCCAATGGCGGCTTCCGCGTGGATTCCTATTTCATCGACCGCATCGTGGATGCCGCCGGCAAGACCATCTTCCAGGCGACTCCGAAGGTGGTCTGCGACAGTTGCAGCTCGAGCGCACCGGCGGCCGCCATGCCGGTGACAGGCGCCAAGGCGGTTGCGACCGCTCTTACGAGCGGCGCCAGCGTCGCGAACCCGGCTCCCGCTGCGCTCGCGACTGCGGCGGCAGCGACTCCTGCGCCACCGACTGGCTCGGCACCGACGGGCGCGGTGCAGACGCCAGCCGTGGCCACCCCGCTTGCCCTGGCGAGCGCCGGCCCGGCTTCCACGATGGGTCCCACCGACCCCAACCGGGCACCGACGCTGTTGGATGCGCCGCTGCTGCCGCCTGAGCGCATCGCGCCGCGTGTCATCTCGCCGCAAAATTGCTGGCTAATGGACGACATGATGGCCGACGTCATCAGGCGCGGCACTGGCAAACGCGCGCGCGAGTTGAACCGCAGCGATATCGCCGGCAAGACTGGCACCAGCAATGATTATCGAGACGCCTGGTTCAATGGCTTCACGCGCCACATCGTGGCCAGCGTCTGGGTCGGCTTCGATGACTCGCGCCCGCTGGGTGCGGGAGAAGAGGGTAGCCGCGACGCCGTGCCGATCTGGACAATGTTCATGCGCGAAGCACTGCGCGATCAGGCCGACGACCCGCGACCTTTGCCACCGGGGCTCGTGACCGTGCGCATCTCCAAGCGCACGGGGCTGCTGGCTACGGCGGCCGACAGCGACAGCATGTACGAGACATTCATCGATGGAACTGTCCCGCAGGGCCCACCCCCGGGCGCCGTCGCGCCGGGAACTGCGCCCTCGAGCCCCACAGGCGGCAGCGGACAACCCTTGTTCTGATCACTGTGCCGCCCTCGGCGGCTGCGGGAGTGCCACATGCCGCGACGCGCCCCAACCCATGCCGGAGCCCGAGCCAGCAGCGTTCGCGGCGGTCACTTGCGGCGTGCGCTGGCACAGGAAGCCGCGCGCATCATGGCGCAGCATGGCATTCACGATTTTCTCACCGCCAAGCGCAAGGCGGCGGAGCGCCTGGGCGTCACCGATACCAGCGCACTGCCACGCAACGTCGAGGTCGAACAGGCGCTGGTGGAGTACCAGCGGCTCTTCGATGCCGATGGACACGAGCAGAGCCTGCAGTCCCAGCGTCGCGCGGCGCTGCGTGCCATGCACTGGCTGTCGAACTTCGAGCCGCGACTGGTCGGCCCGGTGCTCTCGGGCACGGCCACCGAACACGCCGACATCCAGCTGCACGTGTTCGCCGACTGTCCGGAGAACATTGCGCTGCAGCTCATGGACCGCGGCATCGCCCATGAGATCACCGAGCGGCGCGTTCGGCTGGGCGCCGAGCGCATCAAGGCTTATCCAGGCGTGCGCTTCGAGGTCGCCAATCGCCGCGTCGAGGCGACGGTCTTTCCGCGCGATGGCATCCGCCAGGCACCGGTCAGTCCGGTGGATGGGCGCCCCATGCGCCGCGCTGATGCCGCCGAGCTCGCGACCCTGCTCCAGAGCGATGAAAGCGATGCGCCCTCGCATTTGAGTGCCTGAGCCGCGCGGGCGGCGCAGCGCGGCGGATATTTGCTCTCATACACCTGTCCCGCGGAGCCGCCAGGCTGACGCATGATGTCGGGCGCTCCAAAATCCTGCCGATTGGCACTGGGCTGCGCGCTATGCGCCGTGGCGATGGCGATCGGCAGCCCGGCGCGGGCCGTACGCGATGATCTGCAGCGCATCGTGCAGCGAGAATGTCTACCCGATTGGCTGCAGCGGCGCGATCCCGCGCCCTGCCTGGCGGTGCAGACTCGCGACGGCGCGGGTGCTGCGGGCAGCGGCTATGCAGTGCTGGCGGATCGCAAGGGCGGTGCGCATTTCCTGCTGATCCCGCTGCGCACTCTCGGTGGCATCGAGAGCGCGGCGCTTTTGCAGGCCGGCGCGCCGAACTATTTCGCTGCGGCCTGGGACGCGCGCGAGCGGCTGGTCCCCGGCGTATTGCACCTGCTGCCTGCCGATGAGGTCGGGCTGGCGGTCAACTCGCGTTTCTCGCGCGGCCAGGATCAGCTGCACATTCATATCGAGTGCCAGGGCGAGGCGCTGCACGCACGGCTGCAGGCTGCCGCCCTGCGGCTCACCGCGCAGTGGACCCCGCTCAAGGTGGATGGCGATACGTACCAGGCCCGCCGCGTGCTGGGTACGACACTCGAGGGAGCCGATCCGTTCAGATTGCTGGCCGAGGGGTTGCCCGCCGCGCGTGCACACATGGGCTACTACACGCTGGTGGTCGCCGGCATGCAGTTTGCGGACGGCCCAGGCTTTGCGCTGCTCGCGCGCCGCGCGGTGCTGCGCGGCGGAGAGCGGCTCCTCGACGGCACCTGCGCATTGCAGCCGGCGCGGCGCCGCGGCCGGGCTCAGCGTCGGCTCAGGCGGCACCCTTGCGCTGAGAGACTGGTATGAAGTCGCGACGCGCAGGGCCGGTGTAGAGTTGGCGCGGCCGGCCGATGCGCATCGCAGGATCGGAGACCATCTCCAGCCAATGCGCGACCCAGCCCACGGTACGCGCGATCGCGAACATCACCGTGAACATCGAACGCGGGATGCCCAGCGCGCTGTAGATGACGCCGGAATAGAAATCCACATTCGGATACAGTTTGCGCGAGACGAAGTACTCGTCCTTGAGCGCAATTTCCTCCAGACGCAGCGCCAGCTCGAACAGCGGGTTGTTGTTGTCGCCGAGCTTTTGGAGCACCTCGTGGCACGCCTCGCGGATGATCTTGGCGCGCGGGTCGAAGTTCTTGTAGACGCGGTGCCCGAAGCCCATGAGCCGAAAATGGCTCGAGCGGTCCTTGGCCATCGCCAGATACTTCGGGATGTTCTCTACGGTGCCGATCTGCTCCAGCATGGAGAGCACCGCTTCGTTGGCGCCGCCATGGGCGGGCCCCCAAAGCGCCGCGACGCCCGCGGAAATTGCCGCGTAGGGATTGGCGCCGGTGCTGCCGGCGAGCCGCACCGTGGAGGTGCTGGCGTTCTGCTCGTGATCGGCGTGCAGGATGAACAGCAGGTCGAGCGCCTTCGCCGCTACCGGATCGACCGCATAGCGCTCGCACGGCACGGCAAAGAACATATTCAGCAGATTCGAGCAGTAATCGAGCTCGTTGTTCGGATAGATGAACGGCTGGCCGACCGAATGCTTGTGCGCCGCCGCGGCGATGGTGGGCAGCTTGGCAATGATTCGATGGGCGAAGATCTCGCGGCGTCGCGGATCGTGGATGTCCATCGAATCGTGATAGAAGGCCGACATCGAGGCGACCACCGCGGACACCATCGCCATCGGATGAGCGCTGTGGTAGAAGCCGTTGAAGAATCGCAGCAGCGACTCGTTGATCATCGTGTGGCGGCTGATGTTGCGGGAGAAGGTCTGCAGATCCTTCATCGCCGGCAACTCACCGTAGAGCAGCAGGTATGCCACCTCCATGAAGGAGCTCTTCTCGGCCAGCTGCTCGACCGGATAGCCCCGGTACAGCAGCACCCCTGCGTCCCCGTCGATATAGGTGATCTTGCTTTCGCAGCTGGCAGTCACGCCGAAGGCCGGATCGAAGGTAAACACCCCCTGGTCCTTGTAGATGCCGGCGATGTCCAGCACTTCCGGCCCGATGGTGCCGGCACGCACCGGCAGCATGGTGGTGGTACCGGTGGCTGGATTCTTCAGCTCGAAGCTCTTGTTAGGCATCCGACAGGTCCCCAATAGCGTAAGGCCCCGCAGTGAGCGAGGGCCAGCCCATCAAAGTTACACGCTCCACTTATGGAATCAAGGCGCGAGCCTGCTGCCGAGTAGTCGATCGCAGGATCACGCTCCTGAGTTGCGCCGTGGCGCGCTGGAATCTGCCGCGCCGACTTTCAGCGCGCGCCGGCGACGCCCGCGTACTTCTTGCGGAACTTGTCGACGCGGCCGGCGGTATCGACGATCTTCTGCTTGCCGGTGTAGAACGGATGGCAGCTCGCGCACACCTCGAGGTGCAGATCGTGGCCCACCGTCGAACGCGTTTGAAAGCTGTTGCCGCAGCTGCAGTTCACGGTGATCTCTTTGTATTCCGGATGGATCGAGTCTTTCATTTGAATGCTCCGATGCATCTCGCGCGGCGCTGCGGCAACGGCAAAGGACCGCATCGCAGGTGGCACGAGCAGTGAGGGCTTCGAGCGGGGGCGGGGAGTCTAGCCGCGCTCGGAGGGTCCTACAAGTGGCAAGAGGTCGAGGGTTCCAGGCAGATTGCCGGTCCCCCACCCGCCGCAGCGATTATCCACAAATTCTGTGGATAACTCTGTGTGCAACCGAAGGCGCCGCCTACGATTTACGCCTCAAAATCGCATTAGTGTCAATTTGAACAAAAAATGACCAGCATGTTTCCGCCTAGAAAAACAGATACTTACGGAGCCATCATCGCGCAGGTTACGCGAAATGAGACGTAATCGGCTAATTCGCGATAGCGACGCCCAGGCGCTGTGAATAAAGCGCGCCGCGGCGTCCCGAATGTGCTTGACGGGCGGAAAATGCCTGTAGGACGGACACTTACATAACCTGTCAGACCTACAGTTACGCCAGCGGTGCCTGCCCGCTCCCCACCCGCGCGGTCCCCGGCTTGGGAAGAGTCCGTGCCGGTGCGGGCAGAAATTCTGCAAGTAGCCCATTGAGCAGGTCGAAGCCGCGCTCGCTGGCGCGCCAGTGCCCATCCGCCACCTCGAGCAATCCGCGGCGCTGCAGGCTCTGCCAGCCATCCGCGATGACCTGCCGTGGCAGGCCCGTGCGCGCCTCGAACTGCGCGGGCGCAAAGCCCTCGCGCAGTCGCAGCGCATTCATGAGGTACTCGAAGGGCAGCTCGTCCGCCGTGACGCTGCGAAGCTCGGCGACCGTCTCCAGCGCGCCTTCGACCGCCGCCAGGTAGCGGCGCGGCTCGCGCCACTTCGCGGTGCGCTCGATTCGCAGGCCGCTGAGCGTGGGCGCACTGCCCGCAGCCAGCGTGCGCTTGCCGTGCGCACCGGCGCCGATGCCCAGATAGTCGCCGAATTCCCAGTAGTTGAGGTTGTGACGGCAGCGGGCGCCCGGCCGCGCATAGGCGGACACTTCGTACTGCGCGAAGCCGGCCTGTGCGAGTCGCTGTTGGCAGGCATGCTGCAGCTCGGCGCCGCGATCGGTATCGGGCAGCGCCTCGGGCGGGTGCGCTGCGAACAGCGTGCCCGGCTCGAGCGTGAGCTGGTAATGCGAGATGTGCGCGGGAGCCAGAGACAGAGCCGCCTGCACATCGGCGCACGCAGCGTCTTCGTCCTGTCCGGGCAGGCCGTACATCAGATCGAGATTGAAGTTTGCCAGACCCGCGGCATGCAGCTCTTCGGCCGCTCTGCGGGTGTCGTCGGCGGCATGGATGCGCCCGAGTCGTTGCAGCTGTGCATCCGAAAAACTCTGTGCCCCAAGCGACACGCGCGTGATGCCCGCCGCGCGATAGTCGGCAAAGCGGCCCCGTTCGATCGTGCCGGGATTGGCCTCGAGCGTCACTTCGAGCGCATCGGCCAGGCGCAGCATGCGCGCGCATCCCTCGAGCAGCCGCGCCATGGCGCTGGGTGAGAACAGGCTCGGAGTACCCCCGCCCAGAAAGATGCTTAGCACGGGGCGATCCCGCGCATGGAGCTGCTCGCGCGCCAGATCCGTCAGCAGCGCCTCGATGTAGCGGCCCTCGGGCAGCTCGGCACGCAGCGCATGCGAGTTGAAATCGCAGTAGGGACACTTGCGCACACACCACGGGAAGTGCACGTAGAGTGACAGCGGCGGCAGGGGCGCAGCGGCGTCCATGCTCAGCGCACGGCGGGGCGGCCCGCCGTGTCGGGCCAATGCGCAGCGCGCAGTGCCGCCAGCAGCGCGGCGCTGGCACGCGCGCGGTGGCTGCTCTCGCGCTTGAGGGCGGCCGGCAACTCGGCGACCGTCTGCTCGTGTCCTTCGGGAATGAACAGCGGGTCATAGCCGAAGCCGCCCTCGCCTGCGGCGACGAGTGCGATGCGCCCGTGCCAGCTGCCCTCGGCCACTATCGGGGCTGTGTCCTCGGCATCACGCACCAGGGCGAGCACGCAGCGATAGCGCGCGCCACGCGCCGTCGCGGGCGTGCTTCCGAGCTCGGCGAGCAGTCGTTCGTTGTTCTGACGATCGCTGGCGTGCTCGCCGGCGAAGCGCGCGGAATACACGCCGGGACGCCCATCGAGCGCCTGCACTTCGAGTCCCGAA
>Ga0134126_10005637_pt1 | contig 15634 bp, 9 predicted proteins | sample KB31752_FD_96881 | JGI IMG/M metagenome (GOLD analysis project Ga0134126, IMG submission 96881) | Terrestrial soil microbial communities with excess Nitrogen fertilizer from Kellogg Biological Station, Michigan, USA - KB3-175-2 | ecosystem: Environmental > Terrestrial > Soil > Unclassified ...
GCGTCACTGGCCCGTGCCGCCGCCGCGCGTTTACCGGTAAACGCGCGGCGGCGGCACGGGCCAGTGACGCGGATGTTCCGGCGGCGGGTAAACGGGCGGCCTCGCCCCGGGCCAATACGCTTCATCCACCACGATCAGTCCGGCCGCCCAACCGGAACTGATCATCGCAGCCAGAATCAAACACGAACAAATCCAGCGTTTCATGTTCCGTTAGACACGAACCGTGGTGAAATACTCCCGTCAATCTTCACGAACGCGGAAACAACCGACAAAAATATTGCAGACCGCGTGCTCTCACATGACGATTGGTTCGCGCCCGGTCAGGGGACCGGGCCTGCCTCATCCGTGAAGAATTCTCAATCCGCGCGCTCCGCGGATGATTCGGCAGGCGTCTTTCGCGGTCGTGGCGAGACCGTTTTGTCCGGCGGCTAACCGTTACCAGCGCCGGTACCGGCGGCCGGGCGGGCCGAAATAGAACCGGAACGAGGGACCATAATAGTACGGGTCGCCATAATAGTAAGCCGGCGGGCCATAGCCCGGATACCCGTACGCCGGCGGCGGTGTCTGCGGCGTGTTTTGGTTCATGTCGAAGTAAATGTTCTGTGGAATGTGGTCTTCCGGCCCGAACCACTTTCCGGTCCCGAACCATCGCGTCTGGGTAAACTGGTTCGTCGTCACCGGCAAAGCCCGGATCACATAATACTCGGCGCCGAAATCGTGAAACGTCCCGTCTTTGTCGCCGAAGATTTTCAAATGCAAGGGAGCATCACCCACCACCTGGCCGTTTGCCTCAATCTTTGCGCCCGGCGCCGAAGCCTCGACAAGCACGTCGTAGGCGATGGTGCCGTGCGGCCCGCGTTCGGCCCCGGGAGGCGCTGTTTCACATCCGGCGAGAAACACCGCCGCCAGACTCGCGGTCAGAATATACGTCATTTTCATCGTGGAATAGCATCGCTCAAACCCGCCAAAATCACAACTCCAAGATTGCCGGTCTGCGGTTCCGCCCAGCGCCAGGGCCGGCAGGAGTGTCGTGCCGTGATAACGTTGTAGGCCAACCCAGCGGAACAGCGCGGAGACGGGCGCCGAAGCGAATTCAGGCGACGCTCAGGAACTCAAGCTGCGCGCCTTTTCATAAATCGCCCGCAGGTCCGGCGGCATCTCCTCGACGGAATGATAGGTCTGGACCTTTCCGCTGGCATCGGTCACCGAAATCACATTCCGCACCTGACCGTGAACCGCCTCATCGCGCGCCTGGCGGATTTTTTCCCGAAACTCCGCCGGCACGTCGTCCAGCGAATGATACTCCCGCATTTCGCCCGTCTGCGGGTCACGGATTTTGATTTGCTCGGTGATCTTCATGTTCACCTTGACACCCGCGGGCAGCGGGTTTTTCACCACGCTCACCCGCACGCTGCCCAGGCCGCGCAACAGTCGGCTGAACCATCCCTCGCGTTTGATCGGCGCGGAACAGGAGTGACACATCGCCCAGCCCCTGGAGATCTCCGCCCCGCATTGCTGACAGTGCATGGCCATGAGCAAGCGCCTCTAACGCCGCCCGGCCGGAAGTTCAAGACCAAAACTCGGCCTGCTGCCGCGACGATGAAGAGGTAGCGCGGCCGTGCTGCGACTTCATGCCAGCAAAAGAACCACTGGCGAAGCCGTTTCTGCGGAATCCCGCGCCTCCACTTTCGATACGGGGAAAACAACTGCCGCATGATGAAGTCGGGCGGGGCTGTTGACGCGTGATCCGTCGTTTGATCTACTTGGCGGATCGAATTATGGCCGCCGCGACCATCAAACTTTTTCTTCCCAATGGCGACGCTCAAAGCCTTCGCATCGCGGAGATTTCCAACTGGACAGGCAAAGCTCTCGCCGCGCCGCGCACGGAGTTGGATGGCCTTTTTGAACGTGAGGAAATCAGCCAAGCCGGAGTTTATTTTTTGGTGGGAACAAACGTCGAATCAAATAAGCCCAAGGCTTACATTGGCGAGGCAGAAGACGTCGGCAAGCGCTTGAAGCAGCAGCGCGAAAAGGAATTCTGGGTGCAGGCAATTTTGTTTGTGAGCAAGGACGAGAACCTCACAAAATCTCACATTCGATATTTGGAGGGGCGACTGATTGAGGAAGCTGGAAAGATTGGTCGCTTTGAACTGGAGAACGACCAAACAAGCGGCGCGAAATTGCCCGAGGCTGACCGTGAAGACATGGAAGTGTTTCTCACCCGCATCTCCCAGCTTCTGCCCGTGTTGGGCTGCGACATTCTCGTGCCGCTGGTGAAAGCGGAGAAATCGAAAGCATTGGGCGCTTCGTTGACCTATCCGATCAAGGGACTAATTGCCACAGGGCAGCGGACTGCCACTGGGTTCGTGGTGTTCAAAGGCTCTGAAGCAACATTGGATTTGCGGCCATCAGCTCCGCCGTGGGTCATCCAGCAGAGGGAAAAGTATCTCGCAGATGGAACACTCGCAAAGTTAGATGGTAAATTCGCATTCACAAAAGACACGGAATTCTCAAGTCCGAGCGCTGCTGCGGCGGTTGTCTGTGGCGGTCACGTCAACGGACTGACTGCTTGGCGGAATGCTGATGGCAAGAATCTGAAACAAATCGAGGGCGCAGCATAGCTCACGGTTTCACTCTCAGGATTTCCGTCTGGCAGCGGACGATGTGCGTTGTCTCGTGTTTCTTTCCGTTCGGCGTTTTGGCCCACGCTTCTTGCAAGCTTGATTCTACTGTCGTGTAAACCACGCTCGCGGACGAGACGGCGGCACACGAGAGAAACACAAATTTCGTCTCGTGGTAGATACATTCCGCTTTCGGCTCGCCGTCTTTCAACCCGTTGATCCGATCCATAGATCGGCAATATGGATCAAGATCATTTTGCAAAAAGATCGAGACGGCAAAGTTCACCCGGAATTCTCGTAGCCAAATCAGAACGGTTTCACGATCGGTGCGACTAAGGGCGAGCGCGAAGTGCGCTTCATCCATCTCGATTCCGACGCAACCGCGTTTGGTTCGAACACAGGCCACTGCGGTTGTTCCGCCGCCGAGAAACGGGTCGAGCACCAAATCGCCTTCGCTCGTAGCTGCCAGCAGACAACGCTCGATGAGCGCCACCGGCTTTTGCGTTGGGTGTTTGCCAAAAGTTTTTTCGTCGCTACCGGGCGCGGACATCGTCCACACGGAGTCGAGGTCGGCTTCGTCGCGGGAGAATTCATCGCGCCGCCAGACGGTTTTCATCTGCTTGCCCGTGACCTTCCGCATTTCCTGATAGTTGAAGGGGTGTTTGCTTTTTTCGTTTTTTGCGGCCCACAAAACGGTTTCCGTGGAATGGGTGAAGTAGCGGCAGGAAAGATTCGGCGGCGGGTTGGGCTTTTCCCACGCGATGTCGTTGAGGATTTTGAAGCCGAGTTGTTGCATGGCGAAGCCGATGGAGAAGATGACGTGGTGCGTGCCGCTCACCCAAATCGTGCCGTTGGGTTTGAGGACGCGCCGGCAGCGGGCGAGCCATTCGCGGTTGAAGTTGTGGTTCTCATCCGCGCCCTGGGATTTGTCCCAATCGCCCTTGTCCACTTTCACCATGCGCCCCGCGTGGCAGGTGATGCCGCCGTTGGAGAGGAAATACGGTGGGTCGGCAAAGATGCAGTCGAAGCGGCCTTCGGGATATTTAGCGGCGATGGCGTCGAGCAATTCGAAGCAGTTGCCGTGGTAAAGCCAAATACTGCGGGCGGGGTCGGAGAGGGTCAGGACTGGAGCGCGCTTTTCGTCGCGGCGTTCGACGGCAATCGTGCCGTCTTCGCGGAGTTGAAAATGCGCAGGAGTAAGCGGGGTGGCGTGGACGAGTTCAGTGTTTGCGGGTTTCGGCGGCTTGGTACGGTAGAGAGGTTTTGGTTGCAGTTTTGGATCGGATCGCTGATCTGGCCGCTTGCTGCTGGCGGCATTCGGCGAAGAACCCTTCCGCCGGGACGATCCAGACATTCCGGTGGATCGATCCCGATCTGGAAAGGAGGATCAAGCCCAAACATTCGATATGTCGAATGTTCGACACATCCAAATTCAGGTTTGCTGGTTGAGTGGCTCATGTCGGCAATCATCGCGAGATCGTCGGGAAAAACATCCGCGTCTGCCGAACCAACGCGGGTTTGACCTTGGAAGAATTGGCTGAAAAGGCGGACCTGAGCTGGCCATACCTTTCCGAAATTGAGCGCGGACGTGAGAACATTTCGCTCGATAAACTCGTTCCACTTGCCAAAGCACTTAATGTCACGCTGTCGAAACTTGTTGAGGGCGTCTGAAAGCTCAAAGTCGTCGGCATCATAGCTCCGTCAGAAGCGGAATCTTTGTAGAAACGATTTCCCCCCAATAAATCCCCAGCCCCGTCGGGGCGGTATCGCCGCCTGTAGCGGCGCTGTGTCAGCGCTGTTTTCTTGGCAACCCTCATCAGTCATAGACCGACGCTACAAGGGACGGAATAGGCCGCTCCTGAACGAAGATTTGTTTCCGTTGCGGTTCTACAACACTTCCGCGCCCCGGCGGTGAATTCCTCATTGCGTCAGTCGGTCACGCGCCTCAGACCACTCGCATCGGCCTTTACTTTTCCGGGAATTCAATCGATGGTTGCTGCCACAACCCGGGCAGCCACTATGAATGCATCGAATTCCGCGGTCCGTCGTACCTCAATCGTCCTTCTCGCCGCTTTGTTTCTCGTCCCCGCTCGCAGCCGGACGGCGGACGCGCAACCCGCCGGCGCGCCCGCGGTCCCGGCTGAAAAGTCCAGTTTTCAGGAAGTCACTTCGCAACTCGATCCGGGCGGCAACCTGTTTGCCTATTTCGGCACGGAGCAATGGATCCACGCCGCGTCCGACACCGTCTCAAGCTGGCGCGGGTTTCTCCAGTTGGCGCCCGTTCTCACCGACGAACAGCGCGCCGAGGCCGACAAGGGGTTCGATCTGGCCACGCGCTTGGTCAGGAACAGCGGCATCGAGGAAATCAGCGGGGTGGGCATGAGCGGGATTGCCACGGAGAAAGGCCGCTATCGAACGAAGCTCCTCGTCCATCATTATCCCGACCGGAAGTCCGGTTATCTCTGGTCACTCTTCGGCGCCGCGCCGCACGCGCTCACGGGCCTCGAACAGCTTCCCACGACGACCGCGTTAAGCGTCTTTTTTGATTTCGATTTGCGGGGGTTCTGGACGATTCTGAAACGCGAGCTGTCGCGGTCCGGCATTGCGGGGCTGGAGGAGTGGAGCAAGGAATTCCCGAAAGAGTTCGAGGGGAAGACCGGAATCAACTTCGAGGCGTTGTTGGATTCGCTGGGCGGGGAGTTCGGAATTGTGCTGACGCTCGACGACACCCGCAAGGTGTCGCTGCCGTTGCCCACGCCACAGCCCCTGGAAATCCCCGAACCGCGTCTGGCCCTTTTGATCAAGGTAAGGAACGACGTTCTCTTCGATCACCTCGACAAACTGCTTCAGGAGAATCCCCAGGCGACACGGGTGGATGAAGAGGGACTGCGGATGCGCACGATGCCGCTGCCCGCGCCGGTGCCAATTCCGTTGCAGCCCTCCATCGCCCGGGCCGGCGACTACTTCTACTTCGCGTCCACCGATACGTTGATTCGCGAGATGCTGGCGGTGCGCTCCGGAAAACAGCCGGGACTGAAGGGCACCGAGGAGTTCAAACGGATGGCATCGGAGGTTCCGGACCAGGGGAACAGTCTGGTCTTTGTCAGTCCCCGGTTCAGCCGGGCAATCTCCGGATTGCAGACGGCCGCGCTGTCTGCGGCGGGCGCCGCGGGAGCCGGGAAGGCGACGGTTCTGCAGGGGTTGTTCGCGCAGAGCGCGGAAGGGTTCGTTTACAATGTTTCAGCGAACACTGCCGCGGGCTGGTTGACAGTCGGCAACGGTAATACCGACCCGAGCAGGAAAGCGCTGCTGATGGCCACCCTGCAGCCGGCGGCGGTGGTGGGATTGCTCGCGGCCATCGCGGTCCCGAATTTTGTGAAGGCGCGCCAGACCGCCCAATACAATGCCATCATGAACAATCTGCGCATGATTGAAGGCGCGAAAGATCAGTGGGCCCTGGAGAACAAGAAATCCACGGGCAGCAAGGTCACCGAGCAGGACATCGAGGAGTACATCCGGGGCGGCAGGATAAATCCGGTCGCCGGCGAGTCGTACCACCTCAATGCGGTGGGGACTCCCGCCGCGGCCACACTGAAACAGCAGCTCATGAATCACCCGGCGGGATCGGTGATTGCAGCGCCGTGAATTGGAACCGCCGGGCGTTGGGGCGGGCAACACGCGGAGAAAAGATTTCCGGGCCACGTCTCCCACCGGCTCCGTCAGCGGCGCCGAGCGCAGGGACTCAGCGGCTTTCCTTCGATCCTTTTTCCAGCAGGCGTTTGGTGAGGAAAACCAGGCCGGTCATTTGCAGCCATTCTGAAACAATGTTGCCGACCACCTGCCCCCATTTGCTGAGCGGATTCATTTTCCAGAACAGGGCGGCCCATCCGACGCCGGTGACGAGCAGGAACAGTAGCAGCGAATGGCGATACAGAAAATTGGCGGCCGCATTTTTCAGGTGACGACGCACCGGCCGGCTTTCGGCGGATCGCGCCTCGAGCAGATATTTCGTGCCCAGAATGATGACCACCGAGCCGCTCCAATCCGCAATCGCGTTGCCATAGAACGAACCGAGGTGCGTGGCCGGATCCGAGACCGCATAGAGAATGATCCAGAGCGCGAGCAGTCCCACGCTGACGATGGAGAGCGAGTGATGATACAAAAAACCGCGCCGTTTGTGTGAGGTCGGTTCAGCCATGCCGCCAGTGTGCCCGGCCGACGGTGCGGCGCAAGCCGCCAGGAGCCAGGTGGTGCGGGTCTCATCCCCGACCCGGATAACGACAGCGCGATGAATGTCCTGACCGCATTTCATTACCGCCATCCTCGCCGGGCCGTTACCTGCGCGACCATGACTGAAGCCATGGCGCGGCTTGCGAGCCAGGGTCTGACAGACGAATGGCGGAGAACGGCCGAGGGGAACCCGGGCCGGGAGAATCAATCATACGACGGGTTTCCGTTGGTCGAGCGTCCAACGCACCAGCGCCCACAACCCGACGAAGGTCAACCCGAATAGACCGGCCCGCAAGGGCCAGCTCGTGGCCCGGGCGCTGGCGGCAACGAAGTGGATCCGCATCGGCTTGCCGACTTCTGTCTGGAGCACCTGCGAGAATGACTGGCGCAGACCGCGTGTCGGCAGGTTCACGCGCAACGGCCGCGCGATGACGGTGGCGATTTCCTGGGCCTTTTGAAGCCGGTCCCACTGAAGTTCGGCCGCTTTGCCGTCGTATTTCAGGCCCAACTGCTGTTGCGCGGGCTGGTTCGCGGATTGAAAATAATCCGCGTTGTTCACGATGGCCTCTCGTTGTGCGTTGACCAGATTGTCCCGCTGCGCCTTGCGCAGGTCTTTCTCGAGCTCCTTCAACTGCTCCGGCTCCTCGTTGAGCCCGGACCGCCGCGCCTGGCTGTAAACCCTGGAGGCATCGTCGAGCCGGCCGACCGACAGTTTGCGCCGCGCCTCGTCAAGCGAACTGGAAACCTCCAGCTCACGCGCGCGTCTGCTCTTCGTTTCAGCCTGTGAATATTCGCTCAACGTAAAGCTGTGGTAATCGGGCGCGGCCTCGGCTTCGTGCGTCATCGTGCCGCCAAACCCGCTGTAGCCGCGGTCCGACGGAAGATACAGCTGCCAGTGCGCGTTCTTCACCGGCACATCCAGCGCCGGAGAGGCAAGGTCAACCGCGCCCTTCGTCCGCGGAAACTTTTCCGCACTCACGTAGGTCAGCTCAATCGGGATGGCCGAGTCTCCTGCCCGCTCGATGGGCAGCAGCAGCCTGCCGTCGCGCAAACTCGGTTTCACCGCCTGGCCGGCGACAAACGCGGACCAGACTTGCGCTCCCTTGGGCAGCGCCACTTCGAGAAACTGGCGCCCGTTGTTGCGCACAGAAAGCGCTAGCCGCGTCATCATCTGGCCGTCGTCGGCCACGACCGTCGTCAACCGCGCGTCGTCCACCAGGGCCTGCAACACTTCGGCCGGCGCAAACTTCTGCGCCGCGAGCGAGAGCTGGTAGCCAGGGCGCAGATAACGGTAGGCCAGCACCGTGGACGGCCCGGCGCGGCCGGCCCACTCGGGCAGCTCCTGCGGATCAATGCGGACAAGCTCGCTGCTCGCCTGCTTTGCGGTGACGCGCAGCTCCGATTTTGCGATGACCGCGGTCGCGCCGGTCTCCCGTTCCGCCCCCAACGCTTCGATGCCCGCCGCGTCAAACAGCGTCTCCTTCGCCTGTTCCTTCACACCCCATGGCTGTTCCCAAGTCACGGTGAGCAGATAATTACCGGCGACCTTGTTCTGCAATTCCACGCGCCATTCCCCGCCGTTCTGATCGCGGCGCCGGATGTTTGCGCCGGTGATTTCGACGTTTTTGAACGCCGTGGGAATCCGCAGGCGAAATTCCTTCACCGGCGCGTTCTGGATGTCGTAGCGGACCAGCGCGCGGCCGTTCACGAGTGATTCGCTCAACGTCAGCCAGTTGACGACCTCGGCGCGCACCCATGATTCGATGGATTCGGCGGCAATGAGCAGCTTCCACGGCGCGGTCGCCGGCACGGGGTCGCTGCTGATGAATTTGTAGGCGAGTCCCGCGCCGGAACGCCGGGCGGGCGGCTCGTCCGCTCCCGTCTGGTTTGCGGCCTGAACTCCGGCGTTGTCCTCAACCGCCGTCACCGGCACCTCGGTCAATCCCTCGAACGACATCGCCTTCGCCTGCACGCCGGTCTCCGCCGAAACGACGACGAATCCGGTCAGCTTCAGCGTGTCGAGCGGGTGCACGCCGGCCACCTCGACTGTTTTTGGCAGTTCCTTCTGTGCTTTGACGAGTTGAAGTTCCAGCGCGCAATTGCCGAGCGTGCGCTGTTTCAACGTCACTTCCAGCACCCGGACGTCGCCTTCGGTTTTCTCGGCCCATTGCGCGACTTCGGTTCCTGTGACCGCCTCGATCCGGAAATCCCCGGGTAGAACCACGCGCAGCGCAAACACGCCGGCGCGTTTGATGGTATAATCGAGCCGGGCCAGCAGGTTGATTCGTTCGGCGCCGATGCGCACGTGATTGCGAACGATGGCCTCGATTTGCGGTTGCAATGTTTCCACGCGCACATTCAACGTGAAGTCGCCCTTCAGAAATTGATACGCGCCGGTCAGCGCGTTGGTTTGCGCCGTCACCGTTTGAAATTCGGCTGCGTCCACCTTCTGCAACCCCTGCGCGGCCTCGACGGTCAGGCCCAGTTCATCGCCGCTGGCCAACGCGACGAGGCCCGTCTCGCGTTTCACGTCCAGGGCGTGCGGCGTTTCCAAAATAAAAACTTCAGGAAGCTTCTCAATGGTCTTCTCGGTTTCGACGGTGAGGCGGTAGTTCGGCGAAATCCCTTTGAGCAGTTCGACCACGAGAATCTGCGAAGCGCCGTCCTCTTTTGCCTGCCAGGTGCGAATCGCGTCGCCCTCAACGCGCAGCAGACGATGGCCGGCGGGAATCCGCACGCGCGCTTCGCGCAGCTCGCCCTGCGTGATCTGATAATCCAGCAGCGAGCGCGTCGTCATCACGCCCGCGTTGAAACTCACGAGCGTCGCGTTGTGACAAAACACGGTCGCCGCGATTTCCGCGGCCCGCTTCACGCGCGGCGTCCAGTGCAGCTCGACCTGTTCGCCCGCGCCCATCACCGCCTCAACGCGCGTCTGCTGCTGCGCGGCGCTGCTGTGGTAGGAGACGGCCGTGGGAAACTCCACGGCGGCTTCCGGCTCGTCCACGGTCAGCAAAAGCCGGCTGGACAACGCCGCCGGAACGCCGAACACAAGCCGGCGTTTCGTCACGTCGCCGCCGAGCCGGGCGAGAAACGTCACCTTTACCGTGGCATTGCCCTTCTTTCCCAGGCGCACGTTCACCGAATTTCCGCGGCGCCGCAGTTCCGCGTCGCCTGCGATTACGGAAAACTGCTCGACAGCGACGTCGTCGCCGAAAAGTCGCACGGTCTGGCCGGCCCTCGCCGCGGTCAATTGGATGACGGCCTCGATGCGCGCGACGCGTTCGTGGACCGCGCCCGTGTAGGTCGCGGACCGGATGGAAACGGCTTCCACTGCGGAACGCGGAGTTTGGAACACGGCATCAGTCTGAATTGGTTCCCTGGCGTTCGCCGGGACCACAAAGAACATCAGAGCGATCATCGCGACCGCGGGGCCCATACCCGCGCCATTGGGCGCGGACGGAGTCGGCGCGCCCGGCGCCGTGTCAGGCGCGGCGGCCTCACCAGCGCTCCGCCGCAGGAATTTTCGAGCCAGGAGGAGCAGCACCACGAGGACCAGCAGGGGCGCGGCGGCGATCAATGCCACGCCGAGGAGCCGTGTCGCGATCAACATACCGCCGACGCTGGCGAGGATGAGCGCGAGCGCAATGGTGACCAGCAGGCTGTTGGGCGCGGGGCGGCGCAGTTGACGCCAGAACAACCAAAGGCCGGCCAGAAATCCGCCGACTTGCAGCGCGCTGCAAAGCGCATTCCACGCTTTCGTGGCCACCGCCAGCGCTTCCAGCCTCAGTGTGTCGCTGCCGACGTTGAGCACCTTGGTGAACACAAATCGTGCGCCCGCGCGCGGGATCTCAATGTGAATCGGCCGAATGCCTGCAAGCCGTGGGGTCGCGACCTGAACAACCTCCGCCGGCGTGCCGGCGACGCCCCCGGCGCCAGATCCGCCGCCCGCCGGGGTTGCCGCCGCCAGCGAAGGTTTGCCGGCAAGAGTGCGCTGCAATGCTTCGTTGAACGGTGCTTCGTTCAATTGCCGAACGCTGCCGTCGCCCATCAGCACCGCGCGCCCGCCGCGCTCCGTCGGCGAGTAGGCCAGGACGGAATCGCCATCCACGGCGCCTCTTTCCCGGCCAAGATAAATGAACTCGCGTCCGCTTTCCGGGTCCTTCAACACCTTGTCCGTCGCCAGCTCATTCGTCATCTGTCCGAAGTTCGCCGGCAGCCTGCCTTCGTGCTCGCCGGCATAAATGCGCGCCGCCAGACCGATCTGTTTGAGATTGTTGACAGCACTGATTCGCTGGGCCCTTGCCTTGGCCCTGCTCAATGCGGGCAGCATCATGCCCGCGAGAATCGCAAGCCCCGCGATCACACCGAGCACCGTGGCGACGCCCTGCAAACCGCGGCGCGCCGCCGCGATGACCAGGGTCGCCACCAACGTTACGAACAACAGACCCACCATGAAACCTCGCGCGTTGCGCGCCAGATCGCGATACGCACCCATGAATTCGTCCCACGCGTCGCGCAGGCCGTAGGTCGTTCCCTGCGCCACGTTCATATTGCCGTCGAACCCCGCCAGATGATGTGAAGCGGGGACGAACAGTTCCCACTCCGCGTAGGTCGTTTGAATGTCGGTCTTCGGAGCCGCAAGCGCGATCTCGCGCGGCGTCAGCGTCCCGAGCGTGCCGAGTTTTTGCGCATAAACAATTTCGACCGCGAACGACTGGTCGCGGTTTTCGCCGCGGGGCAGCGGCACCAGCAGATCGTCACCTTCCTTCTCGGCTTTGGCGGCCTGTCCATTCACGTAGGCGGACCAGAACTCCGCCCCTTTCGACAGGGTGAAGCGTTGAAATTGCTTGTCGTTGTTTTTCACCATGAACGACGCCTGCGTGAGCATCTGGCCGGTCTCGGTCAGCACGGTCGTCAACTGTGTGCGGTCGGCGATGGCGTCCAGCACCGGCAGCTCCTGAAAGCGCGTCACGTCCAGATCCAGCTCATACGGGTCGCCGGCGCCGTAACGATATGCGAGCAGCACGGAGCGGGTGATCAGCGCGCGGTCGGTCCCGGCCAGTTCGCTTTCGTCAATGCGTTGAAGCGGCCCGGTCGCCCTGGTTTCGCGCAGTTGCAGGCTCGCGGCGCTGGTGATGGCCACGCTGCCGGTCTCGCGCTCCACGTCCAGCGCATGAATGCCGGCGGTTGAAAGTGTTGCCTTGTGCGGGTCGAACTGTTCGTCGTAAGTGACCACGAGCGTATAACCGCCCCATGCCTTGTCCTGCAGACCAATGTTCCAGACGACGTAATTGGTGTCGGCGCCGGTCGCGGGAGGCGCCAGCTCTTTCCGACGGATGTTCGGCCCCGTGAACTCGGTGTTCTTCCAGCGCGCGGGCAGTCTGACCCTGAACTCCTGCACCCCCTGGTTGACGATGACATAGCGAACCGTCGCGCTGCCGCCGAGCAGGCCGTCACCGATGGTCACGAGATTGAAAATGTCCGCAATGACGCGCGGCGCGAGTTTCTCCGACGAGAGTGTGAGCGACCACTCGGACTGGTCCGCGACGTACGCGAGCAGTTCGTCGGTGCGGTTCGCGAGGTTTGCGACGGGGATCTCGCGCAGGCCGGCCAGTTCGGCGGTCTTCAGGCGGATGCCCGCGGCCGACGCGGCGCCGATTTGCGCGGTCTGTTGGGTCGCGGCAGAGACACGCAATGGCCCGACGGCGATCTGTTCCGGAAAATCCTTCTGCGCCTGTTCGAGCCGGATTTCCAGCTTGCGCCCGCCCAGCACCCGGCTGGAGAAATTGACCACGAGCCTGCCGCCGCGCGCCTTCCAATCCTCGACACCGTCGCCGCGCACGTCGGTGACAATGAAATTTTCCGGCGGAGAAAGCTCGATGGAATAGATGCCCGCTTTCTCCACGTTCAGTGTGAGCGCATGAGTGACGAGCAACCGCGCTTCTTCGAGCCGCGCCGTGACGCGGCTGGCAACGTTGATGACCGGCTCGATCCGACGCAGCCTCACACCCAGCGCCGGCGGATGCCCGTAGAAACGATAAGCCGCGAGCGAACCGGCAGGCGCGTTGATCTGGTGCAGACCCGCGGTCGATTCAGTTTCCACGATTGTGTCCTCTGCCGAAACGGTGAACGAACCGGCCTCGCGCTCGACGCCCTGCGGTTGCGGCAACATGAGCCGGCCGGCAAATGGAGTGCTTTCCACGGTTTGCTCCGAGAAAATCCTGAGCACGTAGGATTTTTCAACCGGCTTGATAAGTTCGACCGTGAGGATTTGAGTGTCACCCGTGTCCGCTGGGCCGGAGTCCTGCGTGACCCTGACCTGCCAATCGCGTATTTGTTCGCCTTCGACCCGCGTGAGCGCGTGGCCGGCAGGCAACGCCACCGAAAACCTGGACAGGTTCCCCTGGACGATTTCATAGCGCAGTTCGGTGACAAATTTGATGACCGTCGGCGTGATCTGCGCCGCGGCAAGTGTGTCGCAGGTGATCAGCGCGTTGCGGGCGGCCTCGGTCGCCTTGCTGTGCCAGCGCAATGAAACGTTCCGGTCGGCTCCCAGTACGCCGCGTACCCGGGCCGCGCCGCCTTGCGCGGGTTCCAGCGTCGTGCCGCTGAGCAATTGCACCTCGACATCCGGGTTGCCGGCTTCCGCGACAACCGAGGCAATCCCGGTGTCCGGTCCGACGAATGAAACCTGGTTCCACGGCTCGGCGCGCGTGATTCCGGCAATCACCTCCAGTTTGAACCTGTACCTGCCCGCGCGCGCCGCGACGAGCCGGTATTGTTTGCCTTCCCGCACGATGCGCAGGCCGGCCGGGAGTTTCGCCGGCATCACCGCGACCTCGCCTTCGAACAACACGACCGAAGCCCCGTCCTTGCCGGAGCACTCGGCGTCAATGTCCACCATGAACTTCGCCTCGTCGTCGCCCAGCCGGCCGTCATAGCGGATTTCGCGGAGCAACAGATCGGAGCCGGGCGATGCAGCCGGCGAGTTGGTGGACAGTGGCGGCTGCCCGTCAGCCGGCAGGGCGACAGGCAGGATCAGCAGCAGGCAGAGTTTGGTGAGTGAGCGCATAATGACCTCCAGTTGATGAGTGAATCCAAAACAGGCGGCGAAGCCCGGTTCATAAATCAGGTTTAGCATGACCGCCGCCCGGTCTATGTGAACGCGTGGTAAATGAGTTGTAAAAGAATTGTGCGTGCGAATCATCCGGGCCGGGATGAACTTCGCGCAAAATGCGTGAAGATTTTCCGGATGACCGAAACCATTTGATTGACCACATGCCGCGTTAGACGGAGCCTCGAAACAATTGCTCCCGCCGCTTGTTTCCATGTGGGGGACGGGTCGCCAGCAAATGCTGGTCAATACGCCCCGACTCCGCTAAACTGGAATCCCGATGAACCCCAATGCCGAAGCCGAGTTGATCGCCCGGTGTCGCCAGGGTGAGGCACGGGCCTGGGATGAATTGTTCGACCGGCATTACGCTGCCGCGGGACGGTTTGTGTTCCAACTCGCGCCCGACTTCAACCGCGAGGATGTGGAGGAAATCTGCCAGGAAACATTTCTGTCCGCGATCAAGGCCCTCGACTTGTTCAACGGCCGAAGCCAGTTGCAAACCTGGCTGTTCCGCATCGCCGCCAACAAGGCGCGCGATTACCGCAAGCGCCAGCGCGCCGCCAAACGGGGCGGCGGACAAATAACGGTTTCGCTGCAGGCCGAAGACCCGGAGAACGGTCTGACCCTGGACCCCCCGACCCCCCTGCCGGCGCCCGACGCGACCCTGATGAACGCCGAGCGAATCGCGCTGACCCGCGCCGCGCTCGACCAGCTCGGCGAGCCTTGCCGCGAGATCATCGAACTGCGCTACTTCGCCGACCTGAGCTATGACGAAATCGGCAACGAGTTGCAGTTGAACGTGAAGACCGTGAGTTCGCGTCTCAGCAAATGCCTCGACCGACTCGAAGAGATTGCGCGCGGCCTGTTTTCGAGGGAGAATATTACCCAGACTTCCGTCTAACGGCCTGAACGAAATGCCAGACGAACCCAACAGAAGCGTGGATGAGCAGCTGAAAGCCTGGGCGCAAAAGCGCCGCGGGGAAGCAGGCGCGCCGGTTGAATTACACCCGGCCACGCGCAAACTGTTTCAGGACGAAGTGGCGCGGACCTTTCCAAAAAAAACCCCTGAACTACCCGCTCCGTCCGGCGGCTGGCTGAAGTTGTTCTGGCCTCGCCTCGCCCTGGCCGGTTCGATTGGCGCCGTGCTGATAATCCTGGCTGGATTGTCGGGGCCCACGCTTTTTAAGGCAAAGGCAAAAGCTCAACGTATTACGGCGTTCAACTACCTTAAGCAGATTGGACTTGCCGCCCGAATCTACGCCAGCGATCACGATGGAAAACTGCCTGCAAACTTCGGGCAGATGACGAATGAGCTCGGCACGGTCAAGGTGTTGAAAGACCCTGAAACCGGGCAGGAGTTTGTTTATCTCGGGGCCGGCAAAATCGAGGGAGACCGCGACTCGATTCTCGCCTATTCGCCGAAAGCCAAAGGGTATCGGCCCGTATTGTTAGGCGACGGGGCTGTCGAGGAAATGAATGACGCGCAATTCAATGACGCCTTGCAGCGCACGCAGAAAGGCATCGCTACGGTTGCGCTTGCCAGGGAGCTTGCGGACGCACCGGCACCGGCAGAGAGCAAGGTCGTCGAACGGGAAGTTTCGGCGAAGTCGGACTCCAAGGATGCGCGGCTCAAATCAGTTGATGATGCGGCCAAAGCCAGAGCGGACGA
>Ga0134126_10005638_pt1 | contig 15633 bp, 11 predicted proteins | sample KB31752_FD_96881 | JGI IMG/M metagenome (GOLD analysis project Ga0134126, IMG submission 96881) | Terrestrial soil microbial communities with excess Nitrogen fertilizer from Kellogg Biological Station, Michigan, USA - KB3-175-2 | ecosystem: Environmental > Terrestrial > Soil > Unclassified ...
CGTCGCCGCGGCCGTGGGCGCGATCGTTGCGCTCTCCATGCGCTTGCGCTCGGCCTCGGCGGCCTGCTGCTGCGCGGCCTCTCGAACTTTCTCGGCATCGAGTTGCGCCTGCTCGGCGGCCTTCGCATCGGCTTCGGCCTTGTCCTGGGCTGTCTTCTGGGCGCCGGCCGCGGCGAGCCGCTGCCGCTCCTGCTCGGCCTGCTTGGCCTTCTCGACCGCCGCAGCGTGCGCTTCGTCCGCCACGTACTTGTCGCGCTGCAACCTGGCGAGGCTCGCATAAAAACCATCGGGATGTTGCTTGAGAAACGCGTCGAAAGCCCCGCGGTTGCCGACCTGCAGCGCGAGCTCATAGTCACGGCGGATATCCGCCTGCGGATTAGGCGCCGGTTGCTGGGCCGCGGGCGCCGTTGCGGTGACGGGCGCCGGCACCAGTGCCACGTCGTCGCCGCCGAGCGAGCCGTAGACATAGGGTTCCTGATGATTGGAGGTCGCCTTGAGCACGTCGTCGCGCACAAAGCCGAAAGCGCGGCGTACGTCGAGCCCCGGCGTCACCAGATGGTTGGCCAGCGCGATCGTGAAAGGGCTGTCCTTGCCGGTGCCGTCCTCAGCCGTGGAGCCCGCTTTCGCCGAATAGGCGATCAGCGTGTTGGGGCCCGACGGCTCGACCTTGGCGAGGCCGCGCCCGATCGAACGGGTCGCCAGCGTCCGCTTCATGGTCTGGGCAAAGGGGTTGTCGCGGCAGGCGTCGAGGATGACCAGCCGCAGCTTCCTGGCGGACTCGACCGCCACGAGGACACGGTCAAGTGAAAACGCCTCGTCATAGACGTCGCTGTCGCGCTCGAGCTTCGCATCCACAGGAACAAGGTAGTTCGAGCCGTCGACTTCGATACCGTGACCCGCATAATAGATCACGGCGATGTCCGCATCGGCGGCCTTGTCGGCGAACTCGCGCAGCGTCCGCCGCGTCTCCAGCGCCGTCAGATTCTTGCGGAAATCGACCACATCGAAGCCGGCGCGCCGCAGCGTCTCGGCCATCAGCGCGGCGTCATTGACGGGGTTGGCGAGCGGCGGCACATTTTGATAGGCCGAATTGCCGAGCACCAGCGCGACGCGCTTTTCGGCGAGAGCGGGCTGAGAGATGAGGATCAGCGCGGCGGCGAGCCAGAATTTCAGCGATCCCAACAATTCACATATGCGCATGGTGCGCCTCCGACGGCACGACGGCCCCTGTTCCGGAAAAATGGTCTAGCAAGACCTGGGGTTCGCGTGTTGTGAGCCAGATCACGAAGCAAGTCTTGGCGGATGCTAGGCTTTTTCCGGGAGCTTGCCCAAATGAATTGGTCTCGCCAAGGGGGGCCAAGGTTCGCTCTTTGCGGATGCACTTTTTCCGTCCAAGATGGGGAAAACAACAAAACATCGGAGGAAACGATGCACGGGGTGATATTTCATGGCGAGCGCGAGCTGGAACTGATGCAGTTCCCCGACCCGAGCCCCGATCCGCACGAGGTCGTCATCGAAATGAAGGCTTCCGGCATGTGCGGCAGCGATCTGCACCAATACCGGCGGCCGAAGGGGCTGAGCCAGACCAGCGGCATTCCGATGCGCCAGGGCCATGTGATCGCCGGCCACGAGCCCTGCGGGGTGGTGGCGGCGGTCGGCTCTGCCGTCGGCCCGCAGGAGGCCTGCATCGGCCAGCGCGTGATGGTGCACCATTATCAGGGCTGCACCCAGTGCAACCATTGCCGCTCCGGCTGGCAGCAGCTTTGCCAGGAGGTTCCGGTCAAGGTCTATGGCAACAATGCCCATGGCGGACACGCTAACTACCTGAAAGTGCCCGCGAATACGCTTGTCAACCTGCCGGACGAGCTGTCGTTCGCCGCGGGCGCCGCCATCGCCTGTGGCTCCGGCACCGCCTATAGCGCGCTGCGCCGCATGAACCTCTCCGGCAACGACACCATCGCGATTTTCGGCCAGGGGCCGGTCGGATTGGCGGCCACCCAATATGCTAAGGCGATGGGCGCACGCGTGATCGCGCTCGACATCAGCCAGCAACGGCTCGATCGCGCCAAGGAGTTCGGGGCGGATGCGGCCGTCAATCCCGGGTCCAACGATCCGGTGACCGCAATCAAGGACCTGACCCACGGCCGCTATGCCGATCTGACGCTCGATACGTCGAGCAATCCGGATGCGCGCTTGAACGCGATCCGCGCCACCAAGGTCTGGGGCACGATGTGCTTTGTCGGCGAGGGCGGCAACGTCCATATCGACGTCAGTCCGCATCTGCTCCGCCGCCAACTGACACTCGTTGCGTCGTGGACGTTCTCGAACATCATCCAGGCCGAATGCGCGCGGTTCTCCGTCGAGCGCGGCATCGACGTCGACAAATTGTTCACCCACCGCTGGAAGCTCGATCAGGCCGAAGAAGCCTACAAGCTGTTCGACAAGCAGGTCGACGGCAAGGGCGTGTTCCTGATGTGACTGCGAAGCAGTCATTCCGTGACGCCGCCGAGCGGCGAACTGCGGTGCGCAATTGCGCACCTGAGAATCTCGAGATTGTTGAAAACGATTCCGGGTCCGCGCTGATGCGCGCTCCGGAATGACAAAAAGGAGAAGCGCCGTGACTCATGACCGTTCATCCGTCGAAGCCGTGGTCAATCATTATTTCGACGCGCTCCACGAGGGCGATGCCGACAAGATGGGAGCCATCTTCCACCCATCCGCCGACCTGCGCTGGGTGGAAAAGGGCGAACTGAAAGTTCTCACCGTGCCTGACTGGCTGGGCGTGATCCGGAAGCGGTCGTCGGCGAAAGCCGAAGGCAAGCCGCGCGAGGATTTCATTGTCACCATCGACCGCTCCGACGAGCAAACCGCATTCATCAAGGTGCGCTGCCAACTCCCGCCGCGCTATTTCACCGACTATCTGGTGGCGATGAAGCTCAAGGACGGCTGGCAGATCGTCTCGAAGTCCTACCGCTTCGACCTGCGCGATTGACGCTTCGCACCGATCATCTCGTGCAACAGAGGCGAGATGGAAGCCAATTTCCAGATCTTTCTGTTCCTGCTCGCCGTCCTCGCCGGAACGGCCTGGTTTGCACGGCGGACGAATATCGCGCCTGCGATCCTGCTCTTGCTCGCAGGCATCGCGCTTGCCTTCGTACCGGGCATGCCCACGCTCGAACTGCCGCCGGAGCTGGTGCTGCTTCTGGTGCTGCCGCCCTTGATCTATTCGGCGAGCGTCGCGATGAGCTGGCGCGAGTTCAAGCGCAACCTGCGGCCGATCACCCTGCTCGCGGTCGGCTGTGTCATCTTCACGGCGTCCGCGGTCGCCGTCGCCGCGCATGAGTTGATCGGGCTGCCCTGGAATGTCGGCTTCCTGCTCGGCGCCATCGTCGCCCCACCCGACGCGGTGGCGCCGATCGCGATCGCCCGCAGGCTCGGCATTCCCCGCCGCATCCTGGTCGTGCTTGAGGGCGAAGGCCTTGCCAACGACGCCACCGCGCTGATCCTCTATCGTTTCGCCGTGATCGCGATCACAACCGGCTCGTTTTCCCTGTCGAAAGCCACCGGCACCTTTCTGGCGATCGTCGCCTGCGAGGTGGCGTTCGGTATCGCCGTCGGCTGGCTCTCGCTGCGCACGCGCCACTATGCGCGCGACCCGCAGATCGAGATCACGCTGTCGCTGATCACGCCCTATCTTGCCTATTGGGTGCCGGAGCACCTCGGAGGAAGCGGCGTGATCGCGACGGTCGCCTGCGGGCTCTACATGAGCTGGAACGGCCCGCTGTGGATCTCCGCGGCAACGCGCCTGCAAGGCATCTTTTTCTGGAATTTGATCATCTACCTGATCGAGGGCCTGTTGTTCCTGCTCACGGGCTTCCAGCTGCGGATTCTCTACGAGAAGTCGAAGGCGTTCCCGCTCGACAACATCCTGATCGCAACCGCGCTGGTCGCGGCCATCGTCATCGTCGCGCGCTTCATCTGGGTCTATCCAGCGACCTATCTGCCGCGAGCGTTGAGCCGGAGCCTGCGGCGACGCGATCCCTCGCCACCCTGGCAATGGGTTTTCATCCTGTCGTTTGCCGGCGTCCGCGGCACGGTGTCGCTCGCCGCCGCGCTGGCACTGCCCCTTGCGCTCGCGAACGGCAACGCCTTTCCCGATCGCGACCTCGTGCTGTTTGTCGCCTTCGGCGTGATCTTCGTGACGCTGGTGGGGCTCGGCTTCAGCCTGCCGGTAGTGGTGCGCTGGCTCGGCGTGGCGAACGCCGGGCACAGCGAGCTTGTCGCCGAGCATCAGGCCGAAATCGCCGCGCGGCGCGCCGCGGTCGATGCGGCGCTGCATTCGCTCGATGCCCTGATTGAAAAATGCGAACTGCCCGACGAGGCCGTGAGCCTGTTGCGGGCGCGGCACGAAATCCGCGCCAGTCAATTGCCGGATTCGCTCGATCCGGAAACCCATGACGTCTCGGCGGCGGGCATCGAGCTCACGCGCGAGCTGATAGCCGCTGAGCGCCAGTTCATCCACGCCATGCTCCGCGACGGCAAGATCACCGACGAAACGCGGCGGCGGATCGAGCGCGATCTCGATCTGGAGGAAGCAAGCCTCGCCAACCGCGAATACCGCGCTCCTGTGTAAGGCGCCAGAATTGCACGAACTCTCAGCGAAAGTGGCAGGCGACCCAGTGTCCGTCGCCTGTCTGCTTCAACTGCGGCGCCTCCTGACCGCAAATGGCTTGCGCGATCGGACATCGGGTGTGGAAGTGGCATCCGGATGGCGGCGCGATCGGGCTCGGCACCTCGCCGCCGAGCCGGATGCGCCGGCGCTTGACCCTGGGATCCGGAATTGGCACCGCCGACAGCAGCGCCTCGGTGTAGGGATGCTTCGGCGAAGCATAGAGATCGCGGCTTTTGGCCGTCTCGACGATGCGGCCGAGATACATCACGGCAACACGGCGGCTGATGTGCTCGACCACCGACAGGTCATGAGCGATGAAGAGAAAGGCGAGACCGAACTTGTGCTGCAGGTCTTCCAGGAGATTGATCACCTGGGCCTGGATCGAAACGTCGAGCGCCGAAACCGGCTCGTCGCATATGATCAGCTTCGGCTCGACCGCAAGCGCCCGCGCGATCCCGATGCGCTGGCGCTGGCCGCCGGAAAATTCGTGCGGATAGCGGCTCGCGTGGTCCGCCTGCAGGCCGACCGTCTCGAGCAGCTCGACCACCCGCTCGTCGAACTGGCGGCGGGTTTTCGCGAGCCCGTGAATGGTGAGCGCCTCGCCGATGATGGCGCCGACGCTCATGCGTGGATTGAGCGAGGCATAGGGGTCTTGGAAAATGATCTGGAGGTCGCGCCGGAGCGCGCGCAGCCCGCCGCCGTCGAGTGCGCGCATGTCCTTGCCATCGAATCGGATATCGCCCGATGTCGGCTCGATCAGGCGCAACACGCATCGGCCGGTGGTCGACTTGCCGCAGCCGGATTCGCCGACCAGCCCGAGCGTTTCGCCGGCATCGACACGAAAATCCACGCCGTCGACCGCATGAACACTGCCGGTCTGGCGTTGCAAGAGCCCGCTGCGGATCGGAAATGCCTTGGTCAGCTTGCTGACGCTGAGCAGCGGTTCGCTCATGTGACGGCCGTCTCCTCGGCGCGGATGCAGGCCACCTTGTGGTCCGCCTCGATCTCGCGCATGTCGGGCTGTGCGCGGCGGCATTTGTCGACGGCAAGCCGGCATCGCGGCGCGAAGCGGCAGCCCGCCGGCGGATCGATCAGCTTCGGCACCGCGCCGGCGATGGTCTCGAGCCGCCGCTTGCGGGCGGCGGCGAGATCGATCCGCGGAATCGAGCGGATCAGGCCCTGCGTGTAGGGATGTCGCGGATTGCCGAACAACCGATCGACGGGCGCTTCCTCGACGACCCTGCCCGCATACATCACCGCAACCCGCTGTGCGACCTCGGCGACCACGCCCATCGCATGGGTGATCAGCATGATCGACATGCCGAGGCGGGACTTCATGTCCTGCAGGAGATCGAGGATCTGCGCCTGGATCGTCACATCGAGCGCGGTCGTCGGCTCGTCGGCAATCAGGAGCTTTGGATTGCAGGACAGCGCCATCGCGATCATCACCCGCTGCCGCATGCCGCCGGAGAAGTGATGAGGATAGTCGTGGACGCGGCGCGCGGGATTTGGAATCTGCACCAGGGCCAGCATCTCGATCGTGCGTTTCAATGCCGCGCGCCGGCTCAAGCCCTGATGAAGCCGGATCACCTCGGAAATCTGGTCGCCGATCGTATAGACGGGGTTGAGCGAGGTCATCGGCTCCTGGAACACCACCGCGATCTCGCCGGCGCGAATGCGGTTCATCTGATCCGCATTGAGCGGAACGAGGTCCCTGCCCTGCCAGAGGATCTGCCCGCCGACGATGCGGCCCGGCGGCATCGCGATCAATTTCAGGACCGAAAGCGCGGTGACAGTCTTGCCGCACCCGGATTCGCCGACCACGCACACGGTCTCGCCCTGCTTGATGCTGAGGTCGACCCCGTCAACCGCATGCACCATGCCTTCGTCCGTCTTGAAATGCGTCTTCAGGCCCCTGATGTCGAGGAGCGCGCCGCCTGGCATCGTGGGGGCTGCGTCCATCACATCACCTTCCGCGGATCGAGCGCGTCGCGCAGGCCGTCGCCGATGAAGTTGATGGCGATGACGGTGAGGAAAATCGCACCGCCGGCGAACAGCGCCCAGTGCGGCGCGATGTCGAGATAGTCCTTGGCGTCAAACAGCAGCCGGCCCCAGGTCGGCGTATCGGGCGGGAAACCGAGACCAAGAAACGACAAGGTCGATTCGGCGATGATGGCGGCCGCGACATCGATGGTGCCGGCGACGATGACCGGCCCAAGCGCGTTCGGCAGGATGTGCCGGACGACGAGCCGCAGGTTGGACGCGCCGAGCGCGCGAGCCGCCTCGACGAACTCCTTCTCGCGCAGTGACAGGAATTGCGCCCGCACCAGCCGCGCCACCGGCATCCAGCGAAAGATGCCGATGACCAGCACGACCAGAATGAACACGCCGCCCTCCGGACCCACCAGTTTCGTAAGGGTGTCGCGAAACAGGTACGTTACCAGAAGCAGGAACGGCAGCTGCGGCAGCGACAGGAAAAGGTCGGTGACCCACATCAGCACCGCATCGACACTGCCTCGCGAAATGCCGGCGACGGCGCCGATGACGGTGCCGAAGAACATCGAAACCGCCATGGCCGCGAACCCGACCGCAAGCGAAATCCTTCCGCCGTAGAGCATGCGCGCCAAAAGATCCTGGCCGAGATCATCGGTGCCGAACGGATGGTCCCACGACGGCGGGCTCAGGCGCGCGGTGAAGTCGATATCGTCGATCGCCACGTGCCAGAGCAGCGGCCCGACCAGAATCGCAAGCGCAAGCAGCGCCAGCACGAGGACACTGATGGCGGCGAGACGATGGCGCCGGAACCGCCGCCACGCTTCGCCCCACGGCGAAAAGCGCCGCTTGCGGCTGGCAGGCCGAGGGGCGAGCGGCGCCTCAACGATAGGAGATACGTGGGTCAAGCCAGCCATAGATGATATCGGCCATCAGGTTGAAGAGGATGACGAGACAGGCGAACACGAACGTCACCGCCATGATGACGGGCGTGTCGTTGGCGAGGATGGCGCTGATCAGGAGCGATCCGATCCCGGGAATGCGGAAGATCTGCTCCGTAACGATGGCGCCGCCGAACACGCTCGGCATCTGCAGCGCGACCAGCGTGACCACCGGGATCAACGCATTACGCACCACATGCTTGACGATGACCTTGCTTTCATCAAGGCCCTTGGAGCGTGCGGTCGTGACGTAGTCCAGCCGGATCACGTCCAGCACGGCGGCGCGGACATATCGCGTGTAGGATGCTCCCTGGAACAGGCCGAGCACCGTCACCGGCATGATCGCCTGCTTGACGTATTCCCAGTACCACTGCCAGCCGGTGGCGTTGATATCGACGCGATAGACAAAGGGCAGCCAGCCCAGATTGACGCTGAAGATCAGGATCAATAGCAGGCCGGTGAAGAAGGTCGGCAGCGAGAAGCCGATAAAGGCGACGGTATTGGCGATGCGATCGAAGACCGAATAGGGCCGCATCGCCGCATAGACGCCGACCGGCAGCGCGACGATAAGCGAGACGAGCTGGGACGTGCCGATCACATACAGCGTGGTCGGGATGCGCTGCAGAATCAGCGTGTCGACATCGACGCGGCTGGCGAAGGAAAAGCCCCAATCGCCATGCAGCATCGCAACCAGCCAGTGGAGATAGCGTACGATAATCGGATCATCCATCCCGAATTTCAGCCGTAGCGCCTCACGCACCTCGGGCGGGATGTTGGGATTGGTCGCCAGCTCGCCGAACGGATCGCCGGGCGCGAGCGCCAGCAGGACGAAGAGAATGAGGCTGATGCCGAGCAGGCTGGGAAGAGCGATGCTGAGACGCCTGAGCAGGTAGTTGCCCATCGCTCTTCCCTCACAATGGTTGGCCGGTCAATGGCGGCGTCAGGCGCGGTTTGTTCACGTCTCCCGATACCAGCTCGCCAGTTGCCAAAGATCGTTGTCCCAGCCGCTGAGATGCGCGACCAGGCCGCTTTTCAACGCGGTCACCCGCGGCCGGTACACTTCGGGCAGGATATAATGGTCACCGACCACGATGTCGTTGAGCTTGATGAACATCGCCGCGCGCTTCACAGCGTCGAGTTCGCTCTCGGCCTTGCGGTAGAGATCATCATATTCCTTGTTCTGCCAGCGCGAGATATTCCGTCCCTGCCACTTGTTCTGCTTGGTCGCGACCTCCCACGACACGAACTGATTCATGAAGCGATCCGGATCGGGTTGCAGCATGGTCGTCGTGTACATCTCCGCATCGCAGTAGAAATGCGAATAGGTGTCCGGATTGGCGGTGTCGGACGAGAAGAACACCGAGGCCACCACCGATTTCAGCTCGACCTCGATGCCGGCCTTCTGGCAGGCCTGCTTGATGATAGCCTGGTTCTTCTGTCGGGGCGCATTGATCGATGTCTGATATACGAACTTGAGCTGTTTGCCGTCCTTGGCACGCACGCCGTCCGAGCCCTTCTTCCAGCCCGCCGCCTCCAGAATCTGGTTGGCCTTGGCGATGTTGAACTCGTAGTGGGTGTTCTTCGAACGGAAGCGCTCGGGGTTGTTGACGAAATTCGCCGTGGCAACACCGGTGCGGCCATAGATGAACTTCTGCACCGAGGCACGGTCGATCAGAAGGTTGATCGCCTCACGCACCGCCGGGTCGGAGAACAACGGGTGCTTGGTCTTGATGCTGGAGCGCTCGCCGTCCACCTCGGTGTTCGGGTCGGTGGAATTGAGCGCAATGAACTCGATGTTGCCGGTCGGAACGATCTGCACCTTCCCTTGGCCACCGTTTTCCATCCGCTTCAGGATCTCGTCTTCCACCTGCATGTTCCAGGCATAATCATATTCGCCGGTCTGCAGCACAGCGCGCGCCGCCGAAACGGCGTCACCGCCTCCCTTGATCTCGAGCGTGTCGAAATATGGCCTGTTGGGGAGATGATAGTTGGGGTTGCGCTTGGCCGAGAGCGAGTCACCGGGCTTGAAATCGACGAACAGATAGGGGCCGGTCCCTACCGGTTTCAAATTGGCTGGCGCGTCGCGTGATTTGCCGCCGACATAGTCCGCGAACAGATGCTTCGGGATGATCATGCCGATCGAACTGACGAACGCGTCGGCCCAGAACGGTGTTGGCTTCGCGAAGACCACCTGGACCGTATGATCGTCGACCTTTTCGACCTTGATATCCTTGTAGCTGCCGATCGTGACCGCAGCCGTCTCGGGATTCTTCGCATATTCCCAGTTGAACACCACGTCGTCGGCCGTGAATGGCGTGCCGTCATGCCATTTGACGCCCTGCTTCAGCTTCCAGACCACCGAGAGGCCGTCTTCCTTGAGACCGTCATTGTCCTTGCTCGGAACCTCGGCCGCGAGAACCGGAACCAGATTGCCCTCGCCGTCCCATCCCGCCAGCGGTTCATAGAATACGCGAGACGCCTCCTGATCCTTGGTCCCAACCGCGAAATGCGGATTGAGCAGCGTCGGCGCCTGCCAGTAGAGCAGCTTGAGCGTGCCGCCGCCGCCGGCCTTGGTCGGCTTGTAGGGGATCGCGGTCGCGGCCTCGGCCACACCCGACTGGCTCAGCATCATGCCGGCCATCGGTGCGGTCAGGCCAAGGGCCACCATGCGTTGCACAAATTGGCGTCGCGACAGGCGCCCGGCCTTGACGTCGCCAACCAAGTTTCGAAGTTCCCGCTCGTTCATTGGATACCCTCCGCAGTGCTGCCGAAGAATCAAACTTCACCTCTCCATGCGGAAGCCTGGAGTCTGGCGAAATTGGATCAGCTTGACCCGGTTCTGTCAAAGCAGAATCAGGGCCAAGTGAGCCGCAGGCGGGCGTCAAATAGTTTAAACCGCATGCTCTCTTGCGGTCACCGCGCCGCCGGCATCGCCCACGACATTGCCGGGCGCGGCGTGGCCTCGGTTGGCAGCGAGCCCGAGCCCCGCTGCGCGCCGCGCAAATGGCCGGCATTCGCCGGCGTCCAATCTTCATTGCTTCTGTGAAGCATCATCCACGCGCGTGGGGCCGGGCGCCTGTTGGCTTGCGCTTATCAGCGGCGCCTGCGGAGGCGAGGAAAGCGGCCCGCAATATTCCTTCACGGCCGTCGTCACCGCGCCGATGATCATGTCCTGGCGCTCGGTTGACGCCATCTGCACTTCCTCGTCGCGGTTGCTGATCGAGCCGGCCTCGAGCAGCACCGCCGGCATTCGGGTGTCCTTCAGAACGATGAGTTGGTCATAGCGGTAGACGCCGTCATCCTTGTCCAGGAGATCGTGGCGGTATCTGGCCCCGATGACCGGCAGCGAGTACTGGTCGGCGAAATGCAGGCCCAGTGTCCGCATCCGCTTGCCGATCATTTTTGCAAAGGCGAGGCTCCTTTCGTAGTCCGGGTTGCTGTGGGAGACGAACACCGACCAGCCGGAAAAGCGGTCGCTGTATTCGAGCTTCTTGCCCTCGAACTCCCAGGTCGCCATGAATTTGTCGGGCACGGAGTCATGATGGATCGACAGGAACAGGTCGGCGCCTGAATTGTTCGCCGTCGCAACGCGCCGGCCGAGGCTCGGCCGCGCCTTGCCGTTCGTCACCATCAGCCGCGTCCAGCCAAAACCTTCGGATCTCAGCTTCTCGACCAGCCGCGTCGCCAGATTGAGGTTGAATTCGAACTCGGGAACGTCGCGGGCGCTCATGGCGCCATCCGACTGCTTGGTGTGCCCGACATCGACGATGAGGCGGAATTTCGCGGGCTCGCATTTCGGCGCGCCCAGCTTTGCCATGTGCTCTTTCCCGGTGGCATGCGTCTCGGCAACGCGCGGCTTCGCTGGCTGCTCCGATTTTGCCGAAGCGGATGTCGACGAGCCTGATGCTTTGGGGTGATGCGCCGGCTTTGCCACAGTTGCGTGCCTTTGACCGGACTTGTGCTCCGACTTGTGCTGGGACTTGGAGGGGCCCTTGAACAGGTCGGACAGCCAACCCGCCCTGCTCGCGCCGATCGGCAGGATCATCAGGACGATTGTCGCCGCAACGACCGCGCCGCGCCGGGACCATATGGCCAGACTTGAAGCGCCGACTATGCCGAGGCGCGGCTGCAAGCGCTACTCCGCCGCCACGGTGCGCGGCCGGCCGACGAAGCCGGCAGGGTCGCCAAAACGTTCGATCATCACGGCGGTGAGCTCCTTGCTCTTGTTGGTAACGCAGGCACCGGAGCGCACGGCGTAGCGGTCCTGATGCGCGACATGCGGCGGCGCCTCGCCCTGCTGAAGCGCGCGCGCCGCCTCCATCATCAATTTGCGGAAATGCATGATGCCGAGATCGGTCGGCCCAAGATGCTCGCGGGTGCGGTCGGCGATCGGACCCTGGCTGTCCTGCACCGCGGCGTCCTGCTCGGAGACGCCCTTGATGCCGCTATAGCTCCTGGTCTTCTGCAGCTTGCGGTCGATCAGGTAGTTGTTGCCCTTGTGGCGCAGTGGCACGTAATTCTCGTCGACCTCCGCGATCACGCCGTTGCCCTTGTCGTAGGCATCGCGCTCGGCCTCCGTCAGCGGCCGCTCCGGATTCCAGGCATAGGTGTAGATCCAGCAATTGGTATCGGTCACCGGCACGAAGGTCTGGCCAAAGATGTTCTCGCCCGGCATCGCGCTCGGGGCGTAGGAATGGAACGGCATCAGGAACTGCGCGATGCGCCAATATATATTGTCCGACCCGGTAAGCCGGCCGCCGGCGATGGTCAATCCGGCATCATGCGGATTGATCTTGATCACGGGCCGTGGGTCTTCCGCGATCCAGCGCATGTGATCGGTCGACATCCGCGCAATAGGATTCACGAAATGCTTCTTGATGTCGAGGATCTCGTTCTCCTCCTTGTCGAAGGAGAGATGGGCGAAGGTGAAATGCGCGGTGTCGATCGAGCCTTCCACCGCCTGCGCCCAGTTGCAGTCCTGCCATTTCTTGGAGACGTAGCGGTGCGAGGGCGGCACCAGCGCCATCTCGAGGTCCGGCAATTCCGGCATCGCATCCGCAGGGCCCATATAGGCCCAGATGATGTCGCCCCATTCGCGCACCGGGTAGGACTTGATGCGGATCTTGTCCTTGGCGTTGAGGTCGGGGTAGGAGGTCGGCATGTCGACGCAAGCGCCGTCGGTGTCGAACTTCCAGCCGTGATAGACGCAGCGGATGCCGCACTCCTCGTTGCGGCCGAACCAGAGATTGGCGCCGCGATGCGGACAACGCTGGTCGATGACGCCGACCACGCCTCTGGAATCGCGGAAGGCCAGCAGCTCCTCGCCCATGACGACGATCTTCTTCGGCTCGCCATCGGCTTCCGGCAGTTCCTCCGATAGAAGCACCGGAATCCAGAATCGCCGCAGCAATTCGCCCATGCCGGTGCCCGGACCCGATTCGGTCAGGAACCTGTTGTCCTCCGCGCGGAGCATTTAGCGGACCTCCGGATATTCCAAATTTGCGCGAGATTGGCGTGGTCGAAGAAAAGCGTCAACGCAGAAAGATTCGCAAACGACAGTAAACAGGCAGACATCGGCATTCCCGCGGCACGAAAATGCCCGGGGAATGCATCGAATGTGTGTCGCCCCGAAAACAGGAGGGCGCAGGGAATGCCGGATGCAGGCCGCACCCGCGAGCCTTGCGTGCAAAGAGAGTGCACTTTTGCGCACGCAAGCAACGACAGGGCAGCCGGAACAACCGACATTCCCTGCGCAATGGTTTACGGCTTATACGTGTTCTCCTCGGAGTGCCGGGCTTGTTAGCCTCCGTCGCCCGCGCGTTCGTCACGCGCAAGCTTGATCCCAGCGTCGGGGGATCGGGACCGCACGATTTCGCCGTCCGCGCCCGCATCGCTCGCCTCGCGACACCGGCGCGTCCATCGCATCCTGACCCAACGTTCGTGGCGATTGGCCAAACGCCCCTCCAGGCCGAATCAGGACGCAGAGAGATAAGCACAATTTTCCGAAAAACGGAAGCAAAATTTTGCGCGAAACAACTGAAGCTTTCCATATGCTTGAAAGATCAAACGAAACAGGTTGTTTGGCATTCGCGGTGATGCCCACCGAGTCCCTGAGCGATGTTTGCACTTATAGATCCAGACACCTGGGGGCTTCACGACGCCGCCTTTTGAGCTTCAGCCCAGCGCTTTCGGCCTAGCCCCGACTTCCGACATGCCCCGAGGCCGCGCAGACAGTCGCGAAGGGACAATACGGGACCTTGCTGCATTCCCAATCTCCGTCGAAACAGAATACCGTGTGGTATATTCAAGATAATCGAGCCCGCCTTCCGAGGCGCAGGGAAGTTTTCACCGATGAACCATCATATACCCAGGCGGGCAAGTGGAAGGCTCTTTGTTGCTGTCACGCTTCTGGGCTTGGCCATCGCCACGGCGAAGGGCTCAGACCCGTCGCATGGAATTGTAGAGCACTATCCGGGAGCAGCTTTTGAGACGACGACACCGGAAGCTGCGGGATGGTCGGTCGAGAAACTTGCTGAGGCAAGATCCTGGTCCCAGCAAATCGCTCCGACCGCGGCTGTCATGATCATCCAGCACGGCCTCGTCGTTGCCGAATGGGGCGATACCGCGGTGAAGTCCAACCTGCATTCCGTGCGCAAGAGCCTGCTCAGCGCGCTAATCGGCATTGCGGTCGAGGAGCACAAGATCGATCTCGGCGCGGCCATCGGCGACCTCGGGATAGACGATAACGCTCCGAGCCTGTCCCCGACGGAAAAGACCGCGACCGTTGCCGATCTCCTCAAGGCACGTTCTGGCGTCTATCACGCTGCGCTGTACGAAACTCCAGGCATGGCGCGATTACGCCCGGCTCGCGGCAGCCATCCTCCCGGAAGCTTCTGGTACTACAACAACTGGGACTTTAATGCGCTGGGGACGATCTACGAGCGCGCCACGGGAGATCGGATCTTCACGGCGCTGCGGGACAAGCTTGCTCGACCGATCGGGATGCAGGACTATCAGCCAGGTGACGGCGAATACTTCAGGGGTGCGGCGTCGGAGCACCCGGCCTATCCAATTCGCATGAGCGCTCGGGATCTCGCCCGGTTTGCCCTGCTCTATCTCCATGACGGTCGATGGAAGGATCGTCAGATCGTCCCGAGCGCGTGGGTTCGTCAAAGCACGCAGTCATACTCGGAGGCGTTTCCCGCCCAGGAAACAGGTTACGGCTACGGATATCTGTGGTGGATCGGATTTCCGAGCGACAATGGAGCACCGACGGTCAACGTCCCACCGGGGACGTTTGCCGCGATGGGGGCGGAGGGACAGTATGCCTTTGTGATTCCGGCCTACGATCTGGTCTTCGTTCATCGGATCAACAGCGATGTCCCGGTCGGGACGCTGCCGGGTCAACGCAAGCCCGAACCTACGATCCAACAGCTCGCGCGGTTGCTTTGGCTCCTGCTGTCGGCGGCAGGTGACAGCGATGTTGGGCCGGACATCACTCTGGCGCACGCGGCCGGCGATCGCCTCGCAGGTGAAGCACTTAAGACGGCGCTCAGCGGAGCAACTCTTTCGGTCGGTGAATTGGAGAAAGGCGGGCCGTATAGTTGGCAATTGGGAGCCGATGGCGCCCTTGCGGTGTTTGAGGGGGCCGAGCATCGGATAATCCTGAAGGGGACCTGGCGCCTCGATAACGACCGCTATTGCAGAACATTGCGCGGGCCGAACGCACGCGAGCTCTGTTTCTCCGTCGTTGCCAACAACTCTCGGCTGCAATTCTACGATGCGGACGGCTTGATGCGATTTGATACGAAAGCCGAGTAGGCGTGTAGGACTATCGTGCCGATCAAGTCCGCTTCGGGTCCACTCGCGTCGATCGCTAATGTAGCGCCCCATGCATAAGGCACGGTTTTGCGGCTCGCATCTTTGCGCAATCACAGCCCGAATGAATGCCTGATCTGCCTCAGCATGGCGAAGACCGCGTCAGTGTAGCGTCCCGCATAGAAATATTGATCCAGCAACGAGGCGGTC
>Ga0134126_10005639_pt1 | contig 15631 bp, 10 predicted proteins | sample KB31752_FD_96881 | JGI IMG/M metagenome (GOLD analysis project Ga0134126, IMG submission 96881) | Terrestrial soil microbial communities with excess Nitrogen fertilizer from Kellogg Biological Station, Michigan, USA - KB3-175-2 | ecosystem: Environmental > Terrestrial > Soil > Unclassified ...
CGTGCTCGCTGCGACGCTCGCACCCCGGGACCCCAGCCCTGCCGGGCCCGCGCCGCTTCGATCCCCGGGGGCGCAAACGCATGCGTTTGCCCCTTCGGAATTTCGCGGTCACTCCGCGCCGACGTGGCCCGCAGTGCCAACGGCGCGGCCCCCGCGTGGCGCAAGGCCGGTTGACAGGCGCGTGGTCGGAGAGGCATGATCACTGGCATGGCAAGTGAACGTATGGCGGTGCTGCAAGGAACGCTCGATCTGATGGTGCTGCGAACACTGGAGGCGATGGGGCCGCTGCATGCCTACGCCATCGCCAGCCGATTGCAGCAGGCCTCGAGCGATGCCTTGAAGCTGAACCAGGGGACGTTGTATCCGGCGCTGGTGCGGCTGGAGCAGCAGGGGCACATCGCGGGCGCGTGGGGGCGAAGCGAGAGCAACCACGAAGCGAGGTTCTATTCGCTGACGCGGGCGGGCGCGAGGCGGCTGGAGGAAGAGACGCGGCGGTGGCGGCAACTGGCGGGGATGATGGAGCGGCTGCTGGGGCCGGTCGCGGGCGAGGAGGCGTAAGCCATGCGGCGATTCTGGATGCGGTGGCGGGGCATGCTGTGGCGGCGGGGGCTGAGCGAGCGCGAGGCGGCGCGGGAGATCGAGGCGCATTTGAAGCTGATGGCGGCGGATTTGGAGCGGCAAGGGATGAGCCCGGCGCAGGCGAAGAGAAGGGCGGCGATCCAGCTCGGGGGCGCGGAGCAGGCGCGGGCGCAGCACCGGGGGGCGCGGGGATTCAGCGGGCTCGAGGCTTGGGCGCGGGAGGCGCGGCAGGGCGCGCGGAGCTTGCTGCGGGCGAAGACGTTCACGCTGGCGGCGGTGGCGACGCTGGGGATCGGGATCGGGGCGACCACGGCGATCTACAGCGTGGTGCAGGCGGTCTTGCTCGACCCGCTGAATTTTCCGCAGCCGCAGCAACTGGTTTCCCTGCGGCTGAAGGCGCCGGGCAACGCGATGTCGGCGGTGTCGGGATCGCTGCCCTTCTCCGAGTCGCTGTACGTGACGACGAGCGAGCACAACCGCAGCTTCTCGGCGATGGGGATATGGGTTCCGGATTCGTCGGTGGCGACGGGGGCGGGGGAACCGGAACAGGTGCGGACGGTGCTGGTGAGCGACGGGGTGCTGGAGGCGCTGGGGGTGCCGCCCCGGCTGGGGCGGTGGCTGAACGCGGGCGACCAAACGCCGCACGCGCCGGACGCCGTGATGCTGAGCTACGACTTCTGGAGGCAGCACTACGGCGGGGCGGCGGACGTGGTGGGGCAGAAGCTGCTGCTGGACAACGTGGCGCGGCCGATCGCGGGGGTGATGCCGGCGGGGTTCAAGCTGGCCTCGGCGGAGTTCGACGTGCTGGTGCCGCTGGCGCTGGACCGGAGCAAGCTGATCCTGGCCGGGTTCGGGTACTACGGCATCGGGCGGCTGCGGCCGGGAGTGAGCGTGGCGGCGGCGGACCAGGACATGGGCCAACTGCTCGAGCGGTGGATGGACAGCTGGACGAACGGGCCGGGGAGCGATCCGCACTTCTACACGCGCTGGCGGATCACGCCGGCGTTCGAGCCGTTGAAGGCGCAAGTGGTGGGCGGGATGGCGGCGGCGCTGTGGGCGGTGCTGGGGACGATCGGGCTGGTGCTGCTGATGGCGTGCGTGAACGTGATGAACCTGTTCCTGGCGCGGGCGGAGTCGCGGCGGCGGGAGCTGGCGGTGCGGGCGGCGCTGGGCGCGGGCACGGGGCGGATCGTGCGGGCGGTGCTGGCGGAGAGCTTCTGGCTGGCGGTGGCGGGGGGGGCGGCCGGACTGGGGGTGGCGTACGGGGCGCTGAAGCTGCTGGGCGCGCTGGTGCCGGCGAGCATGGCGCGGCTGGGCGAAGTGGGCCTGGACGGGCGCTCGGTGCTGGTGTGCGCGGGGCTGGCGGCGGGGTGCGCGCTGGCCTGCGGGCTGGCGCCGGGGCTGCAATTCGCGCGGCGTCCGGTCGGGCTGGCGGCGTTGAGCTGCGAGCGCACGGGGACGGCGGGCAAGGCGCAGCGGCGGCGGCGGGACCTGCTGATCGGGGCGCAGGTGGCGCTGGCGCTGGTGCTGCTGTTCAGCGCCGGATTGCTGCTGCGCTCGTTCGCGGCGCTGCAGTCGGTGCAGCTGGGCTACGCTTCGCCGGGCACGCTGCAGACGTTCGCGGTGCTGATCCGGCCGGGGCTGGTGCCGCACCCGCAACTGGTGGCGGCGGAGCATGCGATCGCCGACCGCATCGCGGCGGTGCCGGGGGTGGCGGCGGTCTCGTTCGCGAGCGACGTGCCGATGCTGCAGGAGGGGCACGACTGGGACGAGATCTACTCCGAGCACGGCACGCTGCTGCCGGCGGGGGCGCTGCCGATGCGGCTCTACAATCATATCGCGCCAGGATATTTCGCGGCGATGGGAATCCCGCTGGAGGCGGGTCGGGACCTGAGCTGGACGGACTTGCAGCAGAACCGGCCGGTGGTGGTGGTCTCGGCGGCCCTGGCGCGGGAGGCGTGGGGCTCGCCGCAGGCGGCGGTGGGGAAGCGGGTGAGGGAGTTTCCGCACCAGCCGTGGTTCGAGATCGTGGGGGTGGCGGGGGATGTGCGGATGGACGGGCCGCAGAAGCCGGCGACGCCGATGGTGTATTGGCCGCCGGAGCCGGCCAACGACACGCCGCTGATCGGGCAGGCGCTGTACGTGGTGCGCTCGAAGCGGGCGGGATCGAGGGCGTTCGTGGCCGAGCTGGGGCGCGCGGTACACGGCGTGAACGGCAACTTGGCGGTGGCGAAGGCGCGGACGATGGGCGACCTGGGGGCGCGGGAGTTGGCGGTCACCTCGTTCGCGATGGTGATGCTGGCGCTGGCGGGGGGGATGGCGCTGCTGCTGGGGGTGGTGGGGATCTACGGGGTGATTGCCTATGACGTGGCGCGGCGGCGGCGGGAAATCGGCATCCGGCTGGCGCTGGGGTCGGGACGGGGGGCGGTGCAGGGGTTGTTTGTGCGGCAGGCGCTGCGGGTGGCGCTGGCGGGGGGGTGCGTGGGCGGCGTGGCGGCGGTGCCGGTGACGCTGAGCCTGCGCTCGCTGCTGTACGGGGTGCAGCCGCTGGATGGGCCGACGCTGGCGGGGGTGGTGCTGGTGCTGGCGGCGGCGGTGGCGGCGGCGGCGTATTTCCCGGCGCTGCGGGGGTCGGCCGTGTCGCCGGCGGAGACGCTGGCGGCCGAGTAGAGCCGGTGGTCGCGGCCGGCGAAGGTACAATGAAGGGCTGCGATGGGCGAGGAATTTCAGACCGGAGGAGGGGCCGGTCCGCGCCGACGCTGCCGCTTCGGGCGTTTTGAATTGGACCTCGAGGGCCGGCAGCTTCTCGAAGACGGCGAGGCAGTGCGCATCACCGAGCAGCCGCTGCGGATGCTGATCCTGCTGGTGCGCCAGGCGGGGCAGGTGGTCGAGCGCGAGCGGATGCGGGCGGAGCTGTGGCCCGACGGCGCGCAGGTGGATTTCGACGCCGGGCTTTACAGCTGCCTGCGGCGCTTGCGGAAGGTGCTGGGGGAACAAGGCGGCGAGGCGGAGTATATTGCCACGCTGCCGGGACAGGGTTATCGGTTCCGGGCGGAGGTGGAGTGGGAGGGGCCCGGGGCGCCGGCGGCGGCGAGCCCTGCCGGGCCCGCGCCGCTTCGATCCGCTTCGGAACATACAGCGCCGACTTGGCCCGCAGCGCCAACGGCGCGGCCGCCGCGCACGGAGCGCCCCCGACCCCGGGGGTGGTGGAGGTGGAGTGCGGCGGCGGTGCTGGCGACCGCGGCGGTGGCGGGGTGGGGGCTGCGGCCGGCGCCCGAGCCGCGGGTGCTGAGCACGCGGCCGATCACCACCGACAGCGGCATTGACCTGTACGCCAAGCCGGTGCGGGACCGCGGATATCTTTACTATTTGGATCGCGATGGCGGCGCATGGGACCTGATGCGCACCAACGGCGATCCGGCGACGGCGCAGATGGTGGCGGCGCCGTACAGCCACATGCGGCTGTTCGGGATCTCGCCCGACGGGCAGCAGGCGCTGCTGGGAAGCTTCCAGGAGCGCGACCAGCCGAGCGCGCTTTGGATCGGGAGTTGGCCCACTCCCTCCGCGCCGCTGCAACGGGTGGGCAGCATCATGGCGGATGATGCGGCGTGGTTTCCGAACGGCAAGCAACTGGTGTATTCGAGCCAGGCGGCGTTATGGCGGGCGCGGCCGGACGGCGGCGGGGCGGAGAAGCTGGCGGATCTGGAGGCGGGTGGCGGCTGGTTCTCGTGGTCGGCGGACGGCGCGCGGCTGCGGTTCACCGCGCCGGGAACGAACGGGCAGCGCGGGATTTGGGAGTGGCGGCCGGGAGAGCCGGTGCGGGGCGTGCCGCTGCCAGGAGCAGGAGGGCAATGCTGCGGGACCTGGAGCGAAGACGGCCGATATTACCTCTATAGCTCCGGCGGTGACGAGCACTGGAATTTGTGGGCGGTGCGCGACCGGGATGGCTGGGGGGGATGGTCACGGCCGCAGGGGCGGCAGTTGACCGCGCTTCCGGCGCCGGCCGAAGGCGTGGCGCTGGGACTCCAGCGCGAGAGCGCCGTGTTTTTCCAACTGAACTGGAAGGAGGAGCTGGAGCGGTACGACCCGGCGACGGGGCAGAGCAGCGTGCAATTGCCGGGGCGATTCGCCATCCACATGGTCCCGTCGCGGGACGGGCGAATGTTGGCCTATGTGGACAGCCGCGACGCCACGGTGTGGGTGGCGGAGGCGAACGGGACTGCGCATCCGCGGCGGCTTAGCGCGCCAGGGCTGACGGCGGCGTTTCCGCGCTGGTCGCCGGACGGCGAAGCAATCGCATTTGGGGGGACGCAGGCGGGCGGGGCGGGGGCGGTGTGGATGGCGCGACCGAGGGATGGCAGCGTGCGGCGGCTGACGCCGGGCGGGAATTGGAAGAAGGCGGAGGTGTCCCAACCGGATTGGTCGCCCGACGGCAGGCAACTGGTGGTGGCCGCGAACGTGGCGGAGGGCAAGCGCGAGCGCAGCGCGATCGTGGTGGTGGATTTGGCGCGGGGTGAATGGCAGGATCTTGCAGGCTCGGCGGGGCTGAGCTTTCCGCGCTGGTCGCCGGATGGGCGGTATGTGGCGGCGATTTCGAGCGATCAACGGCGGCTCGAGGTGTTTCGCTTTGCGGATGGGCGCTGGCAGACGGTGGCGACCGGGGTGGCGCTGACGGGTCCGGAGTGGTCGCGGGACGGGCGGTACTTGTACTCGCAGGACTTGCTGTTGCCCGGCGAGCCGGTGTCGCGGTTTGCGGCCGGAAGCTGGAAGCCGGAAGCGGTGGCGGAGTTCGGTGCGATGCTGCGGGGCGGCGTGCACCGGGTCGGGTTCGAGGGGGTGGCGGCGGACGGCGCTCTGCTGCTTTCGGTGAACCGCGGGTTCAGCGATTTGATCGCGGCGCAGTTGGCGCTGCCGTAGAAGCTGGCACTGCAGGCACTGCAGGCACTGCAGGCAAAGCAGGACGTCGCCAGCCGATATCATGGGCTGGTGCGGGTGGTGCTGGTTTCGACCTATGAGATGGGGCGGCAGCCGTTCGGGCTGGCGTCGCCGGCGGCGTGGCTGAAGCGAGCGGGGCACGAGGTGGCGTGCGTGGATGTTTCGCGGACGCCGCTGGGAGCGGAGAAGCTGCGCCAGGCCGAGTTGGTCGGCGTGTTCTTGCCGATGCATACGGCGACGCGGCTGGCGCTCGGGCTGCTGCCGCGCCTGCGGCGCATGGCGCCGGGGGCGCGGATCTGCGCCTATGGGCTGTACGCCGAAATCAATCGCGCGCAACTGCTGGCCGCCGGCTGCGAGGCGGTGCTGGGGGCGGAGTACGAAGCGGATCTGGTGGCGGTGGCCGGGGGCGCGCGGGCGGGAGGCGAGGGAGCGCTGCCGCGGCTCGAGTTCGTGGTGCCGGACCGCAGCGGGCTGCCGCCGCTTTCCGAGTATGCCGGGCTGCGGATGGCGGACGGCTCACGGCGGGTGACGGGGTACACCGAGGCCACGCGGGGATGCAAGCACCGCTGCCGCCACTGCCCGATCACGCCGGTCTACAACGGGCAGTTTCGGGCGGTGGGAGCGGAGACGGTGCTGGCGGACATCCGACAGCAGGTGGAAGCGGGGGCGGAGCACATCACCTTCGGGGATCCGGACTTCTTCAACGGGCCGACGCATGCGCGGCGGATCGTGGCGGCGCTGCACCAGGAGTTTCCGCGGCTAAGCTACGACGTGACCATCAAGATCGAGCACCTGCTGCGGCAGGCCGAACTGCTGCCGGAGCTGAAGGCGACCGGCTGCGCGCTGGTGACGACAGCGGTGGAGTCGTTCGACGACGCCGTGCTGGAGAAGCTCGACAAGGGGCACACGGCGGCGGACTTCCGCCGGGCGCTGGGGCTGACGCAGGCGGCGGGGCTGGCGCTGAACCCGACGTTCGTGGCCTTCACGCCGTGGACGACGCGGGCGAGCTTCGCGGCGATGCTGGAGGCGATCGGCGAGCTCGGGCTGGAGGAGCAGGTGGGGGCGGTGCAATACGGCATCCGGCTGCTGGTGCCGCGGGGTTCGCGGCTGCTCGAGGCCGAGGATCGCGGGGCATGGCTGGGCGACTGGGACGATGCGGGATTGAGCTACCGCTGGCGGGCACTGGAGCCGGAGGCGGACCGACTGGCCGAGCAGGTGCAAGCGGCCGTGGCGGCGGAAAGCAAGGCGGGGCAGGGTCGGCGCGAGATATTCCACCAGGTGGCCACGATTGCCGGGGTGCGGCTGCCGCCGCCGGCGATGCCGCGGGCGACGGTGCCGTACCTGGACGAGCCCTGGTTCTGTTGAGCCGAGCCGGCGACCGAGCAGTTTGCTCGGATGATGGCCTAGAAGGAGGCGAGCTCGAGGCCGGGGTGATGGATGAGCGCGGAGGCATCGAGATGGATCACGGCCGCGGATGGCGGCGGCCGCCGTGGATGCGCTCGCGGCGGAGGTTTTCAAGCCCCGCGCCGGTGGCTGGACGCCATAACGCCTAATGCCGGAGTCGGAGAGCGGCGCGAGCGCGGGGGTTGACATTTCGGTTTTTCTTCGCCTATAGTGGGGCGCGGAGGACGCGGCCATGCCGATGGTGCTGACCAAGCGACAACACGAGGTGCTGCAGTTCTTGCAGGAGTTCATCGAGCGCGAGGGGTACTGCCCGAGCTACGAGGAGATGGCGGCGGGGCTGAAGCTGACCTCGCTGGCGACGGTGCACGCGCACATGGTGACGCTGGAGAAGAAGGGCTGCCTGCGGCGCGGCTTCAACCAAAGCCGCTCGATCGAGATCCGGCGCAGCGCGTCCAAGCGGGCGGCGGCCAGCGCGGAGGCGGCGCCGGGCTCGCTGCCGCTGCTGGGGCGGATCGCGGCGGGCCGGCCGGTGGAGGCGGTGGCGGGCCACGAGCAGATCTCGCTGAACGACATCACCCGCAACCGGGCAACGTTCGTGCTCGAGGTGCGGGGTGAGAGCATGATCGAGGACCACATCATGAACGGCGACTACGTCATGGTCGAGCGCCGGCCGGAGGCCGAAGACGGCCAGATCGTGGTGGCGCTGGTGGACGGGGTGGAGGCCACGCTGAAGCGCATTTATCACGAGAAGGGCGGCATGCTGCGGCTGCAGCCGGCGAATGCGGCGATGCCGCCGATCCGGGTGCCGGCGAAGAGGGTCGAGATCCAGGGGCGGGTGATCGGGGTGCTGCGGAAATATTAAGCGGTGAACGCCACCCTTTTGCGCCGACGTGGCCCGCAGTGCGACGCCCGCGCCGGGACGGGATACGATAGACGGCGGCGATGGCAGAAGGATTTCACGGCGAGGCGCGCGAGGGAGGGGGGAGGGGCTGGCGGTTCGGGGCCTTCGAGTTGGATGCCGAGGCGCAACTGCTGCTCGAGGAGGGCCAGCGGGTGCCGCTCACCCGGCAGCCGCTGCAGGTGCTGGCGCTGCTGGTGGGGCGGGCGGGCCAGGTGGTGAGCCGGGAGCAGTTGCGGGAGGCGCTTTGGCCGGCCGGCACGCATGTGGATTTTGAAGCGGGGCTGTACACATGCATGCGGCGGCTGCGGGTGGCGCTGAAGGACCGGGGCGCGACGCCGCGTTACATCGAGACGATCTCCGGGCAGGGGTATCGATTCGTGGCCGCGGTGGAACCGTTGGCGGCAGCGCCGGTGGCGCCCCGGCGGCGGCGGGCGCGCTGGGCATGGGTGGCGGGGGGCGCGCTGGCGGCGGCGCTGGCGACGGGCGGGGCCTTGTGGCCGCGGGGGGCGGCGCGCGTGCTGCGGGTGAGCGCGGTGACCAGCGACGGCGGCTTGGAGCTGAACATCGAACCGGCGCGGGACGGCAGCGGGTGGTACTACCTGGAGCGCGCCGGGTCGAGCTGGCAGCTTGTGCGCAATGGCGGGGAACCGGCGACGGCGCAGCTGGTGAGCGGGCCGTACGCGCATATGCGGGTGTTCGGAATTTCGCCCGATGGCAGGCAGGCGCTGCTGGGTGCGATCACGGCCATGGACGAACCGCTGGAGCTGTGGCGGGGCCCGTGGCCGGCGGGGGCGGCGACGCCGCAGCCGGTGGGGCGGCTCCGCGTCCACGATGCGGCTTGGTATCCGGATGGAAGGCATATCGTCTATTCGGATGCCGGGGGATTGTGGCGGGCGCAAGCCGACGGCAGCCGCGCTGAACGGCTATCGCCGCAATTCACCGATGCGAGTTGGTTCGGGTTTTCGGCGGACGGGCGGCTGCGCTTCACCGCGGCCGGACCGGGCGGGGACCGGATCTTCGAACAGCGCGCCGGCGGCACGCCGGCGATGGTGGATTTGGGCGGCGGCGGGGCACGGTGCTGCGGCGCCTGGAGCCGGGACGGCCGCTATTACCTCTACAGCGCCGAGGCGCAAGGGCACTGGAGCCTGTGGAGCGAGCGCGAGGCCTGGCCGCGCGGGCGCCCGCAGCAACTGCTGGAGGCGGCGCGGAACGTGCGCGGGGTGGCAGCCGGACCGGGCAACACCTTTGTCTATTACCAGAACGACCTGAAAGAGGAAGCCCAAGCCTATGATCCGCGGGCGGGGCGGGGCACGGTGCTGCTGGGGGGGCGGTCGGCCATCCAATTGGAATACGACCGCGCCGGGACGCGGGTGGTGTACTTGGATCTGCGCGACAACGGCGTTTGGATCTGGGACCGCGGCACGGCGCGGAAGCTGTCGGCGCCGGGCGAAGTGGCGGCGTTTCCGCGCTGGTCGCCCGACGGCGCCGCGGTGGCCTATGGCACCTCGCCGGCACGGGGGCGTCGCCGGCTGATGGTGGTGTCGGCGGCGGGCGGGGCCGAGCGCGAGCTGACGCCCGGGGGAGCGTGGGCCGGCGATGATCCCGCCACGCCGGACTGGTCGCCGGACGGACGGCGGCTGGCTGCAGGGCTGACCGACGCGCGCGGACGCGAGCGCATCGCCACCGTCGAGGTGGCGAGCGGCGCGTGGACGCCGTGGCCGGGGGCCGAGGACATGGAGCTGCCGCGGTGGTCGCCCGACGGCCGCTACTTGGCGACGATTTCGACCGATCAGCGGCGGCTGATGGTGTACGGGTTCAGCAGCCAGCATTGGCAGGTGGTGGCCACCGGCGTGGCGCTCACCGCCCCGGTGTGGTCGCGCCGCGGCGACGACTTGTACTCGCAGGACTTGCTGGCGGCGGGCGAACCCGTATTTCGATTGGCGGCCGGAACATGGAAGCGGTCGCCGGTGGCGGAGTTCGAGGGCTTGCTGGCCGGGGGCATTCATCGGGCGGGGTTCATGGAGTTGGCGCCCGGGGGCGGGCTGCTGATGGCGCTGAACCGAGGCTTCAGCGATCTGTACGCGGCCGAGCTGCAATTGCCGTGACGCCGCCCGTCTGTTTGGTCGTCGCCGCGATGTGATAAATTGGGGATTCATGCACGCCGTTCCCGCCACGCGATTTAGCGATTGGGGCTATTGCCGCAGCGGGAGGGGTTTGCCCTAGAGCGTAATCACAACGTTCTGACCAAGCACCCCGAACCCGCTGAAGACATCAGCGGGTTTTTTGTTTTCCGAGGAGAACCGATGCTGCTGCGAATGCAACCCGATGCCACCCCGAGCCAGACCGCCTGCGTGCGCGCGCACCTCGAAGCCATTGGCTACGAGACGGTGGCGCTGGGCTATTTGGGCGCAGGCGTGTTCGCGGCGCTGCCGGCGGAGGAGACGGCCGAGGCGATGCCCGAGGGGGCCCCGTGGGCGGCATTGCAGCGGGCGTGTCCGGAGGCGGAGGCGGTGGCGAGGCTGGAGGCGGAGGGGAACTTCGCGTTGGGGCAGCGGGCGCGGCGGCCGGGGGGGACGCGGGTGCGGGTGGGCGGCACCGAGATCGGCGGCGACGCGGTGGTGGTGGTGGCGGGGCCGTGCTCGGTCGAGAGCCGCGAGCAGGTGCTGGCGACCGCGTTGGCGGTGCGGGAAGCGGGGGCGCAGATGCTGCGCGGGGGCGCGTACAAGCCGCGGACCTCGACCTATGATTTCCAGGGTCTGGGGCGGACAGGGCTGAAATTGCTGGCCGAGGCGGGGGCGCGGGCCGGATTGCCGGTGGTGACCGAGGTGATGTCCGCCGAGGATGCGGAGCTGGTGGCCGAGCACGCCGATCTGCTGCAGGTGGGGGCGCGGAACATGCAGAATTTTCCGTTGCTGAAGCGGCTGGGGCGGCTGGGGCGTCCGGTGCTGCTGAAGCGGGCGCCGAGCGCGACGCTGACGGAGTGGCTGGCGGCGGCGGAGTACATGCTGGCGCGCGGCAACGATCAAGTGGTGCTGTGCGAGCGGGGGATCCGCGGCTTCGACGGCTACACGCGCAACACGCTGGACGTGGCGGCGGTGGCGGCGGTGAAAGAGCTGTCGCACCTGCCGGTGCTGGCCGACCCCAGCCATGGCACGGGACGGCGCTCGCTGGTGGGGGCGGGGGCGCGGGCGGCGATCGCGGCGGGGGCGGACGGGGTGTGCCTCGAGGTGCACGTGCGGCCGGAGGAATCGGTTTCCGACCGCGAGCAGGCGCTGGGGCCGGGCGAACTGGCGCGGATCGTGGCCGAGCTGGGCGCGGTGTCGAGCGCGGTGGGACGGCGGCTGGGTTAGTCGCTGCGGAGCGCGATCAGCGGATCCACGGCAGCGGCGCGGTGGGCGGGCGCGAGGGCGGCGAGCAGGGCGAGCGCGAGCAGGCCGGCGGCGGCGAGGGCGAGCGAGGCTCCGTCATTCGCCGGGACGTGATAGAGCATGCTTTGGATGGAGCGGCCGCCGGCCCAGGCCAGCGGCACGCCGAGGGCCAAGCCGGCCAGGGCCAGCCAGAGGCTTTCGCCGAGCACCATGCCGATGACGCGGGCGCGGGTGGCTCCGAGCGCGACGCGCACGCCGATCTCCTGCGTGCGCTGGCTGACTTTGTAGGCGAGGGTGCCATACAGGCCGGTGGAGACCAGCACGGCGGCGAGGAGGCCGAAGAAGAGGGCGAGACGGCCTTGCAAGGATTGGTCGGCGTAGGATTCCTGCCACTGCGCGGTTTGGGTGGTCAATTGGCCGAGCGGGAGCGTGGGGGCGATGCGGGCCATGGCGGAGCGCAGCGCCGGCAGCGAGGTCTGAGCATCGCCCGCCATGCGGACCTCGACGGTCATGGTGGTGTCGCCGCCGGACATGGGATACCAGGCCATGGGGCGAGCGGATTCCTGGGCGCTGGTGTACTTGGCGTCTTGGGCGAGGCCGACGATGGTGGAAGAACCGAGCAGGTGGCCGAGGGGCGAGCGGCCGTGCATATATTTTTCGACGAAGGTCTGGTTGACGACGGCCACGCCGGGGAGGGGAGCGAGCGCGGCCTTGGGGTTGCGGGCGCGGGCGGCGGCAGCAAGGGCGCGGGCCTGGGTGGCGGCGAGGACGTCGGCGTCGGTGAAGTCGCGACCGGCGAGCAGGGGCTGGCCCAGGGTGGCGAAGTAGTCCGCGCCGACGGTATTGGTGCGCACGGCGGCGAAGTGGTTGGGGCCGAGGGGCGAGACGCCATCGATCACGGCGCCGTTGTTGTTGCTCCAGCCGGCGCCCAGGCGGTTTTCAAGCAGGGTTGCGGCCTGGACGCCGGGAGTCGCGCGCAACTGCTGCAGCAGGGTTTGAAAAAATTGCGTGCGCTGGGTGCGGGAGAATACGCCATCGGGGGCGTCCTGGGGGGCGGAGACGTCGAAGACCGCGAGGCCGGGGTTGCGGATGCCGTACACGGTGTGGTCCACGTTGCGCATGGAGCGGACGAGCAGCAGGGCATTGGCGATGAGGGCGAGCGAAAGGGCGATCTGCGCGCCGGCGAGCAGGCGGCCGAAGCCGGCGCCGCCGCGGACCACGCGCGAGCCGGGGGCGAGGCGCGCGCGCAGGCGCAGGGCGCGGCGCAGCGGGGCGAGGCTGACGGCGATCGCCACCGCGGCGGCGACGGCGGCGGTGAAGGCGAGGGCGCTGCGGTCGGGGGCGAGGCTGATCTCGAGGTTCTCCCAACGGGCGACGGCGGCGGTGAGCTCGATGGCGAGCCACCAGCCCAGGCCGCAAGCGACGAGCACGAGGGCGGCGCTCTCGGTGAGCAACTGGCGCGCGACCCGGCCGGCGCTGGCGCCGAGGGCGAGGCGGGTGCGGAAATCGCCCTGGCGGGCCTGGTTGCGGGCCAGCACCAACAGCGCGACGTTGGCGCAGGCGATGAGCAGCACGAGGCCGACCATGGCCATCAGCGCGAGCATTTCGGTGTTCAAGGCGGGATTGGGATCGTTGAGCGCTTGCGCGCCTTGCACCGGGGAGACGGCGAGCTGGGCCCAATTTTTCGGCGGGCGCGGCTGGGCGGTGTAGGCGGCCTGGAGGAAGGCCGGCTGCAGCGCGGCTTGGGCCTGAGCCGCGCTCACGCCGGGCTGCAAGCGACCGACGGTGAGCAGAAACCACCACTGCGGGTTGCCGCGCAGGGATTGGCCGGGCTGGCCCCAAGGGGGAAGTTCGGAGCGCGATTGGAACGGGATCCAGAGGTCGGTGACTTGGCCGGGCTCGAAGCCGTAGAAGCCGGATGCGGCGACGCCGACGATGGTGAAGGGCACGTCCTTGACGGTGATCACCGAGCCGAGCACAGCGGGATTGCGGGCGAAGGCGGTGGACCAGTAGGCGTAGCCCAGCACGGCCACGGCGGCGTGGCGCTGCTCGTCTTCGTTGGTGAAGCCGCGGCCGAGGGCCAAGGGAACTTGCAGGCCGCTGAAGTAATCGCCGCTGACCATGTCGGCATGGATCATTTGGGGCTGGGCGCCAACGCGGGCGGCAACGCCTTGGATGCCGAGCGGGACAAAGCCGGCGAGGGCCTGGAACACGCGGGCGTTGGCGCGCAGGGCGTCGTAGACGGGATAGCTGAGCGAGGAGCCGCCGTAGCCGGTCTGGCCGCCGGGGAAATCGGAGCTGCGCAGGGTGACCAACTGCCGCGGCTGGGGCAGCGGGGCGGGGCGGTAGAGCACGACCTGCAAGACGCTGTACATGGCGGTGTTGGCGCCGATGCCCAAGGCCAGCATGGCGATGGTGGCCAGCAGGATGCCGGGGGTGCGCAGCATCTGCCGGACGCCGACGCGGAGATCAAGCCAGAGCGTGCCCATACCGGAATTAAACCATGCGCGATGGCTGCGGTTACAGGACGGCCGGCGGAAAGCGATATATACTCTGCGCGATGGATGACGGGGGTGGGGCGATGAGCTGGAAATTGCTGTGGAGCCTGAGTTTGATGGCGCTGGGGATGGGGCTGGGGACGATCGAGCTGATCTCGAACACGGTGGAGCCGTGGCTGTGGCTGGGGATCTTCGCGATCGCCGCGGTGGCGATCGCGCGGACGCGCCGTGACCGCCTGTTCCTGCACGGGCTGGTGCTCGGACTGTTGAACTGCATCTGGGTGACGGGCGCGCACGTGGCATTGGCGGCGCGTTACCTGCCGCTGCACGCGTCGGAGGCGGCGCAGATGCAGAACCTGGCGCCCTCGCTCCCGCCACGGCTGATGATGCTGGTCACGGGGCCGGTGATCGGGTTGATCTCGGGAGTCGTGATCGGCAGCTTGGTGTGGTTGGCGGGGCGGTGGATCCGGCCCAGCGGGCGCAGCGGCGCGGCGGCAGCCTGAGGGTCAGCGGCGGGCTTGCGAAACGGGTTCGAGCGTCCGGGCGTCCAGCGACCAGGCGCCGCCGCCGACCAGGGCCAGCTGCAGCAGGCCGCCCATCATGCCCAGGTTCTTGAAGAACGCGGTCATGTTCGCGGCGGCGCGGTTGTCGTTGGCCCGCGGGGGCTACTCGACAACGTGGCGGGAGGTGTAGGAGGGGCGGTAGCTGAGGTCGTATTTGAGCTTCTTGCCCTTTTGGTCCACGATCTCGAGCGGCTTGCCGTCGGGGGCGACGAGCTCGACCTTGATCTTGCGCTCGGTGCCATCGAGCTTGCGGTTGGTGGGGGTGTAGCTGATCATGTACTGGCTGCGGACGGAGCCGGCGATGTCGCGGAAGTCATCGGGGAACTCGGCTTCGAAACGGGGCTGGTAGGAGCGTCCGCCAGTGACCTCGGCGAAGTACTTCATCTCATTGTCGGCTTGGAGAAGGCGCATGGGGGCGATGGAATTTGCTTCGAGGATCCAATCCAGGCTGACGGTGTAGATGGTGATGTCCTGGGTGGCTTGCAGCTTCTTCTTGAGCTGGTCGAAGGTCAGGTGGCTGAAGCTGTTGAAGCCGGTGCCCATGACCACCAGCACCTTGTGGCCCTGGATGTCGTTGAGGCGGTCAATGGTGTCCGAGAGCGCGTCGAAGAGGTCGGTTTCGCTGAAGTTGGCCATCTGCAGCGAGTTCAAGCCGGCGTAGATGGCGCGCTTGTCGTGGGTGAAGTCGGTGACGATGGTGGACTTGAGGTCGTAGGTGACCAGCGCCATCCAATCCTGGGGCTGAAGCTGGTTGGTGAAGACGGCGGAGGCCTCGAGCACCTGGTACTCGATGGGGTAGAAGGTGCCGTTGCTGAACTCGAGCAGCATGACCACGGTCATGGGGGCGTCGTTGGTGACGCCGACCTTTTCGATCTGCTGCTCGACGCCATCCTCGTAGATGCGGAACTGCTTGGCAGTGAGATTGGGAACGAACTGGCCGTTGTTCTTGAGCTGCACCGTGACCGGAATCTGCACCTCGGGGACGGTGACTGAAAATCTGAATTGCGGCTTCTGCTCCTGCTGCTGCTGGGGCGGGGGCGGAGGGGGAGTGGGCGCGGTCGGAGCTTTCTTGGGGATGATGACCGGGCCTTGCTGCTGCTGCTGGGGCGGGCCTTGGGCGATCGCGGCGGCGGGGAGGGCCGTCACGAGGAGGAGGAGAAGAAGACTGGAGGGGCGGAACCGCATGAAGACCGTTGACAGTTGGCCGTTGCCAACGCGGGGCGGAGTACTCCTATGGTAATACAGACGGGCCAAGGATCGTTGACTGGCGCGGGACCCCGCGGGGCTCCGCCCCGCGACCCGCTTTACGCTCGGCAGGGCTGGGTCCCTGGGACCCCAGCCCTGCCGGGCCCGCGCCGCTTCGATCCCCGGGGGCGGACCGCC
>Ga0134126_10005641_pt1 | contig 15626 bp, 13 predicted proteins | sample KB31752_FD_96881 | JGI IMG/M metagenome (GOLD analysis project Ga0134126, IMG submission 96881) | Terrestrial soil microbial communities with excess Nitrogen fertilizer from Kellogg Biological Station, Michigan, USA - KB3-175-2 | ecosystem: Environmental > Terrestrial > Soil > Unclassified ...
AGTCGCGATAGCGCCACGCCTCGGGCACGTCCGCCTCGCCGCCGATGCCGCGCGCGTCGAACGAATCCGTGTAGCGAACGACGTCGAGCCAGTGTCGCGCCCATCGCTCGCCATATTGCGGCGACGCCAGCAAACGATCTACAACCGTCGCAAAAGCCTCAGGCGACCCGTCCGCGACGAACGCTTCGATGTCCTGCGGAGCCGGCGGCAGGCCGGTCAGATCGAATGTCGCGCGGCGGATCAATGTGCGTTTGTCGGCGGGCGGCGCCGGAGGGAGCCCCTTTTCCTCGAGCTTCGCCAGGATGAACCGATCGACCGGGGACTTCACCCACGTGATGTTTTTTACCCGGGGAACCGGTGCTGAACCGACGGGTTGAAAAGACCACCATCGTCGCGCCTCGTCGTAGTTGTACGCGGGTTTGTCCACAACCACCGGAACGCCGGCTGCGCTCGACGCCGGGTACGGCGCTCCCATTTTGACCCAGGTGACGAGATCGTCGATCTGTGAATCGGTCAGTTTGCCTTCCTTCGCCGGAGGCATTTTCAAATCCTCGTTCAGGTACCTGACGGCTTCGATGAGCAAGCTCTTCTCCGCATCGCCGGGAACCACCGCGGGTTTGCCGGATTCGCCGCCTTTCAGCATCCCTTCCTTCGTGTCGAGCCACAGCCCGCCCTTCAACTTCTCGCTCTGGGCGCTGTGGCACTTGTAACAGCGGTCAGCCAACAAGGGCCGGATTCTTTTTTCGAAGAAGTCGCCGCCCGAGATTGATCCGTCGTCACCCCGCGCGGGAGAAAGACCCGATGCTCCGAGCGCGAGGTAGATTGCCATCGGAATGGCTGGACAAAAACTTCGCATCGGCAGTGGTTGACAGTCTAGGTCGAGCGGACTTGAAAGAGAAGCCGTTTCACCGCCATTTGAAGACGCCAAGAAGATTGGAAAAGTCGTCCGTCCAGACCCGCGACACCACACCGCCTTGGACCGGCAACCAACGTGCCGCGCGTCCCAACCTGCCCAGGTCTTCCCGACGCCGGACCATGACCACCCATTGAGACTCTTCCTTGCCGTCCAATCGCTCCGCGGTCGAGACATTCCAATCGTCCCAGCCCACGCAAATAAGGCCGGCGTCCCGGGCCAGCGCTCCGACGACCGGTTCGAGATCGAGCGAGCGGTTGGAAATATGAAACGCCAACAGCCCGCCGGGCGCGAGTTTCTTCAGATAAACCCCCAATGCTTCGCGCGTCAGCAGGTGCACCGGAATGGCATCCGAACTGAAGGCGTCCAGCACGATGAGACCATAGTGGCCCGGTGGCGCTTCGGCCAACCGAAGGCGTGCGTCCCCCGAAACAATGTTGAAATCGGCGCGCGCACAGCGGCCGAGGTAGGCGAACAGGTTCGTGTCCTGGGCCACGCGAATAACCGCCGGATCAATTTCGTAGAACGTCCAGTGCTGGCCCGGTTCACTGTAGCAAATCACCGAGCCGGCCCCAAGGCCGACGGCCGCCACATTGGGCGAGGCGGGCCGCGCGTCGAACTCCCGGAATACGTCGGCGAGAGGACCGGTGCGATGGTAGTAAGTCAGCGGCTCGCACCGCCGTCCGGCGTCCGTATGTTGCGCTCCATGCAGGGTATTCCCGTGGACGAGATAGTGAAATGCGCCGGTCGATCCGACCGTGACCCGTGATACGCCAAAAAAATTTCGCTCGGCGTGGATCACCCGGCCGTAGGCACCCGAATAAAACCAGCCACCGGTGAGTACCGCCGCCATCCCCAGCGCGAAACGCAGCGGACGATCCACAAAGGTGAAGGCGATGACGACCGGAACACCGATGGCCAGTGCGTTGCGCCAGGCGGCGAATTTGATTTCGAGCGCCGGCACCGTCAATGCAGCGCCAATGGCAAGAACGGCCAGCAACAGCGGCAATGCCACGTCGAATCCGAGTTGCGCCGGGGTGCTAGCGGTTGCCTCCCGCCGCGGCCGCAACAGACATGCGAAAACGAGAACGAGCGGATACTCGGCGACATTGTTGAAAATATTGGGCGCGACCAGGGCGTCAAACAAACCGCCCAGAGCGCCGCCCAGAGAAAGGCACAGGTAAAACTCTGTCAAATGTAACGGTGCGGGACGGTCATCGGCCAGCCGACCGTGGCAGACCATCGCGGCAAAAAACAGCACGAACAGATGCATGCCGATGACGAGCCATACCGGGTGCGTTCCATGTGTGAGCATCTGGAACATGACCGCGAGCGTGGCGACCGCCAGGAGCAGACCGGTCCATCGCGCGGGGAAAAGACCGCGGCGCGCAAACGCGAGCACGAACGTCAGAAGATAAATCGCCAGTGGCACGACCCAGAACAGCGGGATGCTGGCGACATCCGTCGTCAGATACTGTGTCGTGCCCAACATGAGGCTCGACGGAACAAACGCCAGCGCCATCCAGAACAGCCGGCGCGCGAGGGCAACGCTGCCACCGGGCGCGTCCGGGCGCGGTGTTTCAGACGGCGATTCGACGCATTCGGATTCAACCCGGCGCCCTCGCCAGAGCGCGATCCCGCACAGCGCGACGAGAACCGCCAGAGCCGCGTAACCGATGGTCCATGCGCGGACCTGCTGCCCGAGCCGCAAGCGCGGTTCGAGCAACGTGGGATAACTCAGCAGCGCCGCCAGACTGCCGGCGTTACTCGCGCTGTAGAGAAAATAAGGATCTCTCCCTGACGCGCGGCTGGCGCTTGCGAACCAGCGTTGCAGCAGCGGTGCGGTGGTGGAAATGGCGAAGAACGGCAGCCCGACCGTCGAAGCCAGACAGCCAAGCAACCAGAGGGCCGGATCTCCGCGCGGCACCGGGCTTCGTGCGGTTGCCTCCGACACGACAAACGGCAACGCGGAAAATGACACCGCGAGGAGCGCAAGCTGCAGGTATATCTGGGCGCGAGATCCGAGGCGTGTGGCCGACCAATGCGCGCAAACGTAGCCCGCCAGCAGCACCACCTGAAAAAAAACCATGCAGGTATTCCAGACCGACGGCGAACCGCCCAGCAACGGCAGCACGGTTTTCGCGATCATCGGCTGCACCGAAAACATCAATGCGGCGCTGACAAACATTGTTGCTGAAAACAGTGCGGTCATTTTGGAACGGTCACGGAACGATGACGCTCTTGGCCGACTGCCAGTTTGCCGTGGCCATCAACGCGTCGTTCGCGCGCTCGAGCGGGAAGCGGTGGGTGACCATTGAGGCAAACGGAAATGTGGTCTGGCAATGGAGCAGAAATTCCAGCGTGGTCTGGAGGTGGCGCGGCTCGCTCGACCACGACCCGAACACCTGAAGTTGCTTGCGCGTGATGACGTGCGGGTTGAACGACACCGGGCCGACGTCGCAATAATGACCGAGCACCAGATACTTTCCGCCGTCACGGCACATTTCCATGCCTTCGTCAACGACCGATGGAATGCCAACGCATTCGAGGACCGCGTCTGCCCCGCGGCCGCCCGTCAATTTGCGAATCGCCTCGACCCGCGCACGCGGCTCCCGCATTTCTCCGATGTCAATTGTGTGATTGGCCCCGAAGCGCCCGGCCATTTCGAGCCGGTGTTCCGGTCCGCCAATCACGATGACATTGCGCGCGCCGGCGTTTTTCGCAACTGTCAGGGCCGCGATGCCAACCGGCCCGGCGCCTTGCACGACGATGTTGTCGCGCCACATCGAAGGCAGAACAGGCATCGTGCCCTTCACCTGATCCGACGACACGCCGGACCCGCTCTCCGCGCAAATCCGTTCAACTCCGTGGATCGCTGTAATAAGCGCGCAGCCCGCGCCTATGACTGATTCGGTCGGCAGGTCTCCCGGTATTTTGAAAATATTTGCCCGCGGTTTCAGGTAATGAAACTCGGCGTAGCCTCCGAGCAAATGCGGAGGCTCGTCACAACGATAACCGATGCCGTAGGCGCGTCTTTGTGGACACCGCGTCGGCTGCCGTTTCTCCGCGCAGTAATAGCATTCACCGCAGGAGGTCGTCGAAGTCCAGGTGACGCGATCCCCGATGTTCAGGGCCTGACCGGTCCAGTCACGTTCCAATCCGTCACCGAGCCTTTCGATACTCCCGACCGTCTCATGTCCGAGGATGACCGGCAGCGAAATCGGAAGCTGGCCTTTCCAGAGATGGACGTCGGTGCCACAAATGCCCGCCATTCCGGTTCGCACCAGCGCCGCGCCGGGTTCGAGCCGGGACGGGAGCGGGAATTTGCGAAGGGCAAGCGGCGCACCGAACTGTTCGAGAACGGAAGCTGTTGCGTTAGACATGCCGTCGGCGACTTTGTCCAGACTCGCGCCGGGATTCAACGCCGAACTCGCCCGTGACGCGGGCTCAATCCCGTGTCTCCTCTTTTCCCGGCTCGGGCAGGAAGAAGCTGGCCACCAGACCGATAAGGAAGACCGCCGTCCCCACGATCGCCGCGCCCGTCGCGACCTGATCAAAAGTCGAACCTGGCAATCTCGGCGCGATGAGGTTGGTTGTTACGAAAGCCGCCGAGGTTCCAATCATGCGACCGCCGACGTTGGTCGCAAAACTGCCGCCGGTGCCACGCAGGTGCAGCGGAAAAACTTTCGGCAGGTACTCGCCGAAATAGCTGAACTGCGCGACGGTCAGGAATCCCGCCGCCGCCATCCCCCACGGAAACAATTCGGGTTGCTGTTTGAAGAGAAACAGATACGTCAGGGGAAACACAATCAGGCCGGGAACCTGAAAGAGGCGAAGCAATGCGCCCTTGCGGATGGCGACGAGCAACAACAACGCGAGTACGATCCGCCCCGCAAGTCCCCCCATCTCCTGATAAAACTGGACAGTGTTGCCGCGCTCCTTGATCGCCGTGTCAAAGGGAATCTGCTTCTCGCGGTTTCCTGCGATCTGGCCAAGAATTTTCTCGCGATCCAACAGCGCCTTTTTTGCCCCGGACCTGTCGCCCGTCAACTCATTCAGTTTTCCATCCAATCGCGCCAGTTGATTGGTCAGTCCTGAGTACTGCGTAGCCGCCGCGCTTTTCTTCGCTTCGTCGGGCGCCTCGTCCAATGCTTTTTTTGCAGTACGCATGGCCATGCGGATTTTCGCTCGTTGCGCGGCCACTTCCTGCAAACCCGGTACATCGGCGACAGCTTTGCGGAAACCCGGCATGACTTCGAGAAGCTTGCCATTCAGCTCCTTCGCCTCGTCCTGCAGCGGTTTGATGGACTTGCGCTGCTCCACAAGGTCCGGCAGTCCGGGGGTAATGCGCAACGGCGTCAGTTGCAGCGCGCCGAACGCCGCGGCGTAGGCGCAGGCCGAAAGCAGTGCGGTGACGAGCGTCGTCCGGCGGAGCGCGGGGGCGAACAATTCGGCGAAACTCGGTCGCTTGAGCGTGCCCGCGGCGCGCTTGTCGCGCCACACCTTCGATTCCGGAACAAACGGCAGCAGCAGCGCGAGTGGAATCGCCGGCAGAAAGCCGGTCAACAGCAGGTAACGCCAGGTGCCGTGGGCGTTGAACGGCTCGTGCACGGGCAGCGCGGGCAGCGTGTTCGCGTGGGCGAGCACCCAGGCGCTGGTCAAGGTGACCAGAACGCCGCCGACAGAGGCAAAGGCCTGCGTGCTTCCAAGCGCGATTTCCTTCTGCCGCCTGTCCGGAAACAATTCCGCCAGCCAGGTGATCGCTGCGACGAATTCCACACAAACGCCAATGAACGTCGTGCAGCGAAAGAAAATGAACGCGCCAAGGCTCGTGCTGAATGCCGCGGCGCAGGGCGACAACGCGTAAAGGAAAATGCTGGCCGCCATGATGGTCTTCCGTCCGAAGCGATCAATGAGCCAGCCGCCGAGCAGGCCGAACACCCCTCCACAGAGCGCGCTCAGCCAGAGCAAATTCCCCATCCATTTCGTGACCAGCGGATTGTTGGGAGGCACCTGCAGGAGTTCCGCGATGCCCGGCACGCCCGCAAGCGGTGTCATCAGCAGTTCATAAGTGTCGAATAGAAACCCGATGCTGGCGATGCTGAGGACAAGCCACGCCGTAAGGGTGAGTTTCTCAGGCCGGGAGCCGGACGGATTCATGGGCGCAGATTTGACAACAATGCGTTGCCGCACTCAAGCGTTTTATACGCACTCGTATTAAACGCGGCGCACGACCGCGTTTTTGCCACTTTGTCGTTTGTCCCGAGGCATCTCAACGGCAGCGTCGAGAGGCGCCTGATTGTGCAACGGGGCCGGGTCGAATGCGGTTGCGCGGACCTGGAGGCCAGGTAAAATCCCGCCATGGACAAAGCCGCCGCCACTCAACAAATCCGCGACGTGTGCAACAGTGTTTCGCGGGAGTTGATGCGCATCCACCCCGCCGTGCCGGCGCTCGCGGACAAGGAAACCCAGGACGAAATCTACAAGACATTGTTTGAACTGACGAAGCAGGTGGAAATCATAAAAAAACGGCTGGCAAAGCTCGAAGCGAGGGATGAGTCGAACCTGCTGTAAATCTGCGCCATCTGCCTTCAGCCTCCTTCGGCGTAGAATCTCCCGCGCACGGAATCAACCCGGGTTGCTTGAAATTTTCGCGATGATCGCTGCAATGAGGATGGCCGCCGCCAACACCAGCACAATCCCGAGTAACAACCGGGGATGTCGTCGCAAAAGACCATCGAAGAATGATTCCAACCTGGAGCTGGAGGTCGGCCGGGCGTCGTCGTCATCCGGACGCTTCATGTAGTCGCGGTCTCGAATACCCATATTGAACCATTTGGTGGGCCGTCACCGCGTCGCCGACCCGCATCACACCAGGATCTCTTTCACCACATGACCATAGACATCCGTCAATCGAAAGTCACGGCCGGCGTAACGATACGTGAATTTCTCGTGATCGAAGCCGAGCAACTGCAAAATCGTCGCGTGCAGATCGTGGACGTGAACCTTGTTTTCGATTGCCTTGAAGCCAAACTCATCCGTCGCGCCGTGCACCGTACCCCCTTTCACTCCGCCACCCGCGAGCCACATTGAAAACCCGTAGGGGTTGTGATCGCGTCCCATCTTCGATTTGCCGGAATCGCTGACCTCGACCGACGGCGTGCGGCCGAACTCCCCGCCGAAAATGACCAGTGTGTCATCGAGCATTCCGCGCTGCTTCAAATCCTTGAGCAGCGCCCCGACGGGCTGGTCGAGTTCCTTCGACAGTTTGCGGTGTGCTTCCTCAATGTTTTCGTGGTTGTCCCACGGCTGGCTCGCCCCGTGCCACAACTGCACGAAGCGGACGCCTTTTTCGAGGAGTCGCCGCGCGATCAACGTTTGCCGTGCGTGAACGCCCCCGCCGTACATCTCGCGGATGTGCGCCGGTTCCCTGCTCACGTCGAAAGCATCCGCCGCTTCCATCTGCATCCGGTAAGCCAGTTCGAACGATTGTACCCGCGCCTCGAGCCGGGTGTCGGCCATCCGACGCTGCTCATGTTCCTCGTTGAGTCGGTGCAACAGGTCGAGCTGCTGGCGCTGTTCCTTCAAAGAAGTGTAGGTGTTGCGGATGTGTTCGATCAATTTCTCGATCTTTGTGTGTTGCGAATCAATGTAGGTGCCCTGGTAAATGCCGGGCAGGAATCCCGAACGCCAGTTCTCCGCTTCCTTGATCGGATAACCGCCCGGACACATCGCGATGAAACCGGGCAGGTTGAGATTCTCCGTGCCCAAACCGTAAGTCACCCATGAGCCCACACTGGGCCGGCTCATTTGCGCATCGCCGCAGTTCATCAGCATGAGGGACGGCTCATGGTTTGGCAGCTCCGCCTGCATTGAACGAATCACGCAGATATCATCGATGCTTTCCGCCACATGTGGAAACAACTCACTCACTTCGATGCCGCTCTGGCCGTATTTTCGAAACTTGAACGGCGATGGAAACGCCGCGCCGGTCTTGCGTTCGGTGGGAAGATTACCGCTGGGCAATGGCTTGTTCGCGTATTTCGCCAGTGTCGGCTTGGGATCGAACGTGTCCACGTGCGACGGTCCGCCGTTGAGGAAAAAATGAACGACCCGTTTGGCGCGCGCCGGAAATTGCGGCGCTTTCGACTCCAGCGGGTTGACCGCCTCCCCGGCCCGCGCCCCGGTTGGTAACAGACCGGTCTGCGCCATCAACGACGCAAACCCCAGCGAACCCATTCCCATGCCGCATTTGCAGAGAAAGTCGCGCCGCGTCAGGAACGCGTCTTCGAGGCGGGGCTGGTGGTGCGACATCGTGGGATTTATTTACCACAACTTCCGGTGCAAGGAAACCGAAATTAAGGAACGAGAGCGAGGCTCGGTCCTGGGTGCTTCCCGACAATTCACAACAGGACAAGCAGTCAGCGAAAATTTCCGATTTGAGGTCCACGGGGCCAGTAAAAAAGAGGGTTCTGAGATGACACGCCGAAAATACTCGACACTCCCGCCCACCTCGAGCCAATGGAGGGGGGACACCGCGGCGACTACGCAGATCCAACCGAGACCAGGCCGAAAGGGAAATCGCTGACGGTGCACTGCCTGGGATCACGCCGCCCCGATTGAGTCGCCAGACGAAAGGGGTGCGAACTCTTGACCAATATTACGCCCACTTTTGTCTTCGCGCGACGTAAAGCACCGCGTATTTTGGTGGGCGAACATGAGTTCGTTCAAGAGTTTTGCCTTCGCTGTCTTCTTTGTGGGGGCCACCGCTTTTCTGGAAACCAGAGCGGCGGAAACTGCTCCAAACGACAAGGCTGCCGGCGCAACGAATCGTTCAACCTCCGCCAAAACGAGTGTGGTCGGACGAATCGCCGCGCAAAGCTATTGCCAGACCTGCCATTTGCTGCCCGAGCCGGACATGCTGGACAAAAAAACGTGGCGGGACGAATTGCTGCCCAAGATGAAGTATTTGACCGGCATGGCCCCTCCAACCACCAATTACTTTAAGGACCTCGACCTTCTATTGAAGGCGAACGTGTTTCCCAAATCGCCGATGATGACAGAAAAAACCTGGGATGCCATTGTTGATTACTATGTCTCGGCTGCGCCGGAGAAGCTAGTGTCCTTCCAGGACCAGTCGAAGATCGCCGTGGACCTCCAACAGTTCACGGCCATGCCCGCGAGATTCAGACGCTCCCCACCCCACACAACACTGGTCCGGATTGACCCCGTTCGGCATGTCATCATGATGGGGGACGCCCAGCTCCAGGGCGTGGACTTTTTAGACACAGACGGTTCCCTGATTTCGACTGCCCGCCTGGGCAACATCCCGGTTGGGATGACGGAAACCGAACGGGCCTTTTACTTCGCAGCCATCGGAAATTTTTTCCCGCGCGAGGAAACCAGAGGGCAGTTGCTCATGCTGGAAAAGACACCCGAAGGGTTACGACGAAGCACAGTCCTCAACGACCTGCCCAGGACCACGGACGTCAAGTTCGGCGACTTCAACGAGGACGGTCGCGAGGACTTTGCTTTATGTGTGTATGGGAATTATATCGGCCGTTTTTCCTGGTTCGAAAACAAAGGCAACGGCCGGTACGAAGAGCATGTGCTTCTCGACAAACCCGGGGCGCTGAGTTGTGCTGTGTATGATTTCAACAAAGACGGTCACGCAGACCTGGCCGTGCTGGTGGCCCAGGCGTTGGAATCGATGTTCATCTTCACAGGCGACGGAAAGGGCCACTTCACACAGCACTTGATCTTCCAGAAGCAGCCCAGTTGGGGTCATTCCGGTTTTGAACTGGCCGATTTCAACAAAGACGGGTTGATGGATTTACTCGTAACAAATGGTGACAACGCCGACTTTTCCACGTCTCCAACCAAGCCGTATCACGGAATTCGCATTTATCTCAATCGTGGCAACCTGCGGTTCGAAGAGGCTTGGTTCTTTCATTTGAACGGAGCCTACAAGGCCATCGCGAGAGATTTCGACCAGGACGGGGACCTCGACATCGCTGCGATCTCCTTTTTCCCCGATTACGACCGGTCACCTCGTGAAAGCTTTGTGTATCTTGAGAACCATGGCAACCTGCAGTTCACGGCCTCGACCTTTCGGGAGTGCATCGCGGGCCGGTGGCTAACGATGGACTCCGGTGATGTCGATGGCGACGGTGATGACGACCTGGTTTTGGGTTCGTTGGTTAAGATGCCAACGCCGGTGCCGGACTTTCTTAAAAAGACTTGGGACGAAAGCGGGCCATCCGTGATGATTCTAAAAAACAACCTTTTCAAACCCGGAGGAAAATCTCCTCATCAGTAGATCCCATGTTCTCCTTCGTCGAGTTCGGATTCTTGCGGGTCACTGCCGCGGGCCACTTTCGGAAATCCGCCGAGGAATTGAGCCGAATTTTCGGTAGTGAAAGGTGTGACAGCCATCCGGATACATTGCCCGCCACGGGGAAACCGGTCAGTGCATGATGCGAAGGAATACGCAATAGGAATAAAACACTGCCGCTTCCAGAGTGACGAATACAACGAAGCTGGTCCAAGCGATGACCCAGTCCACCCATGTCTTGATTTTCCAGCCATCAATCATTTTACTCTTCGTGTTCACATTTGCTGATATAGCAGGCAAAATGCCAACGTCGATTCTGGCATTGCCAACCGCGCCAAAACTCCCTTTCTCAACCCTGCCGGTACCAATTGACGTTGCGGGGTAGGAGCGATAGTTTCTACCCGCATGATTGCACCAACAGCGAATAATGCGGATGCACGCCCCCTCTACCGGGTGGGCGACGAACGGCTCATTCGTGTAACGCCCGGCGCCGCGGGAAAAGTGGGCTCCTTGCTGGCCCGGCAGGGGCGTCCAAATGGTGTACTCCGTGTCGCAGTTGTGGGCGGTGGCTGTTCCGGTCTTCAATACAAAATGGACCTTCAGGAGGGGCCGGCAAATCGTGACATTCTTGTTGAAACGGGAGGAATCAAAGTCGTCGTTGATCCCAAAAGCGCGTTGTATGTGACGGGCAGCGAACTGGACTACCTGGATGCGCTGGAGGGAGGCGGTTTCAAGGTGAAAAACCCCAATGCCGCCAGCAGTTGTTCCTGCGGCGAAAGTTTCAGCGCCTGACGGGGCGTTCGACGATTGTCTTCAGCGACAATCGCAGGAATCAATGACCGATTTTTTTGCCTTGTTGGAGGAACCACGCCGCCCCTGGCTCGATCCAGAAGTTCTAAAGGCGAAGTTTTTGGCGCTCGCGGCCGAAACACATCCCGACCGTGTTCACCATACGACGCAAGCGGAAAAACTAAGCGCGACCGAGCGTTATATTGGATTGAATGCAGCCTACAATTGCCTTCGAGAGCCAAGGGACCGGTTGATCCACTTGTTGGAACTGGAGCGTGGCACCAAACCGGAAGATGTACAAAACATTCCGCCCGCAACCGTAGATTTATTCACCGTGGTAAGTCGGCTCTGTCACGAAGCCGAGGATTTTCTTTTGGAACGAGCCAAGACGAGTTCGCCAATCCTAAAGGTCCGGTTGTTTGAGAACGGCATGGTTCTGGCCGACCGACTGAACAAATTGTTGGCGGACTTGAGCGCGAAGCAGAACGCATTCGTGGATCAGATGAAAGAACTGAACACGGCCTGGGAATCAGCGCCCCCCGTAGGGTCTCCCACACGGGTCAATTCGCTTCCGTGCGAGCAGCTTGAGCATGTCCATCGAGAATTGAGTTATATCAGCCGATGGTCGCAGCACATCCAGGGACTAATCCTTCAGCTCTCTCTTTGACCATCGTTTGTGTCCCGGGTCGATCCAGAAACAGGTCACACCTGCCAACATTCAAGACACGGAGACGCCTGTTACGGCCGCGATCGAGCATCGCTTGGCATGATTTGGCCGATATGGTCCACTGAATAATCAACAAAGCGGTTGGACAACTTCGTTGGTATGCCGACTGCTCGACTCACCAAGCATGGAAACCATACTGAATTTCGACACTCGAAATGCAGTATTCGCTCACCGTCTCCATCATCATGGTGGGGGCAAAAGGTCATGCCTTAATCTGCCTACTCGCGTTGGGCCATCGGTCCCGACGCTCTTCTCGAATTGAGTTGTAGCCTGGCGGTCCGCTTCCACGGGCCGCCAGCTTTCTTTTCCGTCCCTCAGGCCCGGTCGATCCGCCAAAGCTCCAGGCCAGATCGAATGGGCGACGGATTCCTGGAGTTCGGAATAGAACAGTCAGATCCGGCCGCGTTAACCAGTCAACCTCCCCGCCTGAATTTCAGAGCAGCGCCACTCCCTTCGGCACCTTCACCATCAGAGTCCCGGCGATCTTGTCATGCCACGATTGCCTCTCGCGGTTCCAGCCGGCCCAGAAAAATCCCAATCCAAAGATCAGCGCGGAAAATATACTGGCAGCCGCCCGCACCAGTGCGACTCCCACGTCTACCGGGCGCCCGTCGACGCGGACGAGCTTGATGCCCATGACGATTCCGCCGACGGTCGTCCCCTTCCACGCCCACATCGCGACGTGATAGATGAACCACAGAAACACCGCTTTTGGTCCGGTAACAATAACCACGAAAACAAACAATAATACGTCCATTATCGTGGCAAAGGTGCGCAGCCAGAACCCGGCTCGCGACATGGAAATAAAATCCGCCGGTGTCGCCGGTGCCCGCATCAGTGGAGGTTCCAGATCGGGTGGTCCCGCAACCGCGACCGCGCCTCCGCCCGTTGGCGCAACCGGCGCCTTTCCGTTCCCTTCCCGGCGAAGCCCACCAAAAGCCGCCAGTACGACCGCGCCCATCCCGAACGGAATGACGGCGGCCCAGACGAGAAAGCCGAGGACCGGGATCGTGTAGAGAAGACAAAAAAGCAATGCGCCGACAAGGAATGCGACCAGCGGGAGTTGAAGTGCCGAAAGATTGAATTGTTTGCCCAACTGCGTCCCGGCAAAACGGTACACAGATACCTTTCCGAAGAGAAAGGCGACGACCATCGCGCAGGCAAGAAACGGGATGACGACGATCCCGACGATTGACACCGCCAGCAGGAATGTCAGCGGAGCGAACAACACGAACAGCAGAATGCCCATAAAGAACGAACCCACGGGCCTTTTCTCCAACGCCTCCACGCAAGCCTGGATTGGCCGGGGAAAAAGAAGAGCGATCAACAAGTAGATGAACAAGCAAATCCCGGCCACGGCCCAGACCCAGCCTACTTGCGGGGCAATCGGCCGGGCCAGCATCAGACCGTGAATCGCATAGGCTTTGAGCCATTCAAAATTTCGAAAAACTCCGAAAGACGAAACGACAACCGGTTCTCCACCTATTTTTGTGGTCGGCTCGCTCGTCAAAGCGCCGCCCACAACAGTTACGTCACGCTTGACCTCCGCGTTCGGTCCGAGCGTTGCCGAACCAAGAACGACGGCCACGTCCCCATCCACGGTCCCGGTAATGTTGGCCGACCCCGCCACAACGACCAGATCCCGCGTCACCCGACCCCTGATCGTGGCATTCCCCGACACGACCACCACATTCGCCACAATCTCATCCTCCTTTAGTACGAAATCGTTGCCGATCATCACGGCATCTCTTCCATCCCGCCACGTTCGGCCTCCGCCTTCGTCGTTCGCGTCCACAGCGCGCGTCGGCGAGTCGGCCGGCTGCTCTACTGCGGCAGGTTCGTCTTTCTTCCTGTTGGCGTCATCTTGCGCCCGTAGAGGCAAAACGCCGAGCAGCGCCAGCATTCCGATGGCAAACGTCGGGATTGATTTTTCAGACAATGGTTTTCGTTTCATTTCAATTCTCCCTTAACGTCGGTTGAGCGCCAGCCGGTAACACGCTGTGCCGGTCGCCACACATAGCAAATACATGGACCCGGCAACCCCCAGGCCGACGAACAGGTACTGCGGTCCTGCTTTTTTCGCAACGAGGCCGGCCGTGTTGACCAGCGACTGCAGCGAGTCCCACAACGGCGAAAGTGAACCGACCCATTCCCACACTTTGACCAGCGGGTTACCGATTCCAGCCGCCTGCCAGGCGCTTGCGCCGAAATAGACGAGACCTGCGACCGTCGCGGCGAATAATGCGAAGGAGCCCAGTTGCGCCGAACGCGGCCAGGTCACCCAGGGCAGTTGCCACCACGGTTGCCGCTCTTTGACGTGGACCGCCAGCATTACGCGATGCACCAGCGTCTCGGGCGCCGCCAATTCGGGCAGACTCCGCAGTTCACGGTGAACCAGTTGTTCCAATTGTCTTTCGCCTCGCTCGTTCATTAAGTCAGGATTTCAGGTTTAGATCGGGCAGGGATTCTCCGCACCGTGCAAGCCTCCCCATTCCTCTTGCCCAGACATTTTCAACTTGAGCTTCCTTCTCAACGTCTCACGTCCGCGATGAATGTCGGTTTTCACCTTGCTCAAGGAGGCGCGCAGACGGGTTGCGATTTCTTCGTAGCTCATGTCTTCAAAATGATACAGGACGAGGGGAACCCGTTGCGCTGGCGGCAACTTCTGCAATACCGCCTCCAGCAACTGCCGGTGCTCGCCGGCGGCCACCTGCTTCTCGTGCGTATCCGGCGCTGCCCATTCGGGCCCGGTCCCCTCCTCGTCGTCCTCCGAACGCATCTCGGAAAAAAAACGCCAGCGCGCCCGGTACCGGGTCAAATGATTCAGGCACAGATTTCGCGTGACGGTCTTGAGCCAGCCTCCAACCGTCGGGCTGTCCTTTAACTCTGCATACCGCTCGTAAGCCTTCAGGAAAACCTCCTGCGACACGTCTTCGGCTTCGGCCTCGGTTCCGAGCAACCGGACCGCCGTTGTAAACACCATGTTCTGGTAGGCCTTCATGAACGCCTCGAACTGTTGCGAGTCTGTCATTGTTTGCCCTATACCGGCGTAGGGTCATCGTGTTGGCAGGACACCGACAGTGGAACAAAAGTTGCAGCAAATTGCGAATCCCAAGTTCTTGCGACCGAAACGCGACGGATCCTGTCTAACTTGGACAGCCAAGGTCCGTCAGGACCACCGCCGCGGCGTTATGACCCGGCGCGCCCGTCACTTCACCTCCCGGATGTGTTCCCGCTCCACAAAGATACAGATTTGCAATGGGCGTTCGATACCCCGACCAGCCGAGCAACGGGCGTTGCGCGAGGAACTGACTGGGAATCATGTCGAGGTGTCGGATGTTTCCGTCGGTCATCGCCATTCGCTGTTCGATGTCCGCGGGCGTGAACAATGACCAATCAACGATGATGTCGCGCAGGTTCGGCGCGTATTCCGCAAGTGTGTCGATCAAACGTTCACCCATTGGCCGGCGGTAGTCGTCCCAGGTCCCATCGCGCAGTTTCGACGGCGCATAGAGCGCCCAAATCGACATGACGTGATGCCCCTCGGGAGCCATCCCCGGATCATAGATGGTCGGCACCTGCACCTCCATGACCGGAGCCCGGGCGGGCAAACCCCGCTTCGCGTCGGCCCACGCCTGGGTGAAATAGCCAATCGACGGACAGATTTTGACTTCGGCAAGGAAACGTGGATCAAAAGAGGGTGAGCCATCATCGAAGTACGTGGAAAAATCAGGCACGTCACGGAGCGCCGCGTGAAACTTGAAGTACGCGGCTTCCGTCCTCAGCGATTTGATCCGGAGGACGAATTTCGAGTCGAGATGCCGCGCGTCAATGAGCTTGAGAAAGGTACGTTTGGGGTCGGC
>Ga0134126_10005643_pt1 | contig 15625 bp, 10 predicted proteins | sample KB31752_FD_96881 | JGI IMG/M metagenome (GOLD analysis project Ga0134126, IMG submission 96881) | Terrestrial soil microbial communities with excess Nitrogen fertilizer from Kellogg Biological Station, Michigan, USA - KB3-175-2 | ecosystem: Environmental > Terrestrial > Soil > Unclassified ...
CGATGCAAGCCGCATTTGCAATTCCATTCATCAAGGGGAGATATGCTCCAGCGAGAAAGCGGGCATTTGATGGTCCTCCCGCAACTCGTCCATCAGCAGTCACTTCCACCTCACCACCCACATCGGTGTTGTAAATGCCCACCGGCATTCCTCCCAGCGCCACCGCGTCGGAAACAAGAATACTGCGATCGATGGTTTTCGCTCGCAACATCGTTTTCAATGTATCGGCAGGGAGATGATGTCCATCGGCAATAAAGGTCGCCGTAAGACGATCGTCTGCAAGTTGAGCCCACAGCAAATTGGGGTGACGCGGAAGCGGGCTGCCGAGGCCGTTGCCGAGATGCGTCGACAACGTGGCGCCCGCGTCGGCAGCGGCATGGATCTGGGCTGGCGAGGCCGCGCTGTGGCCAATCGCGGTCAGTACCCCCTTGCGGGCAAGCGCCGCAATATATTCCAACGCCTCATTGCTGTGCGGAGAGATGGTCACCAGACCGACGAGATTATCCGACGCCGTCTGCCATCGTTCAAATTCCGCCATGCTTGGAGGACGAACATGTTCGCGAGCATGCGCGCCGCGCGGGCCATCCTCCTCTGCGATATAGGGTCCTTCGACGTGGACAAACGGAACCGCATGGGCAACGAGAGGGCTGGCGCGACGGGCCTGTGCAATTGCCCGAAGGGAGTGGATAATTTTCTCTTCCGATGCGGTGATAATCGTTGGAAGATAGGTGGTTACGCCGGTTGAAAGAACTTTTTCAGTCAGCGAAATCACCACGTCCGCATCGACTGTATCCGAATTCACATCGCTTCCCAGGTAGCCATTGACTTGCAGATCGATAAAGCCTGGCGACAGCCACGCGGTTTCCTGCGCGAGGCCTGTCTCAATTGTTTGAATTCGTCCATCTTCAATAGCGATTTTGAGCGGTTGCCCACTCGAAGGATCGCGCCCGGTAATTATTTTGGATTTCATTATTTTGTCGTCCAGCTACAGACTCTTAAATTCTACGGAAATCGGAAAAAGATCAGTCAACCTCAACCGTCCACAGAAAGCTCGAACGAACGTGATTGTCATTTTCCGCAAGATAAATCGTGTGGTTGTCATCGACATCCAGATCGTGGATGCGAGCCGGACAGTCATTTATCTCAGGATCGAATAGATTTGCGAAGCTCTCAATCTTGTCCGTATTCAGTTCCCAACGGATCAGTTGTGTATGACCGTGCATGCCGCCACCGCCGTAAAGAATTCCATCGCGGATTTTAAGCGCAGGTAGTCGGCTTGCGGCCATCACATTTGCCACCTTTTCGACGTTGCCCGTTTGCGTATCAATCCGGCTCAGCACGCCTGCGACGGTGCCTGCATAGATATAGCGATCTCCGTCATACGCCATCGAATCGCAAAATCCAAAATCTTCTTTATGCCGGGTCTCATTCAGACTGCCGGTGACTCCCGGCGGCATGTCCGGATCGTCAAGCAGTTGTTTTCGTTCTGCGCGACGGGATAATCCGTGATCGAACCACACAAACGCATCGCGGTCCGGATGGTACTTGAACAAACGTATCGGAGACTTTCCGGGTGTCTCATCCCAGGCGCGTGTCTCGGCGCAGGTTCCCCATAGCCAGCCGTCTCGGTCCACGACGCCATTATGCGGCTGCGCAAATAGGATCGCATTTCCGATGTAAGCCAGAAGTTCTGAGCGCTTACTTTGCAAATCGGTCCTGAAAACCGCTTCCGCTGGATAGGTAAAACTGTAGATAACGTCGCGTTCCCAGTCTGCCGCAATCGACTGGATATACAGATGAGGTGCTGGGATGGTCAGTATGTCGTATTGCTGCGTTTTCGGGTCGAAGCGGACCACCTTTCCGCCTTTGGCCTCGCGTTGCTGATCGATGTCGTGCAGCAGGGAAGTTCCGAAATACAGGCAGCTGTCATTCGGGTTCAGCAGCAGATTTCGATGTATTTTGACGTCGAATTCATCCGTCCACTGTTTGGTGTGCAAACACTCAAACTGTCTATCCCGGGGATCAAATGCGTACAGCAGATCGCCATCGATAGAATTTAAACCGCAATAAAGTTTTTTATCTTCACCGCTCCAACAGACGGTGTCGAAGCTGATCCAGCCCCTGGACCACTCGGGATCGGCGGCCAAATCGCGATAGCTCCATTTTCCGGCAATCGTTTCTTTCCAGCCGGTCAATTTATAGTTGCGCAGAACATTCGCTCGCACCGACCGTAAATTTGACATCATCGTTGACCGATTGTTTGTGCACTGTGCGACTCCAGCGAGCTTTGCATCAATTGCATGATAAGCATGGCTCCGCGCGGCAAATGGAATGGATCCTTTACCGGAAGCGCGATGACTTCTGTTGTCGGTTTTCCTTCGCGTGTCAGGCGTTGATACCAGTCTGCTCCATCGGGAGCAGGGAAGTGCGACCACGTCCACTCCGCTACTCGGTCATACCACTCCAGGCACCAGGGTTCGCCGGTCAATTCATGCGCGAGTAGAGTTGCGTATAGGGCTTCCACGTGCGGCCACCATATTTTCTTATCGGAGTGCGGCAGATAAGGCTCGTTGCCTTCAATGTCTCTCGACAGATAGATACCGCCATATTCTGCATCCCAACCCAGCTCAAGATGCCATCGGATGACTTCGCTCGCCCGCCGGATCAAATCCCGGTCTCCACGTCTACGCGCCACATGCAGTACAAACCACATGGACTCGATAGCGTGTCCTGGCATCACAAATGTGCCCGCTGGAGGCGGCACTTCCCGATAATCCGTCGTAAGAAATTCCAGAAGGACTTTACGATCCGGACGGACGAAATGATCCATGATCCGGCTTACATAATCGTCGATCAATGGTTCGAGGCTGGCATCGCCTGTTGTCTGCGCCAGCTCATTGGCCACCTCTGTCATGATCATCGGGCAGCCGTGATTTTTCCATCCAATGGGCAGAGGGTAAGGTGCCGTCTCTTGAAAACCCGGTGCATCGATGCGGTGCCGGGCATACTCAAATGCCTCCCGCGCGACTGAAAGTATGCTCTCATCTCGCGTGGCTCGATAGTATTCGCTAAAACCATATGTCACGAAGCAATCTGTATAGATGCTGGTGGCGCCCTCGATCTCATGGCCTTGCTGATCGGTATGGTAGATCCACCTGCCCTCGCGGTTTCGCCCGTGTGCCAACAGAAATCGGACGGAATTTTTGGCAGCTGCCAGAAGCTCAGGACGCTTTTCAATACGGTTGTACAACGCGGAAAAGGTCCACACCGACCGGGCCTGCGACCAGATGAACTTATCGCCGAGGGTCACAGTCCCGTCGTCGTTGAGACAGGAAAGAACCCCACCGTATTTCCAGTCGATCCCGTTTTTCAGCCAAAATGGAACGAAGGTGTCGAGCAGCAAATGACGATATTGGTTATAGAGTTTTCGATGATCCAAAGCGAATACTTTCTGATTAAAATTCATGAATCAATTCCGACGCTCTTAGCGAGGCCACCCAACCGCAAGCATCCGGTCGAACCCAGCAGCAATCGATTTCATTACCACTTTGCATCCACACCCGGTGAAAGGATGTCCGCGAGCGCCCGTCCGGTAAGGCTGGTAGCGGTATTAAATGCGTTCGCTTTATCTTTCGGGCCGAAAGTGGCGCCATCGTTGAGAAGTCCGTACGATTTACCATTCGCGGGAGTCACAATGAATGCATCAAACCGCTGGACCGCCTTTGCAATCCGCGGGTCGCGATCGGCATGCCCGTAGTACCAGGTCAGATAGTTGATTATTCCAGGGCTGCGCGTCCGGTCCCAGCTCTTCGCGCCGAGCTTCGACCAGGTTCCATCGGGTAGCTGCGTGCGCAGAAGGAATTCGATATTCGGCTTGACAGCTTTCTGAATCCAGGACTTCCAGGCAGGGTTATCGCAATAAAGATCGAATGAAATCACGCCTTCTCCGACGTATGCCGACGTTCCATAGGTCATCTGATTCCACAGTTGATCGTCATTCTTAGGATCCCCGTGCTTTGTAAAGTCGGCCCCTTCCTCTGCCAGGATGTAGGGAATGTTTCCATCGCTGCGCATCGTGGAGAAAACCCATCGCAAAGCGTGATAGGAGATTTCTCTATATTTATCTTGCTTCGTCTGGCGATACATCCAGGTGAAAATCGTCGCCCCGGTCAGCGCGGAAGACAGCGTGTACTGGTCGTAGATCGGGCCAGTGAGTGTGCCATTGTGGATCGCTCTCCAGCCGGTTCCCAAGGCGCCGTTGGGTCGAATCATTCCATCTTTTTGGAGTGAATCGGTATAGCGCTGGACAGCATTGAAGTATTTCTTCTGGCGCACAGGGTCCACATGCTTATAAAGGACGATGAAAAGACCGAGAGCGCTTCCTGTGTCGGCCAGATATACCGGCCCGTACCCGGTCGCCCAGAAACCGTTTGGCATCTGTTTGCCAAGTAAATAATCTCCATAGGCAATCGCCGTATCGAGATAGCGGCGATCGCCGAAAATCTCATATCCAGCAACCAGGTCCCGCATGTAATATCCGCCCACATAGATAGTAGGGAATGTGCTCTTTTCCTTCACGATAAAATCGCATATATCTTTCAGCGTCTGCCGGGTCGGAGCACAATCGGACTTTGAGCAAAAGGGAGAGGTGGATTGTGCGAAAGCGGAAGCGGTCAACAAGGGGATCAAAACGAGCAGGACAACCGCGGAGATCGCACGTCGAAAAGAGTTATTGAAAGCCATAATCCATGTCCTCTTTCTTCAAAAAATCGTTCCGAATAAATCAGAGAAAAGCTAAAATGATCTCAATCGTTTTAGCTATAATTCGGCGTTACAAGCGTAATATATACTATGAAAGAACAGTTATCGAAACGATTTGTTGGAGAAAATTGCAACAGATCGTAATCCACTCGAAATGTCCGAACCTCAACAATAAATGGGCGTGGTTGACTCTATATTGGGCATCGGACATGGAACTTTTTCAAAACCACTACCACTTTTGATACTTTGAGTTGAACCGGACTGTGGGCCAGTTCGCATGGATGCGACTGCGGCCGCCATCGGGGAATATCGTGAGGATGCAAGTATGGAATTAAAAAGCGCTGAAGTCCAAAAGTTTCAGGTTGGCACTTTAAAACTGGAAATTCACCCGGATGCACCAGCAGCAGGCGCGGCCGCGGCCAACGCGATTGCAGAACTCATGCTCCATCTAAAAGGCAAACTCAAAAATATCGGAGCAATTTTCGCGACCGGAGCTTCTCAGCTTCAATTACTGAGTACATTGACGACCATCTCCAATCTGCCCTGGGACCAGATCAATGGTTTTCACCTGGATGAATATATCGGGATTGATGAGAACCATCCTGCGTCGTTCCGCCGATATTTGAGAGAGAACCTCACTCAACGCGTGCCCATAGGAAAATTTCACGAGATCAACGGCAGTGCGGCCGATCCCGAACTGGTTTGTCGTGAATACGCGCGAAAATTAAAAGCGGCCGACCCGCAATTCTGTCTGCTGGGGTTTGGGGAAAATGGACACCTGGCATTCAACGATCCAGGAGAAGCAGACTTCCATGACCCGGAAGATGTAAAGGTCGTTCATCTAGATGCAGTTTGCCGGCAACAACAGGCATCTGAGGGTTGGTTTCACACCCTTCAGGATGTTCCAGAGCGTGCGATCACGGTAACCATTCCAGCGATTTTCCGCGTGCCTAAATTGATCCTCACCGTTCCAGGCAAGCGCAAGACCGAAATTACGCGGCGCGTGCTTACCGAACCAATCTCGGAGGAGTGTCCAGCTACAATTATTCGCACTCATCCCGACGCGACTGTCTTTCTAGACAGGGAAGCAGCGGCGAAACTGGATGGAATCAACTTCGACTAGGTGCTTAGTTTTTCTGTTTTCAAGGGGATTCCCTGGGGAATTCATGTCAATAAGAAATAACAACTTGAAAGACAGGAATCGTTCGAACCACAAAGATTCCGATTCGGTCATCGGAGTGACAAATCACAGTCGTCGCGGGTTTATCTCCATGGCCTCAGCGTCGGTTGTGGCCGCAAGACTGCCTGCGAAACGAACCAATCCAAAACTGTACTTTGTATGCTCCCAGGATAACGACCTGTTCAAAGTCGCTGGCCTGCCTGGACATGCTTTTGAGACAACACAGCAAGCAATCAGCGCGGCGGATTCCGGAGCAGGCGTTCTGATCCTTGCCGAACAATACCCAATATCCCCTACACGGTTCGACCAAGAGATGATCAAGATGGCGGCGAAGAAAAATCTCCGTCTCTATATCGAGTATCCTGCGTGGCTGCCGGAGATGGATATCAGTCTTGAGAAGGCAGGTCCCTGGGATCGCGCTGTCATCACTTCCAGTCGATTCGGGGGGCAACTGAAACCGTCACGCATCGTCTCCTTGAATGACTGTCACTATGTCTCTGTTCCGATTCCCAATCCGGACATAGTTGTTGCCAAGGTTGCAGGTTTCGATACCGCTGTTTATGGGCTGGAAAAGACGGAATCACATCCAATCTTATTTGAGAATTTTGCCCACTCTCTCATGGTAGCGACAACCAAACTAAGTCAATTTCGAACGGCAAGATATGGTCCATCGTGTGCTTGGGTCCCGATCTGGGAAGAGATTCTGGAATGGCTCAGTCGCGGCAAATCCGTTGAGCCGCTTCGATGGGAGCCCACGGTGCGACCATCGTATCGGAAAATACAGGCGCTATCCAGCGATGCCGAACGTGAATCTTTTCGACGCGGCATCAAATGGTTTTTTAATTCCCGAATTCTTGTTGACGAGTCATGGAAGCGCCAGATCGACTCAGCAAAGTTGCTGCCCGATTCTATTGCCCCGGCGCCACAGCGTGACTGGTCTATAGGAAACGGTAGCTGCGGAATGCTTGAGGGCTTCAGTTCCAGAATTGATCTCCGCGGGTATCAGCCGGTTCGCTGGGCTCTGAGAGCGGATTGCATGGGAGAGACATCCTTGGCACTCGCTCTTTCATATGCGATAAGCGGTGAGAAGCGTTGCGACGACACCGCGAAGAATCTCATCAGGTTTATTTACGGTTCATCTAACCTGGCGGGAGGGCCGAGAGCACAGCAAACCAGTCCCTCCTTCGGCCTTCTTAATTGGGATGTTGACTCCAAAGGTCTTTATTACGGAGATGACAATGCCCGTTGCTTACTGGGCATAATAGGCGCTGTTGGATTAACTGGAACATCCGAGTGGGACAAAAGCATCTTACGCACGATCCTTGCGAACTTTCGAACTACGGGGATATATGGATTTCGCGGAGAAAAGATCAAAGAGGTAGATCTCCAAAAAAACGGTGTTCATTACTATCAGCAGATGGACCGGAAACATTTTGACCCTCATTATGAGGCGTATCCATGGGCTCTTTACCTATGGACTTATGCGAAGACAGACTATAAGCCACTTCTTGACCGGACCGTCGTTGCCATCCGCGAGACGATGAGTGCTTATCCTGACACGTGGCAGTGGTCATACGGTACTCAGCCGGAGCGGGCGCGGATGCTGCTTCCTCTTGCGTGGTTGGTCAGAGTCCAGGACAATGCGGAGCACCGTGGTTGGCTCCGGCTTATGACAGAAGATCTTTTAAAGCATCGGGATTCTACCGGCGCAATCCTGGAAGAGATCGGCCAGCAATCGAAAGTAGGTTGTGGCCCTCCTGCCTCGAATGCTGATTATGGAACGGAAGAAGCATCGCTCATTCAGAGGAACGGCGACTCAGTCTGCGATCTACTCTACACAACGAATTTTGCTTTTCTCGGCTTGCACGAGGCCGCCGCTGCCACAGGTGACAGATACTACAACGCAGCCGAAGATCGGCTTGCCCAATTATTGTGCCGAATCCAAATTCGATCAGAAGAGCACCCTGAATTGGATGGTGGATGGTTTCGCGCATTTTCTCCAGCTATGTGGGACTACTGGGCAAGCAATTCAGATTCAACGTGGGGGGCATGGACAATCGAGTCCGGATGGACTCAGGCTTGGATAACTAGCGTGTTAGGAATGCGATCAAAAGCGGTTTCCCTATGGACTCTTACTGAAAACAGCAAAATCAGCCGACAGATGGACAGTGTTATACATGAATTTGCTTCATCGGGAGGTATCTAGTTGGATTGCATCGGCATACTGCCTGATATTTCGTCTCGATATTTGATGAATTGGGTCGCTCCAGTCTCAATAATTCCGATGTGCATAAGCGCGTTCTTTTAATTGCAACACAAATAACTTCATGCTTGGGGCCCGAGGAAGTGAGCCAGCCATTCATTTGCGCGCCATATTGCCTCTGGTGTTGGCCGATGCCCCGTGTGATGGTTGAAATAGCCAATATTCTCGTGTTTTCCGTAGAGACTATAAACAGCCCGAGCCGCATTGATGTAGTACCAACTATTTTTAGTATCGTACTTATCTCCACCAATCAGTAAAAATGGCCTTGGCGCCAGGAGTGCGATTAATTCATGGTGATCGGTGCTCCGATCCAGCTTGTGAACCACATCTCCCAGATACCAGTAGTCCTCGTAATTGGAGAACGACAGGCCGATACCCAGCTCATTCGATACGACCACGTTGATGCGTTCATCGAATGCCGGCGCATAGAGGGCCATCTTCCCGCCTAACGAATGCCCGATAATTCCGATTCGGGTGCGATCGACCTCCGGCATTGTGTAGAGATAGTCAACCAGCCGATGCGCGTCCCACACCCACTTTCCCAGACCAGTGCAGTTTGGATGGCGGAGCTTCAAGTTCGCAGTCGCTTCGCTCCAGAATTCGCCATAGCTCTCGCCCCACCAGCGGATTGCCACAGCAATGTATCCCTTTTGCACTGCGCAATACGCGTATGGATCGACGGTGCTTCCGAGATATTGATTCCCCGATAGATTTTCGGCTGCGGAGGTATCAACATCGTAAAACGGCACAATGACAACCGGGCGCGGGCTCGTCATTGCCTCGGCGGGCATCATCACCAGGATCTTTTCCCACCAGTCCGGTTCAACCTGCAGATACATCAGCCTGGCATTGTAGTTCTCATGCTCGATAACGCGGATCGTGCGCGTCTTCGGCGGTGGCGGCGTAATGTCCATGGAGCCGAGCAGCTTCAGCCATTTTTCTTGAATTGTCTTCCGTCTGGCCTCCCATCCCGCTACGGTACTGACACCAGTAACGAGAGAAGATAAACTCCCGATGGAACTTTCATAGCCGGCTGGCGCCTGATTGTACGGGGCGAACCAGCTGGGACTGTGGTGGACGGCGGGGAGCACCGGGTTCGGTTCAAGTGTGCGGCACACCCGAAATCCGGTGAACCGCGATTTGTACTCAGGTTCGATGCATCGCCGGTATCCGGCTTTTGCCCATTGGGATGTGGTGCTCCCAAACGAGCCTCCGCGCAAAATGCGGTCCAATCCCCTGAGAGGTCCGGCTGGATTGTAGGATGCCTGCGGCTGGTTAAGCGGGTTGAAGTAGTCCGTGCACCACTCCCAGACATTTCCCACCATGTCATAGATGCCATACTGGTTTGCCGGATAACTGCTGACCGGTTTCGTTCCGGAATGAGTTAGCTCATCGACCAGCGAGTCGATATGAGTCGTGTCGGAATTTCCCAGGTTTGCCGCATTCGTCGCGTTCGAAGCTCCCGACGCTTCGCCGGATGCATGCATCCATTCTGTATCAGTGGGCAGCCTGTATCCGTTCCTCCGTATATCGCAAAACCCGCTTTCCAGGTCATAGCAGGGTTGCAGATTTTCCTTCACGCTGGCGAGATTGCAGTATCGAATAGCATCCCACCACGTCACCGTTTCGACCGGTAGATTGGCGCCTCGATGAAAGGATGGGTTTTCACCCGTAATCTCTTCGTATCGCTGTTGCGTAATCTCTGTGGGAGATATAAGAAACCTTCCCAGAGTCACGGTTACCGGAACCTTTGTCCAGTCATCCACAATCTCAAGGCTTCCGCCGGGTACTTCAACCAGCTTATGAACCGTGGATTCATTGGATGGAAGCTCACTCAGGAACGATTTGGAACTCGCATCCGCTTCTGCGAATCCAACGCCGCTGATCAGCGTCCCAGCTGCTATTGCCGAATCTCTAAGAAACTCTCGCCTCTTCACACAGACCATCCCTATTTGACAATTTGTTCGACCATATAAATGCACTCGCCGAGGTTTTTCATCCAGTCGCTTACCGACGAATGTACCACTGAATGAGTCGCCGCCTCCGTGCTTTCGAAAAAGAAAGCCTGATGTTGTCGACCCTCCTTTTCAGTATGACAAAAGAATGACAATTGGTTTACGACCGCCTGACATCTTTGATGTAGATGCCGGCTAGATTGAGACCATGACGCAGGATCGGTATCGTTGCCGCTTGCGGAATCCCGATTGCTTCAGGAAAAGTGAATTGATCTCTGATTCGTTACATTATGTAAATTCAGATCGCGCGGCGTCGAGTTGCTTAGCGATAACAATACTCAGTAGGTGGGCTTTATTTCCCGGTCGTAGGGCTGACCGAATTTATTTCGATGAGCTGCAGATAGCTGCGGAACCGACATTATGTGCAATACCCCGAGGTCCCCCGTACCGGACGTGATATGGACATGCCGGGTGAAGCCATCCAGGACGGGTTGTGAGATGCCTTCGATCCAGACATGCATCTCGTAATCTCCAACCGGGACCTTGCTTAACTGAAATGTTCCATTTGCTTCCGCGATTGTGTAGAGCGGGGTGGAGAGAGCCAACACGACGGCGCTCATCTCTGGATGAATATTGCAAAAAATGTAAGACACGCCTTCACGGGAAAAGGTGACATCCTTTGCCGAGCCAGCTTCATAAAGACCGAGATCGAACCGCTTTCCATCGAAAAGAGAAAAAACATTATGAAAAAATGGGTCCTTATTGGGGAAAATTACTACGCTGCCCACGGGAACGACCAGCAGATGAGGAATGAATGTCCGGTTCTGTTGGCCCAGCGTGTAGCGTTTGTGTGGCGGAAACAATAAGGGCGGAGCTTGAATTGGGCTGAGCCATAGCACCGCAGGGGGAATGTGATGCTCAACCGGTGGAGGAAACGCGAGGCGCAAGCTTACATCGACCTTTTGCCTGGATACTTCGCCGTGTGCACACGTCAATGAAAATATTGCCGCGGCACACAGTAGCAACCTCGTTCTGTAAGTCCGCATAGTCAGAACTTATACCCCGCGGCGATCCCAATGATATTGCTTGTGCTGGTCGGAGAATTTATAAAGGAGCTTGCCAGCAAACGATATTCGAGCGAAAAAAGAAGGTATGCGCTGGGACTATAGATCACATTGCCGGTGAAGGTTCTGTTTCGTGCGAGGTCTTGATAGAAGGAATCGGAAATGGTCGCATACGGACGTACCTGCCCGGCGGGTACATTGTCCATACCGAAGGCGGCGTTGAACTCCAGGCGTTGGCCCGTCCGCTGCTTTAACTGGACCCAGCCACCGACGTCATCCAGCGCGCGAAAATAGAATTCCCCCGGATCATCACTTTCAGGGCGGTATACATAGTCTTTATAAGCGCCGCCCCCTAAGCCGCCCAGCCCCAATCCGCGATAGACATTTCCAGAAAGTTCCATATGTTCCGGCAAGGTTTGACGATAATCCAGCGTTGCTGCCCATGCGTCAAAATGGATGCCGCCATAGATCCGGTGAGGAGCAAAAAATCCACCCACCCCGAACTCGCCGCTGTTCTTTTGTTGCGTGTTCCACAGCGATAGCCGAGCTTCCACCCCCGGCCATCGACTATTTTCTGCTGTGGATGGAGGCGGCGCACCCGGAATTATGGCACTGGGGGAAGCAAAAACAATTGGAGCGTCGGAGGCGTCGATCAGCGCTGCCTGCATCCGCAGTTGCTGAAAATTGGAAAAAGGTACCGTCTGCATGACTCCGGCTTGCGGATTCCAGTTCCATAGATTGCCGGACCACGCCAACTCCGGAATCGCGACGGCCGTCAGCGAGCTAGGCATATTGGAATTGATTATCGAACGGTCAAGAGAAAAAAAAGCTTGCGTATGGGCCCAATCCATTTCCGCGTGGATAGTCCGCAGCCGAAATAAACCGACGCTGCTATACCCCCCGACGTAGATTCCTGAGGGCGCATTGCCATAAAAGTCGGCGTATACATCCGCATAGCTGTTGGCTCCAAATATGTGTGGACCGCGCGCATCTATACCTAGAATCGTCTGCCGTAATGTTGCCCCCGTGCTTCCGTCCCCCGGCAGCGCAACCGTGGGAGTCGCTGCCATATCCACTTTCTGTGTATTTACAAATCCATTCAAGAGGATGAGGCCGGTCAATTTCACCGGGTACTTCGACTCGCTTTCCACTTTGCTCTGTGCCTGGGTGGCGATCTGCGACGCCTGCATCGCCTCCTGCTCCCGTAAATCGTTCACCTGCGTGGCGAGCCGTTCTTCATCCGACTGACGAGTCTCATTTAGGGATGCGGTTCCAGCATGTTCTTTCGCCATTTGTTGCTGCAACGTAGTCAGTTGTTGTTGCATTTCTTTCAATTGCCGTTGTGATTGTTCCAGTTGCTTCTGGGTTCGCGCCATAGCATCGGTTAACTGCTGGACCTGCTGTGATAGGGTTCCCTCATTCGTGGACTGTGCTTGTAGTGGATAGGTCGCGGTGCAGGCCAACGCAAGCAGATTGAATGTGAGTCCTTGCGAGAAACAGCGGATGACAACGCATCTGGAGAGGCGGGGTTTCATCCGGCTACCGCTTTCTTGCCATCTTGTTCTGCATGGGTTGCCTGCTCGAGGGGACCGCGAGAGAGAGACATGCGGAAGATCGTTTCTCCAGGCCGACTCGAAGCCAGAACCACCTCGCCGCCGTGCTCCACTGCAATACAGTGCGCCAGGGTTAACCCCAGGCCGGTGCCCTTTTGCTTTCCCTCGCTGACAAAAGGCTCAAAGAGAGTCTTGCGAATACCCCCAGGAACTCCGGCGCCATTGTCTTTCACTTCGAGTGAAACTATTTCATCGTTTACATGAATTGTCGCGATAACGTAGGCTGCTTCAGCAGAGGCCCGCACAGACTGACAGGCATTTAACAGGAGGTTATAAATTGCGCGCTCGATTTGTTTACCGTCAAAAACAGCGGCGGTTTCGCGGGCGTTGTCATATTGGGAGATGAGGGTGACAGTTGCAGCATCCGGATGAGCGCGAACCATCGTCATGGCCCGTTCCAGCAGCGTTGACAGCAGCTCCTGGGACCGGCGGATCGAAGTTCCGGTCCGGCTGAAGATCAGCAGCGACTCAAGAAGCTCCGTCGTGCCCTGAACGGCGGTGCGGATATCGGCGAAAATTTCGGCGCGTTCGGCTTCTGAAAGCCCCGTGGAAGCAAGGAATTCCGCATTTGCGTAGACAGCGGCTAGGTAATGGCGAAGATCGTGCGATACCGAGCTCGCCATGCGGCCAATAGTTGCCAGCCTTTCCGATTCCAGTAATGCGCGGTGCGCCTGTTGAATCTCATTACGCATACTGGCGAAGGATTCGCTTAGTTCCTTTACCTCGCGCGTTCCCCGATGGGGAAGCCGGTGGGTGCTGTCTCCAGTGCCGAAGGCATGAACTCCGGCCGCTAATTCTTCCAGCGGGTGGGTGACCAGGCGAGATAGGGCCAGCATAAGTAGCGTCCCTAGAATCATGGCAAGAAAGCCAGCCATCAAGACGAGATGATCGATCTGCCGGATAGAACGCTCTGCGCGAGCGAAAGATTTCAGCACGATAAGTTGAAGCGGCGCGGAGGCGCTCGTCGAAAGGTCTTTTGTAACTGCGAGATATTGTTCATCTACAAGTGTCAGTTGGGTAGGGGTTATCCCTTCCGGTAACGGCATGGGCAGCGTCATTAACGCCGTCTGAACAGCAGGGGGCAGCGTGCTCGAGATTGCATGACCACGGGTAGCGAAGGTCGCCTCTACAGTTGTCGCCTGACTGAATTGTTCTACGATTTTTCGATCGATCGCATAACCGCTGATCACATATCCAAGAAGAGTTCCATTTTCTTCGCTCCCAAAGTACAGAGGTTGCACAGAGCAGGCAAACAACCGGCCTCCGCTAACAAGATAATGACGTGCCGGCTCCGTCAGTAAAACTTCGAGTCCTGCCCTCAAAGAAGAATCTTCGCGCGAGCCATTTACATCGATTGCAACGACGTGTTCGTCAGCATTCGCGAGGGCAAACAGATCGTTGCCGCTTACCTTCCAAAACTCAACCGCGCCGTTTTGGATCGTGCGCTCATCACTGGTCGTCATCAGAGCCTTTAGGCTGGGAAGGTCCGCCAGTAAAGCATTTTCGCGTTCGAGCGCGCTTAATTTCTGGGCCTGTAGATTTTCAAACGTAGTCACGGAGTGCATCAGGTCGGCGGAAAGGCTTCCTGTAACCTCATGCTCCAAACGATGCCGGACGACAAAAAGACTGGCAAAGGTAGCGCACACGATGATCAGCGCCATCGCCGTGACGAGCATATCGCGCGTTCGGACTGCAGGTCTTTGCGGCATACACGTTTTTCCAGGCCTGATCGCGAGCATCGTCGTGATCGGCAACATTACGGGACGAACTTATATCCCGCACCGTAAATCGTCAGTAAATATCGCGGGTTGGCGGGGTCAGGCTCCAATTTTTGCCGCAGTTTGAGCAGCTGATTGTCTACCGTGCGCGTCGTCGGATAGGAATTATATCCCCATACTTCGTTTAACAGTAGTTCACGGCTTAGTACCCGCTCGGCATGTTCGGTAAAAAACTTCAACAATTTGAATTCGTGCGAAGTCAACACGATTGGATTTCCGGCGCGTAGAGCGATCATTTTTTGAAAATCGACTTCGCAATCCCCGAAATGGAAAGATGTGGCGGTTGTAGTTCGATGACGGCGGCGGATTGCGGCCTGCACGCGGGCCATCAGTTCGCGGGGACTGAATGGTTTCGTCACATAATCGTCGGCCCCCAATTCCAAAAGCAGAACCTTGTCGACAACCTCTGCAACAGCGCTCAGTACAATAACCGGAGTGTCGTTTGAAATCGCCTTCAGCTTTTTGCATAGATCTCGTCCAGAAATCTGGGGAAGGATTAGGTCGAGCACCACGGCGACGGGCCGATGAACCGTGAACGAGTCCAGGCCGGTCTGGCCATCGCTGGCCACAATCACAGAGTATCGCTCCTCGGAAAAAATTCGTCGAAGCACCTTCTGCATGCGGGGATCATCCTCAATGACCAGGATGATGCCGAAAGTGGCATCCGGTGTGGTTTCGTCTCGCACCATCGCACGCCTCTCCTTCTGTTTCAGGATCATACTATTTGCCTCCGGCGCCTGGTGCGTATCGATGCAGGTCGGATACAGAAAGTGACAATGAAATGACAATCTAGTCGTCTACGCTGGATGAAAAATTCTTTGAATCCCTATAAATCCGGCCGTTCTGTTCGTAGAATCCGCGCGCCGGATAAGGTGGCTGCGACTGGATTGGGCCGGCGCTGAGCGGCTGCTGGAGATGCAGATATTCTTCTGAAATCGTCGCAAAGAGAAATTCCTTCATTCATTGGGTCTGCTTATCTCGACCCTCCGAAAAAATGAATGTTTACATTTC
>Ga0134126_10005644_pt1 | contig 15625 bp, 14 predicted proteins | sample KB31752_FD_96881 | JGI IMG/M metagenome (GOLD analysis project Ga0134126, IMG submission 96881) | Terrestrial soil microbial communities with excess Nitrogen fertilizer from Kellogg Biological Station, Michigan, USA - KB3-175-2 | ecosystem: Environmental > Terrestrial > Soil > Unclassified ...
TCCTGAAAGCGGAGATTGACCTGACCGTCCGTGTCTTCGGCCTGCGGCGCGCGGCCTTGATTGAATCGGCCCAGCACAAGCAACGAAGCGTGGTCGGCTGGCGCGACGCGTCCCCCACTCGTGACGTGCGTGACCGCAAAACCTTTTTCGAGCAGCGTCGTCATTGTGGCAAAGCGGTCATTCGCTTCCAGTGGCTGCGCGCCGTTGCCCTCGTAGAGAACGACACGGAGAGTGGTTTGATCTTTCAGGCTCATACTACGGCTTCAGTCGTGGGTAATTCGGCGACGTTCGGTTGAGTCATCTTGCCAGCGGGCAGATTCGGTTTTAACTCCTCGTTGAACAACGCCGAGCAAACTTCATCCGATCCCTGCACGCGCATGTTCAATACTTCGGTAGAGTCGTGGCGCAAATCTGCCTTGGCCGCGTGAAAAAGCCATTTCACCGCGCGCGGGTAACAGGCGGCGATTTTCACGGCACCACCTTCAGCCAGCCGTTTGAGCGACGGATCCCGTCGCGCCGACATTTCGCACAGGTCAGCCACGGCATCGAAGGCCACGCCGGAGTCGCAGAGCTTCTTCAGCACCGCGTCCTTCACCTCTTTGGGCACAACCTGGGCATAGGTGCAATTGCAGTACAGGACGCGAGGCGGTGTCATGATTTGTCGGCCCAGTCTAACATCGTTTTGTCGCGGCGCAACGTGAGCTTTTCGACCGCAAAACGCCCCCACAAGCGCATCAAGCCGGCGCGGCCATCCGATGCGTCGGTTGCGGTTTGCCAGGGCGAAAATGCTCCAGGTGCTCCAGTTTCGCTGTCAGACCGGAATATTTTTGCGTGACAGACGCGACCGAGCCCTGCACGGCTTCGCGCAACACCTCCGGCGCGGCTTCGGCGCGGAGATTGACAATGAGCTGGCCGCCCGGGATCGGCTCTTCGAGCGATTGAGACAGCTCTGGAACAAAGTCGTTTCGCACGAGGTTGATAACGGCGATGCCGCCCAGACCTTCATCCGGGCTCAGTGTCATCTTAAGATGCGCGACTTCGCTGCGTTGTTCCTTCAGCCGGCGTTGAATCTCTTCCGCCAGCGCTTTCATAATCGTGTTGGCATCGAATTCGGTCTGCGCCGAAAGCCACACCGTGCAATTCAACCAGCCCAGCAGCGCCTCACCTTCCGCGTAAAGTTCGTAGTCCACTTCCATCGTGGCGCGCGCCACCTGCTCAGAAGCGGCAACACGATCGAACCATGCATCGAGCCCGTCGCCCCGCCGGGCGGACACCTCAAGGATTTCGGCGCGGGGAAATTCGTTGGCGAGTTTGCCCTGCAGCCTCTGACGGCTGGCGTCGTCAAGCAGATCACATTTGTTGATGACGATGATGTCCGCCTCTTCGAGTTGCTTGCGATAGATGTAGAGCACTTTCCCGGAGAACTTGCCGCCGCTCTCCAATCCGAAGATGCGCCGCGCGCGGACCGGATCCACGAGGACGCTGAGCGGCGCGATGGAAAACGCGTCGTCATAAATCCGGCGCAGGGGATACGTGACCGTCGCCACCAGGTCAGTGCAACTGCCAACCGGCTCGGCGATGAAAACGTCGGGCCGCGTTGCAGTCGTCAGTTTTTTGGCGGCATCCACAAGTGAGTTGAACCGGCAGCAGAAGCAGCCGCCGGGAATTTCCTCGGTCGCAAATCCGCGTGATCGCAGCATCGCCGTGTCCACGAGTTCACTGCCCTGATCATTGGTGATGAGGCCGACGCGCAGACCCTGTTCGGTCAACCGCTGCGCGAGGCGCGCAACTGCCGTGGTCTTGCCCGCGCCGAGGAAGCCGCCAATCATGATATAGCGCGCCCTCTTGATGGCCGATTTGTCATCGCCCGGCTCAGGGAATCCGTCTTCAGGCTTCTGGCCTCTGGCACGGCTCATTTGATTTCCTCCGTTTTTTGCTTCTCCAATATTTTATCGATGGTCTTGTCAAGAATCGCACCATAAGCATGGACGTCCACGCATCTGCTGTCCGGCTCTCCTTTTACCATGTAAAGCCAGCCTTCACCATAGGGATCCCTGTTCACAACGTTGATCCTATCCTTCAGGTGAGAATTCGCACCAGCGAAGTTCCCGGTGGCAATGCAATAAAGGTCGGAGATGGCCTTGAATCCCTCGATCCAGCCAACCACCTGGCCCGGTTGAACCGGCGCGTCCAACCCCGTTTCAAACCCGTGATCCACCATGTCCCCGAGCATTCGGGTCGCGAACTTGGTGAAACCAACGCGCCACAACTCCCCTTCCTGCCGCGCAATCCAGCAATGTGACGGGCTATAAAGATAATCCAGCGGCAACTGTGTCGTGAAGCGCGAGCGTTTGTAATGCAGGGTTTTTGGCGCTGGGATGCTCATTCAGTGCCCTTTCAACAAAGCACACCAAACAAGACTCGAAAAGAAAGATGTTTCGTGGTCTATTTCGGCAACTGAAACAGATTTGAAATGATCTACTTCGACCACAACGCCACGACCCCCATGCTGCCTGAAGCGCGGCAAACATGGCTGGAAGCGACGGGCCAGTTCGTGGGTAACCCCTCGAGCCCGCATCGCATCGGCAGCCGCGCGGACGCAGCGATCAGCGCCGCCCGGCAGCGCCTCGCCGAGTTTTTTGGCTGCGACGCGCTGGACATCACCTGGACCTCCGGCGCCACGGAATCCAACAACACGGTTCTCCACCATTTCGCGCGGACCCTTCCCTCGAATGCCGAGGTATGGATTTCGGCCATCGAACATCCCTGTGTCATGGCTTCAACGAAGCATTACTTCCCAAAGCGGCATCGGCTTGTCCCCGTCACGCGCGAAGGCGTGACCGACTTGAACTGGCTGACCGAAGAGATGGCACACGCACGGCCTGGCCTGGTCGCCGTCATGGCGGCGAACAACGAGACGGGCGTCCTGCAACCGTGGCGTGAGTCGCTCGCCATCTGCCGCCAATACGAAGTGCCGTTCTTCTGCGACGCGGCGCAATGGGTCGGCAAGCTGCCGGCCAGCGGATTTGGCGAATGCGATTTCGTGAGCGGCGCGGCGCACAAGTTCGGCGGGCCGAAGGGCGTCGGTTTCCTGAAGTGCCCGGCCAAAGGGAGGGTTCAACCGTTGTTGCTGGGCGGGCCGCAGGAAGAAGGGCGCCGCGCCGGAACCGAAAACGTGCCCGGCATTCTATCCATGCTTGCGGCACTTGAAGTCCGCGAAGCGTCGCTCACCAAACGCGAACACGAAACAAGAACCAGATTACGTGACGCGTTCGTCGTGCAAATGACGAAAGCACTCGCGGGCGCCGAGGTGGTGGGCCTGGCACAACCGCGTTTGTGGAACACCGTCTCCGCGTTGATGCCGGAAGCCGATTGCCAGCAACGATGGGTGGTCAAGCTGGACAAGCTGGGTTTCGCGGTGTCCACGGGATCGGCCTGTTCGAGCGGCAAAGAGGAACCCTCGCATGTCATCGCTGCGATGGGTTATTCGCCGCACCAGGCCGGGCGCGTTTTGCGTTTCAGCAGCGGATGGGAGACAACCGGCGACGAGTGGTCTGCGTTGTTGGGAGGGTTGCAGACGGTCCATCGCGGAATGCAAAAGTAGGCGTTGTTCCCGCCCCTACTTTGCATCGCCGTTGCCGCGGGTTTCAAACGCCGCTTCGTAAAGGGCGGTGAAATCTTTTGTCGTGAGCGGACGCGGATTGAAGCCCGCCGTCCATTGCTGCGCCGCTTCTTCCGCCAGAACTTTGACTTTCGACCGTTTTACACCGAGGTCGGCCAGGGACCTCGCGATTTGCGCGGCGTTCAACAGCGATTCCAGCCGCGCGATCAACGCTTCGACCGCCGAATCCAGACCTTCGCTGACACACGCGATCTCCGGCGCCGATGCCAGTTCCGCATAGGCGCGCTTGGCCGCCGCGTCCTTCGCGTTGAACCGCACGACGTGCGGCAAGAGAATCCCCACCGCCTCGCCATGCACGATGTCGTAATGCGCCGTGAGCGGGTTCGCTGCGGCGTGCGCCGCGCCCAGCATGCTGTTCTCGATTGCCGTTCCGGCGATCGCCGCGCCCAACAGCATTCGCCCGCGCGCTTCGATGTTCTTTGGATCACTCAGGACTCGCGGCAGACTTGGAACGGTCAGTTTGAACGATTCGTGCGAGAACATCAGGGAAAGACTGTTGCGCTTTTTTGTGACCGCGGTTTCGACCGCGTGAGCGATCGCGTCAACGCCAGTGTGGGCGGTGACCAGCAACGGTTGCGAAACCGTGAGCGCGGGATCCAGAATGGCGATACTGGCGGCGGCCTTGGTATCGAGGCACGCCATTTTCTGGTGCGTTTGCTCGTCGGCAATGAGCGCGGCGGACTGGCATTCACTGCCGGTTCCGGCGGTCGTCGGAATCGCGATCAGCGGCAGCATCGGCTTGGCCGCCCTGCCGACTCCCCAAAAATCCTGGACGCGCCCGCCGTTCGTCAGGAGAAAATTGCAGCCTTTCGCCGTGTCCATGCTGCTGCCCCCGCCCAAACCCACAATCAGGTCAATGCCGGCGGACTTCGCGGTTTTCAGACATTTATCCACATCGCGCGTTGTCGGATTCTCCCGCGCATCCGCGAACACGACGACGCCGAGGCCGGAGGCTTGAAGGACGTGCTCGACCCGGTCCGCGTGGCCTGCAGTCACGATGCCGGGGTCAGTGACGACCAGAACGATTTTGGCGCCGAGTTCACGGGCCAGTTCTCCGACGCGATCCACGCAGTCCAGGCCAAACACGATGCGCGTCCGGGGCCGGTAATCGAACGAGGGAATGGAAACGGGGTATGTGGGCGTGTTTTTGGATGTCATCGGCTCTGATTCAGACGGCGCAGTCCACAGGCGTGTTCAAAAATCAACGCGGCACGGCGTGGCCAATCGAACGCCGTCTGTAGGGAAACTCGAACATGTTCCCTTCATGCGGCTGGTCCACGCAACCCTCGTCGTGTTGATCGGACCAAGGTTCAAACGCTCGACCCGGGGCGACTCCAAAAGCCGCCCTGTTAGTGACACGTCATTCGTTATCGCAGTTACGACGAGCGATGGGCCGATTTGTTTCAGCATCGCCTCGCGGGGCACCCGGACAACTCTGGCGCACGGAAAAAGAAATTTGCGATTTGCCAGCGGGTGCGCAAAGGAACCGGACAAAACAATGGCCGGGCGGCAACGGGCCGTCACGGACCGCTTCGCCGGCCTTGCGGATGATGCCCGCATTGACCGCGCTGACGGCAGCAGTGATCGCGCCCGTGCGATGGTCTCCGGCTTCAAATCCATCGAGACTCTCGTATGGCCTGCCCAGCTGAAGCGCAGAAATGTGTGGAACTGTTTCCATGTTCCAAAGCGTGGCCGAACTTATTCATCCTTCGATGAAACGCCAGAGCATTTTTAGAAAAGTGCGGATGCGCGCAAAGCGGAACAACCTGAATTCTGCAGTTGCTGCGCGTCCGGTCCATCCAGCGCCATGGTGTCCGTGCCCTGAGACAAGGGTCACACTCCAGTGTGACACCATTTCACACCCGTTGAAGATGGCGCTTTGCGGGTCCTCATCCAACCCTCTGAAAATTCGCGGGTAACGAATGAAGTCTGGACTGCACATCCGCTGGCATGGACGAAGCTGAAACATTTTCAGCAACGTAAAACGACAGAAAGGACAAAGAATATGAAATTGATTCGGTATCAAACGCCGGATCTTTGGAATTGGTCGCCCGTGGGCGAGCTGACCAGTGTTCGCGACGAGATCAATCGATTGTTTGACTCGACGTTCGGAAATCTCAAACGCGGCACGGAGTTCTTCAACGGTTGGACGCCCGCGCTCGATCTCTACGAAGACAAGGAGAATTTTATCGTGAAGGCCGAACTGCCCGGCATGAAACGGGAGGACATCGACATATCCTTCCAGGACGGCACGCTGGTGATCTCCGGTGAACGCAAGCATGAAGAAAAATCGGAGGATTCGGAGGCGTATCGTTCCGAAAGGTACTTTGGACGCTTCCACCGGACGCTGGCGCTCCCGAAGTCTGTGCAATCGGAAAAAGCCAGCGCCACCTACAAGGACGGCGTTCTGACGGTGGCCCTGCCGAAGTCCGAAGAGGTCAAACCAAAACAAATCCAGGTAAAGGTCAGCTGATCACGCAACCGCAGCGGGCGCAGCGTCCGCCGAATACACAGGCAAATCATGAGCACATTGACAAAGTCTGAGAACCGCGCGGCGAACGGCGGGGTCCCGGAGCAACGGGCCTGCATTTCCCCGCATGTAAACATTCTTGAAACAAATGAAGGTTACCTTCTGGAGGCGGAAATGGCGGGCGTCAGCAAGGACGGCCTCGAGTTGACGCTCGAAGGGAACGAACTGACAATCGTGGGGAAACGTCAGTTGAATGTGGAAGGTGCGGAAGTGGTGTATCGCGAATCCAGTCCGCTCAGTTTCAAACGTGTGTTTGAACTGGATCCGGCGATCGACACGGGGAAAATCACCGCTGAAATCGAGCAGGGCGTGCTGACCGTGAACCTGCCCAAGGCTGAGAAGGTCAAACCACGCAAGATAACTGTTTCAGGTTAAGTCCCTGGCCTGGCGGTCCGTGAATCCCGCAGGGCGTGACGACACTTGCGGGACTCCATGTTTCGCTCGGGTCGAATTAGACGGCGCGTATCATCGCACGACTTTTCGCGTGCAACGCTCCTGCAACCAGATGACGTCTTTGTTATCGGGCGAAGAGAGAATGTCCGGGATCAGGCCGCCCTTGACGAGCGGCGGCGTCGTGCGGTCGTCCACCCACCGCCTGATCTCCGAGTGGCCGTCAGCGAACGAAAGGCCGCCGGCGTGATTGTGGTAACTGGCCGGCAGATCGTAGAAACCCGTCTCCGCGCGTTGGTCGGGCCAGCCGGTCATGTCCACGGCGAAGTTCCCGATGTCAATGCTGTCCTCGCGCATGTCCAGCAGAACAAAGGTGCGCGCCGGGCCGGGATCGATCATCTCATTTGCCTTGAGATAAACTCTCCACAAATTGCCGCCCTGCGTTCGGCCGTCGCCGCCGGATATACCGTCGTCATATCCTCCGAACCCTCCGACCCAGAGGTTCATGGACATGCTGCGCACCCGCGGCGTCGCCCGGCCTTGATAGGGTCCTCGTGACGGCGTAACTGTGGATTTGTCCGCCGGACATTTCCAAATCCCGGCGGACCTGCCGCAATAGGGCCAGAGCGGACTTTTCGCGATGTCCTGGTTCACGTCCCAGTTGGAAGGATTGTCAGGATCAAAATCCATCCAACCAAGCACCCAGGTGTAAGGGTCCGAGTTGGTATCACCGGAAAAAACACCGGGGCTGGCGTAGAGGAGCTGGTCGTTGTTGTCGTCGTTATACATTCGCCAGGCGAGCATCAACTGCCGGTGATTATTCATGCATTGGATGCCCTGGCCCTTGGTCTTTGCCTTCGCGACCGCAGGTAATAGCAGACCTGCAAGAATGGCGATAACGGCGATCACCACAAGCAACTCGACGACTGTGAATGCCTGTTTCACGTTTTGCTTTTTTCCGATTCCCGGGTTGCGTCCGTCCCACAGCGAAGTCACGCTGTGCAGACAAAATCGGCGTTCAAGCAGTCCTTGTCAATTGGCCGGATTGACACCTTCGGAGCCGGGTTGGGATTCGATCGCTTTTTTTCAGCCGCCCTGGCCTTGGTTTGACCGGATCGACGGGCGTTTTCAAAACGAAACAGAAAGGGCTTGTTTGGATCGAAGCAACCGTCCTATAAACAGGTCGTCACCCCGGTAAACCGAATGTGTTATGAAGACGAGGAATCCGGTTCGGCGTTTCACGGCTGCCCATCAAGCATTCACGCTGATCGAACTGCTGGTGGTGATCGCCATAATCGCCATCCTGGCCGGGTTGCTGTTGCCAGCGCTGGCACGCGCCAAGGCCAAGGGCGAGCGCATCGCCTGCATGAACAACCTTCGCCAGATCAGCCTGTTCATGCAGTTTTACACGGACGAGAACAACGACGTCTTTCCCGCGCACCGCAATCTGGGATTGACCGGACCGAATGCAGCCGATCCGGTCGCCTCGTTGACCAATTGGTGGGGCACCTCAATCATCGGATACTCCCGGAATCAAAGCAACTTGTTCCATGACCCCAGCATTAAGGGCAAACGTCTGGACAACGGCTATAAATGGGAATGGAAGTTCGATTGCCACCTGGTCGGATATGGCTTCAACGGTTATTTCCTCGGTATCCACCCTTATACCGGCGACAACTTGACGGTCGCTGGATTCAATTTTCAAACCAAGCCCTGGTTCAAGCGAAGTTCGATCGTCAACCCCGCCCAGAACCTGGTAGTTGGTGACAAACAGCCGTACGGCAACCCGCCCGTCTGGAGCAGCAGCCTCTGGTGGCCGAATGGCTGCATGGATACGAAACTCAGTACCTTCAAGGCTTACGAGGGTATTGAACCTAAACGGCATTTGGGTGCTTCCGTGGTTGTCTTCAATGACGGGCACTCCGAAGTTCGCAAAGACGCGCAGATCAATCCGCCGCTGGATCCCTACGGCCTTAATGTCAAATCGCTGATCAACTCCCAGTATTGGGACCCTCTCCAGCGGGCCGGGAATCGATAACACGGATCGGGTTGAATCTTGATCACTTGGCGCCGGGCTGCACATCTTGTCTTTCGCGGGCCGTTCGATTTGGCCCGCCAAAAGGAGTTCTGAAGCGAGTCTTTGACAACTTCCCACGATGTCAGTATTGCGATTCTGTGCAACCCCTCAATTTCCAGCTGCGCTCTGTCAAGGCGAGCTCCCTTGCAATACTGGTCTCGCTCTTGATGACAACTTCGGGCGTCACCGAGCAACCACTGCCGGATGTCAATCGGCTCCAGACCAGTCCTGTCCTCCAACATTTGAAGCCGAACCCGATGCCCTCAGCGCCCCGCACACCCGCCGAACAGACGCTTGCTCAAATGTATTTGCCGGAAGGATTCCGTGCGGAGTTGATCGCCGCCGAACCTGATTTGCGACAGCCCGTCGCCTTCGCATTCGACGAGCGCGGCCGCATCTGGGTGGCCGAAGCTTTCAGTTACCCAACGAAGCGGCCATCCGGCCAGGGTCTCGACAAGATTGTAATCTTTGAAGACCGGGACGGCGATGGGAGATTCGAAACCCGGAAAACTTTCGCCGAAGGATTAAACCTCGTCTCTGGATTGGAGGTCGGCTACGGCGGGGTATGGGTGGGCGCGGCGCCGGAGTTGTTGTTCATTCCGGACCGCAATCACGACGATGTGCCCGACGGCCCGCCGCAGGTATTGCTCGACGGCTTTGGTTTTCAAGACACGCACGAGTGCTTGAACAGTTTCTTGTGGGGACCCGACGGCTGGCTCTACGGGAATCAGGGCGTATTCAACACCGCGCACATTGGCAGGCCTGGCGCGCCCGACGCGGAGCGCGTCGAATTGCGCGCGGGCGTGTGGCGATATCATCCACGCCGGCACAAGTTTGAAGTGTTCGCCAACGGGGGCAGCAACCAGTGGGGCCTGGACTACGATGAACACGGCCAGCTCTTCATGACGCATTGCCGCAGTTACTGGGGGCGCGGCTGCACGACGCACGTCATTCAAGGCGGCTGTTTCTGGAACCAGGCGAACGCGAATTACCCACCGTTCATAATCGCGAATCCGCCCGGGGATTTCCCCGACTATCGCAATTACCTGCTGGCTTCCGCGCGATACGACCACGGGGCCGGTGGCGCGGGCAAGCCCGGCAGTGACGCCATCTACGGCGGCCACGCGCATGTCGGGACGATGATCTACCTCGGTGATAACTGGCCCGACGAATATCGCGGCCACCTGTTCACTCACAATCTCCACGGACATCAGATCAATCATCAGGTCAACAAACGGCTGGGGTCCGGGTTCGATACCGTCCATGCCGGCCAGGACCAGTTTTTTTGCAGTGACCCGAAATACGTCGCCGTGGACCTGCAATACGGTCCCGACGGCGCCGTTTATGTGATTGACTGGTATGACCAGCAGCATTGTCACAATCCGGACACGGAGCGCTGGGATCGCAGCAATGGGCGCATCTACCGCATCCAATATGACGCGACTTATCAGCCGAAAAAAGTGGACCTCGCGGCGAAGAGCAACCTGGAACTCATCGAGCTGCTCTCGCACAAAAACGAATGGTTTGCGCGGACGGCACAACGGCTGTTAAACGAGCGCTACTACGATTCGCTCGAAAACCGGCACGGCCCGCCGGTGGATCGCAAGACGAGGAAGCGCCTGGTGGAGATGACGAAATCCGATCCATCACCTGCACGCCGGCTGCGCAGTCTCTGGGCCGCGAACGCGGTGGGCGAGTTTTCCGTTGAGCTTTCGAAGACGACGCGGGCAGACCCGGACGAATTCGTGCGTGCCTGGACCGTCCGGCTCTGGACCGATCAGGAAATGAATCCGATCGTGGAACGCGAGCTGGTCCGCATGGCAAAGGAGGATCCGTCGCCGGTCGTTCGCCTCCACCTGGCTTCCGCGATTCAGCGAGTCACGGAAAAAACCGCCTGGGAGATCGCCGAGGCGCTGGCGCGGCACGGCGAAGACCGGGCCGATCGCAATCTTCCCCCGCTTCTCTGGCACGGCCTCGCCCAGCGGATGCCAAAGGACCTGGACCGCGCGTTTGCCATCGCTGCAAGGACGCCCATCCCGCAACTCGCCGACTGGATTTACTGGTATGCAGCTACAATGGGAGGTGGTGCGTTGAATCGTGCCGTGATGAAGCTCGACAATTCGGACGGCGAGACGTTGCCCCGCCGCCTCGCCGGCCTCTGGCTTGCGTTGGAGACGCGGGCCCGCGTTGCCATGCCGGCCGCGTGGAAGCACATCGCGCAACAACTCTACGCAAGCAAGGATCTGCGCATCCACAGACAGGCGGAACGCATCGCGGCGGTCTTCGGCGACGAGTCGATGTTCCCGCGCCTTCGGGACGTGCTCGCAAATGAAGGCGCCGAGGCCGAAGCACGCAAGCATGCCTTCGCAGTTCTCAGCCGCGCCCTCGACCGCGCCTCGCTGCCGATTTTCGTGCGCCTGCTCGACGACGCAACCTTCCGTGGACAGATCATCCATTTGATGGCACGCTTCGACGCGGCCGAAATACCAGGAGCGTTGATCAGCCGGTTCCAGGGTTTTTCAGCGACCGAACGCGCAGCCGCGCTGAATACGCTGACCAGCCGCGCGAGTTTCGCGCTGGCGCTGCTGGACGCCGTCGCGGCGGGCGGGCTCAAACGCGATCAACTGACCGCATTCCACGTCCGCCAGCTTACACAATTGAAGAACTCTGAAGTGGACAGACGGGTCGCAGCGACGTGGGGCAGGATCAACCAGAGTCCCGCTGAAAAACAACAGCAGATCGCTCGACTGGAGAAGGTTTTCGACGAAGCGCCGCTTTGGGCCTATGATGCTGAAGCCGGGCGGGGACATTTCCAGAAGCTTTGCGCACAATGCCATCGCGTCGGCAACGAGGGCGTCCGGCTCGGACCGGAACTCACCGGCGCGGGTCGGAATGGCGTCCGCTATTTTCTCGAAAACATCATCGACCCAAACGCTGTCATCGGCTCCGATTTTCAGATGACCACCGTGGAGACCCGCAGCGGCGACGTCGTTTCGGGCCTTGTCGTCAACGAAACGCCCGCCACGCTCGCCATCCGCACCACTGCCGACCAGATGACGATACCCAGGGCCGACATCGCACGGCGCACGACCAGCGACAAGTCTCTGATGCCCGAAGGACTTCTGGAATCACTGGGGGATCGCGAGCAACTGGAGTTGTTGAAATTCCTCACTTCCAATTGAAGGACAGGGAAGTTCGCCGCAATGGACTTTGAAACGGCGGTCTTTGCGGCGAGGTGGGCTGCTCCCGGCCTTCGCAAACGCGCCGGATGATTTGAACCTGGCGGCATTCAGCAATATCCAAACTTGTAGTGGGAACGTTAAATGCTAGAGTTGAATTGTGACGCCTGCATCAAATGAAGTTCGCAAACCGCTGCGCATGGTTTCGTGCGGCGGCTGTGGCGCAAAGGTGTTTATTTCCGGCGACCTGCCGCCCTTGACCACGACTCCATGCACCAAATGCGGGCATCCCGTCATGATGCCCATGCGGATGCGGCAGTTCGAGCTGCGCGACGCCATCGCCTCCGGCGGCATGGGGACGGTCTATCGCGCGTTTGACCTGATGCTCGAACGGGAGGTGGCGGTGAAACTCATGCGCAAAGAACTGGCGGAAGACACGAAGTCCCTGGAAAGCTTTTATCGCGAGGCCCGCGCCTGCGCCGCCTTGAACCACACGAACATCATTCACATTTACACGTTCGACGAACTGGACGGCCAGCTCTACCTGGTGATGGAACTGGCCGATCGCGGCAGTCTTGACCACCGGATCGAGGAACAGGTCCGACTGCACGAGCTCCAGGTGCTCGACGTTGGAATCAAGGTCGCTTCCGCGCTCGACACCGCGCTCAAACACAACCTGCTGCATCGCGACATCAAACCGGGCAATATTCTCTTTAACGCCGAGGGCGAACCCAAGCTTGTGGATTTCGGCCTCGCGCGGGCCAGCGACGCGGACACGGAATACGACACCGCAGTGTGGGGCACGCCTTACTACATCGCCCCGGAAAAAGTGAAGCGCGAACGGGAGGATTTTCTATCGGACATGTACAGCCTCGCCGGCACGTTGTATCATGCGTTGACCGGCCACGTGCCCTTTGAAGCCCCGACCGTCGAGGAAGTCGTTGCCGCGCACATCCACACGCCGTTGACGCCGCCAGACCAGGTCGTGTCCGACGTGACCCAACCGACCAGTGACGCGCTCGTCATTGCGATGGCCAAAAGTCCGGCTGAGCGGTACCGCTCCTATGATGATTTTCGCATGGCCATGGAAGCCGCCCGCAGCCAGTTGTTGATCAGTCAACTGCGCGCCAAAAAGGAAACCGGCACGGTCGGCCGGAGCTGGTGGCGGCGGTAGATTTCCCGCCGGAGAGCATTTTTCATTGCGACTTCTCGTCAGCCGCTTTCCCGGTATCCGGCACTGGACGGTTCAACGTCCAAAAAATCGCGTTGATCAACAACCGACGGAACGACGAGCTTTCAAAATCCTTCGGATGTCCCAGCGACGTGTAAAAGATTCGGGCGCCCTTGTAGCGGTGCGTCCACGCCACCGGTTCGGCCGGGAAGTTCGTCACACTCCCTGTCAGCAACACGGTGGATGACGCCGGCAACGGCGCGTTGCGATACAACGAACCTCCCGCGACGAATTCTTTTTCCACACCCTTGAGAATCGGGTGATCCGCCGCCCCGGCTGCAACTCGAATCGTCGCGACGAGTTCGTTCGCGTGATGCATGTGGTAATTCCCGCCCAGCACGTCGTGGTCCCACTCCTTCCAGTTCTCAAACGCGTGGCTGGCGGTGCGCAGGCCGATCAACGGTTTGCCGGATTCGACATACTGTTTGATTTTGCCAAGTTGATTTTCCGGCAGCGTCATGCGGCGGGCAAAAAGCACGACCAGATCCGCCTGGTCGAGCGCGTTCAGGCCGGGAATGTCCTCACCCTGCGTCCGCTCGAGATAAATGCAGTTAAAACCATAGTTCGTTTCCAAATAACGCTTGAAGGCCGGCAACGTCTCATAGGACTTGTATTCAAACTCGCCGGAAATCAGCACGACCGTGGGTTTGTTCGTCGGGTCCGCCGCGTTTGCCGACACAGCCGCGAACAGCCACGCAATCAGGGCCAACGCACCGATGGGGAATGGCTTTTTCATTGCGTCGCACGGTTCATAAAACTGAAATCTCCGGCTGTCGAGCACGGATTCATCGACACCGACCGATCACCCGAAGGCTCCCGAATGGGCCTTGTTTTCCGCGCGTTCGTTTGTTATCACGCGTGCACAGAATCACCCGGATCAGCGACTCGAACCTGCGCCGGACCCGGCAGAACATTATGAACAACGGCAAAAGAACACTGGCTTGGTTTTTATTCCTTGGCGGTCTGATCGCGTCCGCCTCCCTTCCGTTGCGAGCGGAAAACTGGCCCCAATGGCGCGGACCCCTTTTCAACGGCTCGACCACCGAGAAGGGCCTCTCGACCACTTTCTCGAAGACCGAAAACGTGAAATGGGCGGCCGATCTTCCCGGGCCTTCCGCTGCCACGCCGATCGTCTGGAGCGACCATGTCTTTGTCAGTTCCGTGGATCAGAAGGCCGGCACGCTTCAGGCCATCTGCCTTGATCGCGCCACCGGCAGGATGCTTTGGAAACACGAGACCGGCACCGGCCTTGGTTTCGATGACAAGAGCAACTTCTCTTCGCCGTCGCCGGTCACCGACGGCAAGCGGGTCTGGTTCTATTACGGCAACGGGCAACTCACGGCGTTCGACTTCAACGGCAAGGAGGTCTGGTCCCGGAACATCCAGAAGGATTACGGCCAGTTCGCCTACCAATGGACTTACGGGAGCAGCCCGACGTTTTACGCCGGTCGCCTTTATGTGCAGGTCCTCCAGCGCAACGTGCCCGTGCATGGCCGCGGGCGCACGGACGGCCCGATTGATTCGTTCCTGCTGGCGCTCGATCCGCAAACCGGCAAGGAACTCTGGAAGGTCGTTCGTCCGAACGACGCACGCGAGGAATCAAAGGAATCCTACTCCACACCGATTCCTTACACGTTCAACAATCGGACGGAACTGCTCATCACCGGCGGCGATTGCATCACCGGCCATGATCCGGACAACGGCAAGGAACTCTGGCGCTGGGGCACGTGGAATCCGAACAAAATCACGCACTGGCGGCTGGTGCCTTCGCCGGTCGCCGGTGGCGGAGTGGCGCTTGCCTGCGGACCGAAGGGCGCGCCCATTTTCGCCGTCAAAGCCGGAGCCAAAGGCAACCTCGACGACTCGGGCCTGGCCTGGAAAAGTTCGGATCGCGAAATCTCCACGGACGTAAGCACACCGTTGTTTTACGAAGGCCGGTTTTACGTCCTCAACAGTGACCGAAAAACGCTTTCCCGCGTCGTGCCGGAAACGGGCAAGGTCGAATGGACCGGTGAAACCGGAAGCCAGGCGAAAATCGAGTCGTCGCCCACTGCGGCCAATGGCAGGATTTATTTCATGAACTTTCGTGGCGACGTCTTTGTGGTGGAAGCGGGCGAACAATTCAAACTGCTGCACAAAACCGCAATGGGCGACGAGAACGACAACGATCTGCGTTCGAGCATTGCCATCGCCAACGGCTGCCTGTTCATTCGCACCGGCTCGAAACTGTATTGCGTGGGGAGCAAGTAGCCAGTTGCTAAACGACATCACGTGCATCAGCAACCTCCAGACAGAAGAGGACGCGTCATCGAGCTGTTGCAGCTACTTGCTTCGGAGGAGCAGCAGTTAGCCTATGAGAGGGATGTGCCTCATGTTGACATTACGGCTGAGTTACTTTGCATGTGGTTCAACGATCTCTATCATCCCGGCGAATCACGGTTTGATTCGAGTTTCACGGCAGACGAGCGTTCTATGCTTGCCAGTTTTCACCAGCTTTACGAAGAGAAGAGCCGTCGTCTCCCTGCGAGTGGGGGCA
>Ga0134126_10005645_pt1 | contig 15624 bp, 13 predicted proteins | sample KB31752_FD_96881 | JGI IMG/M metagenome (GOLD analysis project Ga0134126, IMG submission 96881) | Terrestrial soil microbial communities with excess Nitrogen fertilizer from Kellogg Biological Station, Michigan, USA - KB3-175-2 | ecosystem: Environmental > Terrestrial > Soil > Unclassified ...
TGGCTGGTGATCGGCCTGGTCATCTATTTCACCTACAGCCGCCATCACAGTAAAGTCCAACTGGCGAATCGGGCCGGAATGAATTCCAAACCCACGCCTACGATGGCCGATTGAAGAAAACAGCTTTTAGCTTTTAGCTCCTAGCTCCTCCGGATTTATGCAATTTGGCAGCCTTTAGCTCCCTGCACAGAAAGTCTTCCGTTTCTACCGAGTGCTTGTCGCAATCGGATTTAAGCTAGAAGCTAGAAGCTACTAGCTACCCTGCTCATGAAAATTGTCACCTCGGACGAAATGCGCTCTATCGACCGTGTCACCAGCGAGCGATTCGGCGTGCCCTCACTGACACTGATGGAGAACGCGGGATCAGCCGTGGCTGAGTTCGCACTAGCCTCCTATCCTCAGGCCAAAACCTTCGCAGTGATTTGCGGTAAGGGCAACAATGGCGGCGATGGCTTTGTGGCGGCACGCAAGCTGCAACAGGCCGGGAGGGAAGTGCGTTTTCTATTGTTGGCCGATCCCACCGAATTGCAGGGAGACGCTGCGATAAATTTCGCCCGTTTGCAGAAGAATTCGGTTTTACGCGAGACTGCTCCCGACAAGTCTAACAGTGGTTCGCTCGTCATTTTCAATGCCTGGGGCGAACCAGCTTTTAGAGAGATTTTCAGTTGTGACGTGCTCATCGATGCAATCCTAGGCAGCGGTTTTCGACCTCCCGTTGGCGGTTTGTATGCGGAAGCGATCGCGAAGATCAATGCGGCAATTGCACCCGTGGTTGCAGTCGATATCCCGTCAGGAGCCGGCGCCGATGTCATGGGCGATCAAACCGGCGCGCTGGCCCGTGCCGATGCAATTGTGACTTTCACTGCACCACGACCGGCACACGTCTTTGGAGGACTGGCCGCTGGCCCAACTGTCATAGCACCCATCGGCTCGCCTCCCGAGGCAATTGAGTCTGAACTGCACCTGCAGGTGATCACGCCCAAAGAAATTGCGGAGTTGATCAGCCCGCGTCCCCGTGACTCGAACAAAGGCATGTATGGTCACGTGCTAGTGGCCGGCGGCTCACTAGGCAAGACCGGTGCTGCCGTCATGGCTGGATTCTCCGCGCTTCGCACGGGCGCTGGTCTGGTGACCGTGGCTTCGCCCCGGTCTGCGCTGGGAATCATTGCCGGCTACCATCCCGAGTTGATGACCGAGCCGCTTAGCGAAACTGATGCGGGAACCATCGCAAAGGATGCGTTAGAAGAATTCAATCGCCTCGCGGAAAACAAAACCGTGCTCGCGATCGGGCCGGGAATCTCTCGTCATCCCGGCACCGGTGAATTTGTTCGCGCAATCGTGATTAAGACACAGATCCCAATTGTGCTCGACGCCGATGGGCTGAACGCATTTGAAGGTCAGGTCCAGAAACTGAACGGTCACAATCGGACTCTCGTGCTCACACCGCATCCCGGCGAAATGGCCCGCCTGACGGGGCTCAGCACCGCAGCTATCCAGCGCGACCGTGTCAACGTAGCACGCTCGTTTGCGCAGGATCATCAGCTAATTCTGGTCCTGAAGGGCGACCGCACGGTAATCGCTGATCCGGAGGGCGAGGTCTGGGTAAACACTACAGGAAATCCTGGCATGGCAACCGGCGGAACTGGCGACATCCTGACCGGCGTAGTTGCCGGAATGCTCGCGCAAAATCCCAAGCGCGCTTTCCTCGCGGTTCTAGCGGCGGTGTATCTTCACGGCATGGCCGGCGATGTCGCTGAGGAATCCACTGGCGAGCAGTCTCTGGTGGCCACAGACCTGATTACCTCGCTACCCGAGGCGTTCCGGCGAATTCGTGCACAGGCGGCAGAAAAGTGGGTGAAAATCGGAGACCTGCGAACCTGCGGGGTGTGAGTTTGGGCACTGCGCTTCAGTAATCTCGCTTCGCATTCTGACCGATGCGATAGTGATGCTGATGACACACTATCCCCAGAGTAACGCCACTCACCGTGCTGTCCGTATAAAACTCCAGACCACGCCGGCCTTAGTTAAGTTGAGCGACGGGGTCCGCGCCAAGGGTCGCCTTCAGGTGATTTCCGCAACCGGAGGACTATTGCAATTGCCGGTGGCGATCTCTGAAGGCGATTTCGTCGAAGTTGAATTTCAAACCCGTTCTGGCGATGTCAATGGCATGGCCGAAATGCTGAATCCTTTGCGCGCCGGATCGGGCAACGTCTTTCAGCCCTTCCGGTTTATCGCGCTGGAGGATGACGCTCATCAGCATTTGCGGATGATGGTGGAATCTGTGGGCGACCAGACGTTCGCCGGCATGCGGTCGAGTGAGTGGCACAAATCATAAGCTTCGCGCGCCCGGCTATACTGATGTTTTGATCGACAGCCGCATGGCGCGCAACTTCACCACAAACTCTCCCCAGGAAACAATTGCTCTCGGGCGAGAGCTTGCGCCTCTGTTGGGCCCGCCAAAAATTGTCGTTCTGCGCGGCGATCTTGGGGCGGGAAAAACGACGCTGGTCAAGGGAATCGCCGAGGGCTTTAAAGCGGCCTCACCCGAGGACGTTACCAGTCCTACCTTCACCCTCATTCATGAATATCGCGGCCCTGCGGTGATGCTTTATCACATCGATTTGTACCGCATCGATACTCAGCGTGAGCTGGAAACGCTCGGCCTCGATGATCTGATGTCCGACAACAGCGTTCTGCTGATTGAGTGGGGAGAAAAGTTCCCGCGCTTTCAGAGAGAAAGGGATGTGGAGATTGCCCTCAAGAGAATTTCCGAGAACGAGCGGAAAATCATCTTCTTGATGGCAGATTGATGATTGTAGATTTGAGATTGAAGATTTGAGATTGAAAACCGACAGCATTCCTCAATCTGCAATCTGAAATCAAAAATCTGATCGCGCTCAAAATCCCATAATGTTGTACCCACAATCCACGTAGATCACCTCGCCTGTAATTCCTGAACTCGCGTCCGAGGCCAGAAAAACTCCTGTTGAGCCGACCTCATTTACATCGACATTGCGCTTCAGCGGCGCGCGTTCAGCGTGGGACTTTAGCATCTCGCCGAGCCCCGCAACCCCGCGCGCAGCCAGGGTCTTGATCGGCCCCGCGGAAATGGCATTTACCCGAATCTTCTTCGGTCCGAGGTCATTCGCCAGATATCGCACCGTACACTCCAGTGCAGCTTTCGCGACCCCCATCACGTTGTAATGCGGCACAACTTTTTCCGCGCCGTAGTAGCTCATCGTAATGACGCTGCCGCCGTCTTCCATTAAGGGCGCAGCCGCACGCGCAACTGCTATCAGGGAATAAACGCTGACATCCTGTGCAATACGGAAACCTTCACGACTGGTATTCACGAAATCGTTCTTCATGTCTGCTGCGGGAGCGAAGGCGACACTGTGAACAAGCGTATGCAGCTTGCCATAGCGCTGCTTCAGTTGAGAAAACAGCCGCTCAATTTCTTCGTCTTTAGATACGTCGCACATGAACGCTTCAGCGCCGGGAAGCGACAGAATCAGGTCCTTGGCTTCCTGCTCCAGGCGCTCGTTCTGGTAGGTGATGGCGAGTTTGGACCCGGCCTGATGCAGGCCCTGCGCGATCGACCACGCAATGCTGCGCTTATTGGCCACTCCAAAGACGACGGCCACCCGGCCGTCGAGGCTGAAAGACATGTATCCTCCTGTTAGAACAAAGAGGATATCAGCGCCGCGGAGCAGACGCTAGGCGCGAGCACAGTAGGTTACGGTGCGGTGGAAAAAACAAGCCCTAACCGGCCGCGCTGCTTGGGGCGTGCTCGGGTCGGCGGCCGGCGGGCATGTGTGCTACTAGAAAATCAAACCCCTGGTTCCGTCAGGAGTTTCGCGGAAAGTTGTGGAAAATTCAGCACTGGTTCTTGACCAAAGCTGCTGAATGTCGACGTCGTACATTCACGCGCTCACTGCGAAAAGCTTTTGACCGCAGAGAGCGCAGAGAAGAGCGGGAGCACGCAGAGAAAAGCTAAACTCCGCATCATTGTGCCTGGATTTTATCGGTGGAGGTGGCTTCTCTCAGCGTTCTCTGGACTTTCTCAGCGCTCTCAGCGGTTAAAGGCTTTTACTTCACTCCGGAATTGCCATTGGCTTCATCTTCATCAACTCGGTAAAGCGGGCGTCTTTGCGCAGTTCTGCAAATTCGGGATCGGTATAAACGTCTTTGACGTCTTTGTAGCCCTCTTCCAACGACTTGCGCAGGAACTCGAGCGAGTGGTCGTGATCGCCCATCTTGGCATAGAGTTTGGCGAGCACGAAGTCATAGTGTGCACGGTCCTCCGGCGAAGCCATCTGCGCTGAAATCCCGCTGTGCGAGGTACGCTCGAAAATCGCTGGATCGAGCTGCACGGCCTTTGCGTAAGCCTCTGTCGCATGCTCGAATTCTTTGCGAGCAAAGTAGGCCGCTCCCAAATTCGAATAGAACGACGCCGAATCCGGTTCAAGGGCCAATGCCTTCTTATATTGTTTGATGGACGCTCGATATTTTCGCCGCTCGTAATCGATCACCCCCAGGTTGTTATAGGCCTCGGGAAAGTTATGGTTTGCCTTGAGGGCGCGCTCAAAGCTTTTTCCCGCCTCCTTGAACCGCTGCAACATCAGTTCCGCAATACCGAGCTTATTGCAGACCGCAGCGTTCTGGGGATCTTTTGTCAGCGCGGCATGGTAGTAGTCGATGGCGTCCATGTACTGCTTTTGAGACCGCAGATCATCACCTTGCTTCTCAAGCTCCGCGGCCGACGCGGTGCTGGAAGGAGGCGCAACCTGCCGCATGGGAGGCGCAATTTGTATTTGATCCCGTGACGGGTCCTGCGCGAACGCAATTGAAGTAAGTAAACCGAGAAGCGCCAAAGGTAGCGCTTGGCGGAAGGACGCCTGAAACATATCACCCCTCCTGAGCAGGAACTCCCATTTGACAGACACCGTGCAGGCCGTTTAAGTTCCCATCAAACTCTGGCTGTCGTCGAAGCTTAATGAGGAGCGGCAGTCGCATCCGGTGGCTTAGCCGGAGGATCCGGCTTCTTGTCGTCTTTAAACATACCAGTGATTTTGCCCAAAAATCCCTTTTTCTTTTCGGCCGGTTGCTCCGCAGCCTGAGCTGGAGGAGGCTCAGGTTGAGGGTTCCCCAAGCCCAAAATCTTAGAGAGAATTCCGTGAATTCCATTCCCCTGATCGCAAGTACTAGTAGGCTCAGTTCCCACGATAAAGGCCGCACTATAGGTCTGGGGGCACGAGGGCGTTGCCAGCAGGTTTGTGATCCGGTCGAGCTGCACGTCAACCACACCGGTTGGCTGCGAGAAAGGCTTCATGTCGGAATAGCGCGGCAATTCAACAGCCTTCTTCATCAACTCGGTCCAGATCGGAGCCGCCGTTTGCGCGCCGCTCAGCCGCAAGTCGCTGTAATCATCGAATCCAACCCAGACAATGCACAATAGATTGCTGGTGTAGCCTGCGAACCACCCGTCATGCGAGCTGCCGGTTTTTCCGGCCGCCGGCTGTTGAAATCCGTGGACACGGACCGCTGAAAAACCCAGGCCGTTATTGATGACCCCTTCCAGCATGTCGGTCATCACGTAGGCCACGCGGGGATCAAGCACCTGTCGCGTCTCCGGATTGAAACTCATTACCGGATCACCTTCCGCGGAACGTACCGACTTCACCATCACCGGCGAAAGCCGCATGCCGTTATTGGCAAATACTGTGTAAGCGGCGGCCATATCCATCGGCGTGGCATCGTAGGCGCCCAAAGCCATGGCCGGAGTCGCTTTCACCGAGGTGATCCCGGCTGCCTTAGCGAGGTCAACCACTTTGTCATATCCCACTTCTTCCGCCATCTTGACGGTGGCATTGTTCAACGACATGGCCAGCGCGTAACGCGCAGTTACATCGCCGTGATATTCCTCTTTGTAATTCCGCGGCTCGTAGATCTGGTCGCCGTAAGAGAACGTGCTCGGCTCATCCGGAAGAATCGACGCCGGGGTGTAAACCGGATTGCTGCCATCGATCGCCGTGTTCATGGCAGCGGCGTAGACGAACGGTTTAAAAATCGATCCTGTAGGTCGCTTGGCAACTGCATGATCAAGCTGGCTTAAGCCGTAATTGCGTCCTCCCACTAGCGCCAGGACTTCGCCGGTATGCGGATCTATTGCTATCAGCGCGACCTGGGCTTGGGGTCCGGGCGCGATTTGAGTTTCATATTTGCCCTTACCGATTTTTACCCGCTTGGTGCGGTGCTTGAGTACCTGCTCATCGACCAGCTTGATGCCGCTTTCCACTGCCTGCGCCGCGGCTCGTTGCAGGTCCGGATCGAGGGTCGTGTAGATCCGGTAAGCCTGCTCGTTCATTTCGCGCTCAGGCAGTTTTGGAATCAGTGATTCTCGCACCAGGTCGACAAAATACGGCGCCTGACTGGCTTCCACGTTCGGCGGAGCAAGTTTCAGGGGCGCTGCTTTGGCCTTGTCTGCCTGCTCGTGGGTGACGGCATGGGTCTCGACCATACTGTCGAGCACCAGATTTCGGCGTTCCTGTGCTCGCTCAGGATGGCGATAGGGCGAAAGATAACTGGGTCGCTGAATAATTCCGGCCAGTAGCGCGGCTTCCGGCAGGGTAATGTCCTTCAGGTCCTTGTTGAAGTACGCATGGGCGGCTTCTGCGAACCCACTGATCTCGAACGAACCTCGCTGGCCAAGGTCGACCCAGTTCCCATAAAACTCGAATATCTCCTGCTTGCTGAACCTTTGCTCGAGTTCCATGGCGATGAGCATTTCGGTCAGCTTGCGTTTGATTGTCTTTTCCGGAGTCAGAAAGAAACCGCGGGCCAGCTGCATAGTGAGCGTGGATCCGCCTTGCTCATGGCGCTGTCGGGTGAAATCAATCCAGGCAGCCTCGGCGAAGCGCAGAAAATTAACGCCGTTATGCTGGAAGAAACGCCGGTCCTCGATGGCTAACACCGCGTCGACCAGCGTTTTGGGCATTTCGTTGTAGTGCACCACTTCGCGCTTGGAACGCTGATCGCCTTCAAACAATGAAGTGATCATCTCCGGCTCCAACTCATAGGCTTCCAGTTGGCTTCCCCCGTTGCCGGTGATGCTGGCAACTTCTCCGTCGCGCACCTTAATGGTGGCGGGTTCAGGGCTGTGATAGGAGTTCGGTCCGGGCTCTATCTGTATGCTGCCAGCGGTCAGATGATAGCTGCCCATCGACGACTGCCCGTTCTTTTCCGTATAGCCGGTGTGCCGCAAGGCAGCAGCAATCTCTTTAAGATCCGCCTTTTCTCCTACCCCGATCGAAACTGGCCGGGCATAAATCTTTGCCGAATTGGCGAACACCGATCCCTCAAAACGGTGCGCGATGATGCGCTCGTACTTGACGTAGTAATACGAAAAGAAAACCGCAAATATTACGGCCAGGATAAGAAACGCCCCCAGCGCAAAACGCAGCAGGGGATCGCGGCCGGGTTTTCCCGAGCGGTTTCTTCGACGCGGAATTCTGATTTTTATGGCCACGTTTTGGCGCAGTAACCCCTGGGCTCAAACAGAATCATGTCACTGCTGGTGAGATGCGCGGCGCGAGCAATCATTACCAGAGCATGCCCGGCCGTGGGCCGGAGTGGTTCTCATTCTAATAGATTTCGAGTTTAAATCGATCACAACGGTGGGTGCACGTACCTCTAGAGTACGCCCCGGTTTTCCGTGGATGCGTCAAAGTGCAGGTCCATGGCATATCCCGGAAGGTCCACATGGACTACGTACGGAGCACGAATGATGATGAGCCCGCTGCCTTGCATTCCCTGGCGCTGCACGTGGATCTGTTCTTCTGTGATCGGAATGTCGAGGTCTTGGGCCTTGCGAAAAACAGCCGTGCGGATATCACTTTCGTTCTTGCTGCTGTAAGTATCCAGGGTGGCTTCGTTCTTCACCGCATCCTGGAATTGGTAGTTTTCAAAAAATGGAGGAATGATCTTGGCGCCGACGTAAACGCCGCCACCGATGAGGAACAACGCCAAAAACATTTTTATTGTGCTCATGTGTCCGCTCCGCAGGAGCAAGCACATGGCAATTACTTGTGCGCAGGCTCCTGAACTTCCTGAAAATACTGGACTATGTCCGCGATGCTAACATCCTGAGATTGGCGGGTCGAGCGTTGAACCACCTCCACCCTATCTTCGGTAACTTTTTTCCCGACATTAACCCGAAAGGGAATGCCCACTAGGTCAGCGTCTTTGAACTTCACCCCTGGCCTTTCGTCCCTGTCGTCTAGTAACACATCGTGTCCGGCTGATTCCAGGCGTTTGGCAATGTCCTCGGCGGTCGCCTTTAGCTTCTCGTCGGATACGTTGGTCGGAGTAATCACAACGTCAAAAGGCGCGATCGATCGTGGCAGGGAGAATCCATTTTCGTCGTTGCTCTGCTCGATGGCTGCCGTCAGAATGCGCTCGATCCCGATGCCATAACAACCCATGATCGGCATAATTTCTTTGCCATTTTTGTCCAGCACCCGCGCGCCCATGGATTCGGAATACTTGTAGCCCAACTTGAAAATGTGGCCAATCTCGACCGCAGTGTCCATGCGCAACGGTGAGCCGCAATTCGGGCAGGCGTCGCCGGTGGCGACGGCGCGCAGATCGGCATAAGCCGTGGGTTGAAAGTTCTTCCCCGGGGTTATGTTCTTGACGTGATAGTCCTGCTTGTTCGCTCCGGATATTAAATTCGTCCGGCCTTCGAGCGCTTTATCGACCAAAAGAACCGGTCCCTTGTTGTCCGAAATACTTTTCGCCCAGTCGATTCCGAGCGGCCCCAGAAATCCGGCGGGCGATTTGAAGAGCTGTTGAATTTCTGCTTCATCCATCGGCCGCGTTTCCTTGCCTGCCAGAGCGGTTGAAAGCTTTGCTTCATTGAGTTGATGATCGCCGCGCATCAGCACTACTACCGGTCGTGCGCCGACCTTGCCCGCGGCAGCCGACTGGTTCTTGGGCGTGCGGGCATCCTCAGCCGTGCTGGTATCGATCATTAATGCCAATGTCTTGATTTTGTTTTTCGGCGAAACTCCCAGGAATTTCGCTACATCCTCAATTGTCTTTTGTCCAGGCGTGTGAACTTCCAGCGGATTGCCGTCACCCTCGGGCCAAAGATCGGTTACAGCCTCCAACTTCGAGGTCGCCTTTTCCAGGTTCGCCGCGTATTTGCAGTTCGCGCAGCTCACCACCTGGTCTTCTCCCGCGGGGGTGTACACCATGAACTCTTCCGATTGCGACCCGCCCATAGCTCCGGAGTGGGCGTCGATGATCAGATAATTCAATCCGCAACGATCGAAGATTCGCTGATAAGTCGCGCGATGCTTCCGATACGACACATCCAGACCCGCGTCATCGATATCAAACGAATAGGAATCTTTCATCAGGAATTGCCGCACCCGCAGCAGCCCCGCCTTGGGTCTCGGCTCATCGCGAAACTTGGTTTGAATCTGATACCAGATTTGCGGAAGCTGTTTGTAGCTGCGCAATTCCTTCCGCGCGATCTCAGTCATGTTCTCTTCGTGAGTCATGGCCAGGCAGAGTTCGGCGCCCTTGCGGTCTTTAAGTCGAAATAGATTTTCGCCCATCACCGACCAACGGCCGCTTACTTCCCATAATTCCCGAGGATGGAGCGCCGGCAAATAAAACTCTTGTCCGATCCGGTCCATCTCTTCGCGCACGATGGCAGTGATTTTGTTGAACGATCTCTGTCCCAAAAAGAGATAAGAGTAGATCCCTGCCGCCAGTTGCCGAACATAGCCGGAGCGGACCAGAAATTTGTGGCTGGCGACCTCGGCATCCGCCGGCGCCTCGCGTAATGTGGGGATAAAAAGCTGTGACCAGCGATGCATAAATATGGTTTCCCGATACTGGAGAATTTGTCATTGTAAATGATGGAGAGGAGAGGTCAGACTGCCACGACAAGTGTAAGTTTCGTTTTTTCTGCGAACTCTGGTTTTTCTCCGCGATCTCTGCGGTTAAAAGCTCTTGACGTTACAGACCGCAGGCGTGAATCAAACGATCATGTTCTTTTCAGGCTAGCCAACCCCACTCCGGCGGCGATCAGCAACGATCCCGCGATTCGATTTGTCAGCTTTTCAAACCGCGGATTCCGTGCCGTGCTCAATGCCCGGCCGGCAAGCTGTCCATAGACAAACAAAATCACAAACTCCACCACGATCGAACTCACTCCCAGCGCCAGAATTTGAAACGCTACATTGTGATGAGCATCGACAAACTGCGGCAGGATTGCCGTAAAGAACAGCAACGCCTTAGGATTTGCTGCCTGAAGAAAAAATCCGTCGCGAAGAATGCGCGGGCCACTGCGTACCTCGCCGGTCGATTCGGGAAGCGACAGCACTGATGCTTTCGCCAAAAAACTCCGCAAACCCAAATACACCAGATAGCCAGCGCCCAGCCATTTGATCAGAAAAAATAATTTGTACGAAGCCACGATCACCGCTCCCAGGCTGGTCGCTGAAAGCGTGAAGTAAAGTGCGTTAGCGCTTAAAATTCCCCAGCTTGCCCAAACTGATTTGCCCGGGCCGCGCCGGATCGCCTGCGACAAAACATAAAGCACCGCCGGCCCCGGAGTCAGGCTCAGCACCGCTTCAGTCATCACAAATAGCAGCCAGACTTGCCAGGTCATAGAACTGTCGCGGCCCTCGGTCGTCGGCAAGCACAGATCCCGGCACCTAAGGTTAAGCTGAAATTTGACAACTGAAATCTGAAATCGTTACACCATCTCTGTTCCCCACAAATCATGCAGGTGAACGATTCCCTCCAGTTTCATATCTTCACCGACTACTACCAGCGATGTGATCTTGCGTTCTTCCATGATCGCCAAGGCGCTCGCCGCGAACTCCGCGCCGGATACCGTTTTTGGGTTGCGCGTCATGCACTCCTCGGCGCTCATGTCGAGCACATCTTTTCCTTTGCGCTCGAGCAATCGCCGCAAATCGCCATCGCTGATTATTCCCGCTAGCCGTTCGCCCTCAACTACGGCGGTCACTCCCAATTTCTTGCGCGACATTTCATAAATCACGTCAGGCATTTTGGCTTTTGGCGAAACTTTGGGTACTGCATCGCCAGTGTGCATCAAGGTTTCGACGCGCGCCAAGCGCTTGCCCAACTTGCCGCCGGGATGCAGCCGCGCAAAATCTTCTTCCTTGAAGCCTTTTTTCTCAGCCAGCGTAACCGCCAGCGCGTCGCCCAGCGCCAACATGGCCGTGGTTGATGCCGTCGGCGCCAAACCCATAGTGCATCCTTCTTCCGCCACCGCGCAGCTTAGAAATACCTCCGCCGCCGAAGCCAGAGTGGAATGGGTTGGGTTCGCCTTTTTTTTCGCACCAAAATCAAGCTCATCGCAAGTGACGGCAATAAGAGGAAGTCGCAGGCGCTTTATCGCGGCCAGCAATTGCAGGATTTCCTCCGTCTCGCCGCTTGCGGAAAGCGCAATCACTACGTCGCCGTGGGCCAGCATTCCCAGATCGCCATGCAACGCCTCCACCGGATGCATGAACAGCGCCGGCGTTCCCGTCGAGCTCAGGGTAGCGGCAATTTTTCGTGCGATCAGTCCACTCTTGCCCATTCCAGTCACAACCACGCGTCCTGGACAGCAATACAGCAACTCGACTCCGCGATTGAAGGCTTCCGCCATCGGGCCGGCGATGCGGTCCGCCAGATCAGCCAGCGCTCGCGCTTCAATGCGCACCACATTTTCACCGATGCGATTCATGGTCAAGGCAGAGAAGTTAGGATGTTAGCAAAAAGGAAGTCGTGAATCAGAAAGATGATGAAGAAAGTTCGGAGGCACGAGCGTCCCCGCCCATGCCTTGCCCTTAATACCTCTACCAGACCCTGCAGGCGTTTTGGCTGACCATGGCATCTCCAGCTTTGCAGCTGAATGCATGCTCGAAGTCAGTCGAGTTCTGCACTACGCCATCCACTCTCCACTTGCCCGGGGAATGCGGGTTAGTCGTAACCATCGCGCGCGATAGCTCAGGCCGCCGCAGTTCACACCAGATGCGCGCATAACCCAGATAAAACCGCTGCTCGGGAGTAAAGCCGTCGATGGTTTGTGAAGCCTTTCCGCCCTTGTTATCGGCCATGTAATGATGCAGCGCCGCCAGCGCAATCCGCGCACCGCCGTTGTCTGCCGTGTTCTCGCCCAGCGTGAGTCGCCCGTTCAGTTTTAGATCGTCGATCGCCGTAAACCCGCTGTACTCGTTGGCCACGCAGCTGGCGCGTTCTTCGAACTTCTTTCCATCCTCCGCCGTCCACCAGTCGCGCAAATTTCCCTGCGGATCGTACTTGCGGCCCTGATCGTCAAACCCGTGCGTGAGCTCGTGCCCGATCACCACACCTATACTGCCAAAGTTGGTGGCGTCATCGGCTTCCTTGTCGAAAAACGGAGGCTGCAGAATTCCCGCCGGGAACACGATCTCATTGCGCGGCGGTGAATAATACGCATTCACCGTCGGCGGAGTCATGCCCCACTCGTTGCGGTCGGGCGGTTTGCCGATTTTGTTGACATCACGTTTGGCTTCAAATTCATTCGCTCGCAAAAAATTCCCCAACAGATCGCCGCGCACAATTGCCACCGAGCTGTAATCGCGCCACTTGTCGGGATATCCGATTTTGTTGCGGATCGCGCTCAACTTTTCATGCGCTTGTTTCTTGGTCTCGTCCGACATCCACGGGAGGTTCTGAATGTCTTCCGACAGCGATTTCTCCAGCGCATCCACCATCTTCAACATGCGCTGCTTGCCGTCGGCGCCAAAGGTTTGTTCCACATATCGCTGGCCGAGGGCCTCGCCCAATTCGTCATCGACTGCGGCCACGCAGCGCTTCCAGCGGGGCTTGATCTCGGACTGCCCGGTCAGTGCCTGCTCCATTTTGAAATTCGCGTCCACGAACGGCTTTGAGAGCCAAGGCGCGGTCCCATCCAAAAGATGCCAGCTCACATAGGTCTTCCATGCATCCAGCGATTCTGATTCCAGCAGCTGATTTACCTGCTTGAAAAATTCCGGGTTGCTCACGTTCAACTCAGAGATCTTTGGCGCGTTCACATCGGTGAAAAATCTCGCCAGCTGAAAGTTCGACGCCAACTGCGACGCTTCGTCGCTGCTCATCTTGTGATCGCGCGTCTTCGGATCACGACGCGCAGTGCGGTCCATTGCGGCTCTGGCCAGCGCGGTTTCAATGCGCAACACCGTCTTCGCAGATTCTGCAGCCTGTTCCGCCGTCTGCCCCGCGAGCGTGAATAATTGCGTTACATATGCCACATACTGCTCACGGATCTTCGTCATGTGAGCATCATCTTTGAGGTAATAATCGCGGTCGGGAAGCGATATGCCCCCCTGGTCGACGTAGGCAATTACCATGTCGGCATTGTGCAAATCAGGCTGGCTGTAAAAACTAAAGAGCGGATTCGGCCCAATCATGTGCACCCGCGCGATTGCGTCGATCAGGCCTTGCTTGTCCTTCACGCCGGAGATACGTTCAAGTTCAGGCTTCAGCGGCTCCAGGCTCTTTGCGTCCACCGCTTTCTCGTCCATGCACGATTCGTAATAATCGCCGATCTTCTGGTTGATCGAGTCGCGCTCCGGATTATCTACCGCAGCCTTCTCCAGAATTCCCTTCATGATCATCTGATTGCGTTCGAGTAGTTCAGGGAAGGTGCCCCACGAGGACTGATCGGGCGGGATCTTCGCCGTCTTCAGCCAGTTCCCGCACGAGTATTGAAAAAAATCAGCGCATGGATTCGCGGTTTTATCCACGGCGCTGAATGACGCGCGGGATTCCGATTGCGAGCTGTTTGACTGAGCGAGTGTAAAGGAGGGGGCGATTGAGAGCAGAAAACACAAAATGAAATATCGGCGCACGGTTGACCTCATGTAAGACTTGATGAACTGGCGATTTTAGGCCCAGAAGCCTTGGACGGGCAAGGGCAAGGGAAGGTTAGGCTAGTCGGCAGTGCTGGATTTCAGTGCGGCGCCGCGATGAGCGGCAAGAGATACATCACCGAAAGCAGAACTAAGAACAGACCAGCAATGCGAAAGATCAACTTCATAATTCTGGTATTTCGCGCTCGCCACTCTGGCGTTGGCGGCGGGTTGAAATTGGGATGACGTTCCCGCAGTTGAGTCGTCCACGCATTGTAGCGGATAGACAATGGCGCAGCCCAGAGAACGAGAAACAGGCCCATGACGATGTATCCGATGCCGAAAAACAAATTCATGCCGCTCCTCTCAATCCTCATCCGTAGTTATCGAGTAACTGTCCCGAAATCAAAAATGCAACGCGGCTTCCCAGGCGTCGTAAGCTCAGCGCTTCGATAGACCGAGGGAATGATGCTTACTGGCTCCCCGGGCTTCGCTCCCCAATGTATTGCTCCACAACTTTCTTCCACTTGCCTTGGGCTTTGAGGATGAACTCGATCACGTCCCGCAACGCGCCATCGCCGCCGCTGTGTTTCGTCACGTAATGAGCATCGCGCTTTACCTCGTCGCGCGCATTGGCCACCGCGACCGCGAATCCGCAATTCCACATCACCGGCAAATCAATGACGTCGTCGCCCACGTAACAGGCCTCTGCCGCTGCCATCTTTTCCTGTTTCAAGATTTCTTTAAAGACGCCGAGCTTGTCGTTGATCCCCTGATGTACGTGATCAAGCTTTAAATCACGTGCGCGCAAAGCCACCGTTTCCGAAATTCTTTTTGTGATTAACCCGGTCTTCATTCCGCCTAGCCGCGCCATGGATATTCCGGCGCCATCATGGGCGTTAAATCCCTTGGCTTCGACAAAGCTTTCACTGTGCAGGCCAAAGCCGCCCTGGCCGCCATGTTTCGCCGACTGCTGCTGAATGGTTTGTTGCGCTCCGGCGGGGGCAGGAAAGAAATATAGTTTTCCGTCGGTTAAAACACCGTCCACATCGAAAAGCAGAAGTTTGATTTTTTTGGCGCGCGCCTTGCTGTCTGGCATGACGCGGATTTTAGCAGAGCGATGAACTACTCCGGTGTGTGCGCCTGATTTAAAATGACCCCAGGCCGGGATGGCGGAATTGGCAGACGCGCTGGACTTAGGATCGGTTTGCCGGTTGCGCGGACTTCCGGCCTTTCTTTTTTCTCAACACCTTAGCTCAAATCAACCTCTCACAGTGCGATCATCTGAGGTTTAGGATTTGGCGCCGTGGATACACAGTTTGGTGCACACCCGTTTCGGCTGCTTACCCCGTTCTATGCGAGGAAATTTAGGAGCTTTCTGACTAAGTGGGACTTCTTTCGGGTCTAACAAACCTAATTAATCATGCCATCAACCATAGATAGTCCTATGCTCCTAGACATTCGCATCAATTTCGATCCATATTGATTTCTCCGTTTTTCTTGATGTGCCATGTGGTCATAGACAGTGTCAAAAAAACATATTTAACAAAACTCGATTTTCACGGGTCTAAACTCCTAGCGGGAACCACACGAATGTAATTCGGAACAAACCTCCGAACCGTAACTAAGTCCTCCAAGTCTATCCATGACGCATCCTCTTATCTGTAACAAAACGGCATTTTCAAGGGTCTAAACTAGAACA
>Ga0134126_10005646_pt1 | contig 15623 bp, 15 predicted proteins | sample KB31752_FD_96881 | JGI IMG/M metagenome (GOLD analysis project Ga0134126, IMG submission 96881) | Terrestrial soil microbial communities with excess Nitrogen fertilizer from Kellogg Biological Station, Michigan, USA - KB3-175-2 | ecosystem: Environmental > Terrestrial > Soil > Unclassified ...
CTTCACGGGAGCCAGCGGCTGCATGGTGCGGGCGAGCTCGAAGCCACTCCCTTCCCCGGTTGGCCACCAGGAGGACTGGATCGCGCCGTTGGGAAAATACACGAATGCCATCCGCCGCGGCGCGCTGATTGCGGATGTCGCCAAGTCCCCTCCCGTTTTCGCATCGGCGGCCAGAAGCCGGGCCGGGCGCAACGATTCAAGCGCCGGCAGGGCAAGACACGCGCCGAGACCGCGAAGAAAACGGCGGCGGGTGAGGGCCATGTAACGTTGCGCCGCGAGGGTTTGATTCAACGAGTGGACGGTTTTCATAGCTTTGATCGAGCCTGGACGCTTTACTTTTCAGGCCTGTTCGCAGTTTTATCGGTCGTTACGATAGCAGCACTGCGGCGCTTTTGAAAGGGCGAAGATTCCACAATTCCCATTAACAGCGCCGAGAAACGGCCATTCTCCTTTTCCAGCCGCTCAGCGATCCGGTCCACCGTTTCCACATCGCCATACTCCATGCCGCGTCCAAGTGCGTAGGTGAGCAACTTTCCGGTGAGGCAGGTGTAAAAATCGCGGCGGTGCTTTTCCTTCAGTATCTGCTTCAGCTCGCGAATACCGTTGAAGGTTTCGCCCGTGATCAAACGACCCGACGCCTCGATCGGTTGTCCTCGCTCCTTTTCGCGCCACATGCCGAGGGCGTTGAAATTCTCGAGGGCAAGGCCAAGGGGATCCATGCGGTTGTGACAGGAATTGCACAGCGGCTTGCTGCGATGCAGCTCGAGAACTTCACGCAGGGTCGGTTCGTGGTCTTTGAATTCCTTCTCCGATTGTTCCAACAAGGGAACGTCCGGTGGTGGTGGTGGTGGCGGCATCCCCAGAATGTTGTCCAGGACAAACAGGCCGCGTTTCACGGGAGACGTGCGCGTCGGGTTCGATGTGACCACAAGCACGGACCCCTGGGTGAGCAGCCCCCCGCGCGGGTTTCCTTCCGGCAGGGTGACGCGGCGCATCTCGCTCCCTTTCACGTCGGGGATTCCGTAATGTTTGGCCAGCCGCTCGTTGAGGAAGGTATAATCGCTGTCGATCAATTCCATGACGCTCCGGTCTTCACGTACGATATTGCGGAAAAACATCTGCGTTTCCTCCTGCATGGCGTGGCGAAGCGGTCCGTCCAGCTCGACCGCCGGCCGGTTGAAGCGCTGGCGCCGCCGTTCCGCCAGCTGTTCGCGTTCGTGTTTCTGCTCTGGGGTCAGTTGTTCCTCCGGAATTGCCTGCAGTTCGCGAAAGCGCTGCCGCATCTTTTCAAGGTCCTTGTTTTCGCCTTTGTCCGCGGCCAGAACCACCTGCGCGTTGATGTTGATGCCATCCACGTCCCGCACCTGGAGCCACTGCCCGATGAAGTTCCGGACCAGTTCGTTCGACCGTGGATCCGCCAGCATCCACTTGACCTGCGCACGAAGGTTCGTTCGCAATTCACGGCGTTCGGCGAGTCGAAACAACTCCTCGTCGGGCATGGTGGACCAGAGAAAATAAGAGAGACGCGAAGCGAGCGCGTATTCGTCAACCAACGGGTGAGCGGCGCCTGCTTCACCCGGCTCAACAGCCTCGACGCGGAAAAGAAAACGCGGCGAGGACAACACCGCGACCATCGCCTGGGCCACGCCTTCTTCAAAACGCTTGCCTGCCCGGCCGTAGCCTTCTTCGGCGATCCCGACAAGGCGGTCCAGTGTTCTGTCGTCTGCCGGACGGCGGAATGCTTTTGTCGCAAATCGGCGCAGCACCTCCCGCGCGTATCGGCGCCGCTCGTCCGGTGATCGCGGCGGTTCGTCATTAAAGAAAAACCGGTCGTAGTTCCTGGTCTTTGTCCAATGCTTTTCGTCCAGGGGTCCCTGGACCTTTACCGAAACGACGTGCATGTCCACGGATGTCTTCTTTTTCTCCGGCGGGGTCAGCGGCTGGAGTTCAAACGCGAGCGTGTGTTCGCCCGCGGCCCATCGTTCATCAAACTGGAAATGAAATCTCCTGTTGTCATTCCAGATGAACTCCTGATTGAAAAGCTCCTTGCCATCCGACTTGAAAATGAGCCGGCATTTGCCCGGATCGAAATCAAACGCGCCACGCACATTCAGTTCCACGACGATCCGGAAGTCTCCGGCATCCCGGGCACGAACCGTGTGTGACACTTTTGCCTCCTTGTAGAACGTCATCACGTCGCCGGTGCCCGGTCCTTCCGCAGCGCTGAACTCGCGTCCGGAAACATTCTCCTCCGGAACGACTCTTGACACCCTGGGGACGGCCGCCGCCACGATCGTTTCGGCCGCCTGCATATATTTTTCCAGAAGCAGCGGCGATACCGTGAGCACGTCGCCGATGTTATCGAACCCGTAGCCGGTGTCGTCGGGTGGAAACTCCTCGTCCGCCTTGAAATCATGGCCCATGAGATCGTGGATCGTGTTGTGATACTCAATCCGGTTGAGGCGGCGGATCGTGACGCGGCCGGGATCCGGATCCGCGGGATCGATACCAAACGCCTCGTATTTGATCCAGCGCTCCAGACGTTGCATTTCCTCCTCAGAGGGCTGCTTTTTTCTCTGCGGCGGCATAAGGCCGGCACGCAGATTCTTTAACACGTCATACCAAAGATCGCGCTTTCCCACCAACTCGTCGTCCGATTTGAACCCATCGAAGGCGACTTTCCCTTTGTTCATCCCGTCACCATGGCAGTCGTAGCAATATTCGACCAGAATGGGCTGTACGTTTTTCCGGAAGTGCAATGCGACCGGATTTTCAGAGCTGAACAAGGGGGGGCACAACGCGACGAGCGCCAGAAAGGCCACTGCGGCACGCGTCCACTGCGTCGTGATGCCGGAGTTGACAACACAGGCGTTCTCAACCTGTTTCGTCTTGTTGAACATTGCTGTTTTTTGCTTGCGACCCGACGGCCCGCGATGCCGCAGGGTTACTGCGTCCGCTGGGCAAAACGCACGTGCGACATCGAAATCAAATTTGGCATCGGCGCCTGCCGAATCATTCGCACTTCGGAAGTGCGTCAATTCGGGGCATCCATGTTCAGTGTGACCGGGCCGGGAAATTCTGGCAAAGAGAAAAATCACGCCGAGTCGTCGCGCATGATTGCCCGGGCGAAGCGGTCGGACGTCTCCTGGCGATCCGGCCAGGCGGTCCCGTTAATTGATCTTTTTTGCCCGCATTCCGCCTTCGCCGACCGAGAGCACGGCGAACTTCTCCGCGTCGCTGAATCGGAATTCGCATTGCACGTCTGTCGTCTTCGCGAAGAAGCGCGTGGGTGACCCGGCATACATCAGAAATGTTGCGCCACTGAAGGAGACAGACAAAAGCCCATCCGCGGCGCGGCGGACTCTGACAATGTCGTTGGGGTCTCGTTGGTAGTCGCCGCTGAAACCATCGAGCACGGTGTTTGGCAGCATGAATTCCTTCTTCGCGGGCCTGCCCAGCTCCCGAACCCAGATGTTGCGGAAACGAACCGGGTTGCCGTGGTCTTGAAAGGAAATGGGCAGTTTCTCCGGGTGCGCAGCGTAAGGAGGCCGTGTCAACCATGTGGTCGGACCGGTCAGTTCGACATTGTTTTGGACGAGTACGCCATTGTGGATCACGGTGACGCGGGCTGGTGAAACGAGTTTTCCCGTGGGATCGAATCGCGGCGCTGTCCAGATGATGTCGTAGAATTGCCACTGCCCCGGCGGTCGCGAAGCATTTACCAGCGGAGGATATTGATTATAAACCGACGCAGCAGAGCCGTCCGCATAAGTCTTGTTTCCGTAAGAATCAAGGACCTGAATTTCGTAGCGATCCAGTCCGAAAAACACGCCACTGTTACCCCGGCCCTGGCCTTCGCCGCGAGCTGGCGTCGGTGCCGACCACTCGACGTGCAACTGACAGTCGCCAAAGCACTGCAGGGTGCGCACGTAACCGCTGCCCGGCACGCACTCCATCGCGCCGTTCCTGGCTACCCACTTTGTCGGGCTGCCGTCCATGGCCGCCCATTGCGAAAGGTCCTTCCCGTCAAACAACACGATGGCGTCGGAGGGCGGTTTGCCGGGTTGGTCCTGCGTGCTGAGCGATCCGGGATCGACGACTACCGGCAACGGACGGGCACGATCGTGCCCGAGCCAGTTCGGGTCCGGTTGGGCAAGCATGTCGCTTCGAACGAGCAACGCGAGCGTAATCACCGATGGTGCGCCGATCCGGCGGAATGCCAGTCGCAACTGTCGAGCTTTTTTCATGGCGTGTTGGGATTGCCGATTGCTTTCTCTGTAATGGAATCAGTGAATCAGACCGCGCAAGACAACTCAAGAGTGGAAGGGCAACGCTTCATTCTGGCGTCGAGACCTTCATTTCAACAATCGCATCACGGTCTTTGCAGAAAACCGGCGTCTCCCAGCCATTCCTCGAACCGCGTCAGCCAGCTTCCTACCGGTTTGCGGTTGCTTGTGCGGACCCCAAAGCCATGTCCGCCGCTGCCATAAATGTGCAGTTCCGCAGGCACCCCGGCGCGCTTGAAGCGAAGATACGCCTCGGCCAGTCCCTCGGCGATGTCCTGCCGGTCATTGTAGGCGCAGGCAAGGAACACCGGCGGGGATTCCTTCACGGGGTCGATCTTTCGGGAACTGCCCGGATAAATCAGCGCCTGAAACGCCGGCCTCGAACTGTGATGGTCCACTTCGTCGGTCGCGTTTTCGACCCCGTTGTCGAACTTCATGCTGGCGAGTGCGGCCAGTTCGCCGCCCGCGGAAAAACCCATCACGCCCAGGCGCGCCGGATCAACGCCCCATTCCTGCGCACGGCTTCGCACCAGGCGCAGGGCGCGTTGTGTGTCCGCGAGCGCCTCGACTTCCACCCGGTAGGTCGAGTTTGTCTCCCGCGCGAGCCGGTACTTGAGCACGAACGCGGCAATGCCGTGCTCGCTCAACTTCTGCGCGACATTGTAGCCCTCGTGTTCGATGGCCAGCACACGGTGACCGCCGCCGGGAATGACCAGAACCGCCGTGCCCGTGGCCTTGTCCTTGGGCGGCAGATATGGCGTGATGCTCGGACGGTGAACGCGGAAGACGCTGCGCTCGCCGTTGGCGCCGCGCTGCACGATTTCCTGCCCGGTCCTGCCTTCCGAGCCGGGCGCTCCGTTCGGCCAAAGTAGGACTTCCTTCAGTTCGTCCGCGGCGCCAGTGACTGCTGCCGACAGCGCGAGCACAAGCAGGGATTTTGATAAGGTGTTCATGACGCGATGATCGGGTTTCGCCGGGCCCGATCAAGATTGTAATCAGGCCGGGACATTTTGCAGCAACAAACCCGTTCGCGATGATGCCGGCGGGAGATTTTGCTTGAATCGCATGTCCTCCGATGGCCAATTCTGTTCGCACACGAGACCCGCGGCGGGTTTCACCGTTATAGACACATCTGTATGGTCAAAATACCTGTGCTCCGATGGGGCCAACCCTACGAGAGTCTCGAACTCGACAACGTCATCCACTTCGTAACCGGCGAAACGCTTGCCCGGGTCAGCCAGGCCAACCCCGGTCTTCTAGCCAGGGACATGAAAAAGGCGAAACGCGCCCGCGAGGTGTTGCGCGAGATTCCCATCCCGCAGCTTGTCCGGATGATGAAGAAGGCCGCTGATCTTTACAAAGACGTCACGTTGCCGATGGGAGATGGCCAGCAGTCGCCCGATGATTTCGCCCGGCAACAATCGGCATCCACCGGCCTGCCCGAGCACATGTGCAAGGCGAACATGGCCAAAAACCATTTTGTGCTGTCGAACATGGACCGAATTCTCGATTGCCTCACGCGCGGTCTGCCGCTCGAGGTTCTCACACGCGGTTACGGCGAGGAAGGACGCGGTGTTGTGGTCAGTTATCAAGCACAGTCGCCGGTGCTGGGCCTAGTGCTGCCTTCGAATTCTCCGGGCGTTCATACGCTCTGGCTGCCGGTGATTCCGATGCAGGTCGGACTCGTCCTGAAGCCCGGTCCGCAGGAGCCGTGGACGCCGTACCGGATGGCGGCGGCGTTTTTCGAGGCCGGTGTGCCGCGCGAAGCGATCGGAGTTTATCCCGGCGGCGCGGAGATGGGCGCCGAAGTCGTCAGCAAGGTCCAGCGAGTGAAAATCTTTGGCAGCACCGAGACAGTGAAGCGCTATCATGGCAATCCCTGCGTGCAGGTCCACGGGCCGGGCTTCAGCAAAATCATTCTCGGCGACGACGAAGTGGACAACTGGCCGAAGTACATCGACCTCATGGTGGACAGCGTTTATCTGAACAGCGGCCGCGGCTGCATCAATTGTTCCGGAGTATGGGCCTCACGCCACACGAAGGAAATCGCGCAGGCACTCGCGGAGCGGCTCGGTCCGATCGATGTGAAACCCCCTGAAGACCCGACCGCGGGTCTGGCTGCATTCACGGTGTCCGGACAGGCGCAGGCGATCCACGCGGGCATCCTGGAGAAGATGAAAGAGGACGGTGTGACGGACATGACGGCTAAGTTCGGCCCGCGCCTGGTCGAGAAGGAACGTTGCGCTTATTTGCGGTCGTGGGTGATTCACGCCGATTCGCCTGATCGAAAGATTGCCCAAACGGAATACATGTTTCCTTACGTGACGGTCGTGCAATGTCCGCAGGGCGAGATGATCAAAAAAATCGGCCAGACGCTGGTGTGCAGCGCCATCACGAATGACAAAGCGTGGAGTCAGCAACTCATCGAAGCCACGAACATCGACCGCCTGAACATCGGCCCCATCCCAACCATCAAACTCGACTGGCTCCAGCCGCACGAGGGAAACATCGTCGATTTTCTGTTTCGGGCGCGGGCGTTCCAGACAACTCCGGACAGGCTGAAGGCGTAAAAGAAAAGATTATGCGAGCTCGCCGACTCCGACATGTCACTCGGAGCTGACCGGATAAGTCCAGACCCAGTCGCTTCGCTTGGCGCCTTCAATTGAAGTTTTCGCGTGACCATCGGTTGTCACAGCGCCGTCATTCTCCAGGTTCCAGCCTGCCGAGCGGAGCATGATCCGCCCGGCGTCAGTGCGGCGGTACTGGAGCGGATTACCGCTGATCACGTCCGGTGGGATTCTTTTCATGAAACGCGGAACCAGAGCCTGGAGATTCTCCGGATACTGCCCGTTCACCAGACGAAAGCGCTCCAGTGCGCTAGCCGCAGCCGCCTGATCGAGGAACGCCTGGACGCGCGCGGTTTTGACCGCGCTTTTGCCGATGGCTGGAAGCAGCAGGCGCGCGAGAATGTTATAGGGCGTGGTTCTCCTGATTTCAGGCGCGTTCGTCAGCTGGTTGCTTTGCATCAAATAGACGCGGTGCAGCCCGGCATCGATAAGAGGGAATACTCTCAACTGATAGAGGCGGTTGATCCATTTCTGGTTCTGGTAAATCAATCCGGCCCAGACGCGTCTCTCTTGACGCAAGCTGCCCAACAGCACGTTGCTCCCAGCCCGTTCGCCGCGCATGACGCGGCCGTAATCGGCAAACAGATCGATCGACGCCAGCATCGTTTGCAATTCCACCAATTCCGTCTCCTTCCATTGATGCCGGGCCAATCCCTCCCAAACGACATTGAGCGAATCGTCAAGAAGAGAGAGTCGCACGAGGTGGGAAATCAGGAACGGTTCCGGCCGCAGGGAATCTGCCAGTCGAAAACTCACTCGCAGGTCCTGCAGTGCTTCACTGCTCTGGCGATCGGCGAGAAAAGCCGTGGCGCGAAGCCGGAGGACGAGCGCCACGGCCCTGAGATTACTGAGGTGAATCAGTGGCAGCCCGGGATACCTGTCCAGGTAAAGCGGGAACTGAGCGCCGGGGCGATGGCTGGCTTCGCGTAACTCAGTCAGGACCGGCTCGAAATTTTTTAGAGCCAACAAGACGTCTTTTGCTGGATACTGCGGTCGCGGCGAGGCCGTAAAATTTGTGTTGGCACGGTAAAACTTCTGCCATTCCTGCAAATCGGTAAGTTCTCCTGCCTTCAGGTTGCCAAACAAAGGATTACCGGACAAAGCGCGCTTACCGTGAACACCGCCGTAAACGTCCAATGAGCTTTGCAGCCCGTTAGTGTCTTTCCACTCGCCTGCGGCCATGTTGCGTTCCTTCTGAAGTAATGGGGCAAAGAACGGTATCATCACAAAGTTTTGATCGTCGGGCACGGGTTTCGGAATAAAGGAAGCGATATCGAATCGTTCACCTTTGGCCTCCCACTCGCGTTTGAAGTTGTCCCAGTCCCGCTTGCCGCGCCAGTTTTCCTCCGTGACCAGCAGTGCGATCAAGGTGATCAGCCCTGCCAGCGCGACTAATGAACGCCGAAGTGTCTTCCAACTGAACAGCCAGCGACAGAACCTCGCGAAAACAGATCGTCGCAATCCGGCCGGATTGTCAGAAGCTTTCATGGTTGGCATCTCAACACGGTGCGCGATTTGCAACGCGGTACTCGCTTCTTGGACGTGAAGCGGCCGCAGGTTGCGGTGGTCGTGGTGGCGGGGCGGCTTCCCCCATTTCAACGAGCAGTCGTTCTCGCTCAGCGAGGAAGGCCCAAAAATCCACCATCGGCGTGCGGCTCGCTTTTTTCCGCGCCAACGGCTCGTCGAGAGTGAGGACGTTGATCGCGATCATCACCAGCCATAGCGCAGCCATTCCTGCCCAGACCCGGCGACACGGCCAGATCAGTTGCCGCCAGACCACGAGCGCGGCTCGAACCGGCAAAAGGTTTTCTCGTTGAGCGTCGCGAGCTGCATTCGGCAAGGCGACGGACAACACCCTGGTTCGAAGGTCGTCGAGTCTGGGGTTCGATGAGCGATGTCGCTTCAACAAAACTTCACGCGGACTTTTCATTTGATTCCTCTTTCCACAACTTTCTGAGTGCTTGTTTGGCGTAATGCAGGCGCGATTTCACGGTGCCGGGCGGCACGCCGGTGATGCCGGCGATTTCTTCGATTGAGAATTCCTCAATAAAATGCAGCAACACCACGGAACGCTGTGCAGGCGGCAGTTGATTCAGCGTTTCCATAAACTCGACTTCCTGTTCCTGTCGGATGAGCAGGCGTGCCGGATCATCATCAGCTTCAGTCGGGGAGGCAGCAATTTCCTCAAGCGCGTCCTTTTCACGATTCTGTTTACGCCAGCGTTGAACGCATTTTTGATGAGCGATGCCAAAGAGCCAGCTCCCGAACTTTTTATTCTCACGCAGGCCGGCGATGTTTCGCACCGCGCCGATGAAAGTTTCCTGGATAATATCGAGCCCAGCCTGCTCATCTTTGATCAACTCAAACACATAGGTGTAAAGAGGCAGTTGGTAGCGCCTGAAAAGAGCATCCCAGGCGGCGGGATCTCCGGCCCTGGCCTGTGGAACGGGCATTTCTTCGCGTTCAGCCACTGCCAGCATTTACAACCAGTGGAATGCGGGAAGCGAGAAAAGGTTCAATTGAAACCAAGGTTTCCACCGTTTTCCTTCGTACAGCGGGAACCGCTGGTTGGTCCCTCGCTGCGACGCGCGCTTGCGGAATCGGGCGGCGGCGACTAAAAGCGGGGATTGCACCGGTTTGTTTTGACCGACCATGGCCACTGGCCCCATCGAATCCGAAGAACAGCTTGACTCGGTCCTGACCCGGCCGGGGCCGGTGTTGATCGAATTCATCCGCAGTGTCTCCAGCCCGCTGGTGATTCTTGGAGCGGGCGGCAAGATGGGCGCAACAGTGGGGGTTCTGGCGCGACGGGCCGCGGAGGCGGCCGGCTCGAAGCTCGAGATCATCGCCGTGAGCCGCTTTTCCAGCGAGGCGGCGCGTCGGCGAATCGAGGAGCAGGGGATCAAAACCCGGCGCGCGGATTTGCTCGAGAACGACAACATCCGCGATCTGCCCGACTCAATGAATGTCATTTACCTGGTCGGATTGAAATTTGGCACGACGGAGAATCCGTCCATGACCTGGGCGGTGAACACCCTCGCGCCGGCAGCCGCTGCCGCGCGCTATCGCTCGGCTCGCATCGTCGCGCTTTCCACCGGCAACGTGTATCCGCATGTGCCGGTGGATTCCGGGGGCGCGAAGGAGTCGCATCCGCTGACCCCGCTGGGCGAATATCCAAACGCGGCGGTCGCCCGCGAACGCGTGTTCGAGTATTGTTCGCGGAAGAACGGAACGCCCGTTGCCGTGATTCGGCTGAACTATGCCGTTGAACTCCGTTACGGGGTACTGGCGGACATCGCGCGCAAGGTCTGGGCCGGCGAGCCGATCGACCTCGCGAACGGCTGCTTCAACTGCATCTGGCAGGGCGATGCCTGTGACATGATCCTTCGTTCGCTTTCCCTGGCGTCGAATCCGCCATCGGCCTTCAACCTCTGCTGTCCAACAGTCATATCCGTGCGAGAGGCCGCCTCAAAGTTCGCCGAGCTGTTCGGCCGGCGCGCAAAATTTACCGGCAGCGAATCGGGAACGGCGCTGCTCTCCGACCCGGCAAAACTTTGCACGGAACTGGGTGCTCCCGCCACGCCGCTCGACAGCATCATTCGTTGGACGGCACATTGGGTGAAGAACGGCGGGCGTTATCTGGACAAACCAACGCACTTCGAAGTGTGCGACGGCCGGTACTGAACATGGCCGAATTCTCCCAACCGCCCGCATGGGTAGCGGCGAAGCTTCGCGCAGGCATCGTCATCCCCGCTCATCCCCTGGCGCTGACTTCCGCGCGCAAGCTGGACGAGCGACGTCAGCGGGTGTTGACGCGCTATTATCACGCCTCCGGCGCGGGCGGTGTCGCAGTGGGTGTGCACACAACCCAATTCGCAATCCGCGATCCAAAGCACGCCTTGTTCAAGCCGGTGCTTGAACTCGCAGCGGAAACGCTTGCTGAATGTGATCGGCGCGAGAACGGACAGACCGTTCGGATCGCCGGGATCTGTGGCGGAACGAAGCAGGCCGTGACCGAGGGAAGCTTCGCCCGTGAGACCGGCTATCACGCCGGACTGCTTTCGCTTGGCGCCTTGAAGGACGCTGATGACACACAACTCGTCGCTCACTGTGAAACCGTCGCGCGGGAAATTCCGCTGTTCGGCTTTTACCTTCAGCCAACGGCCGGAGGACGGGTTCTTTCCCGCGCCTTCTGGAAACGCTTCGTGGAAATCCCCAACGTCGTCGCGATCAAAATTGCTCCGTTCAACCGGTACCAGACACTCGACGTGGTCCACGCGGTCGCCGCGGCGGGCCGCGCGGGCGACATCGCGCTTTACACGGGCAACGATGACACCATCGTCGTTGATCTTCTGACGGAGCACGTGGTTCCTACGGGCCACAGTGAAGTCCGACTGCGGATCGTGGGTGGTCTGCTCGGTCACTGGGCGTGCTGGACGCGGAGGGCCGTCGAACTCCTCGATGAATGCCGGCATCTGCGGGGCGCCAAAGCGATACCCGCTTCGATGCTCACACAGGCCGCGCAGATCACAGACTGCAATGCCGCATTCTTCGACGCGGAGAACAATTTCGCCGGTTGCATCCCGGGTATCCATGAAATCTTGCGCCGTCAGGGTTTGCTGGAAGGCACCTGGTGTCTGGATCCGAAAGAAACGTTGTCGCCTGGCCAGGCCGAAGGAATCAACCGAGTTTGCCGGAGTTATCCGCACTTGAACGACGACGGTTTTGTTCGCGATCACCTCGCCGAATGGCTGCGTGATTGAGTTTCCCGACCCCAATGAAGCCCGTTTCCATCCGCTGCTATCGCCCGGACGATCTGGACGAGATCAAGCGGTTGACCGTGGTGGCGTTCGCTGACGTCACGCTGGAGCAAAACGTCGAGGAAGTTCTTGGCGTTTTGCACGGACACGACTGGCGCTGGCGGAAGGCGCGCCACATTGACGAAGACGCGCAGGCCAATCCGGCGGGCATCTTCGTGGCGGAGGACGGAGGTCGCGTGGTTGGATACATCACCACCCGGATTGATCGCGAGGCCGGCAAAGGGCGGATTCCGAATCTGGCGGTCGCCGCCGAGTTTCGGAATCAAGGTCTGGGCCGGCAGCTCATTGAGAGGGCGCTGGAATATTTCCGCGCCGAAGGCCTCGAATACGCGGTGATCGAAACCATGGCGCAGAACGCGGCTGGCAAGCAAGCGTACCCGTCATGCGGCTTTGTGGAGGTCGCACGACAGATTCATTTCGCGCGCAAACTGTGAACGAAGGAAACACGGTGTCGCGAGTTGGCTTCACGGAAATTCGCAAGCCTGCTTTTCTAGTGTATGATATCGGTGTGAGTCGGAAAAATCGATCTCCCGCGCAAACGGACCCATGAAATTGCCTGCTTATCCATGCGGCCTTTTTGCCGTTTGCCTTTTATTCTTTGCTTCGTGCGAGAAGAAGGCCGAGTCTCCGCGCGCCCGGGAAAGTTCTGAAGTGAGTGCACGAGACGAAACTGCACAGGGAACGGCGACCGAGAACACTGACGATACTTCGAACAGTCTAATGAATGAACGCCATGACTATCTGCGATTGACCTTGCAGAACAGCACTGATGGCAACATTGATGAAACCGCTATTCTTCTTGGCAAGCATTCCTTCACTTTTGGCATAGTTGGGAAGGGATTCTCAAAAGACGTCGTGGGATGGCCGTATCCAGTGGGTACAAACGCCGTGGTTCGATGGCGGGACTCGGGTAAAGCCAATCGAGAATCAACGGTCGATTTTTCGGGGATATACGACCGCAAGGTGCCCGGCGAATTGATGTTCACGATTACGACTACAAATGTGACGGTGAAGTTTACGAGGATCAAGTTTAAGTAACGTAATGTCTATTCGTCTGAATAGCTTTTTTGTCCTGTGCTTTGTATCTTTTGCATCTTGCGAAAAGAAGGTTGAGCCTCCGCGCGCCCGGGAAAGTTCTGAAGCGCGTGCGCGAGACGAAACTGCACAGGGAACGGCGACCGTGAATGTTGGCGAAGGATCAGAGAATGCAGCAAGCGAGCGACATGAGTATTTGGAATTGATCATGCACAACAGCACTGAAGGAAACATTGATGAGACAGCTATCGTTCTTGGCAAGCGTTCCTGCACTTTTGGAATTGTCGGGAAAGACTCTTCAGCAGGGTACGTTGGGTGGCCACATCCGGTCGGTACAAACGCCGTGGTTCGATGGCGGGATTCAGGCAAAATCAAAAGAGAATCAAGGGTCGATTTCTCGAAAATTTACGATCCAAAGGTGGCAGCCAGCCTGACCTTCACAGTTGCAGGGACAAATGTAACGGTGAACTTCAAGAAGATTGATCGCAAATGACGAAGACACGGCACTGAAGTTGAGTTTCCAAAATGATTTACTGAGGGCTCGCTCGTCAAGGAACCCGTCAGAGTTTTTTCAGCGACTCTTTCCAGCGTTTCCAGGCTTCTTCGCGGGCTTTCTTGTTGGCCTCATTTGTGTTGCCGGGGTCTTCACCGGCGCGCATGAAGCCATGTCCGGCGCCGTCGTAGATTTTTGGCTCGTAGGTCTTGCCTGCTTTTTTCATCAGGTCTTCGGATTTCGGGATCGTCGCGTTCACGCGCTCGTCGTTGCCGCCATAGAAACCGTACACCGGGCAGTTGATGCGGGCGATGTCTTCGGCCTTGTCGGGGCCGGTACCGTAAAATGCAAAGGCCGACTTGATGTTCTTGTTATTGGTTGCGAATCGGAACGTCTGGCCGCCACCCCAGCAGAATCCGCCGACGGCCACCTTGCCATTGCACGCCGGCAGTTTCGCGACGTAATCCACGACAGCATTCAGATCGGCAGTGACCTGGCTGGGCGGGAGTGAGGAGATGGCTTTGCGAACGGCGTCACCGCTGCCGAGTTCGGCCGTGCCGCCTCCGCCGGGCGCGGTACCAGAGAGCAAATCCGGCGCGATGGCGATGTAGCCCGCTTCCGCCAGTTGATCGGTCACGCCACGGACCCAATCCGAGAGGCCGAAGATTTCGTGTATCACGACCACGGCGGTGGCCTTGTCCTTCACTTCGGGATAGGCAATGAAACAGTTCACTTCGCGGTCGCCGTGCTTGATCTTTACCCACTCCAGGTGACGCGGAGATTTTTCGAGCCGGGCCTTGGCCCACTCCTGGGCCTGAGCGCTGGCCGCCACCGAAAGGGCGGCTATAATGAACGTCATCCATCGTTTCATGTTCAGTCCTTTCATTTGTCTGCCGTTTTTTCCTCGAGATTTACGGTTTTGCGCGGATCGTACGGCGGTGCGTCGAACGTAAGCAGCAGGGCGCGGTCGCCTTTGGCGGGCACATCGTAACTGTGGCGCACGCCCCTTGGGATCACGATGAAATCACCGACGGTGGCAATGGTCGTGTTGGTGCCGGCGTTGACGACCACACTGCCTTCGAGAACATAAAGGCGGTGGTCGCCATCCGGATGGAAATGAAGGGCAGACCGGCGCGTGACCTCAAAGTAGTTCAGGCGCGCCTCCGCGCTCGAATAAAGAGGCCACAGATGTTTGCCGCTCGCGCCGCGGTCGCGGAGCACATCCGCGCGGTGAATGATGGTCGCCGCGCCGTCAGTCTCGCCGGACCCACGGGCCGGCGGAGCTTCGCCGCCGGCAGCGACCGCCAGAATTGCCAGGAGACCGAGCAGGATCGGGTTGAAGATTTTATTCATCACACGGCCGGAGTGAAGCCCATGACGATATCGAACCGGGCGGCGAGCTCACCGATCTTCGAACCTTTGATGGGCGCAAAGTCTATCGTGACCGCGGCGCGCGCCTTTGGATCCTGGATGCCCTTGTAAACGCCGTCCTTCTCGTTCAGCGGTTCGCCCTTGATGTAGCATTGCGTCGTCCACTTCTCGCGCCCTTTCATTTTCAACGCAAAGTGTATGTGAGGCGTCCGGCCCGGATACGGAACGGGCTTGATGGTGCGGAAGTAATATTCGCCCGTGGTGCCGGTGAGGAAACGTCCGAAGCCCTGGAAATTTTGGTCGCGCTGGTTGTGATCATTACTACGGCTGTGCAGATACACGCCCTTGCTGTCCACCTGCCAGATCTCCACGAGCGCGTTGCGGATCGGCTCGCCGCGCGCGTCAAGGATGCGTCCGCTGAGATGAGTGATGTCGCCGAGGGCCGGAGTGGCGCCATCATTGACGATGATGAGATCGTTGTCGGTGTCGAGCGGCAGATGGTCCGGGTAGAACGGGCCTTCCGTCTGACGGGGCGTGCGCATGAGTTCTTCGGCAAACAGACCGGGAACCGTGAACAGCGCGGCGCCCAGGCCGAGAGTGCGGACGAAGCGCCGCCGGTTTTGAAAAAGGATTGATGGGGTCATAGTGGGATGAGTTGACCGGGTGCTGCCGTTAATACCATTTCCTTAAACGCACTTCCACATTCAAATCCGTTCCGACCTGCTGCTTGAAGGCGTTCAAGTTCGCGAGCGAGGAATCCTGGTTCCGGTAATGGTAGGGATAGACCACCTTCGGTCGAAACTGGCGGACGGCGCTCACCGCCTTGGCAATCGTCATGGTGAACGGGACGTTCATGCAGACAAACGCGACATCGATGTCCTGCAATCCCCGCATCTCCGTGATGTCCTCGGAATCCCCGCTCATGTAGATGCGTTTTTCGCCGATGGCGAGCACGTAACCGTTGCCGACGCCTTTCAGATGATAGGTGCTC
>Ga0134126_10005647_pt1 | contig 15622 bp, 15 predicted proteins | sample KB31752_FD_96881 | JGI IMG/M metagenome (GOLD analysis project Ga0134126, IMG submission 96881) | Terrestrial soil microbial communities with excess Nitrogen fertilizer from Kellogg Biological Station, Michigan, USA - KB3-175-2 | ecosystem: Environmental > Terrestrial > Soil > Unclassified ...
GCGCGCGCAGTCCAACGGCAAGGTTCGCTTCGGCTGAGCCCTACAGGGGCAGCCCGCACACCCGCTGCGAGGTCTGAAGCACGAACAGCGCCAGCCGGTGCAGGACCGCGGGCTGGCCCGGAGAGTTGTCGCTGAAGCGCACCGTGCCGTCTTCGTCGCGAACGAGATAGCTGAGCACCGATCGCGGGGCGGGCGCGAGCGAGAGGCGCGCCGACGCCGGCTCCTTCAGGTCTTCCTGGATCGCGCGCGCTTCGACCAGCGCCGCGTCGCTCAGTTTGAGCTTGCGCCCGCCCCGCATGGCTGCGCCGTTGCAGCTCACACCGCCTTCTTCGTTGACCAGCAGCGTGAGCCTCGCGTCCGGGACGCTGCCGCTGCGCTCGACGATGAACAGGTCGGGCGCGGTGATACCGCCGCACGTCGCGAGCGGGAGGACCGCGAGCAACGAGAGGGCGAGCGCGCGCCGTCTCACACGCTCACGGCGACGCCGCCGCGGCGGGGGTCGCCGGCGCCGGTCAGGCGCGCGCCGCGCCGGCGCACGGCCTGGACGCCGCCGAAGAACAGGTTGAGCCCGGCGAAGCGCACGATCTCGATCTCGCCGGCCTCCTCGGCCCGGCGAAGCGCGTCGAGCTCGAGGCCGGGCTCGGCGTAGAGCACGTCGCCTTCGAGGTGCACGCGCGGAGCATCGACGGCGGCGCGCGCGTCGAGGCCGTGGTCGACGACGCCGACGATCGTCTGCAGCAGCGCGGAGCGGATCCGGTTGGAGCCGGCGCTGCCGAGCACGAGCTCGACCTCGCCGTCGCGCATGACGACGGTGGGGGCCATCATGCTCGGCATCCGTCTCCCCGCCGGGTGACGGTGAAAGCCGAATGGGCTCAGGTCCTCCTCCCCCATCACGTTGTTGAGGTGGATGCCCGTGCCGGGCACGACCACGCCCGACCCCTCGCCGTTCGTGCAGGTGACGCTGCAGGCGCGACCGTGCCCGTCGAGCACGGAGATGTGCGTCGTCGCCCCCAGGCGGCTGCCGAGAAAGCGGCCGAGAAAGCCGGCTTCGCTGAGACCGTCGACGAACTCCGGGGTGCGCTCGCGCTGGGCGGCGCGCATCGCCGCGACCACTCCGACCAGCGGCGGCGGCGACGATTCGCGGTCGAGCAGGGCAAGCGCATAGGCGATCAGCGTCCCGCCGGCCGAGGGGGGCGGGTTCGTCAGCACGACGCGGTCGCGATAGGCGATCCGGACCGGGTCGCGCTCGACCGCTTCGTAGGCGGCGAGATCATCGTGCGAGAGCCAGCCCCCGCGCTCCTGGATCCAGTCGGAGACCGCCGTCGCCACGTCGCCGCGATAGAACGGCTCCTCGCCATCGGCTCCGAGCCGCTCGAGCATCTCGCCGAGCTCGGGGTTGCGCAGCACCTCCCCCTCGCGCAAGATCGCGCCGTCGGGCGCCCACAGCGCCGCGCACTCGGGAGTCGAGCGCAGCAGATCGCCGAGGATCTCGGCCACATAAGCCTGCTCGTGGTTGAGCGGCACCCCCTCGCGCGCGAGTTGCGCCGCGGGCGCGACGAGCTCTGACAGCGCCACCGTGCCCCAGCGACGCGCCGCCTCGCAGACGCCGGCCGGCACCCCGTAGACGCCGCACGAGGCGGGTCCGATGTAGAAGACCTGCGCGGCATCCCCGAAGGAGACGTCGACGGCGTCCAGCTCAGCCACGGCTCGCGCCGATCCACGCTCGCGCGGATCGCCGGGAGCCTGCACGAAGAAGTCGAGCAGCTTCGGCTCCGCCCCCTCGCCGGCGACGAGCATGTAGCCGCCCGCCCCGAGCCCGGTCAAGAGCGGCTCGGCCGCGAACGACGTCAGCATCGCCGCGAGCGCCGCGTCGACGGCGTTGCCCCCCTCACGCAGCACGCGCGCGCCCGCTTCGGCCGTCAGCGGATGCCCGGCCGCGACGATCCCGTGCTCGCCTTCAGCCATGCGAGAGCGATAGCACAGGCGTGGGCGAAGAAGAGCGCCCGCTCAGTGCAGTCAGTCGATCCAGGGACGCCAGCGGCGTGGCCTGCAAGCTGAGCGTCTGAGCGTCGTCAGTCGAGCGATCCAAGGACGCAGGGAGCGAAGTGTGCTCGGCACACGAGCGACTGAGGACGCCGGAGCGCGAAGTGCTGACGGCGCTCAGCGGCTTGGAAGGAACTCGGGAACTTCTAGCCCGTCGACAGCAAGCCCACCGCGACGCGCGGGACGCGCTGGCGCGGCGCGCTGGACGCGCGGCTCGCCGGCCGGTTCGTTGAGCATCTGCACGCTCTTGCGCCGCCCCTCGTCGCCGTAGCCGGTGGCCACCACGGTGACCCAGACCTGGTCGTCGAGCTTGTCGTCGACCATCGCGCCGAAGATGATGTTCGCGTCGGGGTGGGCGGCCTCGGAGACCGCCTTGGCCGCCTCGTTGACCTCCCACAGGGAGAGGTTTTCGCCCCCTGTGATCGAGAGCAGGATCGAGCGCGCGCCATTCATGGAGGTTTCGAGGAGCGGCGAGGCGACCGCCTGCGCGGCGGCCTCGGTGGCGCGAGCCTCGCCGACGCCCATGCCGATGCCGAGCAGGGCGTTGCCGGCCTCGCTCATGATCGTGCGCACGTCGGCGAAATCGAGGTTGATGAGCCCGGGAAGCGTGACCAGGTCTGAGATCCCCTGTACGCCCTGGCGCAGGACGTCATCGGCGACGCGAAACGCCTCGACCATCGCGGTCTGCTTGTCGAGCACCGACAGCAGACGGTTGTTGGGCACCACGATCAGCGTGTCGACCTCGTCGGCGAGCGCGGCGACGCCGTGCTCGGCCTGCTGGCCGCGGCGCGAGCCCTCGAAGCCGAACGGCTTGGTCACGATCGCGACCGTCAGCGCGCCGAGTTCGCGCGAGATGCGCGCGACGATCGGCGCGGCTCCGGTGCCCGTGCCACCGCCGGCGCCGGCGGTGATGAAGATCATGTCGGAGCCCTTCAGGAGCGCCTTCAGACGGTCGAAGTCCTCCATCACCGCCTGGCGTCCGATGTTGGCGTCCGAGCCGGAGCCGAGCCCACGCGTCAGCTGTGCGCCGATGTGGAGCGTGAGATCGGCCGTGGACTGCTGCAGGGACTGCAGGTCGGTGTTGACGGCGAGGAACTCGACGCCCTCGACCTCCGCCTCGACCATGCGATTGACGGCGTTGACGCCGGCGCCGCCAACGCCGACGACCCGGATCACGGGCTGCCCGGTGGGCCCCGAGGTCCCCGTCTGCCCGGCATGCTCGCGCGGGTAGTCGTCCATCACCGGGCGTGCCGGCGCGGGGTCCATCACGTTGTCGGGTATCTCCGAGGAGAAGGCATGGCGCAGGCGCTCCTGCGGGCTGGGGACGCGCGCGGGCTCGGTCGGCGATGGCGCGGAGGCGCCCAGCGCCGGGTGCGGCAGGCCGGTCTCGCGCGGGTGCGCGGCGGCGGGCGTCTGCGGCGCGCCCGCGGCCGGCGAGTCAGCGCTCGGCGCTGCCGGCGCTTGCTCGGCCTCGCGGCCCTCGCCTGGCTCGCCCTCGACGCCTTCGGTCTTGCGGAACAGCGCGGCGAGCGGACCTTCGCGCATGCTCGCGCGTTTAGCGTTTGCCATGGTCGAGAACCTCCTGCGCGAGTTGCCGGTAGGACTGGGCTGCAACCCCGTCCGGCTCGTACTTGAGCACCGACATGCCCTTGACGGGCGCCTCGGCGAAACGGACGGTCTTGCGAATGCGCGAGGCGAAGACCCGGTCCCCGAAGTTTTCCTCGAGGATCTCGATCGCCTCCTTGGCGTGGATCGTTCGGGAATCCACCAACGTCGGCAGGATACCCTCGATGTCAACGCCCGGATTGAGGTTCTCGCGGATCATCGCGAGGGTGTTCTGGAGCTGGATCAGCCCGCGCATCGACAGATACTCGCACTGCACGGGGACGATCACCTTGTCTGCCGCCGTCAGCGCGTTGATCGTCAACAACCCGAGGCTCGGCGGCGTGTCGATGCAGATGAAGTCGTAGTCGTCGAGGATCGACTCGAAGGCCTTCTGCAGAGAGCGCTCGCGCCCGATCATCGTGGACATCGCGATCTCGGCGCCGGCGAGATCGATCGAGGCACAGGCGACATCGATCTCGCGCCGGCGGATCACCTCGCGGATCGAGACCTTGTGCACGAGCACGTCGTACATCGATTTGTCGAGCGTGTCGGGGTCGATCCCCTGCGACATGGTCAGGTTGCCCTGCGGGTCCATGTCGACGCACAGCACCCGATGGCCCTCCTCCGCGAACGCCGCGGCGAGGTTCAGCGTTGTCGTCGTCTTTGCCACGCCGCCCTTTTGATTGGCGAACGCGATGACCTTGGCCTTGCCGTCCACGGGGGGCTCCGAATCTCGATTGCAGGGAAAGCCGTCCGGTGAGTATTCGCATGCGAGGAGATGATTCCTGCACGGCAACTACGATCCGGACATGGCCACGCGCGGCGCCAAGCCCAAGCGCGACGGGGCGCGGCGCCGCGCCGGCAGACGCGTACGCCCGGATGGCCTGCACGAGCGCCTCCAGGGCAAGCGCGTGTGCATCTGCCTCGGCGCCGGCGGCGTCGGCAAGACGACGACGTCGGCGGCGATCGCGCTCGGCCTGGCCGCGCGCGGCAAGAAGGTGGCCGTAGTCACGATCGATCCGGCGGCGCGCCTTGCGTCGGCGCTCGGCCTGGAGCGCCTGTCGGGCGAGCCGACACAGATCGAGCGCGAGCTGCTCGAGGCGCAGGGGGTGCACAGCGAGGGTCAGCTGTGGGCGATGATGCTCGACAGCAAGGGCACCTTCGACGACATCGTCACTCGGCTGGCGAGCGACGATGCCGAACGCGAGGAGATCCTGGCGAACCCGATCTACCGCGAGCTGTCCACGGCCGTCGCGGGCTCGCAGGAGCTCAGCGCGGTGGCCAAGCTCTACGAGCTGCGCCACGAGCGCGACTTCGACGTGATCGTGCTCGACACGCCGCCGTCGCGAAACGCGATCGACTTCCTCGAGACGCCGCGACGGCTGCTGGGCTTCCTGGAAGGTCGCGCGCTGCGCGTGTTCCTCTCGCCGGGAGGCCTTGCGGCGCGCCTGTTCGGCCGCTCGACGGCGCTCGTGTTCGCGATCTTCGCGCGCGTGACCGGTGTCGACATGCTCAAGGACCTATCGGCGTTCTTCCGCTCGCTGTCAGGCATTCTCGAGGCCTTCGGCGAGAGGACGCGCGGGGTGAACGAGCTGCTGCGCGACCCGACGACGAGCTTCATGATCGTCACCTCGCCCGAGCCCGAGCCGGCGCGAGAGGCACCGTTTCTGGCGCGCCTGCTCGCCGACAGGAAGATGACGCTGGGCGGCCTGATCGTCAATCGCGTCCACTTCGACGGACTCGGCGAGCAGTCGGTCGAGCAGGTGCGTGATCTGCTGGTTTCCGACCTCGGCGAGCGCTTGGCTCAGCGCGTGGCGGGCAACCTGGCCGACTTCGACGTCCTCGTCAGGCGCGACCGCCGGACGATCGCCCGGCTCTCGGAGGAGCTCTCAGAGCCTGCCCCGATCCTCGTCCCGCACCTCGACGAGGAGATCCGTGACCTGGCCGGCCTGGGGCGGCTGGCCGAGCACCTGTTCGACGGCCAGGAAGCGGTTCGAAGGCGTGCGCGGAGCTCAGCCGAGCGTGCAGGCGCGGCGCAAGCGGGCCAGCTCAGCTGAAGGTCGAGACGACGCCGTCGATCGGCAGCTCCGCCTGCGGCGCCTCGTCCTCGGGCGCATCCCCATCGGCGCGGGCGAGATAGCGATCACCAGGCAGTGCAGTCCCCTCGTGGGCGTCCAATTCGGCGGCCAGCTCGTGGGCGCCGATGAAGTCGTCCTCTTCCTCGAGCGGCTCCTCTTCCCGCCGGGGCGCCACCAACCGGGACTTCAGCGGCGACTTGCGCACGCGGCGCGCACGCGGCGCGTGCGGCGGCCGCTGCAAGGGGCTAGCTGCTCCCATCGCCGGGGAGAGCGAAGGCCCGAGCAGGGTGTCCGGGTCTCCGTCCGCTTGGAGCTGCGCCCCGATTGCGACTTCCTCCGCCTCGCTGTCCTCGTCGGCATGCAGGAGCTCGTCGGGTTCGAGCAGCTCGTCGGCGATCACCGCGAGGTCGGGGTCGAGGTGGCCGCAGATCACGTCGCGCAGGAGCGAGCGCAGGTGGTTAGCGACGTCTTCGGCGAGGCTCTGGCTGGTGGCATTCTTGGCGGCCGTGCCTGCGATCAGCGAGCGCTCGAGCGCGATCGCCCGCGTCATCCGCTCGGTCAGCTCGGAGCGCTGCTCGGCGGTGGCGCACAGCGCCGCCAGCCGTCCGGCGAGGCGCGCGCTCGCGGGGCCCTCCGGCTCGAGCAGGGCGCGCAGAGCGAGCAGGTTGTCGGTCAGCCCTTCGTATGGCGTCTCGCGCTCGCACCCGAGCTCGAACCGGCGCAGTGCCCAGGCGAGGTCGTTGTCGTGCGGCGCGCGGCGGGAGACGAGGTTGCAGAACGCGCGCAGCTCGTCCTCGTGCTCGGGGGTGATGACGAGCATCCCGTGCGGGCGCCCACCGGCACCGAGCGCGAGCGGAGTCCAGGTGCCCGAGCCGAACCGTGCCCATGCAAGCGCGCCGAGCGTGACGCGGCCGTCGCCGAACAGACGCAGTGCTGAAAGCAGGTCCTCGAGCACGGCGCGCCCCGTGCGCAGGCCCTCGGCCGGATCGTCGGGTTCTGCCGTGTAGAGGACGAGCAGCGGGTCCTCGGCCGGCTCACCGTCGGGGGGCGGCGCGGCCGCGTCCGGCAACTCGCGCAGCGCGTCGCGCTGGAGGATGCGCAATCCCTTGGTCAGGGGCAGCTCCTCGGAGGCGATCGTGACGCCGTGGAGGCTCGCCACGATCGCCAGCTCACCGGCCTTGGCGAGCGTCGAGTCCTGCAGGCGCTCGAGCGCGGCCTGCACGCGCTCCCGGCGCAGCTCGAACTCGCTCTGCCCGTCGAACACGTCTTCGAGCAGCGCCGTCAGCGCCGCCTGCACGCGGCCACGACCCTTGGCCCGCGCGGCCTCACCGCCGACGCTCGCCAGGTAGCGCTCGAGCCCGTCGAAGCGCCCGAGCTGCTTCAGCGCCTCGGCATGGGCGGGTAGACGTCTCAGCGCCGACTCGCGCGAGGCGATGAACTCCCCCGTGAGGGCGCGATAGCAGTAGAGGGTCGCCGAGGAGCTGCGGCGGGCGCCCTGCGCACCGACCTCGAACGGCACCTCCGCCCCGCCGGCCACCTCCGCCCGCAGGTGGGCGCCGGCGGTCACGAAGAAGTCGGTCAGGGACGCTTCGAGCTGTTGGGAGCGCATCGCCCGCAGACTTCGGGGCGCTCGACGTCGGTCCTGCTCGACGCAGCGCTTCTTGCAGCTTAGGCGAGGGCGAGCGCGTCGGTCGAAGCGGCGTCGGCTCGGTCGAGCCTGCACAGCCACTCTTCGCCGTACTCACGCATGTCGTCGATGATCGGCAGCAGCGCGCGACCCTTCTCGGTCAGCGCGTACTCGACGCGCGGGGGCACCTCGGGGTAGGTCTGTCGCTCGACGATCGCCTCCTCCTCGAGCGCGCGCAGACGCAGCGAGAGCGTGCGCGGGCTGATGCCGGCGAGCGCGCGTTCGAGCTCGCAGAAGCGCGAGGTCCCCTCGGCCAGTTCCCGCACCAGCAGCAGCGTCCACTTACCGCAGACGATCTCAGCAGTGCGGCATACCGGACATGTCTCATCCACGGCCATTTCAACCTTTACTTTACCAACTGAAGTGGCGCCGCGGGCCAAGCGTCACGATCGGCGGCGTCCGCGGTGGCGTATCGTGGAGCCGTGCTCCTGCTTGCAGCCGCGGGCCTGATCTTCCCGGCGATCGTGATCGTCGGGGCGCTGATCCTGCTCGCCGTGCTGCTGCGACTCGTCTGAGCGGCGCGTCAGGCGACGCTCAATGGCGAGTTTCCGCCGGCGGCGGGCGCGTCGGGCGCGGGCGTGTCCTCGCCGCGACGCTCCTCGGCGGAGGCGACGTCCTCCATCGTCGTGCCGCGCCGACCGTCTGCCTGCATCAGCAGCTTGAAGTCGTGCGGGCTCGAGGCGACGCGCATGGCGTCCTCGAAGGTGACGCGGCCGGCCTTGACGTGCCCGAACAGCGCCTGGTCGAAGGTCTGCATGCCGTAGTAGCCGCCCGAGGCGATCACTTCGACGAGCTTGCCGGTCTGGGTCGGGTCGAGGATCATGTCGCGCACGCGGCCGGTCATGCGCAGGATCTCGCAGACGGCGACACGGCCGCCTTGCGCGCTGGGGACCAGCCGCTGCGAGATGACCCCCTTGATCGTGCCGGCGATCATGCTGCGGGCCTGCTGGTGCTGATGTGTGGGGAAGAAGTCGAGCATGCGGTTGATCGACTCGGTCGCGTCGACGGTGTGGATGGTCGAGAGGACCAGGTGCCCGGTCTCTGCAGCCGAGAGCGCCGTCTGCACGGTCTCCTCGTCGCGCATCTCGCCGATCAGGATCACGTCGGGGTCCTGGCGCAGCACGCGGCGCAGAGCGCGCTTGAAGGAGGCCGTGTCCATTCCGACTTCGCGCTGGTTGATCACCGAGCGTTTGTCGGAGTGCACGAACTCGATCGGGTCCTCGATCGTGACGATGTGCTTGCTCGTGGTGTAGTTCAGGTGGTCGATCATCGCCGCCAGCGTCGTCGACTTGCCGGAGCCGGTCGTCCCCGTGAGCAGCACGATTCCGCGCTCCTCGTCAGCCAGTTCGGTGACCACCGCGGGCAGCGCGAGTTCTTCGATCGTGGAGATCTTGTGCGGGATCGCGCGACAGGCCATCGAGATCGCGCCGCGCTGGCGGAACGCGTTGATCCGGTAGCGCGCGACACCCTCGATTTCGAAGGAGAAATCGACCTCGTGCTCGGCCGCGAACTCGTCCAGCTTGACGTCGTTGTCGAGCAGCTGTTTGAGCGCCGACTCGGTGTCCTCGAAGGCCAGGGGCGCGACGCCGTCGGCGAGCAGGAGCTCACCGTTGACGCGGTAGAGCGGCGCCGAGCCGACCTTCAGGTGCAGATCAGAGCCGCCGCGGTCGACAAGCTCGCGCAGCGACTGCTTGACGTCGTACATGCCCACCTGATCGGCAGGCAGCCGTCCCGGCTTGAGCCCGATCCGCCTCGCTGGACGGGGGAGGAAGCGGCTAGTACCTGACGTGCGGATCGCGTTCGCTGACAAGGACGCAGGGAACGTGGCGTGACCACCACCTACGACGGCGGTGCCTCCGATCTGTCAATCGCATCCGATTGACGATCGGCATGAGGGTTCCCGAGCACAACGCACACCTGACGAGGCGATCGCGTGCGCTGAGAAGGACGCAGGAAGCGAAGTGTGCTGGCCGAAACGGGGATGCGAGCGGAGCGAGTGTCTCCCGGCTTCGGTACACGAGCGCCCGAGGACGCCCTCAGCGTGCGCGAGCGTCCGTCAGGTCAGGCGACGTCGCGGAGCTTTTGTGCCTCCGCAAGCGACTGCAGCTTCTTCAGCGACTGATTCTCGATCTGGCGGATGCGCTCGCGCGTGACGTTGAACGTCCGCCCGACCTCGTCGAGCGTTCGCGGGTGCTCGCCGCCGAGGCCGTAGCGCAGCTCGAGCACGCGGCGTTCACGGTAGGAGAGGTTCTCCAGCGCCTCCCGCAGCGCCTCCTTGGTGAGGATCTCGGCGGCGCGCTCGTACGGGGACTCAGCGCGCTCGTCGGCGATGAACTGCCCGAACTCGGACTCCTCCTCGTCGCCGACGGGCTTCTCCAGCGAGACGGGTGCCTGCGCCGAGCGCTTGATCGAGTCGACCTCCTCCGGGTCGATGCCGGTCACCTCGGCGATCTCGTCGGCCGTCGGCTCGCGGCCGAGCTCGGTGACGAGCTTGCGCTCTGCGCGACCGATCTTGTTGAGCTTCTCGACGACGTGCACGGGGATGCGGATGGTGCGCGCCTTGTCGGCCAGCGCACGCGCGATCGCCTGACGGATCCACCAGGTCGCGTACGTTGAGAACTTGAAGCCCTTGCGGTAGTCGAACTTCTCGGCGGCGCGCACCAGCCCGAGCGTGCCCTCCTGGATCAGGTCGAGGAAGGGAAGGCCCTGGTTGCGGTAGTTCTTGGCGATCGAGACGACCAGGCGCAGGTTGGACTCGACCATCTTCTGCTTCGCGTCGAGGTCGCCCCGCTCGATGCGCTTGGCGAGGTCGACCTCCTCCTGCGCCGTCAGCAGCCGCACCTTGCCGATGTCCTTGAGGAACAGCTGCAGCGAGTCGGTGGTCATGTCGGGCTTGAGGTCGAGCGCAGCTTTGGCTTTGCGCCGGCCTCGTTTGTCGGGAGCCCGCTCGACCTGCGAGGCGGCGGCGGTCGCCGGGTCGATGTCCTCGACGAGCTCGATCTCGGCTTTCTCGAGGAAGCCGTGAAGTTCTTCGACGTCGGACTCGTCGAGGTCGAGCTCGGACATCGCCTTCGTTATCTCCGCGAAGGAGAGCACTCCGACCTGCTGACCCTTGGCCAACAGTCCCTTGACCTCATCCAGCTCCTGCAGCTCGACTACTGACATCTGCTCCCGTTTCTTCCGTCGTCGACAACCGGCGACCCGCCATGTCCGTCGGATCGGTGCCGGCTAGCGCGGCACCTCCGTAGGACATACGGCTGAGGGCCGCCCAACGTTACGTCTTGCTTCTGTTCTGAGCCCATGCTAACGCGTCGCCCCGGTCGTTCTCAACGGGCTGCGTCCCGAGTTGCAGGACGCTGCGGGCTCTGACAACAGCGGCGGCGATGTACCGGCAGCGCCCTTAAGCAATGATGTGTCGATGGCGGAAGCCGAGGCGAGCGAGGGCACGACCGACCCGACGCAGAACGACGGCGGGGTGCTCGCGAACCTGCCGCGCACACGCCCGCAGCGCTCGAGCCCGCGGCGCGCGGCAGCGCGCGACGCGGCGAGCGCGAACGGACGCCCGGACGCGCCCGGCACGCGCTCGCGCTCGAACGCCTCGACGCGCACGGGCAAGGCGGCGCGCGCGAAGCGAGAGCCGGCGGAGGCGCCGACCGGGACTGGGGCCACGGCGACCGAGACGACGGGAGCGGCCGGTCGCCCGGCGCCCGTCGCGGACTCTGCGGCCACGGCTCAGGCGAGGTCGGCGGGTGCTTCGACGCGTCCGTCGAGCGCAGTGCGGGCACAACGCGCGCGCGGGGCCAAGCGCGCGGCGACCCCCCGGCGCCCGGTCCTCGTCGATGAGCCGGCTCCGCGTCAGGGCTTTGAGTGCGAGGGCGAACGCGCCCAGGGCCCGGTGCCCCCGCCGGGCGCCCCCGAGGTAGTGGCCTCCGCCGCGGAGCTCGTCGGCGAGCTCGCCAAAGCCGGGCTGTCGGTGGGCGAGCGGGTGCTGAAGGACGTCTTCTCGCGCCTGCCCGGCGGCTGAGCCGCCGTCGCGCGGGGCGAGCACGGCGGGCGACGGCGAAGCCCCCAAAGCTCGTCAAAGGTGTTCTGTATACTTGCGGCCACGCCGAGCTCCTGTGACTCAGGTCGCGGGAGACGGGGGACCCATTGCGGGCCGAATGTATTTGGCTCGCGGGGGCGAATCGACCGTTAGCGGTCGTAGCGCCGACAGTGTGGCGCGAGCCCGTCAGCTCACCCCGTAGGCCCAAACACTGATGCGGACACCGTTTTTGAAGATATCGATGATCGCCGTGCTCGCTGCCGGCGCCTGCGCCGCATTCGCGAGCGCGTGCGCGGTGGCCGCGACGGGCGGATCGAGCGCGCCGGCGACGACGCCGGCGACGACCGTCCACAGGGTGGCGCTCGCGACCTGGTTCGGCCCGGGCTTCTACGGACACGAAACGGCCTGCGGGCAGACGCTGACGCCGGCCGTCGTGGGCGTGGCCAACCGCACGCTTCCGTGCGGAACGCTGGTCAAGTTCACCTACAAGGGCCACACGGCCACGGTGCCGGTGATCGACCGTGGCCCCTACGCCCGCAACGGCGCGCAGTGGGACCTGACGAGCGGCGCAGCGATCGTGCTCGGCATGAGCGATACGGCGCGGCTGAGCACACGCGTGGTCGGCAGCCTGCCCAACACGCCCACGCTCGGGCTGCCCGCGGGAGCGGCCGCGGAAGCCGCGAGCCAAGCCGCCACCGGCGGCGCCGCGGCCAGCTGACCCAGGCGCGCCCCTCGAGGCGTCGATCGGGCTTACACGCGCCGGTCGAGCGGCGTGCCCGGACCGCGCGAAACGCGCAGGACCGGGGCATCGCCGGGGCCGTCGCTCGCGCCCGCGTCCACCACCCTGCCGGGTTGTGAGGAGGTTCGCAGCGGGGTATCCCACGGCAGCGGTCGAGGGGCCGTCGGCGGCTCGCTGCCCGCGGCCCCGGCAGAGGTGGGCGAGCGCTCCCGTGTGGGCCCGCCTGCGGCCACTCCGGCAGCCGTGTGCGCTCGCTCGTCGTGCAGCGGCGCTCGGGAGGCGATCGGCCGCGGTGACTCGTCGAGCTCGTCGATCAGCACGGCGCCGGGCGCGCCGGGCGAGAGGCCGGGTGCGCTGAACAGCACCTGCTCGCGTGGCGCGAGCCGCCTGCCGCTCGGCGCGTCTGCGGGCATCGAGCGGTCCACCCGGGCGAGAGCTCCCGCGAGCACGGTCGCGCAGATGGACGACAGTCGATCGGCGAGCTCGGCGACCTGGCCCGCGCTCGGATCGCGCAGCTCCTGCAGCGCGGCCTTCCAGATAACGCCGCGCAGCGCCTCGATGTGCTCGACCGCGTCGGCATCGCCCCAACCCGAGGCGAGCGCCTGCAGGCCGGCCAGCGCCGCGCCCTGCGGTCGCCCATTCGGATCGGAGGCGCCGTCGGTGGCGGCGGCCAGGGACGCGAGCTCCTGCTCGCTCGAGAGGGCACGCACCAGCGAGGCGCACAGCGACGGCGCGTAGCGCGCGAGCTCCTCCAGCGGCACGGCGGCCATATCGGTCAGCGGCCTGGCGGCCACGAGCGCGATCGCCCAACTGCGCGCCAGCTCCTCGCCGCGCGCGGCGAGCGCCTCGACGGGCGCGTCAGCCACCGGGCGTGCATGCCGGATCAGCCGGTTCGGGCGCTCCTCGCTCACGCCACTGTGGATATCAGCAGGCGAGGACGCCAGCGGCCGACTAGCCTGCGGCGACATGAGCGTCGCCCTCGTCGCGGTCGTGGTGGCGGTGGCTGCCCTGCTCGCCCTGGCCCTGATAGGGGCGCTCTGGCGCGCCTCGCGTCCGGGCCGCGGCGTGCCGGGGGCGGTGATCGCCGAGGCGCACAGCCTCACCTCGCTGGACGATGTGACCGGCGCGGTGCGCTCGGTGCAGAGCGCCGACGTGTCCCTGCCGGCGGAGGCGCTCGAGCAGATCTGGTCGCCCGAGCACCTCGAGCGACTGGCGCGCACCTACTGGCGCTTTCTCGCGCGCGTGACGCTCGGCCTGATCCACGTCTCCTACAGCGAGCACGGCCGCGCGATCGTGCTGTTGACGCCGCCCTTGAACCTGCTCACCTTCAAGGCCCCGGAGTATGAGATGGACGCCGATCACGGCCTTGTCCGCTGGCGCATCGCGCGCGGCCTGCTCGTGGCCAGGCGCGGCCGCGACGGCGGCGGCTACCTGCAGATCGAGGTTCGGCGCCGCGAGCCGGCGCCCGACGGGCAGGCGCGCCTGCACGTGGCGGTGGAGGTCGCCAACTTCTACCCCTCGATCGCCTCGGGGCTCGGCCGCAGGATCTACGACGAGACGCAGTCGCGGATCCACGTGATCGTCACCAACCGCTTCCTGCGCTCACTGGTGCGACTCGATCTGGCGGAGTCGCGCGTCGGTCGCCTGCGCGCCTGACCTCGGTCTCGAGCACGCCGGCCGCGAAGCGGCCTCGCCTATGCTGGCGCCGATGGATCCCCTGAGACTGTGGAGGACTTCGATCGCACTGCAGCGCGGCGGCCACGGGCACGCCGCCGGCGCGCTTGCGCGCCTGAACACATTGCTCTACGGGAACTCGCTCTCGCCGCACGCGTCGGTCGGCCCGGGGGTGTGGCTGGGCCACCACGCCTTCGGCACGGTCGTGCAGTCGAACGTCACGGTCGGGCGCGACGTCACGATCTGGCACAACGTCAGCCTCGAGGCGGACGAGGCGGCGGACACGCAGCTCGTGATCGAGGACGGCGTGAAGATCGGCGCCAGCGCCGTCATCGCCGCCCCAGCAGGGAGGACGCTACGGATCGGAGGCGGCGCGAGGATCGGCGCTGGTGCGGTCGTGACCGACGACGTGCCCGCCGGCGCCACGGTCGTGGCGGCGCCGATGCGCGTGGTCGAACCGGACTAGCCCTGCTCTCGAGTTGGCGTGCTCGGGGCCGGCGGATCCTGCTCGTCGATGTGCGCGGCTGCGCAGTGCACCTGCGCTCCCGGCGCCACGTCCCGATTGACGACGGCCCCGGGCCCGATCACTGCGCCGCGGCCGATGCGCAAGTTGGCCCGGTGCGGCGAGATCACGACGGCGCCCGTGCCGATCGTGACGTCGTCCTCGATGACCACCTTGTATGGCGACTTGGAACCGGCCCGGACGGCGATCGTGACGGCATGCGAGATGCTCACGCGGTCCCCGATCTCGACGTTGGAGTGGATCACGGTGCCGAGCGCACCGTTGGCCAGCGTCAGCCCATCGCCGACCGTCACGGACGAGGGAAGCGAGTTGCGATAGAGCCCTGCGTTGATTCGCTTGACGATCCGCGCCAGCCGAACGTGACCGTGCTTGTACAGCGCGATCGACAGGAGCCACAGCCGCTCGGGGCTCATACGCGCGCTCAGTAGCGGGCGCCGGCGAGCGCGCGCAGCTTGGCCCGGTCGTGCGTGGCTCGGATGCGACGGATCGTGCCCGAGCGCGTGCGCATCACGAGCGACTCCGTGGTTGCGCCGCCCGCGCTCGGGTAGCGCACGCCCTCCAGCACGTCGCCGTCGGTTATCCCGGTGGCGGAGAAGAACACGTCCTCGCCGGCGACCAGATCGTCGCGGGTGAGCACGCGCTCGAGGTCGTAGCCCGCGGCGACGGCGGCGGCGCGCTCCTGCTCGCCGCGCGGCCACAGGCGCCCGAGCAGCTGGCCCCCCAGGCACTTGATGGCAGCCGCCGAGATGACGCCCTCGGGCGTACCGCCGATGCCCCACAGCAGGTCGACGGGCGAGCGCTCGGTGACGGCCAGCAACGCCGCCGAGACGTCGCCGTGCGCGATCAGGCGAACGCGCGCGCCGGCCTCGCGGATTTCCTCGATGCCCCGCTCGTGCCGGGGGCGGTCGAGCACAACCACCATCACGTCACCGACCGCGCTCCCCTTGCGCTTGGCGACCGCCGCGACGGTCTCGGCGAGCGGGCGGTCGAGATCGAGCAGGTCGGCGATCTCGGGCGATCCGGCCAGCTTCTCCATGTACACGCACGGGCCCGGGTCGAACATGGTGCCGCGACTCGACAGCGCGATCACGGCAAGCGCGGCCGGCATCCCGTGCGCCGCGAGCGTGGTTCCCTCGAGCGGGTCGACGGCGATGTCCACCTCCGGCGGGGTGCCGTCGCCGATCTGCTCGCCGTTGTAGAGCATCGGCGCCTCGTCCTTCTCCCCCTCGCC
>Ga0134126_10005648_pt1 | contig 15622 bp, 11 predicted proteins | sample KB31752_FD_96881 | JGI IMG/M metagenome (GOLD analysis project Ga0134126, IMG submission 96881) | Terrestrial soil microbial communities with excess Nitrogen fertilizer from Kellogg Biological Station, Michigan, USA - KB3-175-2 | ecosystem: Environmental > Terrestrial > Soil > Unclassified ...
CGATCCTTGAGCCACGCGGCATCGCCGCCGGTCGCGCGGGACGCAGCAGCTTCGACCAGGTCGGCGCCAATCAGGTAATCGACCGCGGTGTCGGTCTCCGCCTTGATGCGCTTGAGCAAATCGCGATGCCAGGTTTCGAAGTGATCCACCCAGCCCTGCACCTTGAAACCGTACCGGCCGAGCTCGCCCACGCGAAACACCGCGAACCAGCGGTCGTTGACCATCGGCTGCATGGGAATTTCGATCCAGTGTCCGGCGCCCTCGCGGTGGGCAAGCACTCTGGCGGAGATCGCATCATGGCCATCGGTGAAGACATCGGCTTCGACGCGGACAAGATCGCCCACGCTGCGCTTGGCGGGGAAGCGGCCGCAGTCGACCTGCGGCGTGATGCTCTCAATGATGACGCGGCGGCGGCCTTCGGTGGGTGAGTTCATAGTTCACAGTTCATAGTTCACAGTTCGTAGTTCACAGTTTTCAGCTGTCAGCGAAAGCTGAAGGCTGACGGCTCTGTTCGACTGCGATGCGCGGCTAGTGTTTCGTTGCTGCTTTGCGTTGATCGATTACCTTCTGGTAAAGCTCGATGGTCTGCCGCGCAATCGCGCTCCAACTGAACACATTTTCGACACGCTTGCGCCCCGCTTCGCCGAACCGCCGGCATCGTTCCGGATCCCGGAGCAGCGCCGTGAGGCGGACCGCAAGATCGCGGGCGAAGATTTCCCGGTGTACGGGAAATCCGGTCACCGGGTCGGCTTCGAACGGCACGAGATAGCCGGTCTCACCTTCGACCACCACTTCCTTGATCCCTCCGGTAGCGCTGGCGACGACCGGCGCGCGACATGCCATCGCTTCCAGGTTGATGATGCCGAACGGCTCGTACACCGAGGGGCAGCAGAAGACGCGGCAGTTCGAATAGAGCTGGATGACCTCGGGCTTTGTCAACATCTTCTCGATCCACACGATGCGCGGATGTTTCTGCCGCGCATGCTCCACCTTGGCGCGGAGTTCGTCGGCAATTTCCGGCGTATCGGGCGCCCCGGCGCAGAGCACGACCTGCGTCTCCGGCGGCAGGTAATCGATGGCGTCCACCAGGTGCGTCACGCCCTTCTGGCGCGTGATACGGCCGACGAAAAGCACGTACGGGATAGCCGGATCGACGCCGTATTCCACCAGCGCGCTGGTGGCGGGCGTTTTCTGATACTCGTCGAGATCGATTCCGTTGTAGATGACGTGAATGCGCGCAGGATCGACGCGGGGGTAGGCGCGCAGAATGTCAGCCCGGGTGCCGCGGGATACAGCCACAATCGCGTCGGCGTCGTGGATCGCGGTCGACTCCATCCAGGAACTCATGGCATAGCCCGAGCCGAGTTGCTCCGCCTTCCACGCGCGCAGCGGCTCGAGCGAATGGGTCGTCAGCACAAACGGCATACCGTAGAGCTTTTTCGCCAGGTAGCCGGCCATCGACACATACCACGTGTGCGTGTGGACGACGTCAATGTTCTCCAGCGCCTTGATCTGGGTAAGGTTCAGGCTCAAGGCTTCCAGCGCGCCCTTGAACTTGCCTTCGGTGCCGTTGGTGATTTCGGGCCAGGGTTCCCCTCCGCGCACCGTCAGGTTGCCCTCATCGGAGTGCTGTGGCCCCCAGCAGTGGACCTCAACCCCAATATTTCTGGCCAATTCGCGGCTGAGATACTCCACGTGGACGCCGGCGCCGCCGTACACCTCCGGCGGATATTCGCGTGTGAAAATACCAACTCGCAAGGTGCTGATCCTCGATTCCTGCGGCCGTCTGCTGCTGGGATGCCGGGCAGCGTTGATGAGGCAAGGCGCGTGCGAAGCGGCGGAAACCACCCATCTTTCTGCTGCCGTTGAGTTTACTTTTGCGGGGTTCGGGGGTGCAAGGCAAAGGGGAAAATGCAATTTATCTTGACTTTGTCCGAAAACTAGTTTGAAATTTTGACAATCACAGGCTCAAGAAGCCGCATCCGGGGCCCAAACCGGCAAGCATATGTCAGTTGCCGGCTGAAGATTGCACACTTCCTCTGTTCCCGTGTTTGCAGCGTTTCACTGATCGATTGGAGTACTGTGCCCATGCAAGCCATTTATGCGCGTTACAGATTTGAACGCCGCCTCCTGATTGACGGAGTGCTATGGTCGTTGGCCGCTGTAGGAGCTTACCTGCTGGCGCGCCAGGCCAGCGCCGGGGGGTTCCTTCCGACCACGGTTCAACTTCGTCTTTCCCACGTTCCCGTACAGCAATTCTCTGACGCATTTCCCACGTTTGCGGCGGTCATCGCCCTTTCGACGCTCTGCGTGTGGGGCCTACGCTGCGGCAAGGGCGGCGCGGCCTTCATCTGTGCCGGCTGGATGCTGCTCGGATTGGGCTTCCAGTATGGCCAGCGATCTGACGTGGCGGCGTGGGTCCTGCCGCAACTCCCTTCGTTCTTCCACACCGTTTGGCCGCTCAACTGGATCGAGCACTCCATGGGTCGCGGCGGATTCAGTCCGAACGAAGTGCTGGCGACGGTGCTCGCCGGGATCATCGCCTATGTGATGGTGCTGAATTCTATCCCGAACCGTTGCAGGGCGTGAACCAGGGAACAACCCTCGCCAAGCGATGCGTGCGCCGGTGTTCGACCTCTCTCCCGGGCAAGAGATACTCAAACCAACGCGACAAGGCGTGGTTGCGATCCGCCTTGGCTGGACCCTTCTTCTCTTCATGACGCATGGGGTTACGACGGGGCAAGCGGCCGGCTGAGTTTGCGAATCGAGATCAACGTTAACGAGACACAAACTAACAAGATTGTGCATTCCAGCAGGAAAGCAGAATCGACGCGCGTCTCGAATATGGGCTTTTGCGGGAACACACCGGCGATCTGCGTCCACCAATAGGCGAAGAGACCGACATCCATGACGGTGTGGCCCACAATACAGAAAACCAGGCTGCGCGAGGCGCGCGCCATCCAGCCGAGCAGCAGGCCGGCGCCGAAGACGATGGGCACCATGCTGAGGAGCGCCCAGCTCTTGGTCAGATGGATGAGGGTGAAGAAGAGCGATGAAACGAGGATGGCCGTGCCCGGGCGGATTCGACGCTCGATGGGACGCTGCATGTAGCCACGGAACCCGGTTTCTTCGCAGACACCAGCGGAGATGGCGGAGATGACGCAGGCCAGCCACTTGAGCGAAGGCGTAGGGATGAAGGAAAAGTCGTAACCGCGATGAAACGATGCCGCGGGATATGGAATGAAGCGAAAGAGCACCACGATGGAAGCATGAACGGTGGCGGCGAAGCTGACGGCGGCAATGATTCCCCAGAGCCAGTCTCGGCCGGTAAGCCCACGGACACGCAAGCATTCGGACCGAAACGCGCGCCATTTATGTGGGGGACCGCCGCCGGAGACCCAGAAGATGTACGCGGTGAGGAAGGCGATCTCAACTACGCTGGCGACAGGCGTATTCAGGTTGAGCAAGAGAACCGGCCAGACGTTGGCGGCGATCATGCCGATAATCAAGCCGAGCAGGACGGCGCCAAAAACAACAAGAACGGGCGAACTTTTGGCCGGACGGGCTGTCGCAGTCATCGGCATGAGCTCTCCTGGAAGGGGAAAGTATAACCCGCGAATGGCCTCGAAATGTCATTCGTTTGTCCCGGGTTCGCATGGACAGGCAGTGGCGCGTCTGCATTTCGCCATCCGCAATGAAATCCGGTCTGGCAGCCCTCCGGGACCTTGAATGCGCGCGGACCAGGACCGCGATTGTACCCAGCCAACTTTCATGGCAAGCCGGCCCGGTGCAGTGCTTCCTTATCGTTGCCGTGATGCTGCAGGGTTGATCCGTCTGACCCAGAGAAGCACGGGCAGCCCGAGCAGGATGAGCCCTGTGCCGATCAGCGAACCTTCCAGGTTGCTGCCGTAACTGGAAATCAGCACCGCCGCTGCGCTCACAACAAATACCGCGGGGAGCACCGGATATCCCCAAAGACGGTATGGGCGTGGCGCATCGGGATTGCGGCGGCGGTACACGAAAACTGTCGTCGCCGTCAGCATGTAGAAGAGCCATTCGGCGAACACCGCCAGCTCGAAGTGCTGCTGGAACTGCGACAGGAAGAGCAGCAGCACCGTCGAGAGCAACCCTTGCACAACGAGCGACGTAGACGGCGACTGAAAGCGCGGGTGGATGTGCGCGAACTGCCGGAAGAAGAGGCGGTCGCGAGCCGCCGCGAAGGGAATCCGCGCACCGGACATCACGGTTCCGTTCAGGGTAACGAAGATGCTCAGGGCCATGGCGGCGGCAACGAAGCCGGCACCGCGCGGGCCGGCGACCACCGAGAGTGCGGAGACCGCAGGCTGCTCGCTCGCGGCGATTCCAGCCGCGGGCAGGATGTATTGGATGGCCGCGTTGGTGGCCATGAAGAGCACGCCCACAATGAGCAACCCGCCGATCAGCGCGAACGGCAGCGAGCGCTCGGGACTGCGGACCTCGCCTGCGACCATCGTCAGATCGTTCCAGCCGTCGTAAGCCCACAGCGTGGCGATCAGCGCAGCCATGAATCCGTTGATGCCGCCCACGGCGTGCGGCAGCGAACTCCCGAAGTTGGACCACGACCCTGATGCCGACGCGAAGCAGAAAGCCGCCACGATGAGGATAAGAACGGCTTTCAGGACCGTGAAGACAAGCTGGAAGTCGCCGGCCTTCTTGATGCCCAGATAGTTGAGGCCAGTGATGAGCCAGGTGACCGCAATAGCGAAAATCTGCGACCAGTAGAGCGGCAGTCCGGGAACAGATGCGCCGAGCCAGTGAAATGCGGGGAAAACTTCCAGAGTGCGGGCCAGCCCGCTGGTGACCGCCGCGATCGAGGCTGGCTTGGCCACGGCAAACCAGGTCCACATATACAGGAACGCCGTAGTGTCTCCGTAAGCCCCGCGAAGATAGACGTACTCGCCGCCGGCGTAAGGCATCATGGCGCCGAGCTCGGCATACGTCATGGCGCCGAACAGCGAGAGCAGGCCGCCCACAATCCAGGCAAGGTAGACGAGCGCGGAAGAGCCCACGTCCTGCATCATTTCTCGCGGGACCAGGAAGATGCCGCTGCCGATAATGGTGCCCACCACGATGGCGGTGGCCTGGCTGGCGCCCAGCACACGAGGCAGGTCGGCAGGGGCGGCATGGGTTTTCACGGGCGCGGGCTGGCTCATGCGAGTGATTGGAGGGTAGCACGCTGCGGCGTGGCAGCACGCTCCCGGCGTGGCAGCACGCCTGCTGCCGGTTAGCCGGCCACGGGCACGGCTTTCGATTGCAGGGCCGAGCGCGTTGTACGGTGGCGGTCAAACCACCAGGCCCATACCAGCAGGATGGGCTCGGCGATCACGCTCATCCACACGATGGCGGAAACGCTGGGAGGCGGCGCGCCGAAAGGGCTGGATATTTCAATGTAGACAATTAACGCGACGAATGCGGCCATGGCATAGAGGCCGATGCGGTCCCCGGCGCGGGTGGCGCGCAGGTAGAGGCACAAGCCGGCGGCGAGCATCCCCAGTTCCACGGTCATGGTGCCGGCGATGGAGTTCCACAAGCCCAGGCCGTAGAGTGCGCTCCCCGGCCACAGCGGCATATCGGGCCGGTGAGTGATCCAATCGAGAACCCAATGGCTGACCACGCCCATCCAGATGAGAACGGCGCCAGAGCGATAGCGCGTGACCGCCCAATAAATTCCGGCACAGACCGTCGCCCAGAACACGAGTGCAGCCAGGCTGTGCGACCAGGGGTAGCTCACGAAGTCTAGATTGGACCATCGGGCGGTGGAATCGATGCGGACGCGCTCGAGACCGAAGGCCAGCAGCACGGGCCAGAGCAGGTCGGCAAACATGGTGGCGGCGAGCAGCAGACCAAGCGAAGTGCGCGGCGCAAACCGCTTTGACGCGAATCCCACAGCAATGTGGCCGATGAACATAGGGTTCAGCGGCCACTATACCATTCGATGATTGCCGAATTCACTTTTTCGGTTTTGCCTTGACCACTGCTCCCGCGACCCTGTTGTCAGCCGGATTCGGCGTGTTGCCAGCCGGCGTGCTCGGAGCGTTCAGGACACCTGACTGGTCCACCTTCAGTTGGTTGTCAATTGTGTAACCAGGCGCAGCCTGCTGCGCGAGCTGCTGCGCGTGATCCTTGCGGCTCTGGCTGCCCACGATGCCTCTCAGCTTGATCACGCCATTCCCGCGATCCTGATCGACAATGACGCTGGCCAGGTCGTTCTGGTCCAGTGCTCCGTAGACCGCTTGCTTGTCGTCGGGATGCGATGCGGTGTGGCATGCTGCCGTGAATCCGCATGCCAGAGCAGTTGCCGCTACCATCACTACCAGGTCGCGGAATAGGGATGCGTACCTCATGGATGGTATTTACCTCGCCAATGTAATCGATGCGGCGGCGGGTAGACGTGGTTGTTCTGCAATGTTGCAAGGGTGCCGCAAAATAGCATTCAGCAGAATGTATCAGGCAGTCGGCTTTCGGCCTGAACTTTCGCCTTGAAAGCGCCGCCAGGGCGATTCGGCAGTTGTGTCCAAGCTTGAGCGGGAACATGCGAAGGTTGCGCGGTGTCTATACTCACAAGTGCACTGGCAGGCATGGTGGAAGCACGGCGGCTTTGCGTGTTGCGGCGTGGTCGCCGCAAAGGGGAATTGATGTGTCCTTGACTGCAAAATCGGTCGAACTGCTGCTGGTGGCCTGCCTGTGTTCCTCGGCCTTAACTTACTCCCAGACGAATGCTCCAGTTGCGACCACGCCTCCCGCCCCGCCAACGCCAACGCCTGGGGCCCTTTATAAGCAGGCGATGCATCCGCTGGATGTCGTGCGCTCGTCAATGAGCAACTGGTCCGATTCGGAGTTGGGCGCGTTCGCCGTCGGCATGCGAATGGCGAAGAAAGCCTGTGCGGAGTCTCCTCCGGAAAACTATTCGGGCGATGACCTCTACGACTTGGCGCGGCTATGTTCGCTGGGGCAGGACTGGGGCTCGGCGAACACGGCGGCCACGCGCTATCTCGACAGCAGGGCGGAGCCGCACCGCACACAGGCTTTTGCTCTCAGCATGAACGCGCTGATGCATTTGAATGGTACGGATCTGGCCGTGGCGACGGCGAACGCCATGATGCAGAGTCAACCCTACGACGCCGAAGGGGCTTACGCCATCCGCTATCTCAAGGACGCTTTGGAACAGGCAGGCAATCCGGCGGCGATTCCACTTGCCCAGAGCGAGCATTCGCGGATTGTGGCGGCCCTCGAGGCAGGCATAGCACTCAAGGCTGTGCATGGCGACGCCGTGATCAGCGTGGGGATGTTGTATGAATCAGCAATGGAACTCGCGTTCTGGCAGCGCTATAACAATGACTTCGCGGCTGCCGCTACGGTGAAGGACATTGAAGACGCGCTCGCGAAATCAACCGCTCTGCCCGCCGATGATACGCTGCGGATCGAAGCAGTCCGCACGCAGTATGCGTTACTAGGGAAGCCGCTTCCAGCCTTCAAGACATCGCCGGCTGTCGAGCCGCCGAAGACGAGACGGAAGTCCAACCCGATGCAGCCTGCCATGCACATCGGTCCGGACTTCGGCGCGGCAACCGTACTCGTGCTGTTCCCGGACTGGTGTCCGCAGTGCCGCGGCATGATGAAGACACTCACCGAATTTGGTGCCGCAAACAAAGAGACCCCGATCTACGCATTCGGACTCATGTTCCTCGATGATCCCACGGCGTCCGAACCGTCCGGAGACGACAACGAAAAGGCGCATGAGCAGAACCTGAGGGAAGTGGAGGGCACGTCGACACTCCTGGTCGACGCCAAAACGGCGTATTCACTGGGCGTACTCGATTTTCCTCTGGGCATTGTGCTCGATCACGATGGGCTCGTCCGCTACATTGGAGTGCTTCCGGTCGATGCTTTCAACGGCAATGGCTATATGGAAAAGCTGTTGGAACGCCTGGCAAGAGGCCCTGTGAGTCACCCCATGGCGAAGTAATTCGACGCCCTCCACGGCAGGTCACTGCGTAGATTGTGGCTCCGGCTGCGTCTCATGAAAATGCCGCCAGATCGACTCGGCGGTTTTCTTTGGCACTACCGAGGCCAGCGATTCGGCCGTCGCCTGCTGCACGTCGCGCAGGCTGCCAAAGTGGGCCAGCAGGCGCTGGCGCGTGAGCGCTCCTACCCCTGGGATGTCCAGCAGTTCGCTGGAGCGGTCGCGCATCGCGCGGCGCTGGCGATGGTAACCCACGGCAAAGCGGTGGCTCTCATCGCGGATCATCTGCACCAGGTGCAGCACCGGCGAACGGCGGTCGAGCACCACCGGCTCCTCCTCATTGCCATAAACGTAGATCACTTCTTCCTTCTTGGCGATTGAGGCAAGCGGCTGGTTCGTCAGGCCCAACTCTTCGAGCGCTTCGGCCGCGGCATGCAACTGGCCAAGGCCCCCATCGATGAGGATCAGCGACGGCATGGTCTTCGGTTCTTTGGAGGGCTTACCGTCAGGTGCGCGAGTCACGGGATTCCCTTCGTCGTCATCGACTCCACGTAGGTCGCGCCCCTTCATGGCATCGCCGTTCGAGCTTTCAAGAATCCGCTTGTAGCGGCGGTGCACCACCTCGCGCATGGAAGCGAAATCGTCCACGCCGAGTACGGTCATCACCTTGAACTTGCGATAGGCGGACTTGTTCATCTTGCCGTCTTCCCACACCACCAGCGAGGCCACGGTTTCGGCGCCCTGGATATGCGAAATGTCGAAGCACTCAATGCGCCTCGGCAGTTCCGGCAGCATGAGCGCCTCGGAGAGCGCTTCCTGAACTGCCTTGCGCGAAGGCTCAAGCACCCGAAACCGCTGCGTGTACGACTGTTTCGCATTCTGCCCCGCGAGATCGATGAGCGACCGCTTTTCTCCGCGCTGGGGCACGGCCAACTCGATGCGGCGACCTACGCGCTCCGTGAGCAGCGCGGCAAGCGATTCCCGGTCGGGAAAATCGACCGGCACAAGAATGCTGCGCGGAACGTACGGCTGATCGATGTAAAGCTGCTTGAGCAGAGCAGAGAAGACGGCGCCGGGATTGAATTCAGGTTCCAGGTTTCCCAACGAAGATGCTGTCCTCCGGGATGAGGCGCCTGGATCACGGCCAGCCACGGGTTCTTCGTCGTCGACGCCCGTGGCGCGTTCCAGCGCCAGGGCTTCCATCATCTCGGGCAGGTCTTCCCAGAAGAATTCGCGCCGGTCAACAATCTTCCCATTGCGCATGTGGAAGAGGTTGACGGCGAGCGAGTCGCCTTCGAAGTGATAGCCGAACACGTCGGCATCATCGTCCTGCTCCACGGTGGCGATACGCTGTTTCTCCTGGAGCTGGTGCACGGTGGAGAGCTGGTCGCGCAGGCGCGCCGCGGCTTCAAACTGCTGGTTTTCGGCGGCCTCCAGCATGCGCTGCGTGAGGCTTCGTTCCAGTTCCGCCTGCTTGCCTTCAAGGAAAAGCTCCGCGTCGCGCACGGCATTGCGGTAGGCCTCCGGCGTGGTGAGGTCTTCCACGCATGGGCCCAGGCAGCGGTGAATGTAGTACTGCAGGCAAGCCCGCGGGTGATAGCGATTCAGATCGACTTTGCAGCTCGGCAGCAGAAAGCTCCGATGGATCAGCTCGACAACCCGATACGCGAGATTGCCCGGAAAATAGGGACCGTAATAGGCGGCGCCGTCCTTCCGCAGCCGGCGCGTCACGAACACCTTGGGGTAGCGCTCGTTCAGCGTGAGCTTCACGTAGGGATACGTCTTGTCATCGCGCAGAAGAATGTTGAAGCGTGGCTTCTTCTGCTTGATCAGATTGTTTTCAAGCGCGAGCGCCTCATGCTCGTTGGCCACGAGAATGTAATCCAGGTCGATGGCTTCGCGCATCAGCGAGCCGGTCTTGGCGTTGGCCTGCGAAGCTTCGAGAAGGTAGGAACGCACCCGCGAACGCAGGTTCTTGGCCTTGCCCACGTAAATCACTTCGCCCTCGGCGTTTTTATAGAGGTACACGCCGGGCTGCGTGGGCAAGGTGCGGATTTTCTCGTAGAGATCCATGGAATGGGCCCGGCCGCCGCAACGGTCGCAAACAATCCAGCCGGCAATCTATTTTAGGCGACTCCCTTTAGATGACCGGCCACCGCGCAAAGAAGCAGGCGGTCGCCTCGCCGAGGCCAAACGGCTTTAGCTCAATCAGTTGGGCCATGGGCGTGGTTCCGCGCAAAAGAAAGAAGCCCGGCCCCACGGCCAGGCTTCGATCGAGCAACTTCGAATTACTCGGGCAGCGCATAGACGGTCTGGAGCACCTTCTCCTTCAGGTTCTCCGGCAGCGGTGCATAGGAGAGCTTCGAGGCTTCGCTCTCGCCCGACTTGATGATCCAGCTCAACATATCGCGGATTACTTTTTCGTTTTCCGCATGAATTGGCTTCGCCGGAATCAGCAGGTAAGTGAAGCTGGAGATGGGATACGCTTCCTCGCCGGGCGCGTTGGTGATCGAAACGCGGTAGTCGGCGGGCATGTTCTTGACGGTGGCCGCGGCAGCGGTCACGCCCTCAATGGAGCCCTTGAGCCACTTTCCCGCGGCGTTCTTCACTTCGCCATAGTTGATGTGATTCTGCAGCGCGTAAATCAGCTCCACATATCCCACGGCGCCCGGGTTCTGGCGCACCAGGCTGGCGACGTTCTCGTTGCCCTTGCCGCCAATACCCGCGGGCCAGTTAATGGAAGTGCCCTTGCCCGGACCGCCTGCCCAATCTTTGCTCACCTTGCTCAGGTAATCGGTGAAGATGAACGTGGTGCCGCTGCCATCGGAGCGGTGCACCACCGTGATGCGCTGATCCGGGAACTTGATGCCGGGGTTGTCCTGGGCGATGCGCGCGTCGTTCCAGTTCTGAATCTTGTTCAGGTAGATGTCTGCCAGCACTTCAGGCGAAAACTTTACGTCACCCACGCCCGGAACGTTGAAGATCGGTACGACCGCGCCAAGCACGGTCGGAATGTGGATCAGCTTGACCGGCGAGGCGGCCAGCGCCTGATCCGTCATAGGCATGTCCGATGCGCCGAAATCCACCAGGCTGTGCGTCACCTGCGTGATGCCGCCGCCGGATCCGATCGATTGATAGTTGACCTGAACGCCCGGATGCGCCGCGCTGTATTCCGCAAACCATTTGGAGTAGATCGGGTACGGGAAGGTAGCTCCCGCTCCCGTCAGGTGCTGCGCCTGGGCCGCCCCCGCAACCAGCATCATCAATGCAACGGCAATTACCGTTTTTCTCACGTATCGCTCCCTTACAGGTTTCACTGCCGGGATTGATTCTCTACGTGCAATGTTACGGGCGTTTGAACACACCCCGGATTGGCAAACATTTCTAACCGCAGCGCTTCGTAAGCTGCTTACGGCTCACGCTCATGGCCGACGCTTACGGTTCAGTTCGATCGCGCCATTTCTTCGCCACCGCGGGATCTACCAGCATTTTGATATAGACCCCGCCCACAACGGACCTCGCCTGGAAGGACTCCTGCTTTCCACTGACGGTGTCGTACCAGTCGGTCAGCGGAACGCGCGTCGGCCCTTGGTTCACCCAGCGACCGATGGGGTCGACCAGCGCGTTCCAATCCGCGGAACTGGCCGCGAGTGTAGCCGTCCATATCTGCCAGTCGAGCTTGGTGTAGGTCTTGCGGTTGTCGAGCGGCAAGCCGAATCGGTTCAGATGCTTGAGATAGAAGGCGACTTCGGTCTGGCGCACGCGGGCGGGGAAGAGGTTGAGGCCGAGGATCTGGTCCCACACCAGGTTGTATTTCTGGCTCCAGGTGCCGGGCTTGTCGAAGGCGAGCTTGTAGTGGTCTCCGTCCGCGGCCATGGTCTGCCACTTCGCGGCCATGTCGCGAGCCGTGTGTGCGTAGTCGTCCGCAATGTCGCCTTTGCCAAGCCCGCGCGCCATTTCGGCGAACGCTGCCAGCCCTTCAATGGCCTTGATCGAGAGGTTTGCGTTGTGCGCCAGGTGCCCCGCGAAGTCGTCCGTGCTGAGCTGGTTGGCAGGGTCGAGTCCCTTGTCACGCAGGTATTCAGCCCACTTTTGAAACTCCGGCCAGTACTCGCGCGCAAAATCCCAATTGCCCAGCTCGCGCTCCATAGCGGTGACCAGGATCAGCAGGTTTCCGCTCTCCTCCACTGGCATCTGGTCTTCCTCGGTGCGCTCCCCTCCGCCGTAGACCTGGCCGTCCGCCAGCGGATATTGCCCCAGGTCATGCGGCGCAAAGGGCCACTTCCAGCGCGGAAGCGCGGCATACTCCATCACCGGCTTGAGCTGAGCCTCCAGCAGAGCGGGATTGAAGAAGAGGAAAAACGGACCTGAAGGATAGAGGACATCCACCGTGGAAATGCAGCCGTTGGAAAAGTTCTCCTTGGGGAAGAGCATCGGAGTACCATCGAAATCCGCTGCCAGTCCGTGCGCCGCCAGCGTCTGCCGATAGGCCAATATAGCGATCTGCGCATACGCCGGTCCGCCGGCCTTCTCGAGATCGGCCGTGAGCTCCTCGTCGAAACTCGTACCGCGCTGCTCGAGGCTCGCGTAGTCGCGCTCGGCCTGGCTCAGCATTTCCTCCACGGTCTCGCCGTTGCGCTGCCAGTAGGGCCGCAGTCGCCGGTTCAGGTATTCGATAGAAAAATCCTCAGTGTAGGCAAGCAGGACGTGACTCGTAACCGGCGCAGTCACGCTGCCCAGCGGAATCATCGCCGCCAGGTGGGCCGCGCCGTTTCGCGGCGCCCGCGGCATGTCCATCTGGTCTTCGGTTGGCAGCGTCCCCGTCTTCACGAATGTATCGACGGAATTCTCTGAGGCCGCCATCTGCGCGCCGGCGGATTCGGGCACGGCCAGATGAAAATAGCCCCAGTCGATGCGCAGGTCGTCACCGGATCGGTTGAGGACCTTCTGCTCCCGCGAACCAACGTTCAGCACGGTCAGCTCGTTGGCGCGCGAACGCCCCCACGTCACCGGCTCGTCCCCAGTATTGACGGCGATGACCGGATCCACATCAATCAGAGCGGTCACGTCGTGAGCCGAATCCGCGCTGGCGGTCAGCGTGAGGTAAGTGACGGGACGCGAGAGCACATCGAGATCTTTGGGCGGTGCCGGCGTAAAGAATTCCACGCGCAGCGTCACTCCGGCCGCGGCAAAATCGTATTCCGTGTGCGTGGGCGTCACATGCAATGCGGTCTGCTGCATCGCGGGCACGTCGCGCGGCTCTTCTCCCATGAAGCGATACGGCTTGCCGTCAATGCGGACGAGCCCGTGAATCGGCTGCCGCTTGCCGGTCCAATGCGTGGTGTCGCGGTCGGTGAGGTGGTCGGCAAACGACCATACGCTGAAGTACGGATCGTGGACGATGAGCGGCACGGCCGGGGGACGCTGCTGCTGCGCCCCCGAACTCGACGTGAACAGGCCACACGCAAAGACGAAAACCACGACACACGCGGAAAAAATGCGCTTACCAATTGTGCTCACCGGCACCTCGATGGACTCGAATGACATCAACCCTGCCCCGCCTTCACAGACGGCATACAGGACAGATCATTCTAAGACACTCAGGAGCCGTGGACAGCCGGGTCCGGCCGCGGCGCGCGGACAATTGCATGACGGTCTCTTTGTTGCTGAAAGAGGTTCGCATTCCACCGCGTCGTAGCCGCAAGGACTGTTAGCCGCACCGCGCCGTAGGCGCAAGGTTCGTTAGCCCCGCGTTTCAACGTGGGGAAAGATGGCCGAGCAAGGGTTCGAAGTCCTGTAGGGACGGCGCAATGCTCGCAAGGAGCATCTCATCCGTATTCATGCAACCGCCCGGGCGCGGCGCGAGCCCAGTTCCGCGCGAATCGAGCCCGACTACGTTGAAGCCGCCTCGGCAAGCGGCAGAGTAAAGCAGAACGAAGCGCCGGAGCCCAATTCGCTTTCCGCGCGCACCCTACCGCCATGCGCCTGCACGATGTGGCGCACGATGGCCAACCCCAGCCCTGTGCCGCCCGACTGGCGCGACCGCGCCTTGTCCACTCGGTAAAAGCGTTCGAAAATGCGGCCCAGGTGTTCCGAAGCAATGCCGGGACCGAAATCCTGCACGCAGAATTCCACCGCGTCATCCAGCGCTCGCGCGCTGATACGAATGCGCCCCCCCGCGCTTCCGTACTTGATGGCGTTTTCGATGAGGTTGCCAAACACCTGGTTCACAGCGTCGGAATCGGCCAACACCAACTCGTCCGGTGAGCCCGCGGACTCCAGTTCAAGGCCCGCGTCCGCCACGATTCCGCCGAGTGAATCCATGGCGTCCTGCACCAGCGCGCTGGCGCGCTGCGGCAGGCGCACCAGCTTGTAGTCAGGGCTCTCTACACCGGCGAGCGTGAGCAGGTCCTCGGTGAGCCGGTTCATGCGGCGTGCGCTGCGCTGGATGATGCCGAGAAATTCACGCGTGGTATTGGCGTTGGGTGCCGGGTCGTCGAGCAGCGTTTCCACGTAGCCCTGAATCGACGTCAGCGGCGTGCGCAGCTCATGGCTCACGTTCGCGATGAAGTCGCGCCGGGTGCGCTCGGCGGCTTCGATGCGAGTCACGTCGTGCAGAACGGCAAGTGCTCCTCCAGAGGGCAGGGGAGCCGCGTTCACCTCGAAGATGCGTCCGGGTGCAAGCGATCGCGCAGTGCCGCTGTGCACCTCACCGGAATCGAGCGCGCCTCGGATGCAAGCCAGCAGATCAGGATCGCGCACCGAGTGGGCCAGCGGCCGTCCCGCGCGAATCTCCGTTCCTGCCATCTGGCGCATGACTGCGTTCGACCAGCGCACCTGGGCCTCGGCGGTAACCGCCACCACAGCTTCCTGCATGGAATCGAGCATGGCTGCCAGCTCCTGGCGCCGGTTCTCAATTTCGGTGAAGCTCTGCCCCAGCCGTTCGGCGGTCTGGTTGAGCGCATCTTCCATCTCTGACAACTCGTCGCCCCCGGACCGCGGAAGCCGCGCGTGCAGGTCACCGGATGCAATCCGGCGCGCAAAGTTGGTGACGCGATGCAGCCGCTGCACCACGCGCACTGAAGCCCACGCCGCGATGGGCAGCGCCAGCACCAGCGCAATCAGCCCGGACCACAGCGCATCCCAGGCGAGCCGATGCAGCGCCTCCACCTGCGTGCGCTCCATCATCCCGCGGAACACCAGCACCATGACGACGGTATGAAATGCCAGCAGGAGAATGAACAGCCCCAACAGCTTGGCAAACAGTTTGCGGGTCAAGGCGAGCTTCTCCCATTCGGCGGGTGGATGACTGGATTATCGTTCGCCGCGGCTGGACGCGGCTACTCGCCCTTGGGCAATTCGAAGCGATATCCAGCGCCGCGGACCGTTTTCAAATAACGGGGATCCTCGGGGTCCACCTCGATCTTCTCGCGGATGCGCCGGACGTACACGTCCACCGAGCGCGGCGTGACAAACCTCGCGTCGCCCCACACGGCATCCAGCAGGTGATCGCGGCTGTAAACCCGGCCGGGATGGCGGGCGAGATAATCCAGTAGGCGGAATTCCGTCGCGGTAGTGGTGGTGAGCTGGCCGCGCACGGTCAGTTGCATGGCGCCTGCA
>Ga0134126_10005651_pt1 | contig 15618 bp, 11 predicted proteins | sample KB31752_FD_96881 | JGI IMG/M metagenome (GOLD analysis project Ga0134126, IMG submission 96881) | Terrestrial soil microbial communities with excess Nitrogen fertilizer from Kellogg Biological Station, Michigan, USA - KB3-175-2 | ecosystem: Environmental > Terrestrial > Soil > Unclassified ...
ATCTCCGTCCGATGTTGAAATTTTGCGAGCGGCCATGACGCAGGCGCTGACTGAGGGTGGACATGAAACCGCCGGCTACATGCTGGAGTCTGGCACTTGTGAATGGAATGGAACTGAATTGCGGGTCCGCGTGGCTGCCTCAAAAACCCTGTTTGAAATGATGTATCCAGTTGCGGCGCAGCAACTGGTGAAAGATGCCTTCCGCCAGACTGCCGGACCGGGCCGTACAATCCGTTTGGAACCCGGCGATCCGTCCGCGGCAAACGACAAAAAACCGCAAACCAAAGCGAATCTTGCTTTACCTATCGATGGTGGGACGCGTCCCCAGGACCATCCCCTGATTCGTCACGCGCAACAACTATTTTCTGCGGAAGTACGTAGTGTAGTTTCGCTCCGCGATCCGCAGGCTTCGAAATCCTGATTGGAAAAGGCTCCCGATGGACATGGACAAAATTAAAGAAATGATGGGCCAGGCACAGCAAATGCAGCAGCAGATGGAACAGACCATGGCCCAGATCCAGGTGGAGGGCTCCGCGGGTGGCGGCGCTATCACGGTGCGCATGAATGGTAAGAAACTGGTGCTAGCGGTGCAAGTGGACCCTTCAGCCGCAGCCGTCGGCAGCGGCCCTGGAGACAATACCGCCGATTTAGAAATGTTGCAGGATCTGATTGCGGCTGCCGTCAACGATGCCTCGCGGCGGGTCGATGAAGCCCTGCAAGGCAAGCTCTCTGGAATGCTGGGAGGGATGGAGTGGATGCGGATGCTGGGACAATAGACCGATCCAGCAGGGCCGATTCAACCTAACGAAAACCATTAGCTTTCCACTCTATCTACAAGGAAAATTTGTGTCACGGTTTGCGCAACCCCTTACCCTGCTGATTGACGAACTATCGAAGCTGCCGGGAATCGGCAGAAAATCGGCGCAGCGCCTGGCATTTCATATTTTGCGCGCCACCGAGCAGGACGCTTTCGCGCTGGCGGATGCGATCCGCGACATGAAGGCGCAACTCCACCTCTGCTCCATCTGCCACAACATCACCGATGTCGATCCGTGCCAGTTCTGCAGCAATCCTTCGCGGAATCAGGAGGTAATCTGCGTCGTGGAAGAGCCGTCGAATATCGCCAGCATCGAAAGGACCAAGCACTTCAACGGCACCTATCATGTGCTGCATGGAACGCTGTCGCCGTTGAATGGAATCGGTCCGGACCAGTTGCGAATTGACAGCCTGGTAGAGCGAGTGCAGAGGGGCTCACTTCAGGAGGTGATCCTGGCCACTAATCCCACCGTGGAGGGTGAAGCCACCGCAGGATATCTGCTGCAAGTGCTGCGCGGGACGCCAGTTCGCATTACCAGAATCGCCACTGGCATTCCAGCAGGAGCCGACATTGAATATGCGGATGAAGTGACAATGACGCGCGCTATGGAAGGCCGCAGAGAAGTTTAATTGCCACACTGCGAGGAAGGCTACGCGCTTCACACAATTGTTTGCCAGATCAAAATAGGCTGAAGAGAAAACCTGGTTGCACTGCAATCTTGACTTAGGAGCGCAGGTGCATCAGCAAATCCTGCGGGTGAACCGGCTTGGCGAGGATCTCAAATTCGTGGCCCTGGGTTCTTGCTTTTTCCAGCAGATCGGCTGTTGCCGCCTGACCGGAAAACAGAAGAATCTTACACTTCGGCAGCAGGCTGCGGATCTTGATGGCCGCATCGATACCGTTCATGTCATTCATGATGACATCGCTGATAATCATCTCGGGCTGCATTGACTGGGCCAATTCCACCGCAGATTCGCCGCTATAAGCGGCTGTGGCTTCGAAACCGTTCCGGTTCAGGATAATCACTAGCGTATCGGCAATCACGCGCTCATCATCGACCACCAATATTTTTGGCTTCACAGAAATTCTCTCTTGCCTCTCAGGATTTCTTTGACCTTCGTGAGGAGTGCTTTGGATCATGAATATAAGGGAAGTGTACTCGAATTCGAGAAAGTTCGCCTACAACTCCCGTTCTAGTTAGACGTAATGAAGCTCAAAACGGACCCGCGCCTTTATGGTTATACCGCAGCGTTTTCGGTGCAAAATTCCAATGAATCAGCAATTTCTGGTCTTCACAATCGCTTCGTCAGATAAGATTCCCTTCGTCGGTACGTTGACGTTGCGTCGATTGATCACTTCGACGGAGACGTCGAGGAGAAATCTGCTACTCCGACGCGAACAATAGTGTGATCCTTCGAATGATCCTTGGCGGCGGCAGAGGGCTTCTCCTGTTCCGTAGGCGGGGTATCGTTCGTTGCGGTATCCTCCGCCCATGCCCCGTAGACGCGATTATTGAAGGAAGCAATCCCGCTGTAGTCTCCCATGAAGTCCTGCTCGGAGGCGACGAACGGCTTTTCGCTCCACGCATAGTTCTGAAATGTCTGTCCTTCGTCCGTCGAACGCGCCAGCGTGACCAGCGTCTTCTTGTTTTCTGGATCTAACCGCCGGTCATAAAAAAGAATCGAAACAGCGCCCGTAACCGGGTCCACGCTGAGCCATTGGAAAAACTGGTCGGCGCCGTCGTGGATTGGGTCATTATTCACCCGCACCGGCGCACTCCACTTTTTGCCTCCGTCCACCGATCGCGCACAAAAGACGTCGATATCGCCATTGCGGTAATCACTCCAGGTCACATAAAGGTGGGCGTGTTTGTGATTGCCGCTGCGCGGGTCGACAGCGATCTGGGGAAATCCGTTGGCGCGATCGAAATCCTGCACCGCAAACATTGTTGGCCCGCTTCGAATTATGTTCTTCACCTTCGCAAATGTTTTGCCGCCGTCGCGCGACGTGGTGAACTGGAGTTGATTCCCTGCCGCCCAGACCGCGTACACGGTTGAGTCTGCACCGACCGCCCCATCGAACCCTTCCAGCGCACCGTTATCGTCGCGCGGCAATCCAGGTTTCTGATCGATTTCCGTTGGTGTCGACCATGTTTTTCCGTCGTCGGTGGACCGCGACAGTACCATGCGCGAATCGACAAGGCTCCAGCGCGTCCAGGCGACATACAAGTTGCCCGCATACCTGCCTTGCGACGTATCCGCCACGATGTAGGATTTGTCCTCAAACGGGATTCCGGGCGGCTGTGGTTGCAGAGAGACGGTAATCGGAGTAGGCTCCCAGGTCTTGCCGCCGTCGAGCGATCGGCGAATCAATACCTCATTCGTCGTGGTCGCATGACCCCAGTAATTAAAGGTTCCCAGTTTGTTGAAGGCGATCGAGCATAGGATGGCGTGCCCTTGAATGTCGTAAGTCACCGACACATCGCCCGAAATCTTGAAGTCTTTCGGCGCAACATTCGCAGCGTGTTCCCAGTGTTGGCCCGCATCGGTCGAGTAGGCGATATGCGCCGGCACCTGATATGCCACCACTACTTGTTTTGAATTGATGGGGTTCACCGCCACCGAAGGCTCACTGAAATAGCCGGGTTCAGTCAGAGTGGTCACCTTAGCCTGGGGCGCCCTCGGCAACGCGACCTGGGCCTGCGAACGCGCTGGCACCGTCAGGAAGAAAACCGCGGCCGCGGAAAATCCAACGCGGTAGACGAGTGAAAAACTCTTCATGGTCCTCTCAAATCAAAGCTCAAGCATCACGATATCGCATCTCCCGCCGGTATCAGCGTGCCGTATCAGTTTGGAACAAGCTCTTGGACTGAGGGACGGAGGCAATCGAATCGTTACATTTCCAATAAATTGACCTTCTTTCCGCTACGAATTACATTGATGGCAATCATGAAAATCCTTCGGCTTTTATGTGCAGCATTTCTGGTGGCGAGCAATCTACCTCTGTTCGCAAGCCAACCTTCTGCCGCGGGCTCTAAAAACCAATGGACTGCCGGAAATGATTCGATCCAGATGTCGGTCAACGAATCCACCGGGGTGATCGACCATCTTGTGGATCAGGTGAGCCATGAGGACTATTGCAACCAGACGCTGGCCGACGCCACCTCCGATACCGACGGCAATCGCGGTCTGACATTCACCGTCGGCAAACGCATTGGCGGACTCATGCTCTATGACGAATTGCGCAGTCGCGTGTTTCGAGACATTTCCGATCCCGGCAAGGTGACGCACGTCAAGCAGTCCAAAAATGGCAATGTCGACACCCTTTCGTTCGATAAGCAATACCCCGGCGCAGAGTTCGTTGTTCATGAGACATTTGCGGTCGGCCCGAAGGATGTGCGCTGGAATGTGCGCATCAAGAAGACGTCCGGCCCGGATCGCACCGTGCGTGTGATCTACGATGTTCCCTTGCCATTGGGCGGCGAAGCGTGGGCGCCCATTTCCACCGCGCCATTTCGTGTCAAGCCGTGGCTGCCGTTCTCCATCGATTATGGCCAGTCCACGTCTGGCGCGATCGGCGAAGGCGAATGGAGAACTACCATTCCGTTGATGGTCTTTTACTCCAAGCGAACCGACCGTGCGCTTGCGATCGCTTCTCCGCTGGAGGTTCCTTCGGTCCGCATTCGATTCCTGACCAACACCAGCGCGCTGGCGGACTTCTATTGGAATTCGCGGCAATATCCACCTAGCGAACGACCGTATTTCCAGGTAAGTAATGAGGACCTGGGCCTTCGCAGTTCCCGCGATCTGCAAACAAGCCTGCTGATTTCTGCGCAGCCGGCGAACTGGCGGCCGTCTCTTGGCTGGTTCTATTCCAAGTACAAAGCATACTTTGATCCCAGTCCCGCTTTTGAAAAATGGGATGGCGCCTACACCGGCGGTGATGATTTGATGGATCCTTCGCTAACCACGCAACAAGTCCGCGAAGCGTATGCAAAACGATATGCACTGGGCGTCCGCTGGGAGGAATATCACAGCCCGTATCACCTGTATGGCGAGATGATTCCGCCTCCGGACATGAAGAGTTGGACAGATATCTCCGATCCCGGCGGGCCAACCCTGACCCGCGCCGCCATTGAGGAACATTGCCGCTTGAGCAAGGAGGCCGGAATCGGCACGTTTCTCTACTACAACACCACGGAATCGGAATACTGGTACGCACAACAGAATTTTTCAAAAAGTATTGCGAAAAGTGAAGATGACAAAACCATCGCCGCCTGGCGTGGACTTGAATATCCCAGCAAGCGGGCCTGCTGGTTGATGAACTCCGACCCAGGCACCGGGTTCGGCCAGCACATGGTCGAGGAAGCCAAACAAATGGTGCAGTCCTATCCGGACGCCGCTGGCTTTTTCTGGGATGTATTCGGTCGCAGCTACATGTTCGACTTCGCTCATGACGATGGCATCACCATGGTCAACAATAAGCCGGCCTACTATCCGGAATTTATGTACCGCCGACTGCTCGATCAATATATCGGGCCGCTGCTGCACGATCGAGGCATGACCATCACCGCCAACAAACCGGTCACGGTCGCCAGCACGCGCGGCATCGACGGCATCATGATGATGGAAAATGCGCCCTACGAAGTGAGCCCTGGATGGATTACCACGCAAAGCTATCTTGGGCTGACGCGTCACGTGATGATCCTTGACAGCAACCCCGCTGATCAGGAGATTTTATATCTCCAGTGTCTGCGTTACGGCGCCTTCAACTCGCTTGTCTCCGATCACACCCGGGATGGCAAACCATTGCCGGCTGAAACAATCGAATATAACGAGAAGCTCCACAACATGTACCAGCCGTACGTGAACATGTTTGCCGGCAAGAAGTGGATTTTCTATCCGCACGCGCTCGACCTGCCCGCCAGCACCTACGGCAACATTTTCCAGTTGAAAAATGGCGATGTCATGATCACCATGATCTCCGCATGGCGAGCGTTAAACCATGCCGAGGGATACGATTCCAACCTGCAAGTGATCGCCCGATTGCCCAATGCCGATGCGGTGCAATCGGTTGAAGTGGATTCCGTCGACCTAGGCGATAAAAGCTCCATCACGCCGCAGCGAAACGGAAACCAATTGACCGTCGCGGTGCCTAAACATGGAAAAGCGACGGTCATTCTGCTGCATATGAAGAGTTAGAGTCGCATCGTTCTTGCAGCGGTTTTAACATTTTGTCTGGCTCGAGCCAGGGATTCCGCGCGAAGGTATCGGTAGGCAGAAAAATGCGCGCCGGCTAGCACTATCAACCCCGAAAGAAAGGCCCACAGCATCAGCCCGACCGAAATCGAGAAGGGCCCATACACGGACTTGAGGTCGAGCCAAGGAAGGACGAGGATGTAGAGCTGTTTGGCGGCCTCCCACAAGACGCCGGTGATGATCGCACCCGGTAATACCGACATCACGCGAACACGGCGATTGGGCAACACCCAATAGATCAGAAAGAAAAGCGAAATGCTGGCGACAACACCCAGAACTCGCAACATGGTTCGTTCCACGAAGTGAAAGAAAGGACTGCCGGTATGTCCAAAGAAGATTAACTTCAGCAGCATTTCATGTGATGCCGATACGGCGATGGAAAGTAACGCCAGCACGCCAACCATGAAGGCCAGCCCGAGGGAGGTAAGTTGATTTCGCCAATAGGAACGGTTCTCCTTGACTCCCCATACTTGATTTAGAGCAACCTCCAACGGCAAAAATACGCCAGTGGACGAGATCAGAAGCATCACCACCGACACCGCCGCCACTCGCTTTTGCGAATACACCAGGTAGACCATGTTGCGCGTGACAAACTCCTGCCCTGTGGGAAGAAGTACCTGCAGCATGCCTCGGATCACATTCACCATTTGCGACGAGTGCAGGAGGCGCGCAATCGTGAGCATCAGCACGATGAATGGAAACAGCGAGAGAATCACGTTCGCAGCGACACTGAACGCATAGGTATGGACCGCCGTCCGCGACAAGTAGCGCAGCAGCGCCCTTCCCTGAGATTCCTGCGGCTCAGAGAAATCGGAATCCAGCGCAATCGAGTCTGGCGGGCTTGGCTGTGACAGTAATGTCAGCATGGTTTCTGGAGACATTCCAAACTTGGATGAATTAGCTTGCAAAAACGGGTCGGCTAATTCGACTATAGCCTGTCGATCCTGTAAATTCGGTGTTTTGCGCAGGGGGAATTTCGTTCGCAACGGGCCAGGAATTTGGACACGGAGCGGGTGGACACAATGGAATCAACCGATTGCAACAAAGATTTTGCTTGCGTTTCTTTGAAATTCCTGCCATAACAAATTCAGATTCTTCCCAGCCCAATTCTTCATCGTCTGCAGGCGGGAATGTGTCTGCATTGTCTCGGGAAGGCCCTTTGTACCACTTGGTCATGTCGTTGAATCACGTTGAACTACGGGCATTTTGGATCAAGAGCAGCTTCTGTTGCACGCTCTTGCAGCCTAGGCTGCAATCCCTTCAACCCTCCTACAGGCCCATGCGAAGCATGATCAACGAAGGGGAATACTTGTGACTGAACGTGGTGTAGTGAAATGGTTCAATGGCGCCAAAGGGTACGGTTTCATCCAGCGTTCCACTGGCGAAGACGTATTTGTGCATTTCTCTGCGATTCAGCAGAGCGGTTTTAAAACCCTGAATGAGGGAGACGCGGTAGATTTTGAGTGCCAGCAGGGTCCCAAAGGGCTTAACGCGCTTAACGTAGTTCGCAATCAGGAACAGAGCGCGTAGAGCGGTCGGTTTCGGCCGCTCATGGTTGGCATAGAGTGCCTTCTGCGGGCGGAGATTCTATCTTTGACGTTCGGCAGAGATAGTGCCGTTTTGTCGTATGCTGTCGAGTGCGGGTGTAACTGGACTTGAAACAGTGCTCGTTGCGGGAGCCGCTTTTCCCTGCGCCATGGCTATGTTGCGCTGAAAATCCTTGAACTTTGCGCGTTCGATTGGCGAGCCGCGAAACATACGACGATAGTCTGCATTGTCCAGGTTCGCCAGCCAATCCAGAGCAGGATTCACCAGTTCCGGCCGAGGCTGCAGCTCGGGCCAATCGGTGACGGGCGCGCGTCGGTTCCAGGGGCAAACCTCCTGGCAAATGTCGCAGCCAAAGACGTTCCTCCCAGTTTTCGCCGCCAATTCGTCGGCGATCGGTCCTCGTTTTTCAATTGTCAGATAGGCGATGCAGCGGGAAGCATCCATCCGGTATGGCTCCAGCGCCTTTGTCGGGCAGGCGTCGATGCAGCGGGTGCAGCTACCACAGCGGTCGGGCATCGGATGGACCCGGTCCACTAGCGGAAGTTCCAGAGAAGTCAAAATGACCCCAAGAAAAAACCACGAACCCAGCGATTCGTTAATCAGACAAGTGTTTTTTCCTTGCCAGCCCAATCCGGCATATTTGGCATAGACGCGCTCCACCAGCGGCCCGGTATCGACAAAACAGCGTGATTCAAATTCGCCCACGCGCTGTTTCAGCTCGACGCTTAGATATTCCAGACGGCTGCGGATCACCGAATGATAATCGGTCGGCGATATTCTCTGCGCCGCAGGGTCCCCTGATCTCTGCTCCTCGTCGACGGTTTGTTGCCCCGACCAAGCGTACCGGGCAATCCAGCCACGTTTTTCTGCCGGAATGGTAGCCTGCGGATCGATCGAGTAGGGTTGCTCACTGTTGTAATTCACCGCGCAGACAATAACTGATCGCGCCCACGGAAACGGAATCTGCACCGAAGATCGCAGCAGCCGTCCGTCCGCATTCCGGCGCTTCAGATACTCCATCTCGCCGGCTCGACCCTCCGCAATCCATGCTTCGAGAAAGCTCAGCTCCGTGCTTGGTTGGTTGGCCTGCGCGGATGTATCCGTCTCTACATTCGTTGCCACAGAGTCGTGCAAATCAGCCGGAGCGACTCCCGCCAAATGAAAGCCGGCGTCTCGTGCGCATTCCTGAACGATTTGCTGAAAAGTTTCGGCAGGCATAGTCCGCAAGCCCGTCGATCAAAGGCCGCTCTTTCGAGTGTATCGAAACTTAACCACACGCCAGCACTGCGTTCAATGCACAGCATTCAGCCGGGAAACGATGGCAAACGGAAGTTACGACTCATATCTATTTTCGGTATACTGTTTTGCAAATCTAAAACGCATTTCCTGTTTATCCGGAGAAAAGATGCGCAAAGTGCAAGGTTGCCGACTCGGGCCTTAGCCTGTGAGCCAGGCGCAGAGAAATCCATTTGCTGAAAGTGTGTTTTGAATGAAATCGACGCTGCCGTTCATTGCCTTGGTTCTCCTCCTGGGAACCACCGTGACGTCCACCCCAGCCTGCGCTGCGAACTCCGCAAAGCATGACGTTGTCACGGTTTCGGAAGGCGTACTTACTATTCCGACCTACCAAAGCCCAGGCAGATACATGCAGCCGCCGTTGTTCCCGCATTCCAATTTGTCTGGGATCTATCCATTCACCACGTATCAAATGCCGTTCAAAGAAGGTGGGCCGGTACCGGAGAAGTATCCCGCCGTTTTCATCGAAAACGAGTATCTCAAGCTCACTTACATACCAGAGTTAGGCGGCAGATTTTTTTCGCTCTATGACAAGCTGCATCACCGCCAGGTTTTCTATCGTAATGACGTCATCAAGCCGGCGCACTACAACGGTCGCGTAAATTTCCCGTTGTCTGGAATCGAGCTTACCGGTCCATACGACTCGCATTCGTTGACCACCCACAGTGAACCTTATTGGTCCCACACTATTTTGAAGCATAAGGATGGCAGCATCACCGTCGTGCTCGGCGAACTCGATCCCTTCTATCAGATGAACGTGACATTTTCAGCGACACTCTATCCCGGCGTGGCGGCGCTGCGGACGGATGTCTTTTGCTACAACGGAAGCGACGGGCAGAAGCCGCAGATGTTCTGGACCAGCGCCTCGCTGCAATCGACCCCAAAAACGCGCTTCCTATATCCCATGACAGAAACGGTCGGCCATACCACAGGGGTTGTATCGCCTTGGCCAATCTATAACGGCGAAGACCTGAGCTGGGATCGCAACAACAAAAACATGCTGGGTGTATTCGGGATCGACACCTACGACAATTACGGCGGAGTATACAAGTTCGATGAAGACTATGGGATGTTCCGGTATGCGGATCGCCGCGTCGTGCAGGGCATGAAGTTGTGGACCTTCGGCTACGGAAAAACCGCCACCGCGCTGGAGAATGCATATACCGATCACGCAGGTCCGTATATTGAAGCGCAAAGCGGTCGCTATGTCTGGGACGGTCATTATGAGTGGGTCTATCCACATGCCGTGGAACGCTGGCATGAGTGGTGGATCCCGGTGGCTGGCATCAACGGGCTGACGACATTAACCCAGAATGTCGCGCTCAACCTTCAAGTTCATCCCGATCCAGCCGGAACAAATTCGTCCATGGAGCTCGCGCTGTCGCCGGTCCGCCCCATCCACAATGCCAAACTCATCGTGACCGCAAGAACCGGCAAACTGCTGGATACTTCCATCGACTTGATTCCCGGAACTCCAGTGAAGAAAGAAATCTCTGGTATTCGCGCCGGCGTCAGCGGCCTTGAAGACATGGAGGTCTCGATCGTCGGGCCGGATGGCAGCGTTCTGTTGGACTATCATCGCCCGGACAGCAATCCGGGCGGCAACATCACTCCGTTCGCCAAAGATCTGCAGAATGCGCCCATCCCGCCAGAAAAAATGAGTGCGGAACAACTGGTACTAGCGGCCATTTTCAAGCAAAAGGAAATGAACATCGTTGCGGCCACAAACCTGGCGACGCTGGCGCTCAAGCGCGATCCTGGATACTCCGACGCGCATCAACTGTTGGGGATTCTCGAATTCAACCAGGGCCATTTTCAGCAGGCAGCGACGGAGTTCCAGAAGGCGGTTGACCGCAATCCGTATGCGGACCAGAGTTGGTATTACCTGGCCACTTGCGAACTGAAGCTGGGGCAGCAGAAGCAGGCGGAACACAACTTCTATTTCATTTGGCCGAGCAGCAGCTACTACGGCGCCCGTGAATATCAGTTGGGACGAATGTATTTTCTGCGCCACGAAGATGCCGCTGCGGTGCAGCACCTTGCCGGAGCGATCACCTCCAACGGACAGGACATCCGTGCCCATCTGCTGCTGGCGATGGTGGACAGGGATCTCGGAAATCAAGACGCGGCTCTTGCAGAGTTGGCCACGGTAGAGAAGATCGATCCGGCGGATCGCGTTGCGAAAGCCGAACGATATTTTCTGACGGGTGACGCCACATCCAGAAAAACATTGATTGACTTGATGGGCGCACAAAGTGAAAGCGCGATCGAGGTTTCCATCTTCTACAGTTCTCTGGAACGATGGCAGCAAGCCGCTGCGATCCTTAAAATGGTTGAGCCCCCCGCCAGCAAAGATCCATGGGGCACGCCGCCCTCTTACTACTACATGCTCGCGTATGACCTGGAGCAGGCAGGCGATTCGCAAAGCGCCGCTGCATACCGCAAAAAGGCGCGGGCTGCCGCGGGAATTATCGAACGCTTTCCCTATCGCGCGGAGATGGAAGCGCCGCTCACCGACGCAGTGACGCACGATCCCAGCGATACTGTCGCGCGATTCAATCTTGCCTGCTTGCTCTACTATCGCGGCCAGCACACCAAGGCGATGGAGCAATGGAAAGCGGTCAACCAGATTGATCCGTCGGACTTCTCAACGCGACGTGCCCTGGGCCTGGCATATCAGGAACAAGGAGAGTTGGATCAAGCCATCTCGCAATTGCAGAAGGCAGTGGCAATCAACCCCGACAACACGATGGCGATGAATGATCTTTCCAACATGTATGCGCGCCATGGAGAATTCAACCAGCAAGTTGCGCTGTTGCAAAAAGCAATCGCGAAATCGCCGCACGACGACGATCTGTATGAAAACCTGCTCGATGCCCATTTGCTCGAAACAAATTTTCAGGCGGCGGAGGATATCATCGATCACCATACATTCCAGCCCCGTCATCGCACGTACCGACTTCGGGATGAATATCGCGAACTGAAATATGCCCAAGGTTCGCAGGCGTTCAACAAGGGAGATTATCAGCGCGCCCTGACGCTATTTCAGGCCGCGCTCAATCCGCCGGCGAACCTGGGTATGGACACGTTTGAGCTGCAGTCGACCCCGCGTATCTATTACTACATTGGACGCGCGCTGGATGCGATGGGAAGAAAGCAGGAAGCCAGCAAGGCCTATCAGCAAAGCATTCGCGGCGTGGACCAGTTGGCCGGTGGCGGTAGCGAGAGTTGGAATCCTGAGAACTTCTTCATGGTGCTCTCCCTGGCTCAACTCGGCCGGCAGCAGCAAGCTGCCGAACTGCTTAAGCAGTTTCAGATATTCGCGCAATTCCGGCTCGATTCTCCGGATCGCAACCGCGTGGCCAGTGCCCGTTACTTGCTGGGCCTGATCGATCTGTATCAGGGAAATTCCGTGGAGGCGCGCAAACAAATCGAGCAGTCGGCTCAACTGGAACCGGACTACATTGCACCTACTTTTGAACTGCGCGGAGATTCAATCCATCCGGTTGTGACGAAGTAGAAATTGTGGGCAGTGCGGAGGGTTTCCAGAACCCTTGGATGCCAATCCGCCGACGGCGTGGATGGCCAGCGACCCAGGCTTCGGGCGATAGTTTCCGGGGTCCACGTTTGCGAATGAAACATCTCCGATGAAGTTGCTTTTCAGGACTTCGTCATCCTGATTGATCACATTCCCTCTTTCGAACAATTGTTGTTTTTCGAACAATTGTTGTTCTGCAGTAGGAATGGGATCTTGTCTGCGGCCCGATCTGCACGAACGGGCCGCTGCCAGGCAATTCATTCACATACGCGTTGTTCACCACGTACAGATTGCTACTTCGGACCATCCTCTTGTGGGACTTCCTTGCCCTCGCCAGAGAACGGCCATTTCTTGTTCAACAGCAGTTCCTTTTCACGTTGCGCTTTCGGCACCTTGTTCACCTTCAGATTTTCAAAGAAGTGAACACCTGTTTTTCCGGCTGTAGCGATGTCAATGTCGCCGTCTTTATCGAGATCCGCCGTCACGAACTGCGTTCCAGCAGCAGCCGTGCCATTGACAGAAATCGCATAGCGGGTAAACTTGCCGGTTTTGCGGTCGATCTTGTAGTAATAGACGACCAGCGGATCGTACGAGCCCGGATCATTGCCAGAGTGACCGCGATAGCGTTTGCCGGTCAATAACTCCGGTTGGCCATCGCCGTCGAGATCCACAAGTTTCAGCGCATGAATCTGCGAATACGATTCGTCAATCGTGTGGCGAATCCAGTGCCGGCTCTCGCCACTTCCCTGCTGCTCCAGCCAGAAGACACCGTAGCTGTGGCCCTGACCGTAAATAATGTCCGTCTTGCCGTCATTGTTTACGTCATAACCCAGGATGGGAAATCCCGCGTCGCCCAGGTTCCAATCAGGGTGCCATTTCCATTTGTTTTGATTGGCGTCGATATTTTCAAACCAGCCGTATGGAGTCAGAACGTCGTTCTTGCCGTCGCCATTCACATCCGCAATGCCAGTGCCGTGACCATCCTCCGCTTTGCTTTCAGCCGAGACTCGATGGACAATTCCATCCGGATTCCCAACATCTTTATCGCGACTGTGGTCTTCGCCCAGGTGATGCACTGTCGGCTTTGGCCCGGAGAAGTCGACCCAAAGCACGCCGGAATGGTTGTAGTGCGCTAACACGAGGTCAGGCTTGCCGTCCCTGTTAATGTCGCCCATCCATCCGCCCTCTGTATCGTAGCTGTCGCAGATTTTGTGACGTTTCCACATCACTCCTTGCTTCCGCGGATTTTCCCACCAGAAAAGTCCGTTCTCAATCCATCCATATGTCACTACATCGGGTGCACCGTCGTGGTTTACGTCGACCGTCCACTCGCCGGCGTCGGAAACAAATTCTTCATGAATGCCCACAGTTCGATACTGGTGTTGCTTCCAGACTCCACCTTGTGGGCCGGGATTCTGGTACCAATATGCGCCGCTCAAAATGTCCGGATATCCGTCGCCGTTCATGTCAAGCGTAGTAATTCCTTCCGCATGGTCGGTGCCGAGTTGGTGCACAAAGAACGTGGCTTGCGGAACGCCGTAGGGCCCGTTGCCCGGCCTAGTCAGCCGCGGAGTTTCAACTTTCTGCGCGATCATCGGTACGGCGCAGGCAAGCGCCACCGCAACCGCGCCAAACCGAGACCAACTACCAAAACAATTCATTCGATTTCGCATCCCAAACCTTTCTCGATTCCTGTGTGTAACCTTACGAAACCAGTTCCATCGTCTCCGGATTCCAATGCTCCATTTTGCCGCTAAAGTAGCTGAGATTGCTCAACAGAGCAGCGCCGGCGGCGCGATATCCGAATACCGCATCTTCAACGACAGGTTTGCGGCTCCGAACCGCATTGAAGAAGGTAACGAAGTGGCTGTAGACGTCGTCGTAGCCCGGCGCAGCAACATACTTTTCGAGACCCAACGCAGGCGCGCCATTCGGATGCATGATCGGATATTGCTTGCGGTATTTGTCCACGATCTGCTTTTGCATCGCGTTAGTAAACGTCTCAATGTCGTATCCAGGCTCCGTCTCTCGCGGCGTGCGAGTAACACTGACGCTGTCTCCAAAAATTTGCATCGTCCCTTCGGAGCCAGTGAAGATGAGCCCTTCGCTTTCTGCGCCGCCGTTCACAAAGTTGACCCGCAGACTCAGGTTGAACGCTTCTGGATAATCGAACAGCGCCACCATAACATCGGGCACATTCCGCCCATCCTTCCAGTAGCGCAGACCGCCAGTTGCCATGGCGCGTGTCGGCCCGTGCGCGCCGGTCACAAAATGGGTGCCGCTGAATAGGTGGACGAACAGATCGCCGGCGACACCGGAGCCATAGGCTTTCCATTTGCGCCATTGGAAAAATTGCTCGGCATTAAAAGGAATCTTCGGCGCCGTCCCTAAAAACTGTGGCCAGTCACAGGTTTCGGTCGAAGCATCCAGCGGAACCGTGTAGTCCCATGCTCCGATCGCAGAGTTGCGATCCCACCACGCGGTGACCATATTCAGCTTGCCAATCGAACCGGCAGCCAACAATTCCTTCGCCTTAATATATGCAACGTTGCTGACGCGCTGACTTCCGATTTGAATGACGCGATTCGTGCTGCGCGACGCTTTAATCATTTCCGGCCCATCGGAGTATTTGTGGATCATTGGCTTTTCGCAATACACGTCTTTGCCGGCGTGCATCGCATCCACGGCAATCTGCTTATGCCAGTGGTCAGGCGTCGCGACTACCACGGCATCAATGTCTTTGCGAGCCAGAATCTCCTTGTAGTCCACGGTAGTAAAAATACTGGGACCCCATAGTTCCTTGCTGTGATCCCGTCGGCCCTGATAGGTGTCGCAGACCGCCACAAGCTTGACTCCGGGAACCTGGACGGCCGTTTGCGTGATTCCTTGCCCTCGAATCCCTGCGCCGATTAAGGCAAATTGGATCGTGTCATTCGGCGACACAGCCTGGGCGCCCTCTGCCTGGTCTTCGGCGAGCAAATGTACATTTGACCCGACCATGGCTTCAGCGGTCGCCAGTCCCACAGTCTTCAGAAAAGTCCTTCGATTCAGATTGTCCACGATTGATTCCCTCACAATTCAAGAAAGGCTGGTGTAGGTCCGTACAAGGAGAACAACAACCGAATCCATTGCTCGCGTAGCTATTTCGGTTGCAGCGCAGA
>Ga0134126_10005652_pt1 | contig 15618 bp, 13 predicted proteins | sample KB31752_FD_96881 | JGI IMG/M metagenome (GOLD analysis project Ga0134126, IMG submission 96881) | Terrestrial soil microbial communities with excess Nitrogen fertilizer from Kellogg Biological Station, Michigan, USA - KB3-175-2 | ecosystem: Environmental > Terrestrial > Soil > Unclassified ...
ATCCACGCGACGCGAAGGCTGACCCAACGAGGCCCTATGTGATGTGGCCTGGCACGCAGTACGAGCATTTGATGATGCCGGTCCGCTGATCTCGCGATCTCGCGGTTCCTATTGGTCCGTACTCGTTCTTCTGTGCGGGGATCGCGCGATGACACGCGCGTCCCTATCGCTTAGGAATCGCGCTGGCGCGGCTTGCTGGACAGCGGACATGGCCGGACTTGCCGTTGGTCCGACGCGGTCGCGAATGACGCGAAATGGACTTGCCGTCTCTCGACCAAAAGCGGCTTTTGCGGTTTACTTGATCAGGCAGGATTGAATTCCGGGGCAACCATGAGTGGGCTCGCGCGACAGCTGGAAAGCCTGTACCAGACAAAGAACGTTATCGAGCAACGGGCAGAGACCATTCGGCGGCTTGCACTTTCGCACGGCGAACGTGTGCTCTATGTGGGCTGCGGACCCGGCTTTTTATGCGAGAGCATCGCTGTCGCCGTTGGCAGCGATGGCAGCGTTGCCGGCGTCGATATTTCGAGCGACCTGATCGAGTTGTGCAAGCGGCGCAATTCTCCGAAATGGCTCTCATTCGCGGTGGGAGATGCTACCCAACTCGCGCAGCCCGATGCTTCTTTTGATGTGGTTGTCTGCGCGCAGGTCGCGGAGTACGTCCCCGGCGTCGGCCGTGTACTTTCCGAAGCGTTCCGCGTTCTGAAGCAAGGCGGCCGGGCAGTATTTGTTGCGACAGATTGGGATGCGGTCATATGGCATTCGGAATCGCCGGATCGCATGGCGTCGGTGGTGAAATCCTGGGAAGCGCATTGTGCTCATCCGCATTTGCCCAGGTCGCTGGTTCCTCTTTTGGTCAGTGCCGGCTTCCGGTTCGATGAGCTCTCCGTCTTTCCAATCCTCAACCTGCAATGGGACGATGAGCTCTACAGCAAGGGTTTAGCAGGCCTGATCCGGAAATATGTGGCTCGGAAGAATGAAACTCCGGCCGAAGAGCTGCGTGGGTGGTACGACGAGCCTTCCGTCTCTGTTTGGAGCGTGTTAGCGCAAACTCTCGAACCGCCGTATACGGACCCGTACGTACGGTGGCGTGGGAGGGGCGGAGCCGAGAGGCTCCCCCTATCCCGATCTCTGAACCCTTAACCGACATGGGCGCCCGCTAACTAACCTCTCAATTGCCGAGGGATTGGACGAAGAACAAGCTGACACTGCCTGAGCCAACCGATACCATCACCGTGTTAGGCCTGAGGGGCAGGTGACAACGTGAGGCGGCGCGATTTTATTGCCTATGTGGTCGGTGGAATTGCGGCATCCCCGCCGCTTTCCGCGCGTGCCGAGCAGCGCATACGCCGAGTCGCAGCTCTGATCGGATTCGCCGAGGATGACCCGGCGACGCGACGGCGCGTCGCGGTCTTCCTGAAAGCCCTAGCCGAGCTGGGCTGGATACCCAATCGCAATATCGCGATCGAGTTTCGCTATGGCGCAGGTGATGCGGCTAGGAATGCCATGCTTGCGAAAGAAGTGGTCGGTCTCAATCCCGAAGTGATCTTCGTCAATTCCACATCCTCGACCGCGGCCGTTCATCGCGAAACGCGCACCATCCCAGTGGTTTTCGCCACCGTGTCCGATCCTGTTGGCAGCGGATTTGTCGCCAGTCTCGCGCACCCCGGCGGTAATTTCACGGGCTTCATCAATGTCGAGGCCTCGGTCGCGGGGAAGTGGCTGGATTTGCTTAAGGAGGTTGCGCCGGGCGTCAAGCGTGCCGGGTTGATGTTCAATCCCGCGACTGCTACCTATTTCGAATACTATCTGAAGCCGTTCGAAGCAGCCGCCAAGGCTGCCGGCGTGACGCCTGCCACCCTTCTGGTCAGCAATGCCGCCGACATCGCGCAAGCCTTTGCAACGAGGGAACGCGACGAAGGCATCGTGCTGATGAGCGATCCATTCCTGACGGTGAATCACGCTGTTGCCAACGAGAAGGCTCTGCAATTTCGTGTTCCCGTGGTGTCCGGCGTTTCGCATAATGGGTCGCTGATCACCTATGCGCCTGACACGGACGATCTATTCCGACGAGCTGCAGCCTATGTTGACAAAATCCTGCACGGAGCGTCGCCCGCCGAGCTGCCGGTGCAGCTCCCCACCAAATTCGTCCTCGAGATCAACCTCAAGACCGCGAAGGCGCTCGACCTCAAGATTCCGCAGTCCCTGCTCGCTCAGGCCGACGAGGTGATCGAATAGCGGTGTCGATGTCTGCTTCTGTGAAGGTTTTCGGAGTGCGGCGGACCCGACCATGTAGCCTGCGCCTCAAGACAATCAACTGATGTCGAAGCACCGTATTCTCGGCTTCAAGCCGCAACTTCGACTTGAACGGCGAGGCCAGCACGGCCATAACGAAACAGAGCACCCCGATCATTCCGCCAGCTTAGGCGATTCCATCACGGCATCAAATCGGATAGGGCTTTCGGCACACACAGGTGGCGACCGACTGATATCTTGGACAGCAAGGCCCTGCTGGTTCGAGGGGCCTCTGATGGTAACGCGGCTGATCAAAGCCGAACCAAAGGCATTTCGTGGTCGATTGCGCGGGGTGCGAGGAGGCAATTCCATTCCTGATAAATGGCGCACCCGACACGATTCGAACGTGTGGCCTTCGCCTTCGGAGGGCAACGGCCCTGTATTTAGCTGGTAGATTCGGAAGGGTGCCCGAAAATCTCTGCTGCTATCTGAGTGGTCTCGTTGGCGGCCGGAATGCCGCAATACATCGCGACCAACAATAGAACGTCTTGGACCTGCGCCATCGTGCAGCCATTTGCCAACGCGCCCTTTGCATGGACACGAAATTCCGCGGGCCTGTTCGCCGCTGCCGTTATCGCAAGCATGACGAGGCTACGCATTGCGTCGGTTAGACCCTGCCGTTCCCAAATATCTCCATACACGTAAGCATTGATGATGTTTTGGAGTGGCATCCCGAATTCACCGGATGCAGCTATCCGCTTTTCGACCTCTCTCTCGCCCAACATCCTTTTGCGCCGTTCCAGGCCGCGTGCGTACAATTCACTGATCTCAACCATATCAACCTCGTGCTTTTGAGCTTGGCGATCGTTTTCTTAGGACCGCTTCGGGCGCAACTCAATCCGTAAGAGGCTCCTTTGGCCCATCTTGTCTGTTGTGCATCTGTCTGTATGAATAGTCCAAGGCCATTTTTCACGTCCGAATTTGCTCCGAGCCAAACCGAGAGCGCAGGGGGGCCATATGATCAATTGCGCGATTGTCGGATTGGGCCGCTGGGGCCGGACTCTCGTGGACGCTTCGCGGAGCAGTGCGCATCTGAATGTGATTCGCGCGGTCGAGCCCGACCGGGAGCTTGTGCAGGCGTTCTGCAGGGAAGGCGGGTTTGCGCTGGATGACAGCTACGAGGCTGTTCTGGCTGACGATGCGATCGATGCTGTGCTGCTTGCGACGCCACATTCCCTGCATAAGTCGCAGGTGATCGCGGCGGCGGCCGCGCGAAAGCAGGTTTTCTGTGAAAAGCCGCTGGCTTTGCGTCGCGAACATGCCGCGCAGATGTTCGCGGCTTGCCGGGAGGCCGGCGTGAGTCTCGCTGTCGGCCACAACCGTCGATTTTGGCCCTCAATGCAGGCGCTGCGCGAGATCGTCGCGAGCGAGGAGCTGGGCGTGATCCTTCACGTCGAGGGCAACAACAGCAACGAGAATTCCCAGAGCGTTCTTAAGGGTTGGCGGCTCTCGCCTGCTGAATCCCCTGGCGGCGGACTGACCGGCGCCGGGCTGCATGTCCTCGATGCCTTCATTAGCCTGTTGGGGCCGGCTCGCCAGGTCCATGCCCGGCTGAACTCGCGGGAGAAGGGCCCGCCACCCCTCGATTCGACGCTGCTCTCGATTGATTTCGCAAACGGCGTCACCGGTTCGCTCGCCACCGTGAGAGCAACACAGTTCTACTGGCGGGTTCACGTGTTCGGCACGAGGGGGTCCGCTGAAGTGCTCGATGACGTAACGATGGTGCTGAGGCGATCGGGAAGGGAGCCGCAGAAGATGGGTTATCCGAAGACGGATTCCGTCGTCGCCGAGCTCGACGCGTTTACCGACGCAATCAAGGGCAAGCGCCCATTTCCCGTTACCGCCGATGAAGTCCTTGCAACACTATCCGCATTCGAGGCCGCACTGGAATCCATCAAGTCGGGACAGCCGGTCTTCTGCAATAAGGAACTCCACGCAGGTCGAAACTGCGAAAAGCGGGATTTATGACCGCAATGTCGCTGGCACGCGATCGCCGTGTTGGCGCGCCAGCATCCATTGCGGATATTCGGGATGCAAGGCACTGATCTTGTCGAGCGTGGTCAGTTCGTCGGGTGAGAGCTGCACCTCGGTGGCGGCGAGGTTGTCCTCAAGCTGCTCGATCGACTTCGCTCCGATAATGACGCTTGTGACCGGCTTTTGATGTAGCAGCCAGGCCAGCGCAATCCGGGCTACCGACACGCCGCGGGCTTCGGCGATCGGCTTGATGGCGTCAATGATATCGTAGGCGTGCTCCTTGTCGACCGGCGGGAAGTCAAACGACAGCCGTCGCGCGTCGTTTGAGGCCGCCGCGCCTTCGCGGGTGAATTTTCCGGACAAGAAACCGCCGGCGAGCGGCGACCAGATCATCAGACCGAGCTGCTGGTCGGTTGCCATCGGGATTATCTCGCGCTCGAGGTCGCGACCGGCGATGGTGTAGTAGGACTGCACCGTCTCGAAGCGCGCATAATTGTACTGGCGCGACAGCCCGAGCGCCTTCATGATCTGCCACGCGGACATGTTCGACGCGCCGATGTAACGGACCAGTCCGCGCGAGACCAGATTGTCCAGTGCCTTCATGGTTTCTTCGATCGGCGTCACCAGATCCGCTCCGTGGACTTGATAGACGTCGATGTAGTCGAGCCCCATTCGCTTGAGGCTGGCTTCGACGGAAGTCATGATGTGACCGCGCGACAGGCCGACATTGTTCGGGCCCGGCCCGGCTCGACCACGCACCTTCGTGGCGATGATCAAGTCTTCACGCTTGACCTCGAGATCGCGCAGCGCCTGTCCGAGGATGCGCTCGGAATGCCCTTCGGCATAGACATCCGCCGTATCGATGAAATTTACGCCGGCGGCGAGGGCACGTTCGACCAATTGGTTGGCGCTGGCCTGATCGACTTCGCCCCAGACCTTCCACCAGCCCTGGCCGCCGAAGGTCGCCGTTCCAAGGCAGATTTCCGTGACATAGAGGCCGGTGCGGCCGAGCGGGCGATGTTTCATGTGTTGCTCCTAACGGATTGTTTCCAGCCGAAATTATCGTTGGCCGTAAGCAATCGATGCTCGAGAAAGCTCGCGAGAGTTGTCACCATCTATGCTTGAGCAGTTCGTCGACCATGCGCGCGGTCCGCTCGAAATGGTCGCGCAACAGTTCGGCTGCGGTTGCTGCGTCGCGTTGGATCGTGGCTTCGAAGATCAAGCGGTGTTCGGTGCGCACATCGCGCGGGATGTCGGATACCGAGATCGACAGGCGGCGATAGCGGTTGGCGCGCGCCGACAGCTGGCTGCAAAAGCCGAGCAGGACTTTCGATTGGCAAGCCGCGATGAGCGCCTCGTGGAAGGCCTTGTGGCGCTGCTCCCATTGCTCGTCCACCGCGGTCGGCAGATCGGTGCGCTCGCGATCCATGCGCGTCAGCAGATGATGCGCGCTGACGAGCTGTGCCTCCCAATGTTCATCGCCGTGTGCGATCGAAAGCCGCAGCGCCTCGGCTTCGAGTCGCTGCCGGTTGCGCAGGATGTCCCACAGATCAGCCGATGAAACCGAGGCGACTCGGTAGCCGCGATGACCCTCCAATTCGGTAAAACCTTCGGCGGTGAGCCGGGCCAGCGCCTCGCGCACCGGCGTCACGCTGGTGTCGGTCAAGTCCTGCAATTCGGAAAAGCGCAGCTTTTGCCCCGGCTTGAGCTGGCCGGAATGCATCGCGGCGCGAATGCGCGAATACGCCTCGTCGGCCAACGTACGGGAAACGTCACCAATCGCGATCATCGGGTAATCTTCACAACTTTTTGCCTCGAAGGCAATAGTTTCGAAAATACTTGACGGGCGATCGGGGGACCAACTAGATTTTCAGCAAAAGAACAGATGGGAGGGTGCCGTGCGAGAGGCCGCGCATCTGCCGATGCGTCTGCAACGCCGTGGACCGGATGTTTTTGCCGCAGGGCGGATCGCCCGGCGGAGCCTTGCCGCTTGCCGAGACGTGCCACGTCATCGGGCCCCAGCCAGTCTCGATGTCGACATTTTGCTTGCCCGCCAACGAATACGTCGTCGATCTGCGGCGAAAGCGGCCTTGCCGCTATACTGCGGTCAGGTCGGCGCCTAGAGCTGCGACGAAATGACGGTCTGACCGAGCATCAGGCTTTAATCTGGGAGGAGACCATGACGACAGCGAAGAGCAACAAGCCGACGCGACGAGACGTGGTTCGCGGCATCGGCGCCGCGGGATTGGGAGCCGCCGCCACGGCATCGATCGCGCCCCGTGCCTTCGCGCAAGCCAAGAAGCCGATCAATCTCAGCTTCTGGACTTTCGACAATCCACAGCAACGCCCATGGGTGCACAAGCGCATCAAGCTCTTCATGGAGCAGAACCCGAACGTCAAGGTCGACTTCCAGTGGTTTCCGTTCGCCGATCTCGGCAAGAAGCTCAGCGTCGGCTTCGCCACCGGTACCGCGCCGGACGGGTTCGTCAGCCAGGATTGGTTCATGCCGGTGTGGCTGGACAAGGGATTGCTGGCGCCGCTCGACGTCAAGAAGCTCGGCTACCCGTCCTACGATTCTTTTGTTGCCGACTACGCCAAGGCCTATGTCGACGGTGCAACCAAGGACGGCAAGGTCTACGGCTACCCGATGTGGTTCTATGGCTACTGCAACTATCTCAACGCCAAGCAGTTCAAGGAGGTCGGCCTCAACCCCGACAAGGATTGGCCGCAGAGCTGGGAGCAGCTCGGCGAGGTCGCCAAGCGCCTGACGGTGAAGGACGGCGACAGGTTCACCCGCCAAGGCTTCAAATTCGCGATGCACGCGGCGCAGTGGACCATGATTCAATTCAACCCGATCCTGGTGGGAGCGGGCGGCAAGTGGTTCGACAACAGCGGCAAATGCGTCGTCAACAACGATGCCGGCGTGCATGCCATGACGGTGCGCGCGTCTATTGCGCAGAAATACGGCGCGGAGGATCCGGCAGATTCGATTGCGACCAATCCGATTCCGGCTATGGATTTTCTCAAAGAGCGCGACTCGATGTTCTTCTGCCATCCCCTGCCGATCAGCTTGGTGAAGGCGGAGAATCCGGCTATGGCAGAGCAGAATTATTTCCGCCCGGTGCAGTATCCTGGCTTCCAGCGCGGGAAAGGCATCTCGACCACCTATGGCTTCAACCTGGTCATCAATGCCAAGGCTGCTGACGGCAAGCAGGAGACCTTGCACGAGCTTTACAAGTTCATGATGAGCGATCTGGTCGATGCCTGGCGCGATGCCGCGCCCTTCACCTTTGCCAAGAAGACAGGATGGGCTGACAGTCCCGAGGTGCAGAAATTCCCCTATGTCAACGAGATCATCAAAGCGAAGGACCAGGGCGTGTTCCTGCCGCGCACCCTGGTGTTCAATGAGCTCGCCGATGCCATGCATCGCGCGGTACAGAAGGTCATGTTGACCAAGGCTGACATCAGGACGAGCCTTAACGAAGCGGCTGCGGAGGTGGATCGCGCCACCGCGGCCTACCAGAAGAGCTGACGAGGGAAGCCGGCCGAGTGAAGTGGACTCGCGCGGCGGCGCGAGTTCGCTTTCGACAAGGGACGAGGATTGGGTCTTGCATGGCAGAGCTCGCGTCGATCAGTTCGTACCGGAGTGGGAAGGGATCGCGCCCGGCGGCGCGCCGGTTCTGGAAATTGCGCTATCACCAACGCATCAAGCTCTGGGGTTTCGCCTTCGTTCTGCCGACGCTGGTGTTCTTTGCGGTCTTCAAATACGGCCCCATGCTGTGGGCGATCGAGCTGAGCTTCAATTCCTATGACATGGTCTCGGTGCCGCACTTCATCGGGCTCGACAATTACCGCATGCTGGCCGGCGACCCGATCTTCCGCGAAACGTTGTTCAACACCTTTGTCTATATCGGCGGCTCGACCGTTCTCGTGACGGTCACGGGGCTCGCGCTGGCGCTCGCGATCAACACCGGCATTCCCGGCGCGCGCTACTGCATGACGGCGATGTTCCTGACCAATCTGATGCCGATCATTGCGGTCTGCCTGGTGTGGCGGCTGCTTCTTCACCCCTATGGCGTGGTCAACCAGATTCTGCAGGTAATCGGCTTTGGCCGCATCGATTGGCTGACCGACGCGGCCACCGCGATGCCGGCAATCATCATGGTCACGGTCTGGCGCTTCGCGCCCTATTTCATGGTGGTCTTTCTCGCCGCCTTGCTTGCCCTGCCAAAGGACTATTACGAAGCTGCGCAACTCGACGGCGCCGGTCCCTTGCAGCGCTTCTACCACGTCACGCTGCCGCTCTTGATGCCGACCATCTTCTTCGTGGTGGTGGTGTCGGCGCTGCTCTCGGCGCGCATTTTTTTGATGCCCTTCCTGATCACGGGTGGCGGACCGGGTAACGCGACCCGTGTGTTGTCCCAGCTGATCTACGAGACCGGATTCTCCTACCTGAAGATGGGGCAGGCGGCGGCCATCTCGGTCGTGCTGTTCGCGATCATGCTGGTATTCACCACCTTGCAAATCCGGCTATTCTCTCGAAGCGAACGGATCTATCTGTAATGGCATCCCTGGATGTAAATCTTCGCGCCCGGCCGCGCTTGCGCCGCCATCTTGCCGCCTTTCGCAAGGGCGCAGGTCTGGTGCTGCTCGCGGCGCTCGCCTTCGCTTTTGTCATTCCGATCCTCTGGATGACAGTGATGTCGTTCCAGGCCGGAGAGAAGATGTTCGAGCTACGCACAGAGTGGATTCCGAGGGTCTGGCACTTCGAGAATTATTCGAATGCGTTGTCGCACGCGCCATTCGCGCAGTATTTCCTCAACAGCGGCATCGTGTCGCTTGCGGTGATGGTTGGCAACGTCGTGTTCTGCACGCTCGCCGGATATGGGCTGGCGAAATTCCGCTTCCCCGGATCGAGTCTCGTGCTGCTTCTGATCCTGTCGACGTTAATGTTGCCGCTCGAAGTGACGCTGGTGCCGACGTTTTTGGTGATCCACAAGTTCGAATGGATCAACACTTACCAAGGGATCGTGGCGCCGCTTCTGATCGATGCCTTTGGCGTCTTCCTGATGCGCCAGGCCATGATCTCGATCCCGAAGGACTATATCGAGGCGGCGCGCATCGATGGCGCCGGCGAGCTGCGTATCCTGCTACAGATCATCCTGCCGCAATGTGTGCCGGCGCTGTCGGTGCTCGCGATCTTCGCGTTCCGGGACAGCTGGGACCAGTATTTGTGGCCGCTCACCGTGGTGTCGGTCGATGATTTGCGCACATTTCCGTTGGGGCTCGTGCAGTTCGGCGAGGATTATGGCAACCCGCCGACCGAGCAAATGGCAATCGCCGTGCTCGCAACCATCCCCGTGTTCCTGCTGTTCGCGGTTCTACAGCGCTCGATCAATCGCGGGTTCGGGCTTAGCGGACTGAAATAGAGCCGCCCGGATAGCGCGTGTCCCTGCTCAACTCGGGAGGACTGGATTTGGACAAGATCAAGATTGCCATGGCGCATCGCGGAGCGGGCGTCGCGCCGGTCTTTGCGGCGCTGGAAGGCGGCTATTTCCGCGACAATTGTCTGGAGCCAGAGCTCGTCTATTATCACGGTCATCCCAATTCGTTGAAGGCCCTGATTGCCGGCGAAGCGCAGTTCACCAACGCTGTCGGTGCGGAGTTGCTGCTGGCCAATCATCGCCACAACAGCGATGCGGTCGTGCTGGCGTCCGCGATCTCCCGCAGCGCCCAGCAAGTCGCAGCCCAAGCTAGCCTCAGGACGCGCGAGGACTTGCGCGGCAAACGCTGGGGCGTCACGTTCCGCAACGACGCCGACGAGTGCGCCATGATCATGGCCTTCGACCGCTGGGGCTGGAGCATCGAGAGGGACGTCGAAATTGTCGTCGTCGGCAACGCCGGCGCACGGCTCGATCTCTTGTTGGATCCGGCCAAGGTCGACGTCGCCATCATGCATGCGCCGGAAACCTTTCAGGCGCGCAAGCGCGGCTATCACATTGTCGAGGATTTTGGCCGGCTCGACGTCTCCTTTCAGAACAGCTGCGCGGCCGGGACGCGAAGCTTCGGCGAACGCCATCCCGACATCGTGCTGCGCTATGTGAAGGCGTTCTGCCAGGCGGTGCACCGCTTTCGCAGTGACGCCGAGTTCGGCATCCACGTGCTGCGCAAATATAGCGGGGAGCCTGATATCGAGGTGCTGCGGCCGACCTGGGTGCTGTTCGCCCGCTACATGGGCGACATGATGTTCCCGAGCCTCGAAGGAATGCGCAATGCCTCGGCGATCCTGCGCCGGGTTGGCGCGTTGCCAGAGGAGGTCGCGCCGGAAGATGCCGTCGATCTCGGACCGGTCGCAGCCCTTGAGGCAGACGGGTTCTTCGAGGCATTGATGGGCGCCCGCGGTATTGCGGGTCAGAGAGTGGTCAGGAGCGCAACATGAAAGTAGGAGTCGCAGGACTTGGGCGCATGGGAAGCGCCATTGCGAGACGATTGATCGATGTCGGGCACGAGGTGATTGTCTGGAACAGAAGCCCTGACAAGGCCAAGCCGCTCGTGGACCTGGGCGCACTGCCGGCGATGAGCCCACCCGATCTGGCGTCGCGCGTTGATGCCGTGATCACGATTCTCACCGACGCGGCTGCCATCGATGCGGTGTATGATGGCCGCTCCGGTCTGCTCGCCGGAAACGTCGCGAGTAAGTTGTTCATCGAGATGAGCACCGTGCAACCCGCAACCGAGATCGCGCTGGCCAAGAACATTGCCGCCAAGGGCGCGATCATGGTGGAATGCCCGGTCGGAGGTACCGTAGGCCCCGCGCTTTCGGGCAAGCTTCTTGGGCTTGCCGGCTGCACGAAAGAGGATTTTGCCCGCGCCAAGCCAATCCTGGAGCAGCTGTGCCGGAGGATCGATCTCGTTGGCCCCATCGGCGCCGGCGCCAGCATGAAGCTTGCGATCAACCTCCCGCTCGGGATTTTCTGGCAGGCGTTGGGCGAAGCCTATTCGCTCTGCCGTCACCTTGATCTCGATCCCGCCTGGCTGATGGAATTGTTCGCCGAGACCTCCGGCGGGCCCAATGTGCTGAAGGCGCGCGGCGGCGCGGTGGCGCTGGCGCTTCAGGCCAGGAACCCGGGCTCGGCGACATTCGATTGCGACAGCATTCGCAAGGATTTCCGCACCATGGTGGCCGAAGCCAAGGCGCTTGGCTGCTCGTTGCCGCTGGCGGAGAAAACGCTTGCGATCTACGATCAGGCCAGCCAGGAGGGCTGGGGACGCAAGGACTGCACCGAGCTGCCGGCCTTCTGGTCGAGCCATCACGCGAGATAGACCAGCAGCGGAGAGCCGCCATCGTGACGCGCCAAATCGACAAAACGGTGGGGATGATCGGCCTCGGCATCATGGGATCGGCGATGACAAAGAACCTCATCGCCGCCGGGTTTTCCGTGGTCGGCTACGACATCTCGCCCGGCGCGGTGGATGCGTTCAAGGCGTTGGGCGGCACCGCGGTGGGTTCGGCCGCAGCGGTTGGATCGGCGGCTGAGATCATCGTCACCTCGCTGCCGTCGGCGGCGGCGCTGTTCGACGTGGTCGGCGATTTAGGCAAGCTCCCGCGCGCCGGATGCGTGGTCGCGGAAACCAGCACCTTCACGCTAGCCGACAAGGCGACAGCGCAGGTGCAACTCGCCGAAGCGGGGATCGCGATGCTCGATTGTCCGCTGTCTGGCTCCGGCAGCCAGGCGCTGGTACGCGACGTCCTGGTATATGGAAGCGGCGAGAGGGAGCTCTACGATCGCTGCCTGCCGGTGTTCGAGGCCTTCTCCCGCGCGCCGCATTATCTCGGGCGGTTCGGTAACGGCTCGAAGATGAAATATGTGGCGAATCTGATGGTCGCCGTGCACACGGCCGTCGCGGGCGAAGCGTTCACGCTGGCGCGCAAGGCCGGGCTCGACCCGGCACAAACCTTTGCCGTCGTCAGCGATGGCGCGGCCGGCTCGCGCGTGCTCGATGTGCGCGGCGAGATGCTTGTGAGCGACACCTATCTTCCAGTCCGCACCATGCCGCTCGAGCTCTGGCGCAAGGACATGCGGGTGATTGCAGATTTTGCCAATTCGCTCGCCTGTCCGACACCGATGTTCTCGGCCGCTGTGCCCTTGTTCAACGCTGCGGTCGCCTCAGGCTTCGGCGATCAGGATACCGCCGCCGTGGCGACCGTGATCGAGGCAATGGCAGGGCTTCCCGTCGGCAAGAAAGAGAAGATAGCGGACCGGCACGTTGACCTGCGCCAAGGAAACTCCCTGGAACCCATCCCCACCATAGACGCGCATCATCACATCTGGCGCCTGAAGGATCTGGCCTGGTTGTCGGGGCCGCGGGTGCCGCGCATCTTCGGACCTTACGAAGCCATTCGCCGCGACTATCCGATCGGGGAATATCGCGCGGATATCGATGGGTGCAACATCGTCAAATCTGTCTACGTGCAGACCAATTGGCCCGCCGGGCAGAGCTATGAAGAGGCAAAATGGGTCCAGTCAGTGACCGATGCCGTCGGCTGGCCGCACGCCAATGTTGCCCATGCCGATCTTGCCGACCCTGATTGCGGAAGCCTGATCACGCGTCTCGCAAAGCTGCCGGCGACACGGGGCATTCGGCAGCAGCTGCACTGGCACGCGAATCCGCAGTACTGTTTTGCGCCGCATCCGGAGGTGATGAACGACCCCGCGTGGCGCCGCGGGCTGGCGCACGTGGCCGAGCACGGTCTGGTGTTCGAGATCCAGCTATTCGCTGGCCAGATGCAGAATGGTGCAGCGCTGGCGCGCGCCTTCCCCGACGTCACCTTCGTGCTCGAACATGCCGGTATGCTCGAAGACATGTCGGAAGAGGGCTGGACGCGCTGGCGCGACGGCATGAGCGCGCTCGCCCAGCAGCCGAATATGAACGTCAAGCTGTCCGGACTCGGCACCTTCGTGCACGCCTGCCGGGCGGACGTAATGGAGCCGATCATCGAGGCTACAGTGCAAATTTTTGGAGCCGACCGTTGCCTCTACGGCAGCAATTTTCCGATCGAAAAGCTTTGGACTGACTACGCTACCCTTTACCGAACATTCCGGCATTCGCTCAAGCACCTGAGCGAAAGCGAGCAGGGCGCGATTCTCTACGGCACTGCGTCGCGGCTCTACCATATCTAAGACACTACTGAGCGTCTCGAGAAATCGAGCCGCTGCTTTCCGCGATATAGTTTGCTTTCGCCCGAGAGCTGGGTGCCATTGCATTTCAACATTCCTCTATATGAGAGCGTAAAGCTGCGCTCGCCGAGGTGTTTCACCAGGGATCCTTATGCGAGGGATTGGATAAGGTATCGTAGGTTCGGTTGATGTGGGGAGAGGCGGTAGCGCTCGCCGCTACCAAGCGTGACCCACCATGGCACTTCTACGGAAAGAATTCACCGCCACTGAGCGCGGCAAGTTGCCTTTTGGTCATGAGCTTCGAAGAGCTGGTCGAAATGCAGGGATTATTCGGTCGAGAGGCGAGCTTAACTACGCTTGCCTCTGTTTCTGCACCCTTCACACAAACGAGATACCGCGCACAGACCCATTGGTACAGGTCGACTACGTGCGCGTCGTAGATTTAGATATTGGGGCAAGCAAATCGGACATCTGCGCGGTCAGAGTGGTTACCATTTCCGAGCGCGCCAGCAGAACTCGATGAAGGCTGCCTCCGAGCCGACCTAAACCGCGTCGATGGTCTCGATGCCGCGGCCGATAAGGCAAATTGCGGCCTGCAGCGACGAAGGCCCGGGAGCCTGTGAAGGCGTCGGCGCCGGCGACAACGGCTACCGCATGGGCGACGCCAACATGCGATCCGCTTGGATTTGCACGTGTAACGATCCGATTGGCAACTTTTAGTGCTTCTCGCTTCGCCCGGCGTGTTCGGAACTGGAAGCGGTTAGCCCGAATTGGCTGTTTCGGCCATTGTGGCGCTGTTGGCCCTGCAAGGGGCGTCCGTCGTCGTTCGGCATTCGTTGCGTGAATTTCGTACCGTGCGTCGCATGGCGGTGATGTAGACCAGGCCCGCGACCACGAAAAGATTGGAGGCGAAACGCCAGTTTCGGCCGTAGCTCAAGTGGTGGGTTTTGGCCTAAGATGGTCAAAAATGCCTATTCTTTCAATGGGAGTTGACTGACACTCTCTCCGCCGCTGCACTGTTCTCATTGTATCCGACCGTTCGAACCGACAACAAATCGATGAGTAGCGCGACAACGGCTGTTGCGGCTAGTTCCGTGATGTTACCCCTAGAGCATTTTCCAATTTCTTTGAATCGAGGGATTCCCAAAGAGCCGCGAATAAGATTCTGTTGCCTTCTCCAGGCTGAGGAGGCTGCAATGGGGTATTCGAACGATCTGCGAGTTCGGGTGATCCGAGTTGTAGAGGGTGGCGTAGTGGCACGGGCGGCGGCGCGGCAGTTTGTGATTGGGGATGCGACCGCGATCCGCTGGGTGAAGCGCTGGCTCGCGGCGGGAGTCGCGACTCGATCTCCCGCGGGCTGTCAGGGGTTATAAGGCGGCGGCGCACGCACCGGGAGCAGGTTAGACGAAACGCGTACCGATGCGTTGGTGCCGCAGCCAGAAACCGGCAAAATAACTGCGTCCATCTTCCCTGTTATGGCCGGTTGTCACCCCGTGCGTGCGTGGGGTAACGCGAAAGTCGCCCATGAGTTCATGGTCGCGGCGCGGGGCCGTCAGCCGACGCCAAGCAGCTTCGACTGCAATTCCGGATCGGACTGAAGCACGCTGCTCGGGCCGGCATGGACGATCTCGCCGTTGACCATGACATAGGCCTTGTCCGCAAAGTCGAGCACGAGATCGACCTTGTGCTCGACCAGGAGAATGCTGGTTCTCTCGCGCAGTTTTTCGATCGCGGCCAGAACTTCCGCAACCACGGACGGTGCCAGCCCTTCGAAGGGTTCGTCGAGCAGGATCAGACGCTGGGGAGCGCACAACGCGCGCCCGATCGCCAGCATCTGCCGTTCGCCGCCGCTGAGGTTTTCGCCACGGGCGTCCTGGCGCGTGCGCAGTTTCGGGAAGAGCTGGTAGATGTCCTCGAGCGGCCAACCACCCTCGCGCTGAGCCAGCGCCAGATTCTCCACAACCGTCAGGTTCGGAAAGATACGACGCCCCTCCGGTACGATGGCGATGCCGTGCCGGTTGATCCGGTCCGGCGAAAGCGAAGTGACATTGTGGCCGTCGAAAGTGATGGTCCCCTTGGTCGGCTTCAGCAGGCCCATGATGGTCTGAAGGGTCGTCGTCTTGCCGACGCCGTTTCTTCCAAGCAATGCGACGACTTCTCCCTCGCGCAC
>Ga0134126_10005653_pt1 | contig 15614 bp, 6 predicted proteins | sample KB31752_FD_96881 | JGI IMG/M metagenome (GOLD analysis project Ga0134126, IMG submission 96881) | Terrestrial soil microbial communities with excess Nitrogen fertilizer from Kellogg Biological Station, Michigan, USA - KB3-175-2 | ecosystem: Environmental > Terrestrial > Soil > Unclassified ...
TCTCTCCAGCCTCTCTCTGTCCACCTCCCCTTTCAGCCGCACCGCTCCCGCGATGTTGTACACGCTGCTGTTCCCCATCAACTGGCTTACAAACCAGATCCGCTCCTGCCCCCGCGTCACCGGAAAGTAGTTATCGAACGGGATGGTACTGCCCTCATACAAATGCGGCGATTCGTCTTGCGATCTGAAAGTTTCCAGGGAGTCTTTGTTTTCGGGTCCCATATGTTCCTCAGCTTTAAGTGCTGCGTGGATTCAAGCCCTTCCACTGGTTATGGCTACAACACAGCTAGGAGTGGCTTACTGTTGCAACCTTCCGGGCCGTCCTGGGCAGGCGTTTGATGGGCGGCAAAGCTTTTCTTGCGCCTCCCGATTCCACCATTCTTGCTACGCCAACAACGGTGGGAGACTCGAAAAGCCCGCTAAGCGGCAGACGGAGCTGGAATCGTTTTTCTATTCTGGCAATGACTTGCGTTGCCAGCAGCGAATGTCCGCCTAATTCAAAGAAATTCTGATCGATTCCGACTTCGGAAACCTGCAACACTTCGGCCCAGATCTGCGCGATGGTTTCTTCCGTTTCGGTCCGGGGCTTTCTTGATGCAGCGATATGCTCGTAATGCGGCAGGGCGTGGCGGTCGAGCTTTCCGTTTGGAGTTCTGGGCAAGCTTTGCAGCAGGACGATCTGTGCCGGGACCATATATCTGGGAAGCCGCTCTTCCAGATATTCTTTAATCTGGTCCGCAGAAAGGGGCGCGCCAGGATCGACTGCCGCATAGGCCACAAGGCGTTTATCGCTCCCGTCTTCTCTGACCATGACGGCAGCTTCCTTGACTCCTTCAAAGCTGCTCAATACAACTTCAATCTCTTCGACTTCGATGCGATAGCCGCGTACTTTTACCTGATGATCAGACCGGCCGAGGTATTCAAGCTGTCCATCTGGCCGCCATCTCACGAAGTCGCCTGTGCGATACATTCGTGCGCCCGCCGAGCTGCTGAAAGGGTCTGGAAGGAACCGCTCGGCTGTCCAGTCTGGACGCCCCCAATAGCCGCGGGCCACGCCATCGCCTGCGATGTACAGCTCACCGGTAACTCGCGGCGGAACAGGCTGCATTTTGCGGTCCAGCACATAGAGCTGGCTATTCCATACGGGACGGCCGATCGTAACCGGACCATCATGGTCGATGCGGCCCCAACTCGAATAAGTCGTTGTCTCGGTCGGTCCATACAGGTTATTGACGTTCTGAACTGTGCCGGATTCATAAAGAGCATTCACCAGAGAGGGAGGCAATGCCTCGCCCGCCAGATTGACGGTGCGGACAGCTTCCGGCAATGGTCCTCTCTCAATCAGTTGAGCAATGGCTGAAGGCACAGTATTTACCAATTTCGTTTGCTGCTCTGTCATGGCCCCGGCACGCACCTGCTCCCACCAGCTCAGAACATCGTTTGCAAGTACTACCGTTCCGCCGCAGCAGAGTGGGGCCCATAATTCGAAAATGGAAAGATCAAAACAAATAGAGGTGGAAGCCAGCACTCCACTGAGTTCCTCTGCGCTGAAATTGTGCCTGGCCCAGTTCACCAGCAACATGGCATTGCGGTGTTCGAGTACCACTCCTTTAGGCGTTCCGGTAGACCCTGACGTATAGATCACGTAGGCGGCGCCAGCGCTCTTGATAGGGATACGGGGATTCTCCTCGGTTTCCTGCAGCGCATCCCGGTCCAGCAGCAAGGTCCGGGCGCTTCCACCAGTGACACGGTCCTCCAACTCGCCTTCTGTAATGACGATACCGGCCTGAGAATCTGCCAGCATGAATTGCAGCCGGGCGGATGGATAATGTGGGTCCAGCGGAACATAGGCAGCTCCGGCCTTCCATACGCCGAGTATGGCAGCTACCATCCGCGGAGTGCGTCTCAGGCAAATTGCCACGAAATCTTCTGCCTGCACTCCCGCTGCGATCAGAGCGTTGGCGAGCCCGTTGGCCTGAGCATTTAATGCACGATACGTGACCTCTTCCCAGCCCCACGAAATGGCGGTCTGGTCCGGGTGCAATTCTGCCTGCTGCTCGAATGCGGCACACAGGCACTGGAAATGCTCATATGCATGCGCCGTCTGGTTGAATTCTTTGAGGACCTGCCGCCGCTCGAGTTCGCTCATCAATGGCAATTGATAAACCGGCAAGTCCGGATTCGCAGTGACAGCGGCCAGCACCTGCTCCAGGTATCCATGCCACCGGCGAACAGTTGCTTCTTCGAACAAATCACGTCTGTACTGCCACGCGCCGCTCAAACCGCTCTCAGTTTTTTCGATAAATAAGGTGAGATCGAATTTTCCAGCGGTGTTGTCGATCAGGAATGGACGCATGCGGAGTCCGCAACTCTCTCTCTCCTCCAGCCTGGAATGCTGAAAGGCCAGCATCACCTGGAAAAAGGGCGTGTATGCGAGATCGCGCTCGGGCTGCAGGTCTTCTACCACCTTTTCAAACGGCAGCTCACGATGGGCATAAGCATCCAGGGCTGTTTCGCGTATCCGGCCCAGAAATTGAATAAAGGTGTCATCGCCTGAAACCCGGTTGCGCAGCACCAGCGTGTTCACAAACATTCCTAGCAGGCGCTCCACTTCGGGAAGCGGGCGGTTGGAAACAGGAATGCCAATCGCAATATCATCGCGACCGCTGAGCCGGGCCAGCAGGATGTTGAATCCCGCGAGTAAAACCATGAATAAAGATGCCGCACTCCCGCGGGCAAGCTGTTGCAGCTTTGCGACGGCATCTTCTGGAATTTGAAACGCAAATATTCCTGCTTCGGGGCTGTAATTCAGGCCGCGTGGCTTGTCGGTGGGAAGCTCTGGAGTGCCGACGCATCCCTGCAACTGCTTACGCCAGTAGATGCTATCCGCATCCAGGGCCTCCGATTGCACGCATTCCCTTTGCCAACTGGCGTAGTCCGCATAGTGGAAGTGAGGCGCCGGCAATAACTTTGAAACGTTTTCCGCGGCCGCACCATAGAGTTGGGCAAAATCATCGAACACCAGCTCCAGCGAGGCGCCATCGGCAATGATGTGGTGCAATGTGATGATGAGGCAATGCTGGTCCTGCGACTGGCGTACCAGATGAGTGCGCACGAGTGGGCCGTTTTGGAGGTCGAACGGCGTTGCGGCCTCGCGGCTTTGAATCTGCTTCAGCGCCGATGCTGCTTCATGCTCTGGCATTGCGCTCAAATCGCTGACTTGGAAATAAATCTTTCCCGGTGGCAATACCACCTGTTCAGGTTGGCCGTTCTCCGCCGGGAAGATCGTGCGCAACGGCTCATGACGGCGAACAATCTCTTCCAGCGCCCGCTCAGCCAGCGCTGAATCCAGAGGGCCGGAGATCTGGATGCCAAGCGGGAGATTGTAGATTGGTGTTCCAGGACGAAGTTGATCCAGGAACCAGAGACGCTGTTGCGCATAGGAGAGCGGCATGCGCCCGCGCCGGTCCACGGTTGCGATGCCGCGCTGCCTTAGAGTGACGCGTGAGGTAATTTGCTGTTCGATCGCATCTGCCATGGCCCTGACGCTTGAAGATTCGAAGAGCTGCCGCAACGGCAGGCGCACTTTGAATTTTTCTTCTATCCGCGCCATGATTTTCAACGCCAGCAGCGAATGCCCGCCCAGGGCGAAGAAGTCGTCCTCCACGCTGATATTTTCCAGTCCGAGCGCTTGCGCCCAGATCGCAGCGACCATCTCTTCCATCTCGCTTTGCGGCCCTCGTCCTCGAACTTCATTCTGGTCCGCCTGCGGCAGGGATTTGCGGTCGATTTTGCCGTTAGCGGTCTTCGGCAGGCTGTCCAATACCACGATGCTGGCCGGCGCCATATAGGCCGGCAGGCGTTGCAGCAGGAATTGCCTCAAGTCCTCCGCGGAGACGCTCATTCCGGGCTTCAGCGCGACATAAGCGACGAGCTGCTTCTCGCCTGCAATTTCCGCAGCCACAACCACGTTCTCTTTCACTGCCGGCGATTGCCCCAGAACGATGGAGATTTCCTCAAGTTCAATGCGGTAGCCGCGGACCTTGACCTGCTGGTCCTTCCTGCCGAGATATTCAAGCTGCCCGTCTTTGCGCCATCTCACCAGGTCGCCCGTGCGATAAATGCGCGCCCCGGCGACATTGCCAAATGGATCCGGCAAAAAACGTTCCGCAGTCCAGTCCGGATGCCTCCAATAACCGCGCGCGACCCCCGGGCCGCCGATGTACAGTTCCCCGGGCACACCGAGGGACGCCAGCTGCAGATCATCGTCGAGAACATACAGCTTTGTATTTGCGACGCCCGCGCCGATCGTAATCTGCTCGTCCGGTCCAACCTCCGTGGCCGTTGAATACGTTGTAGTCTCAGTCGGGCCGTAGAGATTATTGACTCGGAGCTTTCTCGTCTGGTGCAAGCTCTGCACCAACGCGTGCCCCAATGCCTCACCTGCAAGATTGACGGTCTGCACACTCTCCGGCAAAAGCCCCTGTTCGATGAGCTGAGTCATTGCCGATGGAACGGTATTAATCAACCGGACATGTCCCGCGTCGCGGCCATCGCGAAGACCTTCGCACCACGACAGCACACCATCCACCAGGATGACTGTGCCTCCGCAGCTCAAAGCCGCCCACAATTCAAACACTGAAAGATCGAAGCAGATGGAGGTAGCGGCCAAAACTCCGGACAACTCGTCTCGAGTAAAAGCGGTCTCGGCCCATCTGACAAAGGAAATGGCATTCTGGTGGGCCAGCATTACGCCTTTGGGAACTCCGGTAGAACCGGAGGTGTAAATCAGGTAAGCAAGATTTGCGCTTTCGATCGGCCCGGCAATTTCGGCGCCGCTCTCAGCTTCAATCTGGCCTGCTATCTCATCCAGGCACAGCACAGCGGCGCCCGTTCCATTGACGCGCTCGCGCAATGACGCGAGCGTGATCACCACTTGCGCGCCTGCGTCGGCAAGCATGAAGCCAAGGCGCTCCTGCGGATATTGGGGATCGAGCGGCAGGTAGGCGGCGCCGGCCTTCCATATGCCCAGCATGGCCGCTATCAGTTCCGGGGTCCTCTGCAGACACACCGCGACAATGCTTTCCCTGCCTGCTCCCAGACGCTGCAGATATCGTGCGATTTGGTTTGCCCGGACGTTCAGCTCCTTGTAGCTGGTCCGGCCTTCGCCGTGCCGCACCGCTACCGCCTCCGGGCGCATTCGCGCCTGTTCCGCAATTCGCGCATGAACAGTTTGTTCCCGGTCGTAAGCCAACTCTCTGCGGTTGAATTCCTCAACCAGTAGTTTGTGTTCGGTTTTATCCAGAATCGGCAGGCAGGTGATGAGAGTTTCGGGACTGACGATAGCGGAACGCAGCAAAGCAACAAAGCTGCGGGCCCATCTTGCCACCGTATCGGGTTCAAAGAGCGCACTGTTGTAGGTGAAGCTGGCTTGCAGCCCTTTGCTTCCCTCCCCTACGGTCAGGACAAGATCAAATTGCGCCGATTCCTGTTCGACTGGGAGCGGCTCCAGGAGCAGCTTGCCCAATCTGATCCGGACGTCTCCCGCACCTACAGCCAGACGGACCAGGTCTTCTGGATGTTCGCCATAGGTCTGATGAAACACGAACATTGTCTGGAAAACAGATTGCGTATCGAGGCTTCGGGCAATACCGAGCTTCTCAACCATCAACGGGAATGGGAACCATTCGTGGCGAAGAGCGGAAACCCAGGTCTCGCGTACCTGCGCCAAGACCTGCGAAAATGTGCGGCGGGTATGGAAGTCCGTGTGGACCGGCAAGGGGTTGACGAAATATCCGAAGACGGAGGCGAATTCCGCGCGCGATCTTCCCGCAGAAGGCACGCCCACCACGATATCTTTGTGGCCGCTGATCCGGTGCAGAAAAACCTGAAAGGCCGTGAGTAAGGTCGTGAACAGGCTGACCTGGGCTTCGGCGCTCATTTTTTTGAGTTGCCGCAACAATTCATCATCCAAGGCAAACGCGTGGGAAGCCGCAGTATCTCGTTGCTGCTGCCGGCTGCGATCTGCAGGCAATGTCAAACGTGGAAATTCACTGGAGAGTTCCCGCTTCCAGTGGGACCAGCTGTCTTCACCTTCGGGCTGTGCCACTCTGCTTCGCTGCCATCCGACAAAATCCGCATAGGTGTGCTGCGGCGCCGGGAGTTGCGGGACTCCTCCCTCACTGTAGTCGCTGTAGAGCTTTCCAATTTCTTCCAGGAGCAGCATGAGGGACCAGAAGTCCGCGACGATATGATGCACCGCAATATGCAGAACATGCCGCTCTGCCGACTGGGTATAAAGACGGACACGCAGCACCGGCCCCCCCTGCAGATCAAAGGGCTTTCGGGATTGCGCAGTTAACTCACGGCTAAGCTGTTCGTCGCTCCATGCGTCGATCAGGAAATGCTCGAAGGCGACCTTCACGTCTTCCTGCACAGTTTGACGAGGCTCTCCGTTGACCGAGCCGAATCTGGTCCTGAGGCAGGGATGACGGTCAGAAAGAGTTTGAAAACACCGGTGGAACATGGCCGGATCAATTTCGGAGTTGATGCGGACCGCGCGGGCGATGTTATAAGCGTCGCTGTCCGGCGCCAGCTGATACAAGAACCACAGAGCAGACTGGCCAAAGGAAAGCGGATAGGTTTGCGACTTCCGCGCTCCATTTGGCGCCTGCACAGCCGGAGCTGCACCGGCGAGATATTGGTCGATTTCAGCCAAAGTTGCGCCGGAGAACAACCCGGACAGCGGCAGATCGATGCCAAATTGCGACTGCAGATGATGGACCAGCTCCACCGCGGTAAGGGAATCCAATCCATAGGACGTCAGTGGCTGGTTCCTATCGATAGCGCTGGGTTCGATGCTCAACCTTCGTGAAATGATTGAGATCAGCCATTCGGAGGCAGCATTTATCTGCAGTGGCCCCGGCTCTGAGGTTTCGGGGGACAGTGGAGCACCGTGCGCAGCCTCGTCCGGCTCCTCCCATTTTTTGAGTGCGTGCAGCTCATTTTTCAGGAATGCTGCCTTGCAGGCACGCCGCTGGATCTTGCCGCTGGAAGTCTTGGGGATACTCCCGGCACGAATGAGAACGACGGCATACGGCAGCAGCTCGTGGGTCTCCGCTACTGCCCGGTAGATCGATTGAATCGTGCGATCGAGGTCCAGTCCGGCCTGGGAAACAGCTTCCTGCACAATGACCAGTCTTTCTTCGCCGCGGATCTCCGCGGAAAATGCCGCGCCCGAGCCGGCGCGCAGGCAGCGATCGCATTGCTCGACCGTCAGTTCTATGTCCTGCGGATAATGGTTTTGGCCGCGAATGATCAGCAGGTCCTTTAGCCGGCCGGTGACAAACAATTCACCGTCTTTGATGAACCCCAGATCGCCAGTGCGCAGATACGGGCCTTTTTCTGTCCCGGCAATATACGCCTGGAAGGTTTCCTGGGATTCTGCGCTTCGCTTCCAGTACCCTGCCGCCATGCTGGGGCCTTTCACCCAGATTTCTCCAACCGCATCCTGAGCGCATGGCTGCAATGACGAGGGATCAACAATCGCTAATTCCTGGTCGGGAAGGGTGTGCCCACTGCCAACCAGGTCGCGCGAACCGGGGCCCTGCGTTTCCACCATAAAGGCGCGGCCCCGCTCCAGTGATTTTTTGTCGATGGGCAATACAACCGGAAGCGACTTTTTCCAGCTTCCGGAGACCATCAATGTCGCTTCCGCCAGGCCATAGCATGGATAAAAAACGCTCTTGTTAAAGCCATAACGTTCGAATCTTGCGGCAAATCTTTCCATGGTGTCGGCACGCACTGGCTCGGCGCCGTTAAAGGCGACGGTCCAGCTGCTCAGGTCGAGGCCATCGCAATCTGCCTCAGTGATTTTTCGCGCGCACAGCTCATAGGCGAAATTCGGCCCGCCACTGGTGCTTCCGCGAAATTTTGAAATCGCCTTCAGCCAGCGGATGGGATTTTCCAGGAATGCCGCAGGGGCCATCTGAACGCAGGGCAGTCCGCCATATAACGGCTGCAATACGCCTGCCATAAATCCCATGTCATGGAAGACCGGCAGCCAGGAAACGTAGGAATCGCCCGGAGCATGCTCCACCGCATGATTGACCAGGGCTGCATTGTGAAGGAGGTTTTCGTGGGTAAGTATCACGCCCTTGGGATTACCGGTGGATCCTGAAGTGTATTGGAGAAAAGCAACGGTATCGCGCCGGATTTCGTGGTTCGCGTATTCCCTGCGGTCCTCTGCCTCCACCAGGTCGGTTGCGATCAGCTGTAATTCGTGCGGTCCATTCGCGAGTTCGGCGAAGCCTTTTTCGATTTTCGGCAGCAGACCGGCGGTGGTGAGGACAAATTTCGGCCGGGCATCCCTGATAACCGCCTGCAGCCGGAGCAAATTGCGATTTCGATGCGGCGGATAAGCCGGCACCGCGATGACTCCGGCGTAAAGACAGCCGAAGAATGCCGACAGGAACTCCAGCCCCGGAGCATAAAGCAGCAGCGCTCTTTCACCATGATGCCCGCTCTCTGCCAGTCTCGCCGCGATTCTTCGCGCCTGCAGGTCCAGTTCCTTATAGGAAATGGAAATCCCATGTTCGTCCGCCTCGGACAAGAAGGTATAGGCGGCCCGCCCATTGTCGGCTGCGGCGCGCAGCTCCAGCAGATCCAGCAATGAACGTACGCTTTTACCGGTCCCAGGTACCGGGGCGTAGGAGAGGTTTTTCACTTCGCTCATGGTTTCTCCGGAGGATTTTGGCCATGAAAACGTGCAGGTGCGCTCTTAAGTGGGACTCTTCCAGCAGGCGCGCTAAACGGCGCTGCTGAGAGCCGCCGGCATAGCAGCGGTGATTCTTCCAGATTCCAGGTGGACAATTCGGTCTGCGGCCCCAAAATACCGATCGTCATGCGTGATTACGAGCACAGTTTTTCCGCGGTCCTTCAGTCCCGGAAGAATGCTTAGATAAAAGAACTCTTTGAAGACCGGGTCCTGGTCGGCCGCCCACTCGTCAAAGAAACAAATGGGGCGATCTTCAAGACACGCTGTAAGCAGCGCCAGGCGCTTGCGCTGGCCGTGGGAGAGCTCAGTGGTGGATAAAACACCATCGTTCACCTGAACTTTATGATTCAAACGCAGTTTGATGAGAAGCTCGCGCGCCCGCTCGTCCAGCCGCGAGTTCTCCAGGCCGAGCAGGGAGTTAAAGAGAAAGAAATCGGAAAAAACTGCGGAAAACAGCTGCCGATAACCGGCCCGGTTCGAATCCGTGATTGTCTCACCGTTGCAGCGTATCGTGCCCTGCACCGGTGTGTACAAGCCCATCATGAGCTTGGCCAGAGTGGTCTTTCCGCTTCCATTGCCTCCCGTAATAAACAAAAGTTCGCCGGGAACCACTTTTAAATCAATTGGACCAAGGGTAAATTCGCCTTGCGCATCCTCCTGGTAATAGGAATACATCACGCCGGAAAGCTCGAGCGAGACTTGCCTCGCTCCAAGCTCGCTCAGGGCTTTATCACCCTCCGGAGCTGCCGCTTCCGAAAGCTTTAATCCAAGGTCCCGAACATTGGCCACTGCCAGGTTGGCACGCGCGATTCCTGGAACAGAGTTCATAACCACCTGAAGTGGACTCATCACATAAAGAAGCGCCAGGGCAAAGCCCGTGACTGCGGCTGCTGTGGCGCCCAGTACGCCGGCAAGAAAGAAGACCACAGCGCCGATAGTGACAAAGACCAGAAGCTGCCCCCAGCTGGCAGCCACGGTATAGATGGTCAAAGCGGAGACATTCTCGTCCTGGACCGAACGAGCTGTGTTGCCCAGCACCTGCGAAAGGAACGTCTGGCGGCGGGCATGGTGCAGCTTGAGCTCTTTGATCCCATGGACCAGGCCCTGGAAATGTTTTTGCAGATCGTTTTCATGTTGCCGGGCGCGACGGAAATGCTGTATGGCGCGTCCCACGCCCAATTGATATGTGACAATGCCAAGCGCCACCACTCCAAGCACCGCGCCCAGCAACTTCCAGTTCAGCCAGCCCATATACACCAGGCAACTCACTACCACTCCGGTGTTGATGCAGAGCACCGGAATAGTGGAAACCATGTTGGTGATTGCGGGAACATCATCGGTGAGCACGGAAAGAATTCGATGCGGCCCTACCTCTTCCAGCCGGCGCAAAGGGACGGCAAGCACCTCACGGCTCAACTGTGTTCGCAATGAGTAAACCACCTGCTGGCCAAGGCGGATGAGCAGCAGCTCAGAAATGACCCTGACCGCCGGGGCAATGGCGCATAAGACAATGAACAGAAATATGAGTCGGAGAGATACTGCGGCTCGATGTGAGATTGCCACATTCAGAAAGGCCAACAGAGCGGAATTCGCTGCGCCGCCGGCAAGACCAAACGCCACCGCCAGTATCAGAGTGCGGCGCGAACGCGCTATGAGAAAACGGATTAACTCCATCGGGAACCAGCCAAAGAGTTAGAGCAATCGACGATAGGTATGGCAACGCTGCCCTGAGACGAGCATTACGAATTTGCTGCATGAGCGTTTGCTGGACGGCTCAATTTAAGGATCTTGATCAGGTTGGAAGCCAGCGCGGTATTTCCCTGCATCTTGATTCTGTTGCTTCTGAGGAGACGGGGGCCTTCATTTTCCGGGTCAGAATACAAACCTGCCAGGTCGGCTTCGTCCATTTCTACGACCAGGTCGGCCAGGCCTGAATTTGCGCCTTCCACCACAGCGGGCTGCTCGCCGTGAAGGTCGAGCGTCCAGGAATTACAGGCGACAATATTCATCTGGTAAACGCCGCCCATTCGTTTGGCTTCAGAGGCATTTCTGCGCAAAGCATTATTGATGTCTTCGCTGAAGATCCGCGAGGTGGACCAGGCATCCGCCTGGGCTTCGGGCTGCTTCTGCAGGATGCTGCCGTCGAGCACCAGTACGTCCAACTGGCAGCCGAGATAGAAGCCTATCGCCTGCTCTGGAGTTTCGACTATCGGCATTCCACGGCGGTTCAGCGAAGTGTTCAGCAGCACCGATATGCCGGTGAGCTGTTTGAACCGGCGAAGCAACTCGTAGTACAGCGGATCAAATTCCGCGGTGACGGTCTGGATCCGGGCCGAATTGTCCTGATGCACAACGCTGGGAATCACCGACTTCCATTCCGGCCGGACCTGTGCAACCAGGATCATGTAAGGGCTTTCATACCAGTTGTCGAAATAAAGGGGAGCGTCTTCGGCAAGGACAGAGGGAGCAAAGGGGCGGAAATCCTCGCGGAATTTTATTTTAGCGTTGATGAAATTCCGGACTTCTGGCCGGCGCGGGTCAGCCAGAATGCTGCGATGGCCCAACGCTCGCGGACCAAATTCCGCGCCTCCCTGGAACCACGCGACCACTTTTCCGTCCGCAAGCATTTCCGCGGTCTTCTGGATATAGTCCGGCGTTTCCAGGACAGTGACCTGGGAACGGCGGCGGTCGATAGCGCTTTGCGAAACAGCGCGCGCATAGCTCTTGCCGAGAAATGGCGAGCCATCGTGCGGAATACGTTCCTTGCCCAAGACCTGCATCCAGCCGTAATAGGCGCACCCAACGGCGAGTCCGTTGTCGCCGGCAGCGGGCTGAATATAAAGGTGCTTAAAGGGAGACTCCTTCAACAGGCGCCGGTTTGCCACCGCATTGAGAGCCACTCCCCCGGCATAATTAAGATTTTCTGAGGGAGCCATCTGGTATCGTGAAGCAGCTATATAAAGGATGGCCTGTTCTACTCGCTTTTGGATCCAGTAGGCAATATCAGCATAGTACTGAAAGTTATTCTTAAACTGCTCATAACTTCTGGCTGGATTGGTGAAATGTTTCATCCAGTCATAGCGAACAAAGGCCCTGCCATCGCGGAGATCGAAGATTTCATGATCAAAGATCCCCGGCCGGCCATAGGGTGCAAGCCCCATCAGCTTTCCAGCGTCTTCAAAACCATTAAAAACATAGACGCTCGCCGCAAGATACAGGCCCCCAATCGAATGCATTGTCGTATTCGGGTACATGGGATACTGGCGATTCGACATACCCCAGGGGGAAAAGTCCTTATAAATGGTTTGCAGCTTGCCATCATGAAATCTGTAATAACTGTCTTTTTCGAAAAATAAGGTGCGAAGCTCGCCAGTGGGCAAGTCTGAAGGCAGTGTGGCGCCTTCAAGGTCTATACATTCGTCAAGCGCATTGCCACAACCATCGATTACGAGAACCGATGCCTCATTGAAGGGTGATGTTCCTATCGCACTATAAGCATGGGCCAAATGGTGGGAAATGGTTACAACCTGAGTACTGTTTTTTAGAATGCGATAGCCATCCCACCATTCTTTACCCATCTCCATCATGCCGAAATTGGCATTCTGCACCACCAGGGAAAGGTCGTCGATAGTGATGCCCGCAGCATCCAGGCAGTAACGGATAGCATCCCTGTCGTTCATCCCGTCATGCTTTTGCCGCGTAATTCTTTCTTTCTCAATGGCCACACAAATCCGGCCATCCTTGAGCAGACACGCGGAACCATCGTGCGACAGTCCAGTGCCTAAGACATAAATCGGCTTTCCTGTTTTGGACAAAGGATTATCTCCTTATGCGGCAGTTGCGGCATGGTTTGGGAAACATCAGAGCCGGGAGCATCGCCGGACGGCAGGGCAGCCATCCACGGGTAGATCAGGATCAAGAATCCTGCTATTGATGAGCCGCTTCCATCTTCTTACGCAGGGACAACGGCCTCATGTCAGTCCAGACTTCCTTAATATGGTCAAGGCATTCCTGCTTGCTTCCGCTTTTACCGTCATCTTTCCAGCCGAGAGGGTTTTCGCGCTCCGCAGGCCAGATGGAATATTGTTCTTCATGGTTTACAACTACTTTGTAGACAGGATTATCGGCTTCGTCTTGAAAGGACATTAGATTCTCCTTAGAATTCAAATTTAAGTGATTCGCGAGAAAGAACGCATGAAGTCTGGATACGAAGGCAGCCGCTATGCGGACATAGCCAGTGCCCTGCTGCCTACCGCCTCATCCAGGTCCACGGAGAACGACCTCCGCAGTAGCCCAACAGAAAAAATGACATTCCGGTTTTTGTAGCCGGTGACAATGCCTTCCAGCCCTGCCAGCGGGCCTAGTTCAATCCGAACCTTTGTTCCTATGCCGACATAGGGATGCGGCACAGCTTTGGAGCGAGACTGCACGACCCGGAACAGTGCCTCCATCTCGCAGAACTCAACCGGCAATGGCATTTTTCCTGTCCCTACAATACGAACAACGCCGGCAGTGGTCATGATGGGTAGGCGCACTTCAGGATTGAATCTGCAGAATATATAACCAGTAATCAAGGGAAGTTCTAATTCGACTTTTCGGTCCGACCAGCTGTGTACAGCTTTATATTGAGGAACAAAGGGTTCAAATCCCTTATTTACTAAAATTTTTGCGGTAAGAAACTCGGAACGGGGGCGAACCTGAATAGCATACCAGTTTGCAGCTTGCAGGATACCTTCTTGCATATACAGCGCTCCCGTGTATCAGCGGATCTTGTAATTTGAAAGGAGGACAGGCTACCGCCCTCATAGTCCCATTTCTCGGGATCCACTGAAATCATACTCCCATTTGGTTCCTCCGGCTTTACGCTCCCAGTGCTGAGCGTCGGCTGGCCGAAAGCAGCTGGTTCGACTTCATTGCACAGAAGGTGCAGCAGGGTGAAGAACCGTATGGCTTATTAAAGGTAGCGACTGCGGAGTCATTTTTCAAGTCTTAGGCTTATAAAAAAACCTTTAATAGTTCCAAAATGAAACTATTTTACATGCACCATCGTAAGTGAAGTACAGGTCGAATGAGAAGTTATTTGATGGCTGCCCGTACTCTGTTCCTGTCCAGTACAGGTCATGCTCGCGCTATTTCTTTACAGTAGTACAGTTGCTTTTCATTAAAGCCTTTTGTAAATTGGCTCCGTCTAACAAAGCAGCACATCGTAAGCCCGTGCTGTATGGCGGCAATCCACGCGAATTTCCAGTCTCCTGTGCAATCCGTCTCCGATCAGGTCGGGGCCCTAGGCCAAACCGGACATAATCCGGCGTGCGTGATTTACAGCAATCATCCACTCGCGCTTTATGAAATAAAAGAAGTTATTTGCTCTGAGCCTCGTTTACGGCCAGGAGTCGCGTCTTATTACTCAAAGAACTTCAAATTATCTCCCCGGGCAAAGGACCATGTTCTGATCCTGGATACGTGCTCCGTCGAAAACTGGGCGGAGTGCCTGAGCAAATGGCACCTGGAGGGCGGGATCGCCATTGCCCTGATTTCCTCTGAATTGCAGAACAAGGACTTTGTGCTGCAGATGCTCTATCTGGGGACCGCCGGAGTTCTAACATTTACTGAGATGCCTGAACACCTGCACAGGGCAATTTATGCCGTGACCAACGGCAACCTCTGGTACCGGCGGGAGGTGCTTTATGCATACGTCAAGCAGACCAGTCTGGTCCTTCGCAAATGTTCTTCCTCAAGCCAGAACTTCACCACCCGGGAAAAGCAGATCATCGATTTGCTTTTGCAGGACCTTCCCAACCGTCTGATTGCCCGCCGATTTGCGGTGTCAGAGCGCACGATTAAATTTCATGTGACGAATATCCTGCGGAAGCTCAATGTTTCGAGCCGTAAAGACCTGAAAGGGTTATATTCCCCTTCAGCATCGCTCGGCCTGTATTTTCATCCATGCCGGCCGCCGAATTTCCAGGAACGGGCGTCGGATTTTGACGTTTCGTAAGAGGTTTACATGCGCTCCTATATTGTCTGTCTAAAGTCCATTTCATAAACTATAGGAGCAGCGTAGATCATCTTGCGAGAGCGCCTTCTGGGGATACTTGTTGGAAATGGAGCGGCCAGTGATCCAACAATCCCGGGTCAGCTGTCACCTGGCACAGTTCATATCTGGCATATAGACCTCGCTCCTCCGGAGGCCAGGTGCAGGCGCGTTGAGCAATGGGCGAGAGCAACCACAGCAGATTATGTGTGAAAACAAGCTCACGGAAAAAGCGGACCGGTAACAAAAATCGGTAACATTTTTTTCTTTTTGACCTCTTTTCAGCGCTTGTCGTATGCTTGTCAGCGATGTCATCGGCGTTCGATTGGCATCAATATCTCATTGAAAAGAAAGGAATTTCCTGGGAAGTCAGTACAACCGCAGGAATTCCGCTGAATCAAAAGTCTCTTGCCTCTGGATCAGCATATCGGGGTTCGAATCCCTGGGGGGCAGCCAAACCCTTGAGCTGCAATAGCTTCGCACAAAAACCACCATCACCAGAAAATTTTAGCTAAAAGGATTCGGGGTTGGCCGAGAGTCGCCAGGAATCAGCATATCCAGCATTGGATTTGCTGGGCCCAGCGCGAGTGGACGCTCCATCATGTGATGACCGTGGTGCAGGGCGAGACCGAGAATCCAAAAAGGCTGATGAGAATGGTGGGAGGTTAGAAACACAGTCCTGGCACGATTTCAATTGACTCGTCAATCCTACCATAGCGTTTTACAGATCTGTCGCTCGTGTTCGTGCTGACCTCGGCCGTCCAGTTCGGAGCACCGATGTGCCGGCGCTGGCTGCCATTCCCA
>Ga0134126_10005654_pt1 | contig 15614 bp, 14 predicted proteins | sample KB31752_FD_96881 | JGI IMG/M metagenome (GOLD analysis project Ga0134126, IMG submission 96881) | Terrestrial soil microbial communities with excess Nitrogen fertilizer from Kellogg Biological Station, Michigan, USA - KB3-175-2 | ecosystem: Environmental > Terrestrial > Soil > Unclassified ...
CCATTATCCGTACTTCTTTCCACCGTAAAGTTGGTATAGTTTTCTTCGTTCTCGGTCTTCCAGTTTACCTGTACGCCGCCTGATGCGCGCGATGCCGTAAAATCAAGCAAATGTACGCCCAATGCGGCATTTTGCCGGATAACCAGGGTAAAGCGCTTTGAACCGTAGGTGTTGGTATCGCTCCTGATCACATTAAATGCATAGGTCAGATTATGCCGGATATCCAGCGAGTCTTTCTGGTTAGCATCCATCAGCCAAATATCATACAGCCTGGGTATGGCTTTTATCTCCGTAAGGTTCAGCTTATAAACACCATCTGACGTGGCATTTACATTCAAACCGATGATTTGCCGGTTTTTAGGCAACGGCCGCCTGTCAATAGCCAGCGCAATATGATCGTCGGAAGTGCTGGATAGGCTGACCGTACCGCTGCCGGAGAAATAAGGCGAATCCTCGTTCTGAACATAGTTGTTTTTAGCTGAATTGTTAAATACAATTACCGTTTCCTCTTTGTTGATGGAGTCGTGCGCCATTTCCAGCCGCAAATATTGCGGCACATTGCCCGCCACAGGTCCTGTGCTCAACAACAGGGTAGCGCCGGTAGCCTGTGTTGGCCCGGTAACCTGCGTATTGGTTTTTGCTGCTTCATTAAATGTCAGCGAAGCGCCCGTGGTATCGGCACGCACAAAAAATCCCTGGCCGCTGGGAATGATATTGCTGCCGCCGTTCGTGCCTATTCCGCCGCTATAGGTAGCATATACCTTTGATACTTCGTTATAAATATAAATCGTGTTAGATACATTCGGTGCATAAATACCCGCCGCAGGATTGGTTGTACTATAGGTATTCCAATCGATCGAGCTCGCATATGGATTTCCCACCAGGTTAAAGCCCTTCGCAACGGCATTGCCGGCCACCGATGAATACTGCAATGCAGGCAGCTGCGTGTACCAGTTAGTTACTGTGATAGCCTGTTGATTCAGCGTGCCGGTGGACACGAAAACATTTGACTCGGCACTGGTCGACGCGATATACTTGCTTGAAATATTAGTCAAATTTCCCCTGTAAAAAAACATAATACCCGTGCCAACATGTAAATTGAAGGCGCCGTCGTAATCCACACCTATCGAGTATAGCGGACTGTTATTTATTTGATTAATGCCCCTGAAATTAAAGGTATTGAAAGTGGCATTGGAAAAGGGTTGATCGTCACGATAGAGATAAACGGAAGGGTTTCCGCCCTTGCTTAAACCGCCGGCGGTACCAAGTGTCCCCGTGATAGGTGCGTAAAGCGGCAAATAGCTCAGGTCATAATAATAGTTTGACCCGGATTTAACGGTATAGATCGGTGATGACAAAAGCCTGTAGCCACGATAGGTATTGCTTCCGCCGCTTATGTAGCGTTCAACATTTACGTTACCTGAAATAGAATACGCGACCGGTATAGCTGTTACGGTTGCGGATAAGGCAGACGAGCTTTTCAGTGTCAGCGCCGCGGGCGACGAGCTTATCACCAGGTTGCCTTTTGTCAGCGTAAGCAGGTTATAAATATCAACCGGGCCCCCATTTATTGTGACGGTGCCGGCAACTGAGTTGTTAACTTCCATAGAGCCCAGCTGCGCGGTTTGCGCGGTATTGGTGCCATAATAATTTTGTGAAGAAATTGCGCCGTTCCAGGTAACCTTCGAGGCCGTGTTACTGCCGTAAAGTATTTGTCCTCCGCTGCTGTTATATATGTTACAGCCAACGCTTAACGTTTGCCCGTTCAAATTGACCGAAGCACCGGCGGCAATAGTTAAACCATACACCCCGGTGCTTATGGTTAAAACAGGATAGTTGGTTTTACCAGCCGGTATTATCCAATTTACATTGGTACTGGCAGGCAGCTGGTTCGTTACGCCGGCAGTTGTATTATCCCAGTTGCTGGCGCTGGTAATATCGGTGCTCACCCCTTTCCAGGTATACACAAGGTAGCCCGGTACAGCGGCCGCCCTGGTGTTATTGGTTTGCATTGTGCCTGCGATGGTAAATGCGGCCGGGTTACTTTGATTTACATATTCGGCCTTTATCCAGTCGGCAGATAAGGTGACGCCGATCACATGCGCTTCATCCATGCTGCCGGTATAGCTTTCCCCGCCATTGGTATGAAGGCCGCTGCCGCCAATGTTGTTGTTGATGTAGTCGCCAAAAGAAACGATATCCGTGGTACCCGCAGCAGGCGGGTTGGATGTGTTTGAGGTTGGTCCGCCCGCTAACGCACCGTCTACATATAAATAACTTTTATTAATCGACGCATCGTAAGTATAAACATAATGATGCCATACGCCGGCGGATGGCGGCGGCGCACTTTTAACAAGCGGGGTCGTTCTGTTCGCCCATCGCCATTCCTGTAATTGCGTTACGCCGCTAACCGTCGAGATACCCATTTGGGTGCCGTTGCCCGTGCTGCCGGGGTTGGTACTGTTCTCAACCACAATTAAATTGGCCGTTGTGGCGACAGAATTATAATTGGCCCAAATTGAATGACTTTGGCTGGCATTTGTATTTGGCAGGCCGCTGGCGCCAACATCGAAGACAGATGTCGTGGTCAATGAAATGCCATTACTTATTTCGGATGACGTATTTTGCGTTACACCGCCGGTGCTGCCGATAGACAGGTTATTGTTATTAACGGTAGCGTCTGAAAACTGCGGGGCGGTACCGCCGGGGCTTTCATTAAAGTGCCATACGCCCGAATAATTAATGCCTGATGTTGCCGTTACATTGCTCCAGGTTTGTTTTTGCCAGGTAGTGGTGTGCGACACGGACGGACTTAATGACCCGAAGTAAAAGTATAGCTTGTCCGCCCCGCTGGCCGACCCGGTTTTATGCAACGTCGGGATCCTCACCCAAACATAGATCGTCCCGGTGGTGTTATCGTAGTTCTCAATTTGGTAGTATAATTCCGACGAAGTAGAGTAAGCGCTGTCAATTACTGCAAAATTCGGAGTGGCAGACGACAAACTTCCCGTTTCGTCGGAACAAACGGCCGAAATAAAAGCGAAGTTCACGAGTTTAAGTAACACCGGGAAGTTTGTTTGATCGGTGGATGTTCCTAATGAAGAATTATTTAAAGTGATGGGTAAACGGAAGGCGTAATTGTCGTAAAAAGTCGTTTGCGCGCGGGCATAGGAATTCAAAAAAATCAGCATAACCGTAAGGAAAGCTAATTTTATTAAACAGGTTAAAGTAGATGTTCGCCCCATATCATTCACGAATTACCGCACACTAACCAATATTTCTTATTAGTTAATCACAGGTGTTTTACGAAACGAATGACCAAAAGGTTGCATAAGTGGCTGAGAACTATCCACAATGGTTAACAAGTTAAGGAATGAACAACTGGTAGCCGAGGGCATTGATAACCTGCCACTTGAAATTAGACTACGGGTGGACAATAGCGTTTTATTAGCTAAACGTCAGAAAGTATATTTGAGCCCTAAACCCGGCGCAATATCAAAAAATGGCCCGGTCGCCAGTTCGGCGCGGGGGTTTAGGTCGAGGCTCAGCGCAATAGGGGATTTAGGTATCAGGTATTCTAATCCCAATACGCCATCGACACCAAGCAACAGTTGCGCCCTGATATAGGGTTCGTTAGCCCCATTGAACCGTTGATAAACACCGGCGCCTATCGAGCCGATGTGCGCACCCGCGCCGTAATAAAACCTTAGTTCATGAATGCCAAACGCTTCCTGGTGAAATTCATATAAGCCGGTTATTACCATGCCATGCTGCCGTATGCCCACAATGCCTTCAAGCGCGATCGAGTTTTCCATAAAATATTTTATCGAAGGCCCATTTTCGTAGCCTCCGAATTTTAACCCGACCGCGGTTTTATAATCCTGGGCAGCTGATCGCGTACTTATCAAAAGAAAGGAAGCCAGGATTAATGCGAGTGATATTAGTTTTTTCATGAGGTGCGTTTTTGGATGTAAACGGGAAAATTACGCTTTTATGATTATGAGACCTATTTATTACGCTTGCTGCATGGAGCTGCATGCAACGTCGGCAACACCTGCTTACCTGATATCAAATCTAAAATATGTACGCTAAAAAGTCATAAATTAGCAGGCGTATCCGATCACACAATGAGCATAAATCCTATATCAAAACAATCGTTATATCTTAAAAACGAACTGCAATATGCTTTGGCAGCATTTTTCCCGTTGCTTTTCGTATTGATCTTTTTAAACCCGGCCGCCGCCCAGGACAGTCAAGGCCATTATCGAAATGGTATGGTGGTGTGCGCCACGCCCGCTGCCGCGCTTGTCGGCCTTAACATTTTAAAGAAGGGCGGCAATGCCGTAGATGCTGCAATAGCCGTTCAGTTCGCGCTGGAAGTAACCCATCCCGAGGCAGGGAATATCGGCGGCGGGGGATTTATGGTGTATCGTTCTTCAACCGGGCAATGCAGTACGCTTGATTTCCGGGAAAAAGCGCCGGCGGCGGCAAATCAGAATATGTTCCTGGACGCCCGGGGCAACGTGATAAAAAATATGAGCACCGCTACCCACCAGGCATCGGGCGTGCCGGGGTCGGTTGACGGCATGGCGCAGGCTTACCATAAATATGGCAGGCTGAAGTGGGCCGAATTGGTGCAGCCCGCCATCGACCTGGCGCATAACGGATTTAAGATAACGCGAAGGCTGGCATCGGCGTTAAATCATGCCAAAGAACAATTTGAAACCCTGAATGGCGGCAGCTCTTATTTCGTAAAAGAAGGAGCATGGAAAGAAGGCGACCTGCTGGTGCAGGGCGACCTTGCCAAAACGCTGGAACTTATCCGCGACAAGGGAAGGGATGGATTTTATTCGGGCAAAGTTGCGGAACAGCTTGTTGACGAGATGAAAAACGGCAACGGCCTTATCTCAAAATCCGATTTGCAAAATTATCATGCTGTTTGGCGCAAACCCCTTACCGGGGATTATAAAGGATATCATATTATTACCATGCCGCCGCCATCAAGCGGTGGCGTCGCACTGTTGCAGCTATTAGCATCAGTCGAAAAATATCCTTTGCAGCGATGGGGATTTAACAAGGACTCGACTGTTCAGCTGGTGGTTGAAGCCGAGCGCCGGGTGTATGCCGATCGCTCAAAATACCTGGGTGATCCTGATTTTTACAAAGTGCCAGTCGCTGATCTTTTAAAACCCGCTTATATCCGCTCACGGATGGCTTCATTTAACTGGAACGCGGCAACGCCAAGCTCAAGCATACAGCCCGGTGCGTTACCGGGATATGAAAGCGACCAAACCACGCATTTTTCTGTTGTCGACCGCGACGGCAATGCCGTTGCCATAACCACTACGCTGAACGGCTCATTCGGATCCAAAATATTTGTAAAGGGCGCGGGGTTTTTACTGAATAATGAGATGGACGATTTTAGCGTAAAGCCGGGTGTACCCAATATGTTTGGTCTGGTTGGCGGTAAGGCAAACAGCATACAGCCGGGTAAACGCATGCTTTCGTCCATGACCCCGACCATTATTGAAAAGAACGGCAAATTGTTTATGGTTGTCGGCACCCCGGGCGGCGCTACGATCATCACTTCCGTATTTCAAACTATTCTCAACGTTATCGTATTCAAGCAGGATATGCAGCAGGCAGTCACCTCGAAGCGATTTCATCATCAATGGCTGCCCGACGAAGTAGATATAGAAAGGGACGCGTTCGGTGCCGCGACACGTAATATATTAGAAAAAAAAGGTTATAAGATAGTCGATCATGGGCCGAGTGGCCGGGTCGATGCCATTTTGGTGACCAGGGGCGGTTATTACCAGGGCGGCGCCGATCCGCGCGGGGACGATACAGGACTGGGCTGGTAGTTGATAATTAGATTAAATGAACCAGATAGGATAAAACCCCTATCAACTCAATCTAACCTTATCAACTTGTAATTAATTATGTTAAGTTTGAAACTATGCAGAGCAACGTAAGGCACCAGGAAACTATCGATTACTTTTTGAAAATAGTTTGGCAAACCGTTGCTAACCGGTATAATCAGTTGGTAACCGAATTTGGCATAACGCAGTCTATCGGTTATTTGTTGATCAACATCGACGAAAAGGAAGGGACAACCGTTTCACAGGCTGCAGCCTTGCTGGGCCTTAAGTCCACCAGCCTTTCGCGTATGCTGCGGCAAATGGAAAAGCTTGGGCTGATATACCGTGAGTCCAACGAGGGCGATAAACGGTCGGTAAAAATTTATTTGACCGACCTTGGTAAGGAGAAGCGCCACCAGGCCCGCGGGCTGGTAAAACAGTTTAACAACTACCTTAACTCGCACATCAGCGAAAGCGATAAGGAATATTTAATAAAAATGCTAAAAAAAATAAACCAGCTTACGTTAAGCTTTAAACCTGAAAGCAAAATTGGTTAAGCATTTGTAAATTTCAGCATGCCGCTAAACATAATGCAAAACGGCTTTCAAATTCCGGTTTTTGTACGTGGCTGCAGCCAAAGGATGTTTGTTGTGCGGGTCGTATAAAAACGTTTCGATGCCTAACTCAAATGCCGCTTTTATTTCAGAGTCAGGATCATCGCCGATCACTAAAACTTCTTCAATTTTATAATTATAGCGGCGGATTATATCGGCAAAAACATCTTTTTTTGTTTTGTCGGATACGTCAGGATCAACTACATGTATTTCTAAAAAATCACCTTCAATCCCCAGCTGCTTTATCTTGCTCCATTGCAATTTGGGGAACCCGGTCGTAACCAGGAATTTTTGATAAGGTGCAGACTTTATATGATGATATTCGTCAAACGGCTGCATGGGCAGGTCGTAGCTCATATCTTGCAACAACTGAACGCCTTTTGTTTTAAGTTCCGGGGTGAAATGATATTTATCGGCCACCCATTGAAAGGGTTTGCGCGTCAATTCATCCTTGGCATTATTTACCGCGCTTTCATCAAGGCCATCGGATTCGCGGTCGATCAATGCAAATAAACTTCCGAATAAATTATCCGCGATGGAGCTAACCGGGTAAATGGTATTATCCAGGTCCAATATCAATGCGCGTTTCATGATGAATAATAATTAATGCGGTATAAAACAAAGTACCCGGCTGAAGATATTAAACTTAACCCGCCAAGCACCCACCAAAGTAAATTGAATCCGCCATAAGCAATCACCTCGCCGCCAACGAGTGGCGCTATAACCTGGCCGGTGGACCAGGTCATACTGTAAAGCGCTGCATAATCGCCCCGGTTATTAGCGGTCGACCGCCCTATCCAAAATGCGTTCATAAATGGCATGCTCATCATCTCGCCAAAAGTGATTAAAATAACAACAACAATTGCCGCAACTGTAGTAGGCGGTAAAATATTCAGCAAAACAAAACCAAGGCTTGCTATTAAAATGCCGGAAGCGATATACACCAGGCCATTTCTTTTACCCTCAAGTTTATGAACCAATACCATCTCGACAAGAGCGATCAGTATACCATTTAGCGCCAGCAGGAACCCGATAAACCGTTCGCTAAAATGCCAGTCGATTTTGTAAAACACCGGCTGCATGATGAAAAATTGGTAAAAGCTCATAAAAAACAGGATACCAAAAACGATAAACAACAAGTAGACACCATCGGTGTATGGTGAAACCCGCGGAATCGAATTGTCCGGTTTTGTAAAGGTTTTTGTCACTTTTGAACGCGGCATCAACGTCAATAACAGTATTGCAGCCAGGATATTTGTGCTGCCGTCTACCCAAAACAACAAATGATAATTTATCGATGCGATGAAACCCCCAAGCGCCCCGCCTACCGCCCATCCCAGGTTTACGGCCAGCCGGTTGAGAGAATATGATCTCGTTTTATTTTCGGCATTGCTGTAATGGGCTATCGCCGTTGAGTTAGCCGGGCGGAATGATTCATTACAAAAACTCAATACAAAAGCGCCGGCACTAATGGTTAGGTAGGTATGCTGATACCCTAAAACTAAAAATAATAAGCCTCCGCTTAACAGCGCGATTACTTGCAAATCGTAAAAGCCGATCCTGTCTGTTACCTTACCCCCCGCAAAAGCGCCTATAATTGAGCCTAACCCATAAAGCATCATGACAATACTGGCCTGTATAATAGTAAAGTGGAGTTGATGCACACAGTAAATAGTCATAAACGGCACAACCATGGTGCCGCTGCGATTGATAAGCATCACAACAGACAGATACCAGCTGTTTTTAGAAAGACCGGAAAAAGCTTGTTTATATAATTGGAAAAAGGACGCGAGCATTTAAGCAAATATAATTAAACCAAAACAGTGCCCGCTAAAGCAAATCGCTGGCAAGTAAATATTCTTTTGCCTCATTAAAGTCTAAAAATATTTTGTCCGCGGCAGCGAGTTTTGGGTGTTCAGCAACCCTGCTTTGAACGGCATAGCAAACAAGGTTGGCGGCTTTTGCTGATCTTACACCATTCAGGGTGTCTTCAAAAGCGATACATTCATGCGGCGCCAAGCCTAATTTGCGGCAGCAAAGCTCATAACTTTCAGGATGCGGCTTACTGTCGTTGACTTCGCTGCGCGTAATTATCACATCAAAATAGCTACCCAGGCCATTTCTTTGAAAGATCACCTCTACGTCGGGCCTTGCGCTTCCGGTAACCAGGGCAATTTTCAAACCCTTTTCTTTAAAAAACTGCAGGGTTTCCACCGCGAAAGGCATTAAGTTTATATCGACGGTTTGCAGCCTGTTTAGCGTTACCTCTTCACGCTTCCTGATCAATTCTTCATGAGGAAAGGACAGGCGATATTTTTCGATCAGCCGCTTAGCATTGGTTGGCATCGGGATACCCGAATAATTTTCTGTCCAGTCATTGATATCAAGCTCGATACCCGCGTCGGCAAGTATATGATTCCAGCATCCCAGGTGAAACTGCTCCGAATCGATCAGCGTTCCGTCAAGGTCGAATAACAAAGCCTTCAACATTTAGCTAAGCGAGTTTGGAGTTCCTGTTCCTCAGCCAATGATCCGCCAAAACAAGTGCGGCCATTGCCTCTACGATAGGCACCGCGCGCGGCACTACGCAAGGATCGTGGCGGCCTTTACCGGATATTTCGGCTGCATTTCCGGCGCTATCAACGGTTGGCTGGCTTTGCATAATGGTGGCTACCGGTTTAAAAGCCACCTTAAATTCAATCGGCATGCCATTGCTCATGCCGCCCTGTATGCCGCCGGAAAAATTGGTTAATGTCTTAATTTGTGGTAGGCCGGCATTTGCTCCCTCTCCTTTGGAGAGGGCCGGGGTGAGGCCAACGAATATATCGTTATGCTCCGAGCCGCGCATTTCGCTGCCGGCAAAACCCGAGCCGTATTCAAAACCGTGGACGGCATTTATGCTCAGCATGGCTTTGCCGAGGTCGGCGTGGAGCTTATCAAAAACCGGCTCGCCAAGACCGGCCGGGCAATTGGTGATATAGCCGCTTATTTTGCCGCCAACGGTATCACCCTGCTTGCGGATGCTATCGATATGACCGATCATTTCTTCGGCTGTAGCCGGATCGGCACAGCGCACTATATTTTTCTCGCGTTCGTTAATAAACTCCTGCGCGTTGCTGAATGCTACATTGGGAGCGTTGATGGTACCAACACTGCTTACATGCGCCACGATCTCGATGCCCTGGGTTTTTAAGAGCAGTTTGGCTATAGCGCCAGCAGCTACACGCGCTGCCGTTTCGCGGGCAGACGAACGGCCACCGCCCCGGTGATCGCGGATGCCGTATTTTACCTGGTAAGTGTAATCCGCGTGCGAAGGACGAAACACATCGACATTATGTGAATAATCTTTTGAGCGCTGATCCTCGTTAGGGATGAGCATAGCAATGGGCGTACCCGTGGTTTTTCCTTCAAAAACACCCGAAAGTATCTTTACCGTATCGCTTTCCTTGCGCTGGGTAGTTATTTTCGACTGGCCGGGCCGGCGTTTATCCAGTTCACCCTGGATGTAGTCCATATCGATATCTAGCTGTGCGGGGCAACCGTCAATAATTACACCTATCGCCTCGCCGTGCGATTCGCCGAAAGTAGTTATCCTGAATAATTGCCCGAATGAGTTGCCAGCCATATAATTAGATTACACCGATGTTTCTATGATTACACCGATAATTTTGTCATTGAGTCATTAGGTCATTTTAACTGTACCTGCCTTAACTTCAAATCCCACGCTTTCCAGGTCTTTCCAAAATGCAGGGTACGATTTTTCAACTACCTGCCCATCCTCTATCTCGATCTCGTTAATTAACAACGCCAACGGCGCAAAAGCCATCGCCATGCGATGATCTTCGTAGGTATTAATAAATATACGTTCCGGCATAAATTTTCCGCTGCAATCCAGCTTGTACACCTGTCCTTTTTCGATCAGCTTAACGCCAATTTTTTCCAGCTCGTTTTGCAAAGCCTTTATCCGGTCGGTTTCCTTGATCTTTAGTGTTTCCAGGCCGGTAAACGTGGCATCGTGCCCTAACGCAGCGCAAACAACAATAACTGTCTGCGCAAGATCCGGGCATTCTTTCATGTCGAATATTTTGCGCATCAGTGGCTTAACTTCCTTTTGTAAATATACACCGCCGTTTTTAAATTGCGAGGTTATGCCAAAATTCGCCATGATCTCCGTGATCGTGCTATCGCCCTGTAAACTATATTGCGTCAATCCCGGTAAAAATAATTCGGCTTCATCGGCCAGCGCGGCTATGGCATACCAGTAAGATGCCGCACTCCAGTCCGGCTCGATATATAGCGAAGTCGGGGTAAATTCCTGGTGCGGTACGGTGATCGTGTTATCTTTCCATGTATAATACAAACCCGCCAGCCGGAGCATCGCCAGCGTCATTTCAACATATGGCCGCGAAGTTAGCTCGCCTTCAACTTCTAACCGCAAACCCAAAGGCAACCGGGCAGCTACCAATAATAAAGCAGTGATATACTGGCTGCTGATATTTCCTTTTATAGTGATCTTATGGGTTAGCTGCCTGAAATCTCCTTTTATTTTTATCGGCGGAAAGCCGTCGTTCTCCACGTATTCAATGCGGGCTCCCAATTCGCGCAAAGCATTCACTAAAATCCCGATGGGACGCTGCTTCATCCGCTCGCTGCCCGTTAATATAATTTCTTCCCCAACCGGCTGCACGGCAAAGTATGCAGTTAAAAATCGCATCGCGGTACCGGCAGCGCCGATGTTGACAAGTCTGCGGTCCGCAGTCTGACTTCCGACTTCCGACTTCCGACTTCCGACCTCCGACTTTTCACCAAGCACTTCCTTCAAAACCGCTGTATCAGCAGCATCTGACATATTTTGCACTTTCACCTTACCCTGGCTCAATGCCTCGATGATCAGCGCACGGTTGCACTCACTTTTCGACCCGGTGAGATGGACCGTACCTTTTACCGACCTGGTTGCTTTGGTAAGGATGATGTTTTTTTTCATTGATCTATACTTCAGTAAGGCGTCAGCTATGCATGTGTCAGCTTCTCTTCTGCCTGTCCTGCGGCCGCGTCTTTGTTCATGATCTCAGTTTGCTTCCGGATCGATTCGGCATGGATCAATTCGAGCAGCTTTTCGGTAAACTCTTCCCTTAATTTTAAGGCTTTACCATAGTTAACACTTTTTCTTAATATCTCGTCCCACCGGTTAACCTGTAAAATGGTGATGTTATTCTGCTTCTTGTAATTACCGATCTGCTCCACGATCTGCATTCGCTCGGCCATTTTCTGGATCACCAGGTCGTCGATCTTATCGATCTGGTTTCTTAGCTCCGCCAGTTTGTCTTTCAGATCCGAATTTTTGATCTCAGGTTTGCGTAAAGTCAAATGCCCCACCAGCTCGGCCAATGCGGCCGGTGTAACCTGCTGCTTGGCATCGGTCCAGGCCACGGTAGGGTCGATATGCGATTCTATCATCAAGCCCTGCATATCCAGATCGAGCGCTTTTTGAGAGATATAGCCGATCAGGTCGCGGTTACCCGAGATATGACTGGGGTCGCAGATCAGCGGTAATTCAGGCGCCAGCGTTTTCAACTGGATGGCGATGTCCCACATCGGCTCATTGCGAAACGCCGTTTTTTCATAAGATGAAAATCCGCGGTGAATGGCTGCCAGTTTAGTGATGCCTGCGTTGTTGATACGCTCGATAGCGCCCACCCATAGTGAAAGGTCGGGGTTCACCGGATTTTTCACCATGACGGGGACATCGACGCCTTTTAATGCATCGGCAATTTCCTGCACCGTAAATGGGTTTACAGTTGAGCGTGCGCCCACCCATAAAATATCCACGCCGGCTTTTAAAGCTTCTTCCACGTGTTTGGCTGTAGCAACTTCTACCGTGATAGGCAGACCTGTTTCATCTTTCGCACGTTTTAACCACTCCAGGCCTATGCTCCCAATGCCTTCAAATTCTCCGGGCCGGGTGCGCGGTTTCCAGATGCCGGCCCGCAAGGCTGACACTTTACCCGTTTTTGCCAATAAATGCGCCGTGGCAACTAACTGATCTTCCGTTTCGGCGCTGCACGGCCCCGCTATTAACAATGGTTCGCTGCTGGTTTTAATCCACGAACCAAGCGGCTGTATGTTTAAATTAAGTTTCATCGTTTTATGTTTACTGCTTGTTTCTATTTAAGGGTTGCTTTAACTAATTTTCCTGATGTTAATATAAGTCCGCGGCGTCTTTTCATTTTTGGATTGTTTTGCAACCGGGTCGCCTTCTTCTACGTGGCGCTGGTATTCGCCCAGGATATTAAAGTTTTGCGTGTATTTTAATATCTGCCGTATCGCTGTATCATACTGGCGGGACTCATCCCATTCAATATCCACGTAAAAATTATATTCGTTTCGTTTACCCAGCACCGGCATGGACTGTATTTTACTCATGTTAACGCCTTCCTCCGCCAAAATATTAAGCACTTTTGCCAGCGCCCCAACCTTATTGCTTACCTGGAAACATAACGATGCCTTATTCGGCTGTTTCTTTTCCATGTTTTCATGATTTGTCAGGATCAGGAAACGGGTGAAGTTTTTCTTATTTGACTCTATTCTCCGTTCTAACACATCCAGCCCGTACAGTCGTGCCGCCAATGTATTGGCAATAGCAACCGTATCCGTCAGCTGCTCATCGCGAATACGCTTTGCGCAGGCAGCCGTATCATTGCTTTCGATAATTTGCAGGTGAGGGTACTCGTCAAAAAAATCAACGCACTGTCTTATCGCTATCGGGTGCGACGTTACGTACTTAATGTCTTCAAACCGCACGCCCGGCAATGCCATTAAATGCAATTGTATAGGCAGGTATATCTCGCCCACCACCGGAAAACCGTAGTTAAGCAGTAGCGAATAGTTTGGCAATATGCTTCCGGCAATACTGTTTTCGATAGCCATCACCACGTAATCGGCATCCTTGTTTTGCAGCGCGTCGAACGTTTGTTTAAACGACATACATTCGATGGTCTGTATATTTTCGCCAAAATATTTTAGCGCCGCTTCCTCGTGGAACGAGGCGCGGATTCCCTGTATGGCTACTTTTGGTCTATCGGTCTTCATAATGGTGGTAAAGCAAAAAGTCCCGGTTTTTGGCCGGGACTTTTCAGTTTCTTTATATGGTTGTTAAAACATATTAGTCCCGGCTCTTACTGGTAAAGTAAAAGTAATAACCGTAAAAATATGCGCTGTTAAACTTCATCGTCGTTGTTTTACGCCGTAAATGTACAGGATAAAACGGATTTGTCAATAGATAATTTTATTTTTTTGAAAATCGGTCGAATAAACAGAATTTTATTTGGCGGATAGTGTTTTGAAAACATGGGTGGATACGGTTAGGTGTATGGAATATATAACGAAGGGGGAAGTAGTTAGAAATATAAATTGAAAGAAGTAAAATGTTTCAATCTAAATTAAAGTTTTTGGGTGTCCGGGCGGGCTTTACGCTTATACGCCTGCAGGCATTAAACGCCAAGGCCGGTATCCTTGCCTGCGGCAGGCAGGCGCTTCAATCCCTGACGCGCGTAAGTCGGAATGATACTACAAATATCTTTCTTTAATCAAATTAATATGATGCAGCTCGTGCCCGGCAAGGTGCCAGCCAAGCGCCCTTACGCTGGCTTTACGATCGTTTGCTATGCCGGTTTTGACAAGATCGGCATCCGCGAAACCATTGAACAGGGCGATGGTCGACCGCCTAACGGCTTCGTATTCCTCTATAATATTATTGACATCCCGCTCGTTAGCGCCGGAGTTGGCAGCATAATCGTTTTGCTCGAAGCCCGGCAGCGGCGTTTTTTCGCCCCGTGCGAAGCAAAGGGCGCGATAAGCATAAATACGCTCATCGTCGATGATATGCACCAGCACTTCCTTTATTGTCCATTTGTTTTCCGCATACCGATAAAGCAGCTTTTCAGCTGGTAGCGACTGAACGAGATCTTTGGTCGCCTGGAGGTTTTTCAGCAGATGCTGCAAAAGCAGGCCGTCATTTGGCAGCAAATCGATATACATAGCCGCATAATCGGGATATTCGCCGGGTGCTGGTTTGTCAACTAGCTTCATGGTCACTGTTGTTTATAACGACGAATATATTCAACTACCGTAGAGCTTGCAAAAATAAGATATGAGGAGAGAGAATAAATGGCACGTCTTCATTATTCAATTTAGGATTATCCGCCACTTCCTAATTAAAGCGGTTAGTTCGCTATCCCAATTATTTGCATACCTGAACATATAAAAGTAAATTTGTAATAAGAACACAGCCATGAAAGCAGTTGAATTTGAAACCGAGTTATCCGATAATACCATCAAGATCCCTGAAAATTTTCAGTTGGAACTATCTTTGTCAAAAGACAAGCACGTCCGCGTAATAGTGCTGATCGACGAGCTGGAACAGAAAGAGGAAACTGAGCTAAAAAAAATATTGAACAGCCAGTTTTTGAAGGGATATGATGAAGCCGATGAAATTTACGACGACCTATAGGTAATGGAACGTTATAAATTTGGTGAAATTGTATTGATAAAATTCCCCTTTACCGATAATATCACATTTAAGAATCGCCCAGCTTTAATTATAACAGATACAGATGATGGCGATCTGATAGTATGCCGCATCACCAGTAAGTCGTACAATACCCGGTACGACATTGAACTAAAACAATGGGAAACATGCGGTTTAAAATTTCCTTCAGTTGTACGGGTGCATAAAATAGCTTCAATAGAAAAAGCAATGATCGGCATTAAGTTAGGCGAGGTTAGCGACGATATTAAATCGCAAATAAGGCATATTTTTAAGAAGTTAGTTTGAGTATGCTGAAATTTTTACAACGATGCGTAAAATCCCAAGCTTTCGCATAGCTCCTCATCGGTGCAAATGTTGTCGAGCTTACATTCGCCAATGCGGGTAAGCAACGTGCAGTTGATCCGACCGTTTTGGTTCTTTTTATCCTTGAGCATCAATGAGCATAGCGCTTTATGGCTTGAATCACCGATATCGTATTTGGGATAAAGGCTCATAAATACCTTTACGATCTCGTCAAGTTCATTTTTGCTCATGCCGAGTTTTTTATGGGAAAGATAGGCCTCACAAATCATCCCTATAGCAATGGCTTCG
>Ga0134126_10005655_pt1 | contig 15612 bp, 10 predicted proteins | sample KB31752_FD_96881 | JGI IMG/M metagenome (GOLD analysis project Ga0134126, IMG submission 96881) | Terrestrial soil microbial communities with excess Nitrogen fertilizer from Kellogg Biological Station, Michigan, USA - KB3-175-2 | ecosystem: Environmental > Terrestrial > Soil > Unclassified ...
CACCAGCGGGCAGATCCAGTAGACCAGCTTGCCCGCGGACAGCGCGCGGCCGACGGCGTCCATCACGTCTTCCAGCCGGCTGTCGGGAACGGCGCGGGTATCGATCGGCTGGCGGCCGGCCGGCTTCTCGCGCAGCTCCGAGAGGTCCATGTCGCCGAAATAAGTGAGAACCAGCGTGCGGGGAATCGGGGTTGCGCTCAACACCAGCACGTCGACCGCTTCGCCTTTGGCCGTCAGCGCCAGGCGCTCGCGGACGCCAAAGCGGTGCTGCTCGTCGACCACGGCCAGCGCCAGCGCCTTGAAGAGGACATCGTCCTGGATCAGCGCATGGGTGCCGACCAACAGATCGATCTCGCCCGCTTCGAGCTGGGCGAGCAGCTCGCGGCGCTCCTTGCCCTTTTCGCGGCCGGTGAGGATCGCAACCCTCATGCCGGCGCGCTCGGCGAGCGGGATGATCGTTTTGATGTGCTGTCGCGCCAGAATTTCGGTCGGCGCCATCAGCGCCGCCTGCTTGCCGGCCTCGGTGACCCCCGCAGCGGCAAGCAGCGCCACCACGGTTTTGCCGGAGCCGACATCGCCTTGCAGCAGCCTCAGCATGCGCACCGGCTGCTTCAGATCATCCGCGATCGCAGCCGCCGCCTGGCGCTGCGAGGCGGTCAGCGCGTAAGGCAGCGCGTCGATGATTTTCTTGCGCAGACTGCCGTCACCGGCGTGGCGGTTGCCGGCCGGCCGGCGCAATTGCGCGCGGATCAGCGCCAGCGCCAATTGGCCGGCCAGGAGCTCATCGAAGGCGAACCGCGACCAGAACAGGCCGTCAGGCAGGATATCCGTCAGCTCGACCGGCTGATGTACGCGCATCAAGGCTTCGCGGATCGGCGGGAAGCGGCAACGGCGGATCACCTCAGGACTGATCCATTCCGGCATATCAGGCAACTTCGCCAGCGCCTGTGCGACCGCGCGTTTCAGCGAACCGAGCGCGAGCCCCTCGGTCAGAGGGTAAACAGGATCGATTCCGGAGAGCTTGGAGAACGCCGCTTCGTCTACCACGCGGTCGGGATGCACGATCTGCGGAATGCCGTCATAGAGCTGCACGGTGCCGGAGACGAAGCGCCGGCTGCCTACCGGCAGCAGCTTCTCAACGTAGCCGGGCTGAGCGCGGAAATAGGTCAACACGACGTCGCCGGTATCATCGCTGGCATAGACCAGATAGGGCGCGCGGCTGTTGCGGGGCGGCGGCGGCCGATGGCGGTCGACCGTCACGTCCAGCGTCACCACGGTTCCGGGCGCGGCATCGCGGATTTTCGGCCGCGCGCGGCGGTCGATCACCTGGCTCGGCAGATGCACGAGCAGGTCGACCAGCCGCGGCGTCTCATCGCGGCCGAGCAGGTAGCGCAACAGCTTGTCCTGCTTCGGCCCGACGCCGGGAAGGCTCGTGACCGGAGCAAACAGCGGATTGAGCAGAGCAGGGCGCATCAAGCCTCTCGGCGCAGCGATCCATCCTTCAAAAGAGGATGGATGGCGGGGTCAAGCCCGGCAAGGAACGCACGGTTGATAACTTGCCGGGCAACAGGGCTGACATTGGCGCCCGGCGTCGCTATATCCACCTTGCCCGGCACGTCCGGGCTTTTGGCGTTGGACGGAAAGCAAAGAGATGACGGGATCGACGAGATCGAGCCACGGGCTGGATGACCGCCGTAAGCGGCTTTTGTTTCGCTGCTGGCACCGCGGCACCCGCGAGATGGATTTGATCCTCGGCCGTTTCGCAGACGCCGAGATCGCCACGCTTTCCGAGCAGGAGTTGACCCAGCTCGAGCACCTGATCGAGGTGCCTGATCCCGATCTCTATGCCGCCCTGACTGGCGACAAGGCGCTCGCTCCGGACTATGCGGGCGCGCTGTTTGACCGCATCAAGGCCTTCCGCGCCGTGAACGTTGCATGAAGCCTCAAGTCAAATCTCCGGCCGAGCTATTGGCGCCGGGCCGCGCCCTGACGCTGGCCAATGTCGCCGAAGGTGGAGAGGGCCTCGTCATCTCCGACCTCGCTCGCGCGATCGCGGCAAGGCCGAAAAAGCCCGCGATCAGCCTCGCCGTGGTCTGCCGGGACGGGCCGCGGATGCAGCAATTGGCCCGCGCCCTGGAATTCTTCGCGTCCGATCTTCCGGTCCTGCAGTTTCCGGCCTGGGACTGCCAGCCCTATGATCGCGTCTCGCCGCACGGCGGCATCCTCGCGCAGCGTCTGACCACGCTGGCGCGGCTCTCGCGCCTGACCGGCAGCGAGAAGCCGCTGATCGTGCTGACCACTGTCAACGCGGTCGTCCAGCGCGTGCCGGCGCGCGATGCGGTCGCAGCGCAAGCGCTGTCGGTCGCACCCGGCCACGTCGTGCCGATGGATTCCGTCATCGCCTGGCTCGAGCACAACGGCTACACGCGCTCCTCGACCGTGCGAGAGGCGGGCGAATATGCCGTGCGCGGCGGCATCCTCGATCTGTTTCCAGCCGGCCTCGACCAGCCCGTGCGCTTCGATTTCTTCGGCGACTCGCTCGAGTCGATCCGCTCCTTCGATGCCGAGACCCAGCGCACGCTGCTCGATATGCGCTCGCTCGATCTGGTGCCGATCTCGGAATTTCAGCTCGTCACCGAGACGATCCGCCGCTTCCGCATGGGCTACGTCGCCGAGTTCGGCGCGCCCGACCGCGACGACCAGCTTTATGAAGCGGTGTCTGAAGGCCGCCGCCATCCCGGCATGGAACATTGGCTGCCGCTGTTTCAGGAGCGAATGGACACGCTGTTCGACTATCTCGGCGACGCGCCGATCGCGATCGAGCCGCTGGGTGAGGACGCTGCGCGCGAGCGCTTCAAGCAAATCGCCGACTATTACGACGCGCGGCGCGAGGCAATGGATCATCCCGGCGGCGGCGCGATCTACAAGCCGCTGCCGCCGGACCGGCTTTATCTAACCGCAGCGGAGTGGAAGACGCGGCTCGGCGAAAGCTCGCTGGCGCGATTCACGCCCTTTGCGGTGCCCGAGGACACGAACGTCTTCGACGCGGGTGCGCGGGCCGGCCGCAATTTCGCGCCCGAACGCAATGACAGCAACGTCAACGTGTTCGAGGCGGTCGTGGCTCATATCCACGCGCTGCAGGCTCAGCGCAAGAAAGTCGTGGTAGCGCTCTGGAGCGAAGGCTCGCGCGACCGCATGGCGAGCATGCTGCGCGACCACAAGCTCGCCAACGTCACCTCGGTCAATTCCTGGCGCACGGTTCAGGCGACCCCGCGCAACGAGGCCATGCTCGCCGTACTCGGCATGGAGTCCGGTTTCGAGACCGGCGAGGTTGCCGTCATCAGCGAGCAGGACATCCTCGGCGACCGCCTGGTGCGCCCACGCAAGGCGAGCCGCAAGCTCGAGAACTTCATCTCGGAGGTGACGAGCCTCACCTCCGGCGACCTCGTCGTCCATGTCGAGCACGGTATTGGCCGCTTCATCGGCCTGCAGACGCTGGAAGTGTCCGGCGCGCCGCATGACTGCCTCGAGCTGCATTATGCCGCCGAGACCAAGCTGTTCCTGCCCGTCGAAAACATCGAGCTGTTGTCACGATACGGCTCGGACAGTGCCAATGTCGAGCTCGACCGGCTCGGCGGCACCGGCTGGCAAACGCGCAAAGCGCGGCTCAAGAATCGTATCCGCGAGATCGCCGGCGAGCTGATCAAGATCGCGGCCGAGCGCATGCTGCATGAGGCGCCGAAGACGCCGGTGCAAGCCGGCATCTATGACGAGTTCTGCGCGCGGTTTCCGTACGAGGAGACCGAGGACCAGTTGAGCGCGATCCAGTCGACGTTGAAGTATCTCGAGCTCGGGCGCCCGATGGACCGGCTGATCTGCGGCGACGTCGGATTCGGCAAGACCGAGGTCGCACTGCGCGCGGCCTTTGCGGTTGCGCTCGATGGCCAGCAGGTCGCGGTCGTGGTGCCGACGACGCTGCTTGCGCGTCAGCACACCCAAACCTTCACTGAGCGCTTCAAGGGTTTCCCGGTTAAGATCGCCCAGGCTTCGCGCCTCGTCGCAGGCAAGGAATTGACGCAGGTCAAGAAGGAACTTGCCGACGGCTCGATCGACATCGTCGTCGGCACTCATGCCCTGCTCGGCAAGTCGATCAAGTTCCGCGACCTCGGTCTGCTCATCGTCGACGAGGAGCAGCACTTTGGCGTCAGCCACAAGGAACGGCTGAAACAACTCCGCGCCGAGGTGCATGTGCTGACGCTGAGCGCGACCCCGATCCCGCGCACGCTGCAGCTCGCACTGACCGGCGTCCGCGAGCTTTCGATCATCGCCTCGTCTCCGGTCGACCGGCTCGCCGTGCGCACCTTCGTCGCCCCGCACGATCCCTTGATGATCCGCGAGGCGCTGCTTCGCGAGCGCTATCGCGGTGGGCAGGCGTTCTACGTCGTGCCTCGCATCGAGGATCTTGCGGGCGTGAAGGACTTCCTCGACAAGAACGTGCCCGAAATGAAGGTCGCCATTGCGCACGGCCAGATGGCGCCGACCGTGATCGAGGACATCATCTCGGCCTTCTACGACGGCAAATACGACATCCTGCTCTCGACCACGATTGTCGAATCCGGCCTCGATATTCCCAATGCCAACACCCTGATCGTGCATCGCGCCGATATGTTCGGCCTCGCTCAGCTGTATCAGCTCCGCGGCCGGGTCGGGCGCTCGAAGCTGCGCGCCTATGCGCTGTTCACATTGCCGGCGCAGCAGAAGATCACGGTGCAAGCCGAGAAGCGGCTGACCGTGCTGCAGTCGCTGGAGACGCTGGGCGCCGGCTTCCAGCTCGCTTCCCACGACCTCGACATCCGCGGCGCCGGCAATCTGCTGGGCGAGGAACAGTCCGGCCACATCAAGGAAGTCGGCTTCGAGCTGTACCAGTCGATGCTGGAAGAAGCGATCGTCAATCTCAAGGCCGGTGTCGCCGAGCCTGCCGCCGACCGCTGGTCGCCGCAGATCACGATCGGCATGCCCGTGCTCATTCCCGAAGACTACGTTGCCGACCTGCCGGTGCGGCTGTCGCTCTACCGAAGGCTCGCCGATCTCGATACCGACGAGGAGATCGACAATTTCGCGGCTGAGCTGCGCGACCGCTTTGGCGTACTGCCGGACGAGGTGCGCTATCTCTTCAAGGTCGCGGCGATCAAGGCCTATTGCCGGCGCGCCAATGTCGAGAAGGTCGATGCCGGGCCGAAGGGCGCGGTGGTCAGCTTCCGCGACAACAGCTTTGCGCACCCCGAAAGGCTGGTGTCCTTCATCAGACAGCACGGTCAGGCAGCGAAGGTGCGCCCCGACATGAAGGTCGTGTTCTTCCAGGATTGGGAGACGCCGGAAGAGCGGATCGCCGGCACGACCGGCATTCTGCGTCAACTCGCCAATCTCGCCGAGAGCAAAAAGGCGGCGTAGCGCATGATCCGGAAAAGCAGCGGTTTTCCCTCGCGACAAACGCTAAGCGTTTGCGCGGAGATCATGCGCAAACAAAGGTGCGATGATCAGGACGCCGCGAGTTGCGCCGGCTGATAGAGCCGTGCCAGCAGCGATTTCGGCGAGTCCTTCGGCTGCAGGGTTGCGACCGTCACGGTCGGCTCCGAACGCGCGGCTCGCCTGCCGTTCGTGGTATGGCGCATCACAGCCGAGAGCCGCCGCGCAATGCCGTGCGCGTTGCGCAGATCGGTATCGACGAACGCCACGATCACGGAGCCATCGTTCTGGACCGCACCGAAATCCATTTGCCGCATCAGGCGGCTGATGATCCGCCCGCCGTCGAGCTGGGCGCGGGAATTCGCGGCGTCGAAGGCGAAGCGCGCCACCGACAATCCGCCTCCATTGGCAAGGGTCTGCTGGACGGCGGTTACGAAATCGCGATCGAAGCTGGCCTTCACCAGGAGCCCTGTCTGGGGATCGAGCAGCCCCTCGGCGTCGATCGCACGCAGGGTGCGGCCGAGCCGCGCCTCGAACGCCTGCTGGCGGATCAGCGGTAGTGCATTAGCGGCGATCTCCGCCGGCTCGCCGGTGATGATCTCAAGATTGGGCAACTCGTACGAAGGCGCAAGCTGGTGGGAGGTGAGAATGATCGGCAATTTGCGGAAGCGCGCGTCTTCCGAAAGCACAGTGAGGAAGGCATCAACGACGCGCGCGGTAAAGCCTTCGCCGACCACGACGCCGTCGATGTCGCGGGTGTTGAGATGATTGGCGGCGGCTTCAATCGAGAAGGCGCCGACCACGCCAAGCCGCTCGCCGAGCGCGACCGAGAGAGTGGGATAGCCACCGCCGCGGCCGATCAGAAGAACGGTGGCATCCCGTGCCGGATCGCTGTCCGGCAGGCGCGTCGTCGGCTCCTCGCTGAGCCGGCGCAGCACAGTGATATGCAGCGCGCGCACGCGCAGCGCCGCATTCAGGCGCGCGGGCAGGCGGTCAAATCGGCCGGCGTGAGAGGCGAAGGGGATGGCATTGTTCGGCAGCGGCGCCGCCGGATTGGTCGCAATCAGCGGGAGATAGGGCGTTCGTGCGGCGATCAGCTTTGCCAGCGCCTCGAACTCTGCGTGATCGGCGCCTTGCATGTCGGTGAGCACGGCCGAAGGCTGCATCTGCTCCACCGCGCGCGGAGCGTCGGCAAGGCGCGCATCGATCACCGGAAACATCCGAGCCTCGTCCAGAGCACGAACGAAAGAGGGCGGCCCTGCGCTGGAGACGACGAGGAGCGGGCCTTGCTGGGACATTTCTCGAACTCGGAGACGACTGACGCGCTAGCGGCCTGAAAGCTAAGCCTGCGGGACTTAATGCGCCGTCAACGGAATCCGAAGGCAACCGTCAGGGAGTGCCGGTGCGGTCCCGAAACGCCTCAACCATCAAGGGGTTGAGGCCGAGTTCTAACAGCGCGTCCCGGGCGCGGGCATTGTCCTGGGCGCGACCGGCGAGCCGATGGCCGCTGAGGCGATCCGGCAAGGCCGTGAGCAGCGCGCCCTGACCAAGCCGCCGGCCCCATTCCTGCAGATCGGTGGCGAGGAAACGGTAGCCGCCAACCGCCATGATCCCGGTCGGCGGCGCAGTGATCGAGATCGCGCCGGTCGAGCGATCGAGGCGCGCGGCATACTCGGTATCAACGTAGTCACGCGGTGTCTGCGGGATCAGCGAGTCCGCAGGCGGCGGAGGAGGCGCATAAGCGGCAACCGCGACCATCGGTCCGCGCAATCCCAGCGTGCCCCTTGGCGTCAGCAGAATCTCACCGGCGATGGAGGATCCCGGCATCTCGCGCGGCGCGCCATGCGGCCCGGGCTTCACCAGGGCCGGCGAACCGTCGTCCGCGCTCCGGCGGGCGCCGAACAGGCCCGCTTCGCCGAACAGATAGGCGTCGGTCAGCGAGGCGTTCTGCGCGGTCCAACGGGGACTGGAAGCGACCTGCTCCGGTGCGCGCCACATGCCGATCACATTTCGCAGGCTTGGCAGCCGCGTCGAAAGGCCAAGCTCGTCGAGCTTCAGCGCCAATGGCGCCGGCGCGACCAGCGTTTCGCAGGAGTATTCGCCGATCTGCTGCTCAAGCACCTCGCTGTCGAAGGGATGGTGCAGCACGAGGCCGCCGCCAGATAGCAGCCACACCACCACGGTAGACGCCAGTCCTGCAAACGAGCAGGGGGTAAAGGCCGACATGACGGTAGCGCCTTGCTCGACATCGCTTTCCAGCGACAGCGCGAGCCCGCCTGCGATCAGGCTGAGATGTGTCCGCGGTACTGCACGGAAGCCATCGGCCGTGAGATCGAAGGTGATGATCGCGGCCTTGCGGCCATCCTGGATCACAGGGCGCACGGTGGTTGAGGGTCGCTCGATCGCCTGATCGAGCGAGGCCATGCCTTCCGGCAAGTCGCTGCCGAAGCCGCAGACATGGCGGATCGAGAAAGCTTCGGCGGCGGCATTCATGGCAAGATCGGCATGACAGATGCCGTCGATCTTCGCCGAGGTCACGATTGCCCGCGCGCTGGTGCGATTGAGAGCCGCGACCAATTCCGTCTGCCGCCACAACAGTGGAAACACGGCGACGACGAGGCCGGCGCGATGGGCTGCCAGCACCGTCAGCGCAAACTCAACTGTGTTCGGCAGTTGAACGGCGATCACGGAATGGGCGGGAAGGCCGGCATCGACGAAATGAGCTGCAAGCGCCGAGATGGCGCGGTCGGCTGCCGCGTAGCTCAGCCGTTTGGGTGGCCCCCCGGTAACGCGTGCCTTGTTCTCGGGGTCGGCCAGCGCCAGGATGTCACCCTTCCGGGCCAGGATCCGCTGGAACAACGTGTCGAGCGTCGGCGATGTATTGGGTTGATTCACCTTAAGTCCCGTATCCGACGTCGCTCCCGCTCACTTCCCCTGCGCGCCCGGCTTCTGCCACCAGCTTTCCGGCAGGTAACCGACCAAGGGGGTGTCCTTGGGCCGTTCTATCCGATTCCATCGCGCAAGCCATTGGTCGGGGACGCTAAAGATGGGAATAGCATAGAAACCCGACATCAATGCGCGGTCGAGGGCACGGACCGCGGATACGAAACCGGCCTCGCCGCGGGCGCGCAATAGCGCGGCGATCATGGCGTCGATGGCAGGGTCCTTGGCCCCCATGTAATTGCGGGTGCCCTGGATATCGGCGGCCCGGCTGCCGAAATAGAAGGATTGTTCATTGCCCGGCGAAAGCGACTGATCCAGGCGGTAGGGGATCATGTCGAACTCGTAGCCCAACCGCCGCTGGTCGAACTGCACCGGATCGACATTTCGCACTGTCGCCTGGATGCCCACCCGCTTGAGGCTGTCGGCATAATTCAGGGCGATGCGCTCCTCGTCGGAGCTGGCCACCATGATCTCGAAAGCAAGCGGCGCCTTGGTGGAGCGCTGCCGCAACACGGTGCCATCGAGGTCGTAGCCGGCTTCCCTCAAGAGCGACAACGCGGCGCGCAGTGTGGTGCGGTCGCGGCCCGAGCCATCGGTGACCGGCACGCGATAGCTGCCGTCGAGGATGTCGGGTTCGATGCTCGCGGCATAGGGTTTGAGGAGTTCCTGCTCGCGCTCGTCGGCGGGCCGGCCGTAGGCCGATAGTTCGGAGCCGGGGAAGTAGCCGCCGCTCCTTGTGTATAGACCGAAGAAGTAGTTGCGATTGATCCACTCGAAATCGAACAGCAGCATCAGCGCACGGCGGACGCGGATATCCGAGAACACCGGACGGCGCGTGTTGAAGACGAGGTACTCGGAAACTTTCGGTAGGCCGGTCTTCAAGGTCTCGCGGATCACCTCGCCGTTCCTGGCCGCGGGAAAATTGTAGCCGTCGTGCCAGCGTAGCGGCTCGGTCTCGAGACGGTAATCATAAAGCCCGCGCTTGAACGCTTCGAAATTGCCGTTGGCTTCGCGGTAATAGTCGAAGCGGATCTCGTCGAAATTGAACAGGCCGCGATTGATCGGCAAATCCCGTCCCCAATAGTTGGGATTGCGCGTGAAAGTCACGCTGGCGCCAGGTTTGACCGAGGTGATGAGGTAGGGCCCCGATCCGACCAGAGGCGTTAGCGAGGTCTCTTCGAACGTCGAGACATCGACCGCATGCTTGGGCAGGATCGGCATCAATCCGAGGATCAGCGGCAGCTCGCGGTCGTTGGCGCCGGTGAGGTCGAAGCGCACGGTGAGCGGGTCGAGCGCTTCGGCCTTGGCGACTTTCGAATAATACTCGCGGTGATTGGGGCGGCCATGGTCGCGGAGCAGCTGCCAGGAAAACAGCACGTCGTCGGCCGTGACCGGCTTGCCGTCCGAAAAGCGCGCTCGCGGATCGAGATGGAAGGTGACGAAAGTGCGCTCGTCGTTGGTCTCGACGGTCTTTGCCAGCAGGCCATAGAGCGTGAACGGCTCGTTCTCGCCCCGTGCCATCAGGCTTTCGATCACATAGCCACGCTCGAAATTGTAGGGGCGAACCTGCGGCACCGCCTCGCCCCTCACGATCATCGGATTGAGGCTGTCGAAGGTTCCGAGGATACCCCAGACCAGCCGGCCGCCTTTCGGCGCGTCCGGGTTGAAATAGGGCAGGTGGGTAAAATCGGCCGGAACTGCCGGCGCCCCATGCATGGCGATTGCATACGCCTCTTCTGCCTTTGCCGGCGCTCGACCCATCATCGCCAGCAGCTCCAGCGCCGCGGCAAATCGCATGAACCGGCGGCAGCCTATGCGCCTAAAAGCTAACATGGGAACGGACGGATTTGATTCGGAAGAGATCACACAGGGGTTCTAGCATAAGCCTGAATCCGGCGGATTTTGCTTGGCCTAAAGATGTCCGTCGGCATTGATCTTTCCATCCGCCCCTGTATGAAAGCGGGCGATTGAGGGAGGGGGTAGCACCTGTCACGCATCCGCCTCAATTGACTCGGAGACAGCCGCGCGAACCGGCTTGGTGCGGAGTCACCGAGCGTTTCGGGCGTTCCCGCTCAGAAAGGGTTTTCCGCAATGAATTTCCATATCTTGGCCGCGTCGATCGGGCCGCGTGGGCGAATTCTCGCCGTGTTGGCGGCGACCTTTCTGACCATGCCTTTCGGCTACGATGCTCATGCCCAGACCCCCGCGCCCAGGAGAGCCGCTCCCAAGGCCGCTCCGAAGGCCGCGCCCGCGCCGACCGCTCAAGCACCGACGCCGGCTGCGCCGCAGCAGGGCGGCGCTCCGGCGCAGCCTCAGGACCAGCAGATCCAGCTCATCTACGCGCCCTGGACCAAATTCTGCCTGAAGGGCCAGGACGCCAACGCCAAGCAGGTGTGCTTCACCGGGAAGGACGGCCGTATCGAGTCCGGCCAGCCGGTGATCGCCGCCGTCATCATCGAGCCGGAAGGCGAGGCCAAGAAGATCCTGCGCGTGACACTGCCGCTCGGCATGCAGCTCGTGCACGGGACCCGCATCATCGTCGACAACAACCCGCCCCAGCAATCGCCCTATGTGATCTGCTTCGCCAACGGCTGCATGTCCGACTACGAAGCGACTCCCGAGTTGATCAACAGCATGAAGAAGGGGCAGAACCTGGTGGTCCAGGCCATCAACGCCAATGGCGCGCCATTGACGCTGCCCTTGCCGCTGGCCGAATTCGCCAAGGCCTATGATGGTCCGCCGACCGATCCGAAGCAGTTTGAAGAGCAGCAGAAAAAGCTGCAGGAAGAGCTGCAGAAGCGTGCCGAGGAGCAGCGCAAGAAGCTCGAGCAGGCCAATCCGGGGGGCGCAACGCCGGCACCCAACGCGGCGTCGAAGTAGATCGTCCGAGACACGAGCACGAAAAGGCGCTCGCGAGAGCGCCTTTTTTGCCGGGGCGCGGACTCATTAAAGCGCAGCCATAGCCGTATCGACACAGGCTGAACGAATGCGAGGTCGTTCGCCGCGAGCTTATCGTAGCACGTCGCCGGCACTGCTTGATCTTGTTGAAGAACCGCTCGATCTGATTGCGAGCCCGGTGCAGATATGGACAGAAACAGAACGCGTCGTTGCGATTCCGTCGTCGTGCGATATTCGCCCATGCGCGATCTTCGCTGGGCGGTGCTCTGATCCGGCCGGCGTCAGATCCACGGTTGCTGCGTCCGCAGGATGCGTGTCGATCATTTGGACGACGGCATCATGGGCAGCCGCGAACGCGTCCATGATCCCGCTCCAGACCCCAGCGCGCCGCATCGTCTTCCTACGACAGAATTTTTGTCGACATCAGGTCGACAACGCTTACCGTGAGCCTCGTCGCCGCTAAACAAATTCTGAGATTGGCGGCCTCGAGACAACAAAGCTCAGTGCGTGTGTTGCAACGAGGGCGACGCGCCGGACACCACGGTGCTGAAGGGCTGCACCTGTATGGACATTAAAATACCCAGCAGGGAAACTCGCACCATCGCCGAATGGGAATTAGTTCAGCGACGGATTGCGCGGGCGATAGCCGCCGGACTTGTCTTTCACGAAGATCTCGGCCACTTGGGAATGCCGGATCGGCTCGCCGGAATCGTCCGGCAAGAGGTTCTGCTCCGATACGTAGGCGACATACTCGGAGTCCGAATTCTCCGCCAGCAGATGGTAGAACGGCTGATCCTTGTGAGGACGAACCTCCTCCGGGATCGACAGCCACCATTCCTCGGTATTGTTGAATTCAGGATCAATATCGAAAATCACGCCCCGGAACGAGAAGATCCGGTGACGCACGATCTGCCCGATCTGGAACTTGGCGGTTCGCGCTTTGATCATGCCTTGTCGATAGACCATCACGGCGACTGACGCTAGTGCCCCACTTTGCGAATTAACCTTATCCTCCGCCTGCTACGGCCGCGGAAGATGAACGACCACTCCCGGAAAACAGGAGGTTTCGTGGCGATTGGGATGTGTCTGTGGTTAAGCCGATGAGCGTGACGTGGGCGCTTCAGGCCGGCCGGCCGACGTTTGCTCGGCCGACTGACCGGCGCTGCGGCGCCTGCGCCAGGCCGGCGCCAATCCCTCATGCATGGCAAGCCGCCGCAACGGGCCGATCGCGCCGATCAGGTGCATGCCGGCCGCGCGGAGCGATTGCATCGGCAAGAAATCGCTGAGCAGCGAGCGATTGGCAAGATCGATCACAAAGGTGCGGCTCAGGATATCGGGTCGCCGCGTCAGGTCATAGCGCAGCAACGCCCCGGACGCACCCGGATCATCGCCCGCGGCGATCTTGTCGCGGACGATGTCGGCGATATCGGCGGCGTCGCGCAGTCCGAGATTGAGCCCCTGTGCGCCGATCGGAGGAATGACATGCGCGGCCTCGCCGACCAGCGCAATGCGACGCCTGGTAAATTGTGCCGGTCGCTCGATCGCAAGCGGAAAGAGATTGCGTCCCGGTTCGACCTGCACCCGGCCGAGGATCGAATGCGACTGCCGCTCGGCGGCTTCCGACAATTCCTCTTCGCTGAGCGCGATCAGACGTTCGGCTTCCTTCGGCGAAGCGACCCAGACCACGCTGCAGCGCTGGCCCGGCAGCGGCACGAACACGCAGGGGCCCTCCGGTGTATGAAATTCGGTCGAGATACTTTTGTGCGGCCGACTGTGAGCGATGTTGAAGGTGAGGGCGGACTGCTGCAGTTCGCGAAGCGCGACGGCAATGCCGGCCGCCTCGCGGCAGAGCGAGTGCCGACCGTCCGCGCCGACGACAAGGCGCGCCGAGAGCGATGTTCCGCTGCGGGCCGTGATCACGACGGCGCTTTCTTCCGGCGCAACCGTCTCTGCCTCGTCATCGTGCCGGGTCAGATTTGGAAACTCGGCCGCTCGTTCCTCCAGCGCCGATACCAGCGTCCTGTTTTCAACGTTCTGGCCGAACGCCTCAAGACCGATCTCGGTCGAGGAGAACCGCACTTCCGGCGCGCGGATCAACCGGCCGGTATCGTCGACCAGCCGCATGGTCGTCAGCGCCGCGGCGTTGTCGGCGCAGCGCGGCCAAACACCAAGCTCTCCGAGGAAATCGACCGAGCTGCCAAGCAGCGCCGTGGTGCGATTGTCCCGATATGGCGCGCGCCGGGCGATCAACACAGTGTTGGCGCCCACCTGGGCAAGCGCGATCGCCGCTGAGAGGCCGGCGGGCCCTCCGCCCACGACCGCGACGTCGTAGAGTTTTGATCCATCGTTCATGTTGTCACAAGTGACGTGTCCCGACGGCATTTTCAAGTCCGCAACCGCCGCAGCACGCGGCCGAACGCCGCAAGCGCGGATATACAAATGAGGCCGATTCCTGTTAGCTCTTCGCCAGCCCATGGAACAGTCCGACGATTCAGCAACTCCGACTACGCCACGGTCCCGGCGCGCCGCCGCCTTCGGCGTGCACGTCTTCACCGCGCTCGGCGCCGGCGTTGCGTTGCTCGCGCTCCTGGAAGCGGTGCGCGAGCACTGGTCGGCGATGTTCGGCTGGCTCGGTGTTGCGCTTGTCATCGATGCCGCCGACGGCCCGATGGCGCGGCGGCTGGATGTGGTCCGGCTTCAGCCGAACTGGTCGGGCGATGTCCTCGATCTCGTGGTCGACTTTGTAACTTACGTGTTCGTGCCGGCCTATGCGGTCACCGCGAGCGGGCTGCTGCTCCCGCTTGCCGCACCGTTGCTCGGCATCGGCATCGTGGTCAGCGGCGCGCTCTACTTCGCCGACCGCCGGATGAAGCGCGAGGACAATCATTTCCGCGGCTTCCCCGGACTCTGGAACGTCGCGGCGTTCTACCTGTTCCTGCTGCATTGGCCGCCCGCGCTGTCGAGCCTTTTCATTGCCGTGCTGATCGTTGCGACCTTCCTGCCCTTGCATGTGCTGCATCCCGTGCGCGTGGTGCGGCTGCGCCGGCTCACGCTGACGCTGATCGCGGTAGCCAGCGTGCTTGCGATCTATGTGCTGGCCAGGAATTTCGAGGTCGGGCCGCCGGCCACTATCGCGCTGTGCCTCATCGCCGTCTATGTGATCGCAATCGACGGCGCATTCCGTCTCGTGCGGTCGCTCAAATCATGATCGCCCTCCTGCAAAGCCCCGAAGCATGGGCGGCGCTGTTGACGCTGACGGCGCTCGAGATTGTGCTCGGAATCGACAACATCGTCTTCCTGTCGGTCGTCGTCTCGCGCATCCCGGCTCCGCAAGCGAAACGCGCGCGGCAAATCGGCCTGGCGCTGGCGCTGGTGTTTCGCATCATCCTGCTGAGCCTTTTGGTCTGGCTGATCGGCCTCACCGAACCCGTTTTCACGGCGGGCCGCCTGTCGTTCTCGTGGCGCGACGTTATCCTGACCGGCGGCGGGCTGTTTCTGATCGCGAAGGCAACTCACGAAATCCATGCCGAAGTCGAAGGCGGCGCGGATGCGGGCGAAAAATCGGGCGGCTCGAGCGCGTTCTTCTGGGTGATCGTCCAGATCGTCGTCATCGACATGGTTTTCTCGCTCGACTCCATCGTCACAGCAATCGGCATGGCGCAGGATCTGGCCATCATGATCGCGGCGGTCACGATCGCTTGTCTGATCATGTATGCCTCGTCGGGTCCGGTCGCGCGCTTCGTCGCCGAGCATCCGACCACCAAGATGCTGGCACTCGCCTTCCTGGTGCTGATCGGGGTCGCGCTGGTCGCCGACGGATTCAAGTTCCACATTCCGCGCGGCTACATCTATTTCGCGATCGCATTCTCGATCGCGGTCGAAATGTTCAACGTGCTCGCCAGGCGCAACCGCAGGAGGGACGCCCCATAATGCCGGCGGCGGGCCATCGAGTTGACAATAAGGCTTCAATGGCCTTGGTTTCGCACCGAGTGATTTGCCCCAGGGAGAGGCGAACATGACCAAGGCTGTGCGCGTGCACAAGGTGGGCGGACCGGAAGCCCTGGTCTATGAAGCCATCGACCTGGCCGCGCCCGGGCCCGGCGAAGTCCGCATCCGCCAGCACGCGGTGGGCCTGAACTTCATCGATGTCTATTACCGCTCCGGGCTCTACAGGGCGCCTGGGCTGCCGTTCATTGCCGGCAACGAAGCCGCCGGCGAGGTGGTCGCGGTCGGTCCCGGCGTCACCCATTTTCATCCCGGCGACCGCGCCGCCTACTATCACAACCTCGGCGCTTACGCGACCGA